>ERZ773187.263-NODE-263-length-53349-cov-52.017413_pt1 | contig 53349 bp, 51 predicted proteins | sample MGYA00511242_ERZ773187 | MGnify/ENA primary metagenome ERZ773187 (study PRJEB29015, sample SAMEA2737744) | human gut metagenome | biome: human gut; feature: human-associated habitat; material: faeces | place: China | collected 2012 ...
CGGAGACGCGCAGCGCCCCGTGGCCGAGGATGATGACCTGCTCGGGGCCGTCGGACGTCGCCACGCGCACGCGGCGTTCGCGGCGCAGCTCGTAGGTTGCGCGCTCGATGTAGGTGTCGGCAGTTTCAGCCTCTTTCGTGTAGACGACCTTGACGCCGTGCACCGTCTGCACACTGCCGGGGTTGCCCTTGACCTTATAGGCGTCGAACACGACGATGACGCGGCACTTGCGAAAGCCCTGATAGTTGGCGAGAATGTCGATCAGCGCGCCGCGCGCCGCGGCGACATCCTGCGCGGCGAGCTGCTGGAGCTCGTCCCACGCGAAGATGATATTGTAGCCGTCGACGAGCAGATATTCCGTGTCCTCTGAGTGAATCGTGACGTCGTAGTGGTCGGCGAGCGAGGTGCGCGCGGGCTTTTTGCTCGGTTCGAACGCGCGGCGCTCGACCTTGCCGTATGTGCGCTCGAAAATGTCCTGCAATTCCTTGTCCTCGGCATATGCGCCGCCTGCGCCGACGCCGCGTCGGGGGAGCGGCGCGGGCGCTTCTTCGACGGCCTCTTCACCAAGGCGGATGCCGCTGTCGCAGTGAACATGCGCGGGAACTTCATTCCACGGGACCGTGATGCTGCCGCCGTGGTCGCAGAAGACAGAGGACGCGGGATTATCCGTGTCGCGCTCGGCGTCGTAGCCAAGGAACGCGACGATCTCGTCCTGATTTTGGCAGGCCTCATACCCGCGCACGGCGCAGGAGAGCTGTCCGCGGCCGCGGGTGTAGGCCGCGACGTCGGCAAAGTAGTCGCGCAGCGTGCGCACCGGCGCATAGCCCGTGAGTACGGCGTTTTCCCCCTCGTTCTGCGGCGGTTCGACGGTGCCGCCCATGTTCTGGAGGTCGGTCATCGCGCGGCCGACGCACTCGGCGGGCACCTCGAGACGGAAGTCGTAATACGGCTCGAGCAGCACATTTTCCGCCTGCATCAAGCCCTGCCGCACGGCACGGTACGTCGCTTGACGGAAGTCGCCGCCCTCGGTGTGCTTCAGATGCGCGCGGCCCGCGACAAGTGTGAACTTCACATCCGTCAACGGTGAGCCGGTCAGCACGCCCGCGTGCTCGCGCTCTAAAAGATGGGTGAAAATCAGCCGCTGCCAGTTGAGGTCGAGCGCGTCCGTCGGCACGTTTGACGCAAGCTGGATGCCCGCCCCGCGCGGAAGCGGCTCTATTAGAAGCTGTACTTCCGCATAGTGGCGCAGGGGCTCGAAATGTCCCATGCCGAGGACGGGGGCGGCGATCGTCTCGCGATAGACGATGCTGCCCTCGCCGAAGGTCACGTCGAGGCCGAAGCGGTCGAGGATGCGGCGGCGCAGAATTTCGAGCTGAATTTTGCCCATGAGCTGCACGTGGATCTGCCCGTAGCGCTCGTCCCAGACGATGCGCAGCATCGGGTCCTCTTCTTCAAGCTCGCGGAGCTTTATAAGCGCGCTGTGCGCGTCCGCGCCGTCGGGCAGGATGAGCTGATAGGTCAAAACCGGCTGCAAAAGCGGGGCGGACGCCTCCGCCTCCGCGCCGAGGCCGAGACCAACATAGCTGTGGCTGAGGCCCGTGACGGCGACGACGCTGCCCGCGCCCGCCTCTTCGAGCGCGCGGAATTTGACGCCGGAGTAAAGCCGCAGCTGATCGGCCTTTTCATTGTAGTCCTGATTCTGCGCGCGATAGGTGAGAGGTGCCTTCACGCGCAGCGCGCCGCCTGTGACCTTGAGCCACGTGAGCCGCGCGCCCTGCGCGTCGCGCGAGATCTTGAAGACCTTTGCGCCGAATTCCTTCGGATAGACCGGCTCGCGCGTGAAGCACGCGAGCGCGGTGAGAAAGTCCTCCACGCCGTCCAGCTTGAGCGCCGAACCGAAAAAGCAGGGGAAGACCTTGCGGTTTTTGACCATCTCAGCAATCAGAGCGTCGTCGATTTTTCCATGCTCCAAAAGCTGCTCGAGCGCCGCCTCGCCGCAGAGGGCGAGCGCTTCGTTGCGCGTTTCCTGCGATGCGGAGAAATCGACGCATTCCGCGCTCAGTGTCGCCGTGAGCTGGCGCAGAAGCGCGTCCTTGTCCGCGCCCGCCAAGTCCATCTTGTTGATGAAAAGAAACGTCGGCACCTCGTAGCGCGTGAGCAGGCGCCAGAGCGTTCGCGTGTGGCTCTGCACGCCGTCGCTGCCGCTGATGACGAGCACTGCGTAGTCGAGCACCGACAGCGTGCGCTCCATCTCGGCGGAGAAATCGACGTGGCCCGGCGTGTCAAGCAGCGTGAACTCCTTATCGCCCGCAAACAGCATTGCCTGCTTGGAAAAGATCGTGATGCCGCGCTCGCGCTCGAGCGCGTCGGTGTCGAGGAAGGCGTCGCCGTGGTCGACGCGGCCGAGCTTCCGCAGTGCGCCGGAGGCGTATAAAAGCCCCTCGGACAGGGTCGTTTTTCCCGAGTCGACGTGGGCGAGAATGCCGAGCGTGACCTTCTGCATGGCGCACCTCCTTTGTGAAGAGCTGATTTAAAACTAAAAATGTTAGACCAAAGTGCCGGAATACCAAAACGAGCGCATCGCGGAGCGATGCGCTCTGGAATTTGGGAAATGGTGCGGGCATGGGGACTTGAACCCCAACGCCTTGCGGCACGAGAACCTAAATCTCGCATGTCTGCCAATTTCATCATGCCCGCATATATTTTACTATATCATATCTCTTTCACGGCGGCAAGGAGAAAATTCATTGCAATGCGCGCCTGCGCGATTTATAATGAAGCAGCGCGCGATTTATGACCGCGCAGCACCGACTATAGGAGGACTCCGCCGTGCAGAACGCTTATCCGGACTATTATCCGCTTTTCCATTGCATCGCCGACCGCTGCCGACACAACTGCTGCATCGGCTGGGAGATCGACGTGGACGGGGATTCCCTCGCCGCCTACGATCAGATCGGCGGCGAGATGGGCGAGCGCCTGCATAAATGTATCGACCGCAGCGGCGAGATGCCGCACTTTCTCCTCGGCGAGCAGGAGCGCTGCCCGTTTTTGAACGGCAAAAACCTCTGCGATCTCATTTTATACGGCGGGGAGGGTATGCTCTGCCAGATCTGCACCGACCACCCGCGCTACCGCAGCTTTTTGTCGGAGCGCGCGGAGATTGGCGTTGGCCTCTGCTGCGAGGAGGCCGCGCGCCTCATTTTGACCAGGCCGGAGAAGACAACGCTCGTCGTGACGGGCGAGGGGGAGCTCGACGAAGAGGAGACGGCGCTGCTCACGCTGCGCGACCATCTTTTCGCCATCGCACAGAACCGCGAGGAACCGATCAATCAGCGGATGGAACAAATTTTGTCGGCCTGCGGTGCACACGTGCCGGACGTCCCGCTTGCGCAGTGGGCAGAGTTTTATCTCTCGCTCGAGCGTATGGACGAGGTGTGGACGGGCATTTTGGAAGCGCTGCGCGAGCACGCAGATGAGTTGCCGCTCGACGATTTTGCCGCGCACATGAAAGGACGCGAGACGGAGTATGAGCAGCTGCTCGTCTACTTCCTCTATCGTCACGTGCCGACGGCGCTCGACGACGGGGACGTGAGCAGCAAGGCGGCGTTCGCCGTGCTGTCTGTCCGGCTGCTTTTCTCGCTTGGTGCGCTGTACCTTTTGCTGCACGGCGAGTTCACGGTGGAGGACCAGATCGAGCTCTGCCGGCTGTACAGCGCGGAAGTCGAGTATTCCGACGATAATATGGACGCGCTCTTCGACGCGCTGCTATAACGAAAATGCCGCCCGATTCGACACGGGGCGGCATTTTTTGCGCTTTTTGGTTGATTCTTATGTAAACCTGTGGTATCATGGAAAGACATTTTAGAGAGTGGGCGTTTTCGCCCGATCCCGGCAAAAGGAGAGAAACGAGATGAAGCAGAACATGAGAAAGAGAACGCCGCTGGCCGTGCTTCTGGCGCTGTGCCTTGCCATGCAGCTCTGCGTGCCCGCCGCGATGGCGAGCAATCGGCTGATGCGCGCGGGCGACGCGGCCATCGCGCAGATCGAGGAGGAAGAGGGCTTCCGCGCGGAGAAGTATTCCTCCGGCGGAAAGTGGTACATCGGCTACGGCACGGAGTGCGGTGCCGAGGATTATCCCGAGGGCATCACGCGCGAAGAGGCGGAGCTTCTTCTGATGAGCAAGGTCGAGGCGTATGAGGCCAAGCTCAACGACTTTTTTGACCGCTACGACGTCACACCCACGCAGGGGCAGTTCGACGCGCTGATCTGCTTCAGCTACAATTTCGGCACCGGTTGGATGAGCGGCACGAGCGATTTGGTCAAGATCGCCCGCGGCGAAAAGGACGCGACGCGCCTTGAAGTGGCGCATGCGTTCGGCGAATGGTGCCATTCCGGCGGACAGGCCCAGGCGGGCCTTGCCGACCGCCGCCTGCAGGAGGCTGCCATTTATTTAGATGACAGCACCCGCGCGGCGGAGAACGAGTTTGCGTATCTCATCATCAATATGGAAAGCGGTACGTCCTACGAGACGGACTTTGCCGTCTACGAGATCGGCAAGACCTACGGTAGCTTCCCCAAAGCGGAAAAGCTCGGCTACGGCTTTGCCGGCTTCCAGACGAGCGACGGCAAGACCATCACGGAAAACAGCATCGTGAACGGCAACGCGGTCGTCACGGCGCAGTGGACGGCGACGAGCTACACCGGCAAGACCTATACCGACGTCAACAAGTCCGACTGGTTCTATAACTATGTCATGGAGCTGAGCGAGCAGGGCATCGTCGGCGGCAACGGCGACGGCACGTTTGCCCCCAACCGTCCCACGAGCACGGGCGAAATGCTCAAGCTCGTGCTGCTCTCGACCGGCCACAAGGAGCAGAAGCCCAGCACGGCGCACTGGGCAAGCGGCTACGCGACCTACGCCTATTCCATGGGCTTTGCCGCGCAGAATTACAGCGACTATCAGCTTGACAACGGCATCAGCCGCCTCGATGTGGCGCGCTTTGCGGCCAAGGCGCTGGGCTATGGCGCATCCAACACGACCTCTCCCTTTGCCGACGTGAACGACGGCTATGTGACGGCGCTCTATGAAGCGGGTGTGTTCATCGGCACGAAGGTCGGCGACCTGACGTATTTCTACCCCAACAGCAGCATCACGCGCGCGGAGGTGGCGACGATCGTTTACCGCATCTATCAGCTCAGCTCGCTCGACCAGAAGCAGAAGATCTACTACAAGGACTACACGCTCGATGTGCTCGAGGGTGTGCCGACGAACACCTATAATCAGTCTGCGTTCGTCAAGAACGGCAGCATCATGGCCTACAACGATCCCAGCGTGCGCACGCGCGTCGGTATCGACGTGTCGCAGTATCAGGGCGATGTGGACTGGAACGCGGTCGCGCGCACTGATGTGGACTTTGTCATCGCGCGCGTGGGCGGCCGCGGCTACACTGTGGGCGCGATCTATGACGACACGAAGTTTGACGAGTATGCCGACGGCGCGGCGAGAGCGGGCCTTCAGGTGGGCGCTTACTTCTTCTCCCAGGCTGTGAGCGTGGCAGAGGCGCAGGAGGAGGCCTATCACGTGCTCGACAAGCTGCGCGGCCATGAGATCACGGGTCCCGTCGTCTTCGACTGGGAGGTCATCGGCAAGAGGGAGGCGCGCACCTACGGCATCGAGACCGGCGTGCTCTGCGCCGCGGCGAACGCCTTCTGCAAGATCATCAAGGACGCGGGCTACGACCCGATGATCTACATCACCGACTACGCGGGTTATGTCAAGTATGACCTCAGCGAGGTCATGAATTACCCGCTGTGGTACGCGCGCTACGATGTGGACGCGCCCTCGTTCTACTACGATTTTGCCATGTGGCAGTATTCATCCAAGGGCAGCGTGGACGGCATCAAGGGCAACGTCGATATGGACATCTGGTTCATCAAGTAAAGGAGCAAAAGAAAAGGCGATGGCCTTGCGGCCATCGCCTTTTTCATTGCGATTTTTCTTAGAGCTCGATCAGCTCATACTCTCTCGAACCGAAGCCGAGTTCGGCGGCGGCCTCCACGGTGTGGACGCCGTTGAGGCTCTCGATGCGCTCAACGAGGTGGTCGCGGCCCGGATCGTCGGACGCGTAGACAAGGTCGAGGCACGCCTGGTCGATGGCGATGGGGTCAAGGGAGGCGAGAATGCCGATATCTTTCATACACGGGTCCTCCGCCACGGCGCAGCAGTCGCAGTCGACGGACATGTTCTTCATCACGTTGATGTAGACGATCTTGCCGTCGAAAAGCTTGACGACGGACTCCGCCGCGTCGGCCATGGACTCAAGGAAGGCATTCTGCTCGGTCGTCCACATCTCTTCGGGCTTGCCCGCGCCGTGAATGTTCGCCTTGCCTGCGCTGGACGCGCATCCGATGGAGAGCTGTTTGAGCGCGCCGCCGAAGCCGCCCATCGGGTGGCCCTTGAAGTGGGAAAGAACGAGCATGGAATCATAATTTTTGATATCCTTGCCGACCAGATTCTTCTGGATGCGCTTGCCGTTCGGGATGGGGAGCTCAAGATCGGGACCCTCGGCATCGAGAATGTCGACGTCGAAGAGCTTGCTCCAGCCGTGTTTGATCATCGTGCGGCGGTGGGCGTCGGTCGTGTTGCGCTCGCCGGGATAGGCGGTGTTGCACTCAACGATGGTGCCGTGTACGGTCTCGACCATCGGCTGCCAGAACTCGGGCGTCAGAAAGTTCTGGTTGCCCGGTTCGCCGGAGTGCACCTTGACGGCGACCTTACCGGGCAGCTCGAGACCCACGGCCTTGTAGAGCTCCACGACCTTTTCCGGCGTGATCTGCTTGGAAAAATAAACCTTTGCTTTCATATTTTGATCCTCCTGCGGTGGATTGTTTACTGCTTGGGGCACATCTAATGCGAAGCGTTCCTATAAAAACAGCATAAAGCAAAAGCACGCAGGATGCAAATGAAAAAATGAATGGACACGTTTTTTGGCTGAATTCCCGCGCAGAGGTGTATATTTCTGAGGCGTTTGCAGAGGAAATACTTGATTTTGACGCGAGGAGATACTATAATCATTTTCTAATTGTAATATGACTGTTTCTGATAGATTGCGAGGATTAGCTATGGACAAAGCAAAAAAGAACACCGTCATCCATGCGGCGGCTGACCGCATGGCGGCGAACTACAAGAGCTCTCAGATCCCCATGTACGGCGATGCGCTGCGCATGCCCAACCGTAATGCGGTCATCGAGATCATCCGCGACTGTCAGAAGCTCATTTTCCCTGTTTACTACGGCGACCGCGACCTCTTGAAGCTGCCGCCGGAGCAATACAGCGCACTTTTGATGGAGCACATCCATGAAAAGCTGACGCGCCAGATCACGCTGACGATGCCGGAGTGCGACGAGAACTGCGAAGTGGCCTATGCGATCAGCACGGCATTCATCGAGCGCATCCCTGCCATTCAGGAGTTGCTGCTCAAGGACCTGTCGGCAAACTTTGAGGGCGATCCTGCGGCTTACAGCAAGGAGGAGGTCCTGCTCTCGTACCCCGGCATGTTCGCCATCTTCATCTACCGCATCGCACACGAGCTGTATGAGAACAAGGTCGCGATGATCCCGCGTATGATGTCGGAATACGCGCACTCGCAGACTGGTATCGACATCAACCCCGGCGCGAAGATCGGCGAATACTTCTTCATCGACCACGGTACGGGCGTCGTCGTCGGCGAGACGACGATCATCGGCGACAACGTCAAGCTCTATCAGGGCGCGACGCTCGGCGCGCTCTCGCCCGCGGGTATGGCGACGAACCCGAATGTGCGCCGCCACCCGAAGGTCGGCAACAACGTCGTCATCTACGCAAACTCCACGCTGCTCGGCGGTGCGACGGAGATCGGTGACAATGTCATCGTCGGCGGTAACGCGTTTCTGACCTCCTCGGTCGAGCCGGACACGATCGTGAGCGTTAAGACCCCGGAGCTGACCTTCCGCGGCAAGCGGCACAAGGAATGATCCTGGCGGAAAACGCGCGCCTCCGCCTGCGGATGATGCGGCGGGAGGACGCGGACGAATTATACGCCCTGCTCTCGGATGAAGCGGTGATGCGCTGGCTGGAGCCGCCGTTTAACCGCGCGCAGGCCGAGCGCTTTTTGGAGCAGGCGGGACTTTCCGAGCCGCCGCTCATCTATGCCGCGGAGAATATGGCGGGAGAATTTCTCGGCTACGCCATCTACCACGACTATGACGAGTACAGCCGGGAGCTCGGCTGGGTGCTCAAGCCTGCCTTTTGGCACAAGGGCTATGCGGACGAAATGACGGACCTTCTGACCGCGCTTGCGCGGCGGGAGGGAAAGAATGCCGTGATCGAATGTGTCCCCGAACAGACGGCGAGCGCGCACATCGCGCGCAGGCACGGCTTTTCGTATGAGGGCCGCGCGGACAGCTGTGACGTTTACCGCCTGCGCTGTGAAAAATAAGAAAGAGGGCGCTTCCCAAGCTGGGAAGCGCCCTCTTTGTGCTGCTGTTTTGCTTTGCGCCGATGGATAGCGGATGGAAAGCGGCAGAAGAGCGCACAAAAGCCGACGGGGAGGAGGCCCTGCCGGCTTTTGTGCTACATTGAGAAAAAGAGAAAAAAGAATGGTGACAAATTAAAATATGCTTTACAGCAGCATGACGCCCGCATCCTCGCAGGTCTTGCGCGTGGCTTCGTCCCACAGGGAGACCTGTACCTCGCCGATGTGCGCGGTGCCGATGAGCAGCATGCACAGGCGGCTCTGGCCGATGCCGCCGCCCATGGTCAGGGGCAACTCGCCATTCAGCAGCATCTTGTGGAAGGGGAGCGCGCGGCGGTCGTCGCAGCCGGCGATCGTCAGCTGGGAGTCGAGGGACTTGGGGTCGACGCGGATACCCATGGAAGAGATCTCGAACGCATGGCCGAGCACTTCGTTCCAGTAGAGGATATCGCCGTTGAGCTCCCAATCGTCATAGTCGGGGGCGCGGCCGTCGTGCTTGATGCCGGACTTTAAGATCTTGCCGATCTGCATCAGGAAGACGACGCCCTTCTTCTTGCAGATCTCATCCTCGCGCTGCTTGGGTGTCAGGTCGGGATAGAGGTCTTCGAGCTCCTGCGTGGTGATGAAGAAGACCTCACTGGGGAGCTTGGTGTGCAGGGAGGGGAAAGCGACATTCAGCGCGCTGCTCGTCTCGCTGACGGCGGAGACGATATCGCGCACGGTGCGCTTGAGATAAGCGACGTTGCGATCCTCGGCAGAGATGACCTTTTCCCAGTCCCACTGGTCCACGTAGACGGAGTGGAGGTTGTCGACCTCTTCGTCGCGGCGGATGGCGTTCATGTCGGTGAACAGGCCCTTGCCGACCTTGAAGTCGTAGCGCTTGAGCGCAAGACGCTTCCACTTGGCCAGCGAATGAACGACCTGGGCATTGGTGCCGACGTCGGGAATGTCAAAGGAGACGGGACGCTCGACGCCGTTGAGGTTGTCGTTCAGACCAGAATTTTCATCCACGAACAGCGGAGCAGAAACCCGGCGGAGATTGAGGGCATTGCTCAGATTGACCTGAAAATTGCTCTTGATGAATTCGATGGCGCGCTGCATTTCATAGACAGACAGCGGGGTGTGGTAGTCCTGCGGGATATAGACTTTGCTCATACCGGTTTCACTCCTTAAGAAAAAGTATGCGCTAATTATAATCAGGCATATTAGGAAATTCAATAGTGAAATTTTAAGTAGTTGAGCTTGCAAAATGAGAATTTTTTGTCGACATGGTCAGCAATATGGAAAAACTTAATCCTTTTGCCCGTTGCAATCTGAAAGCACGCGTGATAGACTGCATAATGAGATAAAATGCAGATAGGAGGCTCTTTTGTGAGAACACTCTTGAAAGGCGCGGACATTCTGCTGCGCAAGGAAAACGGATATGAAACGCTGCACGGCGCCTATCTCGGCGTCGATGAGGCGAAGATCGACTATATCGGTGAGGAAAGACCCGAAAAGACCTATGACCTGGAAAAGGACATGAGCGGCAGGCTCCTTGCCCCGGGACTCATCAACTGCCACAGCCATATCGCCATGACGCTGATGCGCGGCATCGGCAGCGGACTGCCTTTGCAGGACTGGCTCTTCAAGGCCATTTTCCCGATCGAGGACAAGCTCGTGCGCGAGGATATCGCCGCAGCGAGCCGCTTTGCCCTGATCGAGATGATCGCGGGCGGCACGACGAGCTTTTCCGATATGTACTTTTTCCCCGAGGAGACCGTCTGGGCGGTCGAAGAGGCGGGGATCAAGGCGAACCTGAACCGCTGTGTGCAGTGCTTTGACGAAAACCAGACCGTAGAGCAGAACACGCAGATCCCCGAATCGCTCGCGCTTTTTGAAAAGTACCACGGCGCGGCGGACGGGCGCATTCACATTGACTTTTCCATCCACGCGGAGTATACCTGCAAGAGCCATATCGTCAAGGCGTACAGCGACCTCTGCCGCGAAAAGGGCGGGCGCATGCACATCCACCTCGCCGAGACCGCGCGCGAGCAGCGCGAGTGCATCGAGCGCTACGGCAAAACGCCGACGGAGTGGTTCGAATCGCTCGGCACGTTCGATTCGCCCACGGCGGCGGCGCACTGCGTCGCGGTGACGGAGCGCGACATGGACATTCTGAAGGCCCACGGCGTCAGCGTCATCCACAACCCGACGTCGAACTTAAAGCTCGGCAGCGGCTTTGCCCCCATCCGCCAGATGATGGACAAGGGCATCAACGTGACGCTCGGCACCGACGGCACGGCCAGCAACAACAATTTAAATATGTTCGAGGAGATGCACCTCGCTGAGATCATGCACGACGGCTATCACAACGACCCGACGCTGATCTCCACGCAGGAGGTGCTCGATATGGCGACGGTCAACGGCGCAAAATTGCAGGGCCGCGACGACACCGGCGTGCTGGATGTCGGCAAAAAGGCTGACATCATTGCCATTGATCTGAGCAAGCCCCACCTCTATCCCAATTTCGACACGCCCGCGCTCCTGACCTGCTCGGCGCAGGCGGGCGACGTGTGCATGACGATGGTGGACGGCAATATTTTATATGAAAACGGTGAATTCAAGACGCTGGACGAGAACAAGGTGCGCGCCGACATGGAGCGTGCCGTTGAGCGCCTTTATAGAAAGTGAGAGAGAAGAAACATGGAGAGAGCGGACAAAGACCTCGCCTTTTTGCTGCGCTACGAGAATGTCGCGTGGTTTGAAGACGGCGAGGTGCGCATCTTAGACCGGCGCATTTACCCCGCAAAGGTCGAATTTGTCACCTGCCGCACACATCAGGAAGTCGCGCGGGCCATCACTGACATGGTGACGCAGAGCGCGGGCCCCTACACGGCGGCGCCGATGGGCATGGCGCTCGCGGCGTGGGAATGCCGCGGCAAATCGGCGGACGAGCAGATGGAATACCTCAAGAAAGCGGCTTACACCATTTCCCACGCGCGCCCCACGACGCAAAAGCGCATGACGCTTCTGTGCGACATCTGCCTGAAAGAGGCCGAGCGCGCGCTTTCAGCGGGGGAGAATGTGGCCGAGGCCATCAAGAATAAGACCATCGAGCTCAACAACGTGCGCTATAACAGAATGGCGAAGATCGGCTCGTACTTAGTCGATATGTTCCCCGACAACGGAACGGTGATGACGCACTGCTTCGCCGAGACCATCGTCGGCACGATGCTTCGTGAGTGCTGCAGCCGCGGCAAAAACATCCGGCTGTTCTGCCCCGAAACGCGCCCGTATTTTCAGGGCGCGCGCCTGACGGCGTCCGTCTGCCACGACATGGGCTTTGACGTGACGGTCATCTCCGACAATATGCCGGCGTTCGTCATGCAGAACGAAAAGGTCGACGTTTTCACCACCGCGGCGGACGCCATCTGCTGCGACGGCCATGTCGTCAATAAGGTCGGCACGTTCCAGAACGCCATCGTCGCCAAGTACATGGGCATCCCGTACTTTGTCACCGGCGCGCCCGATCAGGGACACGAGACGGTGGACAGCATTCACATCGAAATGCGCGACCCGAATTTCACGCTCCAAGCCATGGGCGTGCGCACGGCGATGGAGGGTGTGAAGGGCTACTATCCCGCCTTCGATATCACGCCGCCGCATCTCGTCTCGGGCGTCGTGACCGACCTTGGTATTTATTCTCCCTACGATCTGCACCGCTATTTTACGGACGGCAGCATCGGCAAGGACAATCTGGTGATCTGAATGGAACAAAATCTGGATATTCTTCGTCAGGAGATCGTGGACAAATCGCTTGAAGCGTTCCGTGAGGGCCTGTTTTCCGGCACGAGCGGCAACATGAGCTGCCGCGTCGCGCCCGATGAAATGCTCATCACGCCGACGTCCGTGCGCTATGACATGCTGCGCGCGCAGGACATCGTGCGCATGAAGCTCGACGGCACGGTGCTGGAGGGGAAGTTGCAGCCCTCGAGCGAGTGGCGCATGCACGCGGCGGTCTACAAGGCGTATGGCGAGACGAACGCCGTCTTCCACACGCATTCGCCCTATGCCACGGCGTTTGCCGTCGTGCGGAAGAGCATCCCCGCGGTGTTGATCGAATCGTGCATCTTTTTGGGCGGCGACATCCGCTGCGCGGACTACGCCGCGCCGGGGACCGAGAGTGTCGGCACGAACGCAATCCCCGCGCTCAAGGACCGCGGCGGCTGCACGCTCGCCAATCACGGCGTGCTCGCCGTGGGGAAGGACCTTGCGCAGGCATATCTGCGCGCGGAATACATCGAAGATGTCGCCAAGGTCTACACCTTTTCCAAGGTTCTCGGCACGCCGGTGGAGCTTGCCTCTCTTTAACGAGAAAAACAGTGCGGAGACCGCACAAGGAGAATACAAATGAAAAGCATACTGAAAAAGAACCGCATTCTGGCCGTCATTGCGCTGATCGGCCTGCTCGCTTCGCTCGTGCCGCTTATTTCGCGTGTGCAGGCGGAGAAGAGCAACAAGTATTATGACATCGTCCTCGACTACAACAGCATGCGCTCGATGGCGCGCCAATCCTCGCAGTCAGAGGACGAGTGGATCGATCTCTTCAAGTCGCTCGGCGTCGACAAGGTCGCGCTCAGCGAGGCGAGCGCCCTCAACCTTCACGATAACGCGGCCATCCCCGTCCACGCGATGACCGTGAAAAAGGCGGCGGAGAGCTACGGATGGGAAGATCAGTACCCCGCCGAGGTCGCGCAATGGCTGCGTGAGAGCACCGATGTGAGCGACGCGATCATCTGGACGGAGACCGCCGCGAGCTATGAGTGGATCCTGAACGCTTTCGAGGCCCGTTTTGAGGACTTTGAGGCCAAGACGTATTTGGAGGGTGAGCACGGCTTCATCTTCATCCAGCAGCAGAAAAACGGCATGAAGGGCGAAAAGCTGCTCGACCTGCGCCTCGGCATCTGGCCGGACACGGTGGAGCTGTTTGAGCGCCACGGCTACCAGATCATCCCGCGCTCTGTGACGGAAAAGAACATGAACGGCACGAAATTTGCCGAGGCCTATATCGAAGTGCTCAAGCACTTCAACGCGCCGTACTTTATGAACAACGGCGACGAGCTCGTCGGCTATGAGGATGACGAGAGCCTGGAGCTTCTGACGCAGTATCTCAACGAGAGCGGCGCGAGCGTTGCCATGATGGAGCAGAACGACCAGAGCCAGAACCTTGTCTGGCCCGGCGTTGAAGAACTGCTCGACAACACGGGCTATCGCGGTGTGCGCGTTTTCAACGAGTGGGCCTACATCCAGAACCGCTATCAGTACTGCGGCTACGAAGGCCCCGAGGAGATCACGAACACGTTCTTTAGAGCCATCGCCGAGCGTAATTGCAAGATCATCTTCCTCAAGATGATCTTAGAGCCGGATACCGATGTCAGCTGGGACGCTGACGAGAAGAAGTGGGTCTACATCACCGACCCTGCCGACTATGAGCAGATGCTCACGGACCTCGACGCGCGCTTGGAGCCTCTCGGCTACACGCACGCGACCGTGCCCGCGATGGAGCTGAAAGCGCCGTCCATGGCGCTCAAGGTGCTGCAGGGCATCGGCACGGCGGCGCTCATCGTGATCCTGCTTGATCTATTCTTCTTTATCGGCAAGCGCTGGCGCACGATCCTGTTTGCCGTCGGCGCGCTCGGCCTTGCCGGCCTCGCGGTGCTGAAGCCCTCGATGTTCCGCCTGATCCTTTCGATGTCCGGCGGTATCGTGATGCCGTCGATTGCCGCTGTCGGTCTGTGCCGCGTACTGCTCGAAAAGAGACGCAGCGAGCCGCAGATCAAGTTCGGCAAGCTGCTTGGCTTTACGCTTGGCACAGCCATCGCGACCATTCTGACGGCATTCTGCGGGTCGCTGCTCGCATCGTCTGCGCTCTCGCAGCTCTCGTATCTTCTCGAGATCGACCTGTACCGCGGCGTCAAGCTCATGCAGCTTATCCCCATCGCGCTCTTCATGCTCGCCTATCTTCTGGTCTACGCCTATGAGGAGACCGGCGCGCGCGAGGCCGTCCTCGCCCACGCGGGACAGCGCGGGGAGAAGAACCGCGTCAAGCGATTCAACGCCTATTTCGGCGAGCTGATGCAGACGCCGATGAAACTCGGCTGGTTCCTTGCGATCGTCGTCATCGCGGTGGCGGCGGTGTTCATGCTGCTGGTGTTCGCCTACTATATGTACCGCACCGGCAACTCGACCACGACGTCGGCAAGGGAGCTTGCGTTCCGCAACTTCCTGGAAAATACGCTCATTGCCCGCCCGCGCACGAAGGAAATGATCGTCGGCTGGCCGATGCTGATGCTTTTCATCTGGTCGCTGCGCCGCAGAATGAAGTTCCTGCCGATGATCTTCGGCACGGGCATGACCATCGGCCTTGTCAGCGTGGTCAACACGTTCCTGCACATCCGCACGCCGTTTTTGCTGAGCCTGCTGCGCACCGGCTGGGGCATCCTCTTCGGACTTCTCATCGGTACAGCCGTGGTCATTGTGGCGGAGCTCATTTACCGCCTTGTGCGCAGGATCTGCGGGGTGACGAATGGTTAACATTCTGATCTCGGGCTATTACGGCTTCGACAACATCGGCGACGAGTCCATCCTGCGCACGCTCGTCTCGTCGCTGCGCGAGCACATTCCCGACTGCTCGCTCACAGTGCTCTCGCACAATCCCGCCTCCACGCGCGGAAAGTACGGCGTTGAGGCGGTGGACCGCATGTCGCCGGTGGCGATCCTGCGCGCGGTGAAAAAGTGCGACATGCTCATTTCCGGCGGCGGCAGCCTTTTGCAGGATGTGACGAGCAGCAAGAGCTTACACTATTACCTCTCCATCATCCGCTGCGCGGAATTCTTCCATAAAAAGGTCTTCATCTATTCCCAGGGCATCGGCCCCATCGACCGCTCCGGCAACCGCCGCGCCGCGGCGGCGGCACTCAAGCGGGCGGACGGTATCGTTGTGCGCGACGAGCGGTCTGCGGCGCTTTTGGAGGAAATCGGCATCGCGCGCGACAAGGTCGTCATCACGGCGGACCCCGTCATCCGCATGAAAAAGCCCGATGGCGATGTCGGCGCGGAGATCCTGCGAAAGGCAGGTGTCTCGCTGGATGGCCGTCTAACTGTCGGCTGGGCCATCCGTGAGCGGGACACAGACAGCCGCTTTGTCAAAGAGCTTTTGCGCTCCATCCAGATGATGAAGGACAAGTACAACGCGCAGTCCGTGCTCATCCCGTTCCACTATGAAGAGGACGGCGAGGTCTGCCGCCATATCGCGGCGCAGCTGCCCGATGACACGGCGGTGTGCCTGAATGAAAAGTACCTCTCCGAGGATATGCTCTCCATCATCGGCAACATGGACCTGCTCGTCGGCGTGCGCCTGCATTCGCTCATCTATGCTGCCATCATGGGCGTGCCGCTCATCGGCATTTCGTATGACCCCAAGTGCACGGCGTTTTTAAACTCCGTGGGGCTCGACAAGCTGAGCACGAAGGAGAACTTCACGGCGGAGCTCTTTATGCCCGAGGCCGAGCGTGTGCTCGAAACGGGCAAGGAACAGGTGGAGTGCGTCGAATCGCATATGGCCAAGCTTTCGCGCAAGCTCGACACGAACGAGAAAATGATCTGCGCGATCATGGAGAAATCGAGGAAACATACCATGCAAGACCCTCAAAACAATACGGAAAAGAAGGATAAATCGGGCGTCCGCACGGCGGGCGCGATCAGCTTCGTCTTTCTGCTGACGCTGTTCGCCAAGCTCCTCGGCGTGGTGCGCGAAATGATGCAGGCCAATATCTTCGGCACCGGCATCGACGCGGACCTCTACACCGCGTCGTATAACTCGACGCTCTATCTTTTTACGACGATGTGCTACGCGCTGTGCATCGCGGCGGTGCCGATTTTGACGAAGGAATTTGCTGCCGACCGCAAGCGCGGCGAGAAAGCGGCCAACAACCTGTTGACCATCACGCTGCTCGGCTCGCTCGCGGCGGTCGTTTTGTGGCAGATCTTTGCCTCGACGCCGCTCGTCGGCACGATCTGGGATCTTGACGCAGCCGAGCTGCCGCGCCTTGCGAGCTACATCCGCATCATGGCCTGCGCGCTGCCGGTCGTGGCGGCGGCGTATCTGAACGTCGCCATCTTCCAGGCGACCGACCACTATGAATTGCAGGGCAGCATGAGCATCCCGTACAACGCGTTCCTTGCGATCTTCCTTGTGACGCTGGGCGCAAAGTGGGGCATCAAGGGCGTCGTCATCGCGAGTTCGTGCGCGTGGCTCTTGCAGCTTGCCATGAGCATCCCGTATGCGAAGAAGGAACATTATGTCTACCGACCGATGCTCGACCGCAAGGCGGACTACGTCGGAACCTACTTTAAGACCGCGCTCGTCACGGTGCTGACGACGTCGATCTTCCTGTTCTGCTACCTCATCGACACGGCGACCGCCACGGCGCTCAACGACAGCGCCGTCAGCGCGTTCTACTACGCCGACAAGCTCTTCACCCCGCTCACGACGAGCGTGCTCTACAGCATCAGCGCGGTCATGTTCCCGCGCTTTAACCGCGAGTTTACGAAGGAGGACTCGAAGGGGTACCTCGGCTACATCTGGAACGTGACGGAAAACACGCTGCTTTTCATCCTGCCGGTCTGCGCGATGATGTGCGCGTTCGGCACGGATATCATCCGCGTCATCTTTGAAAGCGGCAGCTTCACCGCTGAGTCGACCGAGATGACGGGCAGCATCTTCGCCCGCTACGCGCTCGGCATGAGCGCCTTCGCCGTGCTCGACCTTTTGAACAAGGCCTACTACGCGATGAAAAAGACGCTGGTGCCGCTGCTCATCAACCTCGGCGTGCTGGTGCTGAATCTCATTTTGAACCGCGTATTCTACACCGATACCGGCGTCGCGCTGGCAACGTCGCTTGCGCTGACGATCGGTGCCATCGCGATGACGATCCAGCTCTTCCACGGGACGAAGATCGTGCGCCTGGTGCCGCTCCTCAAGGGCCTTGCCGCCACGGCAGCGATGGCGGTCGTCCTCTACGGCGGGCGTTCGCTTCTTGTCGCGGCGGATGACAGCAAGCTGATGCTCGTCGTCAAGTGCGGCCTGACGGGCGTTGTGGGGTGCGTTATTTACGTGCTGGTCAGCATGATTTTGAAGCAGAATATCATTGCTGATACGATTAAGAAGTTCAAAAAGTGATACTTTTTGGGATTTATCCCCACACCGTGTGGGGACGCGGCAAAGGGGGCCATTCTCTCACGTGAGAGAATGGCCCCCTTAAACCCCCAAGAGAACGCGAGGGGAGTCCCCCTCGACCCCCGACATTGGCAGTCTCGATCTTGAAGAACTGCACAGCCTGCGGAATCAGGTGCGGTGTACATGGCTTCGCCATGAATCCCTGCGATTCGTGACCGCTTGCAACTGCGCCTTACTATCGTGAGGCGCGAGTGACGGTAGCTGGGCGGCGGACTGCGTGCGAAATAGCGGCATTGCTTCGCTCGCCGCATTGAGGAGGCTGGCGGTAGACGGAAATTAGGCTGTACTTCTACAAGATGGGCAGAACGGCACCCGCAAGGGGTGTGCCGCATCCGTAAGGCAGCAGAGCCGCCAACGGCTGCGCAACAGCGGATAATAGAAGCAGAGACAAATCGTATAGCAACACTAACCGCGGCAACGCCGCGCGCAGACATTCCCATTCCGGAGGTATAAGTGTCATTCAAGCCTCAGACTGCCAATCTAATCCCTTTCTCTTGGGGGTCAAAGGGGGATATTCTCTTTCCGAGGAAAGAGAATATCCCCCTTAACCGCGTCCCCTGCACGGCGCAGGGGAACAAAGTACAGCGCTGCCGCGCTGTGATATGTTACCCTTGACGTTTTTTGAAGGTTAAGTAACCTTCAAGCATCAGGCTCGCCGCGACGGCGTCGACGGTTTTCTTGCGCTCCTTGGCGCGCTTGCCATTATTCAATAGAATATTGTGCGCGTCGACGGTCGTGCGGCGCTCATCCCAGAGCGTGACGGGGAGCGACGTGGCCTCGCGCAGCATCTCGGCAAAGCCCTCGGCCTTTTCTGCGCGGGGGCCGCGCGTGCCGTCCATGTTGAGTGGGTGGCCGAGCACGAGCTCTGAGACCTCGTGCTCGGAGATGAGCGGCAGCAGCTTTTCGATGACCGCTTCGGGCCGGTACGCGGTGATAACGGTCGAAAATCCAGTGAGCGTCAGCGTGCGGTCGGAGATCGCGACGCCGGTGTGCGCGTCGCCGTAGTCGATGGCCATGATTTTCATAAAATTGCCTCCTGAGCGTTTCTTTTGACTGCCAGCATACAGGATTTTCACCCAAAAAGCAAGCGCAGGGCAGGGAAGTGGCGTGCGGAAACGGAAAAATCGCGTCAAGAGAGGCAGCGGGAGAGAAAAAACAGGGGAAAGAGCGCAAAATCTGCGCGATTTTCTGCAAAAACGTGCAAAAAGTGCTTGACGGCTGGACATGACATGTGGTATCATCTTACTTACCTGTGAAAGAGGGCTTTCTTTTTGCGCGCTTTTGCTTCTCGGCACGCAAGGGAAAAGCACCCCTCAAATTTGAGAGCAGGGAGGCAATCGCCAGCTTCATGCCGCTTTTGGCAAACGGAGCTGAGTAAATAAGGAGGTGCCGTTAGATGCGCATTAAGATCACGCTCAGATGCAACGAGTGCAAGCAGAGAAACTACAACACGATGAAGAACAAGAAGAACACCCCGGACAAGCTTGAGCTGAACAAGTACTGCCCCTTCTGCAAGAAGCACACCGTCCACACCGAAACCAAGTAATTAGGAAAGGCTGTTGAAACATGGCAGAAGAAAAGAAGAAAAAGGACCGCAGCAAGTGGTTCCGTGAAATGAGAAGCGAACTGAAAAAGGTCGTATGGCCCACCGCATCCACCACTGCGAAGAACACCGGCACTGTGCTGCTGTGCTCCCTCGTTGTCGGCGCCTGCATCTGGATCTTCGACTACGTGGCCGTTTCCGCAGTGCACCTGCTGATCGGTCTCGCGGGCTGACAGGAGAGCAGTCATGGCTGATAATGCTAAGTGGTATGTCGCGCATACTTACTCCGGCTATGAAAACGCAGTCAAGACGGCCATCGAGAAGTTCGTCGCCAACCGTCATCTGGAGGACATGATCCTCGACATCCAGATCCCGCTGGAGACCGTCACGGAAGTGACCGACTCGGGCGAGACGAAGGAAGTCGAACGCAAGGTCTTCCCGGGCTACGTGCTCGTCAAGATGATTATGACGGACGACACCTGGCATCTGATCCGCAACATTCGCGGTGTGACCGGCTTTGTCGGCACGGCGAACAATGAACCCATTCCTCTGACGGAAGAGGAAGTCCTGGCGCTCGGCATGGAACGGCGAGAGATCGTCGTGCGCTACAATGTCGGCGATCAGGTCAAGATCACCGACGGCCCGCTTTCGTCCTTCCTCGGCACGGTCGAAGAGATCGACGCAGAGAAGAACAAGGTGTGCGTGGTCGTGTCCATGTTCGGACGCGAAACGCCGGTCGAGCTGGAGCTCGATCAGGTCGAGGTCGTAGAACCGTAATCACCGCTAAAAGCGATGAGCCGCGTATGCGGCAAACGTGGGAGAGACGTTCAGTCTCGCCAAGGGCGGCCGGAATCGCCGGTCGTTACCACATTCAATATTAAGGAGGTGCCTCTCATGGCACAGAAGATCACCGGTTACGTTAAGCTGCAGATCCCTGCAGGCAAAGCAACTCCCGCACCCCCCGTTGGCCCCGCGCTCGGTCAGCACGGCGTCAACATCGCTGCGTTCACCAAGGAATTCAACGAGCGCACCAAGAACGACATGGGCCTCATCATCCCCGTTGTCATCACGGTGTATGCCGACCGTTCCTTCTCCTTCGTCACCAAGACTCCTCCCGCTGCCGTCCTCATCAAGAAGGAATGCAACATCGAGTCTGGCTCCGGCGTCCCCAACAAGACCAAGGTCGCTACCATTTCCAAGGCCTCTGTCCAGAAGATCGCTGAGATGAAGATGCGTGACCTCAACGCGAGCACTCTCGAGTCCGCGATGAGCATGATCGCCGGTACCGCACGCTCCATGGGCGTTGTCGTCGAAGAATAAGGAGGGTGTGAACAATGTTTAGAGGTAAAAAGTATCAGGATGCTGCAAAGCAGATCGAAAAGAACACTCAGTATGACGCCGCAGAGGGCTTCGGCCTGATCTGCAAGACCGCTTCCGCGAAGTTCGACGAGACCGTCGAGCTGCACGTCAAGCTGGGCGTCGACTCCCGTCACGCTGACCAGCAGGTCCGCGGCGCCATCGTCCTCCCCAACGGCACCGGCAAGAACGTCCGCGTTCTCGTCTTCGCCAAGGGCGACAAGGCCGAGGCTGCCAAGGCTGCCGGCGCTGACTATGTCGGCGAGATGGACCTCGTCGAGAAGATCCAGAAGGAAAACTGGTTCGACTTCGACGTCGTCGTCGCTTCCCCTGACATGATGGGTGTTGTCGGCCGTCTCGGTAAGGTGCTCGGTCCTAAGGGCCTGATGCCGTCCCCGAAGGCCGGTACCGTCACTCCCGACGTCGCCAAGGCTGTTCAGGAGTCCAAGGCCGGTAAGGTCGAGTATCGTCTCGACAAGACCAACATCATCCACTGCCCCATCGGTAAGGTTTCCTTCGGCCCCGAGAAGCTCGCTGAGAACTTCAACGCTCTCATGGGTGCTATCATCAAGGCCAAGCCCGCCGCTTCCAAGGGCCAGTATATCAAGTCCTGCGTCGCCGCCTCCACCATGGGCCCCGGCGTCAAGATGAACACCGCAAAGATCTAAAAGATTTCAAAAAAGCCCGTTCGGGCTTTTTTGATTCAGGATCGCACTCCGCTCTGTGCCTCGCCGCGCGTGCGCGGCTCGACACTCGCTCCGCGAGAGGAATTTTTCTGACGCGCATGTCGTCAGAAAAATCAAATTGGATTATTTCTGACGCGCATGTCGTCAGAAAAATGATTTGCGCTGTGCGCGGCGCAAATATGGGGTATTTTGCGGAAAAAACGATATTTGGGGTTGACAATGCTGCCAACTCTGGATATACTATTAGAGCGTTCCAAAGACAGCAGGTGAGATTCGTCTCGTAAGTCCTGCCGAGGATGGCAAACATTTATTGATTGCTTTACCGTCCTCATGTCCTGCATGAGGACGGTTTCCTTTTTAGAACGCCTCTTTCCCCTGGCACGCGAGGCGTGCCGCAAAATCCAATGGAGGTGAACTCAAGAAATGCCTAACGCAAAAGTTCTGTCTGAAAAGCAGGCGATCGTGGCCTCTCTGACCGAGAAGCTGCAGGGCGCAGCTGCCGGCGTTATCGTTGACTACAAGGGCATCACCGTCGCGGAAGACACCGAGCTCCGCGCTGAGTGCCGTAAGAACGATGTCGAGTATGCAGTTGTCAAGAACACCCTGCTCCGCTTTGCTTTCAACAACGTCGGCCTCAATGAGCTCGATGATCAGCTGAACGGTACCACGTCTCTTGCCATCGCTGCCGATCCCGTCGCCCCCGCGCGCGTGATCGCCGACTTTGCCAAGAAGCTCAACGGTAAGTTCGAGATCAAGGGCGGCTTCATGGACGGCAAGGTCGTCGACATGGCCACCGTCAACGCGCTGGCCGCGATCCCCGCGTTGCCCGTCCTGCAGGCACAGGTGCTTGGCACCATGCTGGCTCCCATTTCGGGCCTGGCTTGCGTCCTCAAGCAGATCGCCGAGAAGAACGGTGCTCCCGCCGAGGAAGCTTCCGCAGAGTAATCGTCTGCACCCAACTCAAAAACTAAAACAAATATCTTAAAATTGGAGGATCATTACAATGAGCGAGAAAGTTACCGCTATGATCGAAGAAATCAAGGGCCTTACCGTCCTGGAGCTCTCTGAGCTCGTCCACGCTCTCGAGGAAGAGTTCGGCGTTTCCGCCGCTGCTATGGCTGCTCCCGCTGCCGGCGGTGCTGCCCCCGCTGCCGAGGAGAAGACCGAGTTCGACGTCGTCCTCGCCGGTTTCGACGCTGCTGCCAAGATCAAGGTCATCAAGGCTGTCCGCGAGATCGCCGGTCTGGGCCTGGCCGAGGCCAAGGCTTTCGTCGAGTCCGCTCCGAAGGCTCTGAAGGAGGGCGTGTCCAAGGAGGATGCCGAGAACTTCAAGAAGCAGCTCGAAGAGGCTGGCGCGAAGGTCGAGATCAAGTAATCTCACCCTACTGCGAGGTTCAAAAAGCCCGTGTCACACGACACGGGCTTTTTCTTTTTGACTGTCTTATGGAATAGAACATCTGTTGACATAATATATGCGCGTGTACGTCAAAAGGACGTGCGCACCGTGGGCTCGGACGGGGCAACGATGTCGATGATCTGATTCTGCGTGTAAATGCCGTAGTGCTTCCACGATGCGGGAGCGTCCGTTCCATCGGGTATAAGATGGACATCAATGGCATGGGGAAGATAGTCGAGCAGTTTGGACCGTTCGAACGTGCAAAGATAGGTGCCGCTGTGGACTTCGTCTGCGTCAAATACGCAGTAGGATTCGTTGCGCACCTGATAGAGCAGGTAATTTTCAAAGATGAGCTCGATCTTGGCGTTTTCATCGGGGCACAGCGGCGTACAGTGCGCGAGAATGTCGTCGAGGGCGGCATTTCCTGTGGACGGAGTCTGTGCATTTGGCTCCGCTTTAGCGCAGCAGATGGTGATGTGCAGCTCGTTTTCATCCTCCTCACACAGCGTCAGGAGAAACGGTGCACAGCGGCCGGCGTCCACAAGGCGGCCTGCTTCGGAGAATGTGGTGTAATGAGACATGGGAGTCATCTCGTTTTGTAAAGTATGGAAAATACTGCTCACTGTGTGACGGTCAGGCAGTAAAATGATAACCGGTTTGTCTCCTTGTTGTTCCAGAGGTCAGTTTCGCCGAGCTCGCGCAGATCGTCTACGACGAATTCATCGAATCGCACAGCAGCGCGGTGAACGACGGGACGCTCCTCGAACAAGTAGAAGCCGCCCTGCCAGACGTGCCAGAGTTCCACGCAGGGCGCGGATTCGAGGGCAGAGCCAATGTAGTCGATCAGCTGCCGCGCGCGGCCCTCGGTATAGTAGGCCCAGTCGAGGCAGACGGCAAAGGCTTTGTCGGTATAGAGAAAACTGTCTGGGTAAGTGCGCAGCGCGAAGTTGTCGTCCGCGCCGCCGTCGTCGATCGTACCGTCGTCCACATTGATGGCGAGGTAGTCGTACTCCGGCAGAGGAAAGACCTCCGGCAGCGGCGCATCGGAAGCGAAAAAGATGCAGGCGCTCATCATGATCCTCCTGTAATGCCTCATTTTCCTTTTGGTACGGCGATCATATCATAAAAGATATGAACAAATCTACTGCGATGCTGTTACGAGACCCTTGCGCCGCGGTGCGGGAAGAACGCGCGCCGGTGAGGAAAAGGCTGGAACAGCCATAATATAAACCGCTCGAGCGCTTGACTTTTTTGTGCAGCGGCATTAAAATGTATAAAATATAAGAGCAGGAATTTTCATGCGTTGTGTATCCTGCGTACAAAATCTGATGAGAGACAGGCTGATGCCCGCGTGAGCCGAGGAATGCTTACGCGGTTATTTTTTCACCTGGATGGGAGAAAACATGAAGAACACCAAAAACTTTGCGAGCCGATGGGGCTTTATTCTGGCGTCCGTCGGTTCAGCGGTCGGCATGGCGAATGTCTGGGGCTTTCCTAACAAGCTTGGCAGCAACGGCGGCGGGGCATTTTTGCTCATTTATCTGCTGTTTATTTTCATTTTCAGCTACGTGGGTCTGCCCGCGGAATTCGCCATGGGCCGCCACGCGGCGACGGGCACACTCGGCGCGTATGAAAAAGCGTGGTCGACGCGCGGCAAGGGCGCAGGCAAGGTAGGAGGCCTTCTTGGCTGGCTGCCGCTCGCGGGCTCGCTGTGCATTGCGTTCGGCTATGCGGTCATCGTCACGTACATCTTAAAGGCGCTGGTGGATTCGCTCGTCGGCACGCTGATGACGGCGGACACCGCGTCGTGGTTCGGCACGTTCTCCTCCACACCGTATTCCGTCATTCCGTACCATATCATCGTGGTCGTGGGGACGCTGCTGACGCTCTATTTGGGCGCGCACAGCATCGAAAAAACCAACAAGATCATGATGCCGCTGTTTTTCATCATCTTCCTGATCCTCGCGGTGCGCGTGGCGATGCTGCCGGGCGTGAGCGAGGGCTACCGCTTCATGTTCACTCCGCGCTGGGAGGCGCTCAAGGATCCGATGATCTGGATCTGGGCGATGGGACAGGCGTTCTTCTCCCTCTCCGTCACGGGCAGCGGCATGATCGTGTACGGCGCGTACCTCTCGAAGGACGAGGACGTCGTCGGCGTCGCGCAGCACACGGCGCTGTTTGACACGATCGCCGCCGTCGTTGCGGCGCTCGTCATCATCCCCGCATGCTTCTCCTACGGGCTGGACGTCGGCGCGGGCCCGAGCCTGCTGTTCGTTACGTTGCCGACCATTTTACAGGATATCCCGATGGGGCGGCTGTTCGCCATCATCCTCTACCTTGCGATGATCTTCGCGGGCGTGAGCTCGCTGCAGAACATGTTCGAGGCCGTGGCGGAATCGCTGCTGCACAAGTTCCCCAAGCTCAGCCGCACGGCGGTGCTGGCGATCCTGTGTGTGCTGTGCCTCGGCATCGGCATTTTCATGGAGCCCATCAGCAAGTGGGGTCCGTGGATGGACCTTGTTTCCATCTATATTATCCCCATCGGCGCGACGCTCGGCGCGATCTCGTGGTTCTACGTGATGAAAAAGGACGAGCTGCTCGCCGCCGTGAACACCGGCAGCAAGAAAGAGCGCGGTGCGCTGTGGTACAACGTGGGCCGCTTCGTCTACGTGCCGCTCGCGGTCATCCTGTGCTGCGTAGCACTGTTCATGCACGTGGCATTCTGAGTTCCCCCTGAACAAAAAAGAAGAACAATATGAAAACAGGCAAGAAAGTGAGCATTACCATACTTTCAGTGCTGATATTGGCCTTGTGCGCCGTGGGGATCATCCGGAGCACGACCTTTCCGCTGGACCCGGCGACGCTGCCGGATCATATCTGTGATTTTTACAATATCGGCAGGCCCCAGCCCCTCTCGCCGAGTATTCGGGTGTACGACAGTGTTGAACTCGAAAATACGGTGTGGTATCTCATGGAGATCGGCGAGGACATAGATCTGGGCTATGTCAAGCTGGAACGGAATATCCTTGGCCGCTACAAGATTGTGCACCTCGGCTACGGCGGCGGGAGCTTCCATGACGGCGTTGTGCGCAGTGGGGAGAAAGCCTACTACCTCTTTGGCGGCCGCGATGTGACCGGCCGCATCGCCAGGATTACCATGACGCAGAACGGCGAGACCTGCACGATGGAAAATGTGGAGGAAAAGACGCATTTCCTGTTCTGCACAGAGCTTTCTCCACAGCTCGGCGATTATGACTTCGACCGCAGCACGCTGCGGTTTTACGACAAAGACGGGAACGACATCACCGCGGAGTACAATTTGAGCGGCGGTAGAATCGCGTAAAATCGACAAAAAAAGGAAGTGCCTATCGTAAGGGCACTTCCTTTTTAAATAAACTTGTTGACAAGTCAACAATGATGCGCTATGATAGACGAGCTTGTTGATTTATCAACAAATAGGAAAAAGGAGAATTACCAATGGAGGAGCGCTTTGAGACCTTTACCGTCCTGATCACGCGTATCAGCCGCAGCATCAAGCGCATCAAGGCGGACGAAATGGCGGACTTCGAACTGAAAGGGCCGCATGTGTCCTGCCTCTACTACCTCTCCCAGCAGGATGGCATGACAGCCGCCGAGCTCTGCGAGCGCTGCGACGAGGACAAGGCGGCTATCTCCCGCTCGCTGGACGACCTCGAGAAAAACGGTTACATCACCTGCGCAAGCGGCGCGGGCAAGCGCTATAAGAGCCCACTGCGCCTGACGGAGCGGGGCAAGGCGGTCGGCCGCGCGATCGGGGAGAAGATCATGCGCATCGTCGAGGCGGCATCTGAGGGCCTGAGCGAGGCCGAGCGGCAGACGATGTACCGCGCGCTCGCGCTCGTGAGCGAGAATTTGGAACGGATTTATACCCATAAGAAGACCGCGGGCGACAGAGCCGCCCGCGACGAACAATAACGGAGGAAGAGCATGAGTGTTCAGATCATTGTGGATTCGACGGTCGACATGCCCGAGCGCATGAAGGACCGTTTTCGCATCGTGCCGCTCACGGTGCATTTTGGCGCGGAGGAGTTCATCGACGGCGTGACCATCGACAAGCACCGCTTTTATGAGCGGCTTGTCGAGAGCGACGAGCTGCCGACGACCAGTCAGGCGTCGCCCGCGGCATTCGACGCGATCTTCTCCGACGTTGCGTCGGTGGGCGACAGCGCGGTCGTTGTGACGCTCGCGTCGAAGTTCTCCGGCACGTATCAGAGCGCGTGCATCGCCGCGGCGGAGTACGACAACATCTACGTTGTGGACAGCAAGAGCGCGGCTATCGGCTCTGGCATCCTCGCCGAGTACGCGCTCGAGTGCGCGGACAAGGGCATGGACGCGAAGACCATCGCCGAAACGCTGGAGAAAAAGCGCGACGAAATTTGCCTCATCGCGCTGCTCGACACGCTCGAATACCTCAAAAAGGGCGGGCGTATCTCGAAGACTGTCGCGTTTGCGGGCGGACTTCTCAACATCAAGCCGGTCATTACCGTGGTCGACGGCGAAATTCAGGTTATCGGCAAGGCGAGAGGGTCGAAGCAGGGCAACAACCTGCTCGTACAGAAAATCCACGAGAGCGGCGGCATCGACTTCGACGAGCCGATCATCCTCGGATACAGCGGGCTGAGCGATTCGTATCTCAAAAAATATGTCGAGGACAGCCGCGACATCTGGCAGGACAAGGCGGACTCGCTCGACTCCACGCTCATTTGCAGCGTGATCGGCACGCACACTGGCCCCGGCGTGGTGGCGGTCGCATTCTTCAAAAAGGGCTGAGCCTCTATAAAAATCAGAAACAGCAGGAAGCCGGCGTATCGCACCGGCTTCCTGCTGCTTTTTCTGAAATATCCTCTTTGGGTCAGCGATTAAAAATAGCAACGGCGCTTTCAAACGACACCGGTACTCGCTGTACCTTGACAACAGACGGCACGGCGAATGATAGTGATTCTATAAAGGCATATTGATATTCAGCGGCTATGTCTTGCGTGAAAGCGGTGCTTTGCGCTGGTATCGGTTTGCCCGTGAAACAGGTTGAATGGGAAAAGGAGAATGCGGCATGCAGTGGACGGACGAGAGCATTGCGTTTTTGCGTGATGCGCCGGCGATGAACCGCTATTATGAGACCATCGCGGAGAAGATCGCGCCGCAGCTCCCAGAAAACGCGCACGTCTGCGACGCGGGCTGCGGCATCGGCGAGCTGAGCCTTGCTCTGAAGCCGTACTGCCGCCATGTCACGGCGGTGGACGCCGACGAGCTGGCCATCAAAACGCTGGAAGCTCACCTGATAAAAGGCGTTACCGCGATCTGCGGCGATGTGGAGGCGCTTGCGCTGGAGAAGCCCTACGACGCGATGGTGTTCTGCCTCTTTGGCCGCACGGAGGACACGCTGCGCATCGCGAGAAAGCAGTGCCGCAGAAAGATTTTCCTCGTCAAGCGGGACTATTCGCATCACCGCTTCAGCGCGGGAAAGGTAAGCCTCGGCGAGTACACGGCGGGGAGTACGGAGAATGTTCTGCGCGAAAAAGGCGCTGTGCCTGTTCACCATTGAGACGGCGGCTATTTCGAAGGAGGAAGCAGTATGAAGCGGCATCTTTTGATCTGCGGGGAGCGCGGCGTCGGCAAGTCGACGCTGATCCGCCGCCTGCTGGAGCATAGCACGCGGGAGGTCGGCGGCTTTGTGACAAAGCGGCTGCCGGTCGCGGATGAGAACGGCTTTTTTCCGATTTACCTCTATCCCGCATCGCAGAAAGAGGACGAGCGGCACAATGAAGCAGCGAATCTCGTCGGAACGTGCGACAGCCGCTCGAGCATCCGCCATCCGGAGGTCTTTGACGGCCTTGGCGCGCAGCTCATCGAGTCCGCGCCGGAAGGCGGCATCATTTTGATGGACGAGCTCGGCTTTCTCGAAAATGACGCCAAGGTGTTCCAGTCCGCGGTGCTGTGCGCACTGGACGGCGACATGCCGGTGCTGGCCGCGGTCAAGCCGAAGGACACACCGTTCCTGCGCACCGTGCGCGGGCATGAGAACGCGGAGCTTGTCTTCATTGACGAGCAGAACCGTGACGCGCTTCTTGAAAAGCTCCTGCCGCACATTTTGCGGTGGAATGAAGCTTGAAGCAGCAAGCTCGCCGTGCAATAGAGAAGAAGATTTCAAGCGAACACTTGTTTGACTATCAAAACCGTGCTATAATACCGCCATTGAGAAATTTGCAGAGGGGAGGGGACAGCGCATGGAGCATCTGCTTGCGGGACTGAACCGCGCGCAGCACGAGGCCGTCACGGCGACGGAGGGGTATGTCCGCGTCATCGCGGGCGCGGGCTCGGGTAAGACGCGTGCGCTGTCGCACCGCTTTGCGTATCTTGTCAACGAGCTCGGCATCCTGCCGGGGAACATCCTGTGCGTGACGTTTACGAACAAGTCAGCCAACGAGATGCGCCAGCGTATCCACGCCTTGACCGGCGACAACGACACGGGCTATATCAACACGTTCCACGGTTTCTGCGTCTCCGTTTTGCAGGAGGACAGCCATGCGGTGCAGTATCCGAAGAGCTTCCTCGTGCTGGATAATTCTGACATCGACGCGATGCTCGGCATCATCTACGAAGAGCGCGGCCTCACACTGCGCGACATGACCTATTCCGCCGCACGGGACATGATCGAGATCCGAAAGCTCTTCAAGGAGCCGGAGTATTACAAAGACATGATCACGATGTCGCTCGACACGCTGCGCGAAAAGTACGAGCGCGCCGACACGGCGGGGGACATCATCTTCTACGGCTATCTCTATCAGGAGAAAAAGTGCTTCGGCCTCGACTACAACGACCTCATCAAGTTCTCGCTCTATATTTTCGAGCAGCACGAGGACATCAGGCTCAAGTGGCAGCAGCGGCTCGAATACATCATGATCGACGAGTTTCAGGATATCGACGCGCTGCAATATGAGCTGATGGAGGTGCTGTGCGGCTATCACGGCAACCTCTTCATCGTGGGCGACCCGGACCAGACGATCTACACCTGGCGCGGCGCGAACGTCAAGTATCTGCTGGATTTCGACAAGGTCTTTCCAAACGTGCAGACCATCATGATGATGGAAAACTACCGTTCCACGCCGGAGATTTTGGCGGCGGCGAACTCGCTGATCGCAAAAAACGGCCACCGCATCAAAAAAGACCTGATTCCGACGAAGCCCTCGGGCGAGAAGGTCGTCTGCCACTTTGCCGACACGCAGGAGGCGGAGGCGCAGTGGATGGCGGGCGAGATGAAGCGGCTGCATGATCGCGGCCTGCCGCTGCGGGATATGACCGTCCTCTACCGCGCGCACTATGTAACGCGCGCGGTGGAAGAGGCGTTGATGCACGAAAAAATTCCCTATACGATCTACTCCGGCGTGCAGTTTTTCGACCGCATGGAGATCAAGGACGCACTTTCATATTTGCGGATGATCGCCTATCAGGACGATCTGTCGTTCCGGCGCATTGCCAACGCGCCGAAGCGGAACCTCGGCAAGCGGCGCATGGCCTTTTTACAGGAGACGGCGGAAAAAGAGGGGACGAGCCTCTATGTAACGCTCAAAAACCACCTCGAAGACAGCGTGTTCAGCGGCACGAAGGCAAAGCAGTTCGTCGATCTGATCGAGCGCTTTTCGCACTCGTATCAGGGTCGGCCCATCTCTGAGGTGCTCTCGGATATTCTGGACAAGAGCGGGTATGAAAAGGCGCTGCGCACCGAGGGCAGTCAGGAGCGGCTGGACGATCTGGCCGAGCTCAAGCAGTCCATCTACGAATACGAGACGAGCTGCGGCGAGGAGAGCACGATGGAGCATTACCTCGCCCACATCGCGCTTTTCAGCAACGGCGATGTCGCCGAGCAGGGCGACAAGGTGAAGCTGATGACCGTCCACGCGGCGAAGGGCCTCGAATTCCCGTATGTGTTCCTCTGCGGCATGAACGAGGGCATTTTCCCCTCGCGCAAGGTGCGAACGCTCCCCGGCATGGAGGAGGAGCGGCGGCTCGCTTTCGTTGCGCTGACGCGCGCGGAGAAGGGGCTTTACCTCTCCGAGGCCGACGGGTGGAATTTTGACGGCTCGCCGCGCTATCCCTCGCGCTTTCTGCTGGATATCGACCGCGAGCTTCTGTCGTTCACGCACGAGGTCGACGAGACGCTTCTGCGTGAAGCGGCGGATGACGTCGCGCGGCGAGACAAGTATCTGCGCGAGGACGACGGCGACGGCACGCTGCCCATCGGGCAGCGCGTGCGCCACGCGGTGTTCGGTGAGGGAACGGTGCTGGACGTGGACCTGAACAAGGGCGCGCACGTCATCCAGTTTGACGGCATGGGAACGCCGCGCAGCATTTCGCTGCGCGCGAAGCTCGAAAAGATCGGGCCATAAAATCAATTGACAGATTTATTTTGGAGGGATTTCGACATGAGAAAGAATTTTTGCGCACAGCCCTAGGTCTATCCGCAGCACGTGCTCATCATCGCAATGTATTTAAGCGGCGGCCACAAGACCGTGAAGAACATCTTAAAGCGCGGTGCGTTCACCGTGAGCATGGGCGACGCAGAGCATGCGGCGGCCTGGGACTATGTGGGCATCAAGTCCGGCAACAGCGTGCCCGACAAGGTGGCGCGCGCGGGCTTCCACGTGACGAAGAGCGAGCATGTGGACGCGCCGGTGATCGACGAGCTCCCGCTCGCGCTCGAGTGCAAGCTCGTGAGCTACGGCGAGGAGACAAGACTCCTGACCGGCGAGATCGTGAACGTCAGCGTGGACGAGCGCGCGCTCGACGAAAACGGCAAGCTCGCTGTCGAAAAGCTGCACGTCATCACCTTTGACTACGCCAACCACGGCTATTATGTCTTGGGCGAGAAGGTCGCCAGCGCGTTCGAGGACGGCAAAAAATTCAAGTAAATCCGGCGAAACAGAAAGCGCCGCGTCCCGAAGAAAATACGGGACGCGGCGCTTTTTTGCCGTTTCGGTCAGGATTTCGACTTTGTTTGTGCAAAACCGACGCATTAGTGTTAAAATCTCGTTAAAAACCGTTTCTTTTACTACTGGCACGGGCGCGGGGCAGGTGGTATAGTAAACAGGCATGTGTTTTTTAGGAGGATCAATATGTTTTCTGCCTTTTTTCGCAGTCTGAAGCAGGAATTTGCAGGCTACAACTCGAAAAAGCTGCTCGCCGACATGATGGCGGGCCTGACGGTCTGCGCTGTCGCGCTGCCGCTGGCATTGGCGTTCGGCGTTTCATCCGGCGCGAGCGCGGCGTCCGGGCTTGTCACGGCCATCATCGCGGGCGTGGTCATCGCCATTCTCGGCGGCGCGTCGTACCAGATCTCGGGCCCGACGGGCGCGATGAGCGCGGTGCTCGTCGGCATCGTCGCGGAATACGGCCTGCAGGGCGTGTTTTTTGCCTGCTTTGCCGCGGGCGTTCTGCTGCTGCTTGCGGGCGTCTTCAAGCTGGGCCGCTTAATTAGCTTCATCCCGATGCCCGTCATCATGGGCTTCACCTCGGGCATTGCCATCATCATTGCGATGGGGCAGATCGACAACTTCTTCGGCACGGTGTCGGAGGGAGGCTCGAATTTGGAAAAGATCGCGTCCTATGGCCGTCTTGGCTTCCATCCGAACATGCAGGCAGTGCTCATCGGCCTTCTCGTCGTGCTGGTGATGGTCTTCTGGCCGAAAAAATGGGGCGCGCGTGTGCCCGGTTCGCTTGTCGGTATCATTCTTGCAACGATCGTGGCGTCGTTTGCCGGTATGGATCAGCTTGCCATGGTGGGTGATATCCCGAAAACACTCCTGCTCAGTGACCGCCTGTCCCTTCGCGGCCTGAGCCTTTCAATGCTCGAGGATCTTGCTTCTCCTGTTGTGACAATCGCGGCGCTCGGCATGATCGAGAGCCTGCTTTGCGGCGCGTCGGCCTCGCGCATGAAGGGCGAAGCGTTCAACGCCGATCAGGAGCTGATCGCACAGGGCGTGGGTAATATTCTGCTGCCGCTTTTTGGCGGTGTTCCCGCGACCGCAGCCATCGCACGCACGAGCGTAGCGGTCAAGTCCGGCCAGCAGACGCGCCTTACGAGCGTGTTCCATTCGCTGTTCCTGCTTGCCTCGATGTTCTTGCTCGGCGGCGTGATGGCGCTCCTGCCGCTCTCGGCGCTCGCGGGTGTGCTGATAGTCACGGCGTGGCGCATGAACGACTGGGAGGGCATCCGCTACATCTTCCGCCACAAGTTCAAGTCCGGTATCAGCCAGTTTTTGATCACGATGCTCGCAACGGTCGTCTTTGACCTGACGGTCGCGATCCTGCTCGGCGTGGTATACTCCGCCATTTTGTACATGGCGAAGTCGAGTCATATCCATGTGAATTTCTCCGATATCGACGCGAACAAGCTGCGCTCGGTGGAGGGTAAGCCCCCCATTCTTGAGACCTCCGGCGTGGCGTACATCACGGGCGCGCTCTTCTTCGGCGCGGTGGATGAGTTCAACCACCGCATGGCGGAGATGCCGCAGTACGACCACATCATCTTGTCGATGCGCGGTATGCCGAGCGTGGACGTTTCGGGCGCGCAGGCGATGCTCGAGCTGTGTGAGGCGCTCAAGAGTCAGGGCAAGACGGTTGCCTGCTGCGGCATGACCGAGGCGGTACGCACCTATTTTGACCGCGCGGGTATCACCGAGCTTCTCGGCGAGGAGTCCTACTTCTGGAGCGCCGACCAGGCGATCCTTGACCTGCTGGACGCGGAGATTGTGGAATAAAAGACATAGAAAAGCACTTCCCGCCAGCGGCGGGAAGTGCTTTTTGCTGTACATGGGCTGCGAAAGATTTTATTTGCGCCGGTCACCCCCGCGTGCGATCTTGTCGAGCGATTCCTGCCGGACAGCCTGACGAAGCGCCGTCAGGTAGGGCGAAAAGGCGACGTTCTGCTCGCCGTAGGTGAGCTGGAGGTCGTATTCGTGGTCCTCCCAGGTCGAAATGTCGGACTCGTTGTGGGAGATCACGGCCTCGAGCTTGTCGAGCGCCTTGTAGATTTGGGCCTCCTGGGTTTCGAGCGCGGCCATCTCGTCGTAGAGTGCGCGCATCTCCTCGCGGCAGGGGGAGGGAAGCGATGCGACCCACTGGTAGAGCAGCGCTTCCTCCGTCGATTCGTCCTGTGCGGTCTTGTCAAAGGCGGGGATATCGCCCGTGAAGCACTCGCCGAGGTCGTGGATGAGGCACATGCGCGTCACCTTGTCCATGTCGGCCTCGGGAAATTCATCGCGCAGGAAAAACGCCATCAGCGCGATGCGCCAGCTGTGCTCGGCAACGCTCTCGTGCCGCCCGCCGGAGGTGTAGCAGTGGCGGGTGGTGTCCTTCAATTTTTCCGCCGTGTGCAGCGCGGCGAGCAGTTCGCTTGGTCTCATGCGTCTCCTCCATTGCCGTTTTCTGGTATTTTACCAGAGGCGGAAACGACTTGCAAGGAAAAGAAAGAAGAAAGATTCCCATTCCCAGCGGCATATGATATCATGAATGCGAGAAAATTTGGCGCCCGGTGAAACAAAACGGGCGCGGAATGCGTCTAAATAAGCAGAAGCAAGAAGATTTGAGAGAGACCCTCCCATGCGGAGGGCGGAGAGGAGAATTTATGAAGCTTGCGGCGGATTTTCGGCAGGCGGCGCGCGAGGCGCTGCGCGGCAAGTGGCCCATCGCCATTCTGATCGGCCTTGTGGCGGTGCTGCTCGGCGGCGCGGGGAGCGGCGGTCCGGAGGTCAAATTCAATTACGATGTGTCCTCGGGCGTGTCGACGACGTTTGGCTACGGCGGACAGACGATTTACTCCACAGGCTACGGTTTGGACCCGAAGTGGAGCGGACTGCTCGTCGGCGGTGTGGTCTATCTCATCGTGATCGCGCTCGTGTTGGCGGCGGCGTACTTCATCCTCGGCAGCATCGTGGGCGTGGGGTATGCCAAATATAACCTCGGCCTTGTCGACTGCACGGAGCCGGGCTTTGAGGCGCTGTTCGCCTATCTTCCGAACTGGAAGACGACGACGCTGACGCGGCTTTGGAAGGGCCTCTATATTCTGCTGGGGACGATCCTGCTCGTCATTCCGGGACTGATTATGGGCTACACCTACGCGATGACGGACTACATTTTGGCCGAGCACCCGGACATGGCGCCGGGCGAGGTGATGAAGGGCTCGAAGGCGATGATGGAGGGCAACCGCTGGCGGCTGTTCTGCCTGCAATTCAGTTTCATCGGCTGGATGATCCTCAGCTCGCTGACGTTCGGCCTTGGCAACCTTGCGCTGCGCCCCTATCAGGAGGCGGCATACGCCGCGTTCTACCGCGAGGTATCGCTCGGGTAAAAAGATAGAGAGAAACAAAACGCGCCCCGCGGATCATCCGCGGGGCGTATTTTTGCTGTGATGGAAAGCTTACTTTGCACTGTCGTTTGCGAGGGCCTGGTCGATCAACTTCTGGAGCGCTGCCATGTTGTCCTCGTTGTCGATGCCGCCGAGCATCGCCTCACCGACGATGGCGCCGCTGCGGTCGATGACATAGGTGGTCGGGAAGGCCATGATGTCGCCCGCAAAGTCGCCGGCTGCGCTGTCGGAGGGGAAGTAGATGTTCTGGTAGCTTGCGCCCTTGGATTCAAGCAGACTCTTGGCCGTGCTGATCGCATCGGCGTTGCCGTCGAGGGTATCGACGTTGATGCCGATGAGCGCGCCGCCCTGCTTCTTGAGCGTCTCGTTGAGGGCGTTCAGATCGCCAAGCTCCGCCACGCAGGGCTTGCAGCCGCTGAACCAGAAGTTCACGACCGTCACAGCGTTCTGGGAGAAGATGCTGCTGTCCACGTCGTTGCCGTCAAGGTCCTTACCGGTGAAGGTGGGGAAGGTCGGGACGGCATCGTTCATGTCGCCGTTTTCACCGTCGCCTGCGGGCTGAAGTGCGGCGTACTGCTCCTGCAGGGGCTGGATCTGGTCTTCAAGGTCGCGGATCTGCTCGGAGCCTTCGGTCAGCGTCTTGAGTTCATCCTCGGTGAACTGATCCTTCACAAGGTCGAGGGCGGCAAGCAGGTAAGCGCCGTAGTTCGATTCATCGGGGATCTCGTCGCGCTTTTCGTTCATGGCGGCGAAGAGCTTCTGCCACAGCTCAAGGTTCTCTTCCATGATGGCGTTTTCCTTGTCGGCGAGCTCCTGGATCTGGGCGTAGATCTCCTCGGCGGTCGCACCCTGCGCATCGCCATCGCCCTTGCCGTCGCCCTTGCTGCCGCAGGCGGCGAGGGAAAGCGTCAGCGTAAAGGCGAGCAGCAGCGTAATGATCTTCTTAAAATTCATGGTTTATTCTCCTTTGTTTTCTTCAATGATCGGTTTTTGAGACAATTTGGAACATGCTCCGCCGCTGCCGAAGGCGTAGCGGAAGCGGACGGCCTCCGTCGGGCAGGCGGTCACGCATTTGCCGCAGCGGATACATTCGCTGTGGTTCGGCGTTTTGGTCACATCCACGTCCATGGGACAGGTCCTTGCGCACTTGCCGCAGGAGACGCATTTGCTCTCGTCAACGTGCATCGACAGCAGCGACACGCGGTTGAAGAGCGCGTAGAACGCGCCGAGCGGGCAGAGCCACTTGCAGAACGGGCGGTAGAAGATGACGCTCAGCACAACGACCGTGATGAGCACGCAGAGCTTCCACGAAAAGAGCTTGCCGAGCGCGGCACGGATGCTGCTGTTGACAAGCGAGAGCGGGATGGCGCCTTCGAGAACGCCCTGCGGGCAGAGATATTTGCAGAAGAACGGGTCGCCCATGCCTGCTTCGTTCACCACGAGCACCGGAAGCAGGAAGACCATCACCACCAAGATGACGTATTTGAGGTAGGTCAGCGGCTTTAGGCGCTTGGTGGAGAGCTTTTTGGTCGGGATCTTGTGCAGCAGCTCCTGAAACCAGCCGAACGGGCAGAGGAAACCGCAGATGAAGCGGCCCAGCAGCACGCCGAGCAGGATGAGGATGCCGGTGATGTAATAGGAAAAGCTGAATTTCGACGAGCCGACGACAGCCTGAAACGAGCCGATGGGACACGCGCCCGCCGCACCTGGGCAAGAGTAGCAGTTCAGTCCCGGCACGCACACGGTCTTGCCTGCGCCGCGATAGAGCGTACCCGTGAGGAAGTTCGGCAGGTGCAGATTCGTCAGCAGAGCCGCGCAGGCCTGGACCAGTCCGCGCCAGCGGGCGAGCAGAAAGGAAAACGGTTTTTTCTTATCCAATGCCCACACACTCCAGACATAGTTTGATCGCCTTGTTCAGCACCGTGTCCGCCTCGCCGCGCATCACACCGCAGACGAGAAATGCGAGGCCAAGCAGCAGAAAAAGAATCTGCACCCCGGCCTTTTTGCCAAATGTTTTGTTCAAATTATCACCCTTTCTGTTATACCGGCGCTTAGACTACACAGGGAATATGAATACAGTATGAACAGCACCTTAAAAGAACCCTAATTTTATCTGGAAATAATAAGAAGTTTGCCCTGTGCGAAGGGGGCTGCACCATTATCCGCGCTTTTGAAAGAGCTTTGAAGCATAACGGGAGACGAGCTCACCGATCACAAGCCCCAGCACCGCGCCGGCGAACACGTCGCTCGGAAAGTGCACATATAAATAAAGACGAGAGAAGGCGAGCAGCACGGCGAGCGGGATGGCCGCATAACCGAAGCGGCGGTCTGCGCGCGTTGTCGATGTCCTTGTCAGGATAGGTCTCGATGTACGGCTCTTTGGCGAACGCCGTGACCGGCAGCGCGGGCAGCCATGCCATCGGATGCGCAGCGGGAACCCAGGCCGTCAGCTCATCGTAGCCGATGGGGAGCCAGTCATGCCCACCCTCGCGCGCGGAGATGAAGCACAGATCGAGTTGGTGCGCGTTGAGCTGTGTGATCAGCTCTGTGCTGCACCCACCGCGCAGCTGCACCTGAATGCCGCCGTAGCGCGCGTGGAAATCCGATATGATGCGCGCGAGCGGCGAATAAAACGCGCTGTATGCCGTGCCGACGGTAACCGTGCCGACATCCAGCCCGCGCAGCTGCGCGGAGAGCTGGGCGCAGCTCTCGCCCGCGTGCAGTAGGCCGCGGATGGCGGGCAGCAGCTTTTCGCACTCCTTTGTCGGGCGAACGCCGCTGTGCTCGCGCAGCAGGAGCGGAACGCCCGTCTCCTCCTCAAGCGCCGCGACCATGCGGCTCACGCCGGAGGGCGTGTATTGCAGTGTCTCCGCGGCGGCGGACAGACTTCCAGTCTCAATGGCGCAGACGAGCGCGCGGTAGCGATCGAGTTCCATGGCGTTCTCCTTTGCAAAATTGTCAAAGATGGTTTGATGGATCATCGGTTTACGCAAGGTGTAGCGCGGGTGTATGCTGTTGTCAAATCCTTGGAAATGGGGGGAAATATGGCACGCTCTTACGATCTAACGAGCGGCAGCATCCCGCAGCATCTGCTGCGCCTGGCCGCACCGCTCATCATGGGCAATATCTTGCAGCAGCTCTACAACACGGTGGACGTCTTTATCCTCGGGCGCTTTGCGGGCGATTTGTAGTTCGCCGCTGTCGGCGTTGCGGGCTCGGTGATGAACCTTTTCCTCTTTATGATCACAGGCGCGTGCACGGGCATTTCCGTCATCTTCGCCCAGCTCTACGGTGCGGGCGAGCGCGAGCGCTTTCGCCGCGAGCACTGGCTCTCGCTCTCGTGCGGGCTGCTGGTGACGCTCGCGTGCAGCGGCCTCGGCTTTTTGCTTCTCTCACCGCTGCTGCGGCTCATCCAGACACCAAGCGAGCTCAAGACCTTTGTCTCGGTATATCTGACGATCATTTTGGCGAGCCTGCCCGCGGCGTTTCTCTACAACCTCTACGGCGCGCTGCTGCGTGCCATCGGGCGGGCGAACGCGGCGCTGATGGTGCTCGCCGCGGCGGTGACGGTCAATGTCGCGCTCGACTACTGCTTTGTTGCGCGCTTTCAGTTGGGCATCGCGAGCACGGCGTGGGCGACGGCGGCGTCGCAGGCCATTTCGGCGGTGCTGTGCATCCTCTACCTGCGGCGCAAGGCACCGGAGCTCATTTTTGCCCGCGCGGACTGCCGTATGGATGGAGAGCTATTGAAGTGGACGGCGCATTTCAGCTTCGTCACGGCGCTGCACCAGTCGAGCCTGTACATCGGAAAGCTCCTGGTGCAGGGCGCGGTCAACACCGGCGGCACGGACATGATCTCGGCCTACACGGCGACGACGCGCATCGAGGGCTTTGCCAACTCGTTTGGCGACAGCGGCAGCGCTGCGACCTCCGTGCTCGTGGCACAGAATCGGGGAGCAGGGAAGGATGAGCGCGTGAAGGAATCGTTTCGCAGCAGCCTTTTTCTGATGCTTGCGATGGGGCTTGCGATGTCGCTCATCATGTACGTTAGCGCGAGCACGTCGGTCGGCTTTATGCTCGGGACGCGCAGCGGCGCAGCGTTTGAGAATGCGCGCGGCTATCTGAAGCTCGTGGCGCTTTTCTACACGCTCTGCTTCACCGGCAGCACATTCGCTGGCTATTTTAACGGCATCGGGAAGGTGTGCGTCCCGTTCCTCGGTGCGACGAGCCACATCGCGCTGCGAGTCGTCCTCTTGTGGCTGCTGGTCGGCAAAATGGGCCTCCCCGCCGTCGCGCTGGCAACAGGCCTCGGCTGGGTGCTGGTCAACGCGCTGCGGACCTTTGTCAAATGGAGGATGGAGAAAAAGCAGAAAGCAGCAGAACGTGATATTATGTAAACATCAAAAGCCGCGCGCCCTTAGGCGCGTGGCTTTTGATAAGTTTTGTGAGGTATCGCCGCTGATCGAAATGCGCGGCAAAGGGATGACATTTTTGAGAAAGCACGAGGTTTTTGCCCATATGGGAAGACCATGTCGAAAGAGGAAAACTTTTGTAAGAGACGCGCTCTGCTTGCTGAACTTCTGTAAAGCGAAACTATTTTACAATTCTTCAAAATGGTAGCGCGGCTTGCCGGCGCTTTTCTTGCCATATTCGATGGCTCTTGTCGGGCAATAGCAGATGCAGGCCATGCACTGTGTGCAGTTGGTTCCCCAGACGGGACGGGCGTTTTGCAGTGTGATGTTATTCAGCGGGCAGAGCTTTTCGCATTTGCCGCAGCCGATGCAGACATCGCTTGCAGTAAAGGGATTTGCCTTCACAAACAGCGGATAGAAAACCGGGTTCACTGCGCTGCTCGCGATGCGGTCGTAGAGTTTTTTGCGCGGCGGCGAGAACATGTGTCCTGCGCGGATCGCGGCGATCGCGCGGTCGATGAACGGCTCGGCTTTGGCGACGATCCGGCGAGCCTCCTCGACGGTTGGCGCGTTGAACATGGCGATGAAATTCTCCGGCATGACGATCTGCGCCGTGCCCATGTAGACGAGGCCCTTTTCGCGGCAGAGCGCGCGGTTGTACTTCGCGGCGTTGCCGATCTCGCTGCCGCAGTCCATGACGAACCACGTTTCCCTCGCGCCGCGCAGCTCTGTTCGCAGCAGATGGTCGCGCACGATGCGCGGGATGCGCCAGGCGTAGGTCGGCATGACGAGGACGAGCCGTCCGTTGACGGCGAGCGGTGTTATGTCGCCTGATTTGATGCGGTCATTCAGGCTGATGAGCGTATCGTTCAGCGCGTGTGTGATGCGTTCGGCGATGTGGCGGCTGTTGCCGGTGCCGGTGAAATAGAGTACCATGGCGACCTCCTGTGTCTTTGCTCGAGCACTGCCCGAATATTGTATTGCCTCTATTGTACCAGCCGTGGCGCGCGCAGACAAGCGCTTTGTGTAGGAAAACCGGCGGAGTAAAGGGACTTGAACCTGAGAGAAAAATCGCTGCGGCTTTTCTTTTTTAACCGAAAGGGGCGAAAGAGGCATATTGCCTCTCGTATACTTGTGTTTCCGGCATTTTCTGCTTGAGGAATGGGGGCGGATATGGTATCTTGAACCATGTGTCCGTCGGCCGTTTTCGACCAGCGGTTCACGTTCTCTAACTGAACGGCCACCGAAAGGCAGGGCTTTTTCTTATGATGATCAACAAACGGCTCATCGGCGCGGTGCCGGAGAGCAAAAAATATATCGCGGGCAACGTCGCGCTGCAATGGTGCTCGCTGTGCGCGAACATCGCGATGATGAGCGCCGTGACGGAGCTGTTCGCCGCGCTCTTCGCGGGCAGCATGACGCAGAGTAAGATCGTCACGACCGCCGTGATCGCGCTTGCAGCTGTCGCCGTGCGCTACGGCTGTACCGTCGGCGCGTCGCGCATGGGGTATCTATCGTCCAAGGCGGTCAAGAAGACGCTGCGCGGCGCGATCTATGACAAGCTCCTGTGCCTCGGCGCGTCGTATTCCGAGCAGGTCAAAACGTCGGAGGTCGTGCAGGTCGCGGTCGAGGGCGTCGACCAGCTCGAAACGTACTTCGGCGCGTATCTGCCGCAGTTTTTCTATGCGATGCTCGCGCCGCTGACGCTGTTCGTCGTGCTGTGCTTTGTGAGCGTGCCGACGGCAGTCGTGCTGCTCGTCTGCGTGCCGCTCATCCCCGTCGCCATCGCGGCGGTACAGACATGGGCGAAGAAGCTGCTCTCGAAATACTGGGGGCAGTACACGGCGCTCGGCGACACGTTTCTTGAAAATTTGCAGGGCTTGACGACCTTGAAAATCTATCAGGCCGACGCCTTCAAAAATGATGAGATGAACGTCGAGGCCGAAAAGTTCCGCAAGATCACGATGAAGGTTCTTACGATGCAGCTCAACTCCATCACGATCATGGACCTCATCGCCTACGGCGGCGCGGCGCTCGGCGTCATCATGGCCGCAACGCAGCTGCGCGCGGGGAAGATCGACCTTGCGGGCGCGCTGCTCATCATCCTGCTGGCGGCGGACTTTTTCATCCCCATGCGCCAGCTCGGCTCGTTTTTCCATATTGCCATGAACGGCATGGCCGCGAGCGATAAGATTTTCCGCCTGCTCGACCTGTCCGAGCCCGCACACGGCGGCGTCAGCTGTCCCGCGGGCGACATTGTCTGCCGCGGCCTGCGCTTTTCCTACGAACCGGAGCGCGAAATTCTGCACGGCGTTGATCTGACGATCCCGCAGGGCAAATTCGTCTCGCTCGTCGGCGAGTCGGGCTGCGGCAAGTCGACGATCTCCGCGCTTTTGATGGGTAGAAACAAGGGCTACACCGGCTCGATGACCGTCGGCGGCGCAGAGCTGCGCGACATTGAGGAGGCGAGCCTGATGCGGCGCATCACCTACGTCAGCCACCAGAGCTACCTCTTCAAGGGTAGCGAACATGTTCTTGTAGAAGTCGCCGCGCGGGCCGTTGAACTCGTCGAGTGCCAGCGGCGTGACGATGATGCCGGGGGCGATGTCGTTCAGGCGCGCGCCGCGCTTGCCCCATTCGACCGCCTGCGCCGTGGCGCGCTTCTCGTTGCAGCGCTTCGCCATCTGATAGGCATGGAGCGTGTCACGGATGTTCTCGGGCTGCAAAAAGTCGAGGGACAGCAGCTCCTCCGTCGGCGTGGTGGCGAGCTTTTCGCCCTGCTCCGCCGTCAGGGCGGGCATGCGCCAGCAGGACTGGTTCGAGATCGTCACGCCCACGCCGCCCGGTGCGATGACCCTGCCGACCTCTTCTAAAAGTACCGCCGTACCGTAGAGGTCGACCTTCAGGATCGCCTCGATGGGCGCCTGACTGGGCGACACACCCGCAGCGTTGACCAGCATCTTGATCTCGCCGTACCTCTGCCCCCGGCAATGAGGGCCTTGATGGACGAGCGGCTCGAGAGGTCCATCTCGACGGGTGTGACATCGAAGCCCGCCTCGTTCATCGTTTTGGCGATAGCCTGCGCATTCTCTAATTACTTGTCGCCGACGACGATCTTCATACCCGCGCCCATGCGGCGGGCGATGGCCATGCCGATCTGTCCGGCACCGGCCCATAACATGACATCTTTCATCGTTTTCCTCCTTACAGCAGCGCCTTGACGCTCTGTGCCCAGGCGTTGATCTTGCTTTCCGGCGTTTCCAGATGGTCGCCGCCGTTCGAGTCGAACTTCACCTGCATATCACAGGCAAAATCCGCGCCGGGGCAGGCGGCCTTCATATCTTTGATGACGCGGCCCGGCCAGCCGCCGTTTGTCATAAACGGCACAACGGTCTTGCCTGCAAAATTCTGTCCATGCAGGAATGTCTTAACGGCGGGGGCCATCGTGTACCACCACGTCGGCGTGCCGACGGCGATGACGTCGTAGTCGGCGACGTTGACGGGAAGCGGCTTGAGCTCCGGCTCAAAGCCCGCGTTCACCTCGTGCTGGCCCTGATCGACCACATCGTTGTAGCTGCCGGAGTACGGCACGGCGGTGTCGAGCCTCACAAGATCGCCGTCGGCGACGCTCTGCAACGCTTTTGCGGTGCGCTCGGTGTTGCCGCACGACTAGGAGTAGTAAACGATCAGGAGCTTTTTCATTTTGCGACCTCCTCAGCCCACTGGGCAAGCGCGCTCTTCGCCTCGTCCACGTGGCTGCCGTGGATGGCGAGGCCCTTCGTGACCGCCGCGCCATGGGCAGCCTTGCGGATGTCGTTTTCGGTATCGGAAAGGCCGCTGCCCTCGTGCGTGCAGAAGGGGTGGATGGTCTTGCCCGTGAAGTCGTAGTGCTCGAGGAAGGTGTAGACCGCCATCGGCATCGTACTGCAATAGTTGGGGTAGCCGAGGTAAATTTCATCATAGGCGTCCAGGTCATCGGGCAGATCCAACACCGCGGGACGGGCGTTTTTCTGCCAGTCCTCACGCGCCTGCGCCACACAGGTCTTGTAGTCGTCTGAATAGGGCTCGGCCTGCTCAATTTTGTACAGCTCGCCGCCGGTCAGATACGCGAGCATCTCAGCAACCTTTTCGGTGTTGCCGACGGAAATGCGGCGGTACGCGCCGCCGAAGTAGTTCTCTCCCGCGCGGGAGTAAAATGCGATCAATGCTGCCATTGTTTCGCTCCTTTCTTATCTTTTTGCGCCAAAAGCGGCACATGGTTTTTGTTGATGCTTTCTGTCGCTAACTAAGAGACATTGTCCATCGTCCCTGCCTTTCGCCGCCCTCCAGCGGAAGAAATCCCCTGCTGCCCGCGACCAGAAGGCGCGCCTCCTCCAGATTCTCGGCATACAGGAATTCACTTGGAAAGCCGAGTACAATGCGGCTGAATTCCTGCTCTGCCTCCCGCTCCGGCGGCGGGGCGATCAGAATGCAGGGAAAATTCTTGAGCTCTGCCGGTGCGACCGCCTCCATTTGCGCGATTGGGCTGTGGGCGGAGACTTCAATCAGGGCGGGCCGGGCTGCAAGGATCAGATTTTCGTAGGCGTCGGAAAACAAGCGGCGCTGATCGTTGAGCGTGATCTCGACCCGATCCTCGCTCAGCATATCACACAGCTCCCTATGGCTGCCGTACGCGATGGAGACGCTGACGTCGGGATACCTCGCCGAAAAGGCCGCGAGCGCGCGGTGGAACTCTCCCTCCTGCATAGGTGCGCAGGTAGCCGATCTTCAAATTCGCCGCCTCGCCCTTGGCAATCTTCGCCGCCTCGGCGCACATGCGGTCGCAGGCCGCTGTGAGCAGCAGGCTCTTACGGTAAAAGTATTCGCCCGCAGGCGTGAGCGAAAATGAGCGATTTTTGCGCACGAGCAGCGCAAAGCCCAGCTCACGCTCCAAGGACTGCACCTGCTGGGAGATGGCTGACTGCGAGATGAAATTTTCCTCCGCTGCGGCGGAAAAGCTCCCGAGACGCACGACGGATTGAAAGTATTTGAGCTGCTTGAGCATGATGCACCTCCTGATGTCTAAATGACGATCCCCTCGCAGTGGTCAATCTCGTGCTGGATGATCTCCGCCGTCCAGCCGGTGAAGGTCTTGAGGCGTGTTTGGAATTTTTCGTTCTGCCACTGGACTTTGACGGTCTGGAAGCGCTTTGCCTTGCGCGTGCCGGTGAGGGACAGGCAGCCCTCCTCGGTGTCGTAGGGGCCGGACTTTTTGACGATGACGGGGTTGAACATGAGCATGTATTCGCCGTCATTTTCAAAAGCGATGATGCGCTTGTTGACGCCGATCATGTTCGCCGCCATGCCGACACAGCCGTCCTTGTGGGCGATTAGCGTGTCGAGAAGGTCCTGCGCGGTGTTGAGATCGTCCGCCGTGGCGGCTTCAGCCTTTTGGGCGAGGAAGACTTCAGCTTTGCATATTTCACGAATCATGGCGTTCCTCCTGCGCGGCATTCTGCTGCTTGTAATGTGTGCCCCAGACGACCATGGAATCGAGAATGGGCTTTAGGCTGTAGCCGGTCTCGGTCAGCGTGTATTCGACGTGCGGCGGTACCTCGGCGTAGACCTTGCGGGTGAGCAGGCCCTTGGCCTCCATGTCGCGCAGCTGCGCGGTCAGCACCTTCTGCGTCACATGGCCGATGGACTTTTTAAGTTCACCGAAGCGCTTGGTGCCGTCCATCAGGTCGCGCAGGATGAGCACCTTCCATTTGTCGCCGATGAGCATGAGCGTCGTCTCGACGGGGCAGGCGGGTAATTCCATGGTATGACCTCCTTCGTGTTACAGATATTGACCGGTGATGCTGTCGGGGTTCAATTGAATTTCCTCCGGCGTGCCGGAGGCGACGATCCTGCCGCCGGCCTCACCGCCGCCGGGGCCCATGTCGATGAGAAAGTCCGCGTTGCGGATGACGTCGAGGTCGTGCTCGATGACCACGACCGTTGCGCCGTTGTCCAAAAGCGCCTGGAAGACGCCGAGCAGCACGCGAACATCCAGCGGATGCAGGCCAATCGACGGTTCATCGAAGACGAAGACAGCGTCGGTCTGCGTGCGGCCGATCTCGCTGGCGAGCTTTAATCGCTGTGCCTCGCCGCCGGACAGGCTCGGCGTTTCCTCGCCGAGCGTCAGGTAGCCGAGGCCGAGCTGCTTCAAAATGCCGAGCTTCTGGCTGACGGTCTTCCGGTCCGCGCAGAATTCAATGGCGGAGTTGACGTCCATGTCCATGAGTTCAGGAAGCGAGACGTTTTCGCCCGCCTTGTTCATGAGCTTCACGCCATAGGCGGCTCTTGCGTAGCGCGAGCCGCGGCAGTCGGGGCAGGGAATGTTAACGTCGGGCAGAAACTGCACGTCGAGACTTACAACGCCCGTGCCGTCGCAGCCGGGGCAGCGGAGAGAGCCGGTGTTGTAGGAAAAATCGCTCGCTTTATAGCCGTGTTCCTTCGCGTCGGGCGACTTGGCGTAGAGCTTGCGCAGCTCATCGTGCACGCCCGCGTAGGTCGCGACCGTGGAGCGGACGTTGATGCCGATGGGCGTCGCGTCGATGAGCTTGACGTGCGCGATGCCGTCGGCTTCGACCGAGCGAATGTGCGCGGGCAGGGGATTGCCGTTGATCTTCGCTTCCAGCGCGGGGACAAGGCTCTCGAGCACCATCGTCGTCTTGCCCGAACCGGACACGCCGGTGACGACCGTGAAGCGGCCCTTGGGGATGTCGACCTCAAGCGGCTTGACAGTGTGGATCTGAGAAGTAGACAGATGAACCGTGCCGTTTGCGAACAGTTCGTCCTTTTTGGCGCGCTCGCGCAGCTTTGTTTCAGCCTTGCCGGAGAGGAACGGCCCAATCTGCGAATTCGGGTTTTCTTCGATCATTGGGATGTTCCCCTCGGCGATGACATGGCCGCCTTTGGCGCCCGCTTCGGGGCCCATTTCGACGATCCAGTCGGCCTCCTTCAAAATCTGCGTGTCGTGGTCGACCAAGATGACGGAGTTGCCGTCGGCGACGAGATCGTGCATCACGCCGGTAAGCCCCACGATATTCGACGGGTGCAGACCGATCGACGGCTCGTCGAGCACATAGAGGACGCCGGTCGTGCGGTTGCGCACGGCGCGGGCGAGCTGCATGCGCTGCCGCTCGCCGGTGGAGAGAGTGGAGGCTGAGCGGTCGAGCGTCAGGTAGCCGAGGCCCAAGTCGATGAGCCGCTTTGCCGTGCTCTCAAACGCCTCGCAGATGCTCTCGGCCATCGGGCGCATCTCCGTAGGAAGACTCTCCGGTACGCCGCGCACCCAGTCGACAAGGTCCGAGAGCGTCATTGCGCAGGCCTCGTCGAGCGAAATGCCGCGCAGCTTCGGCGCGCGGGCGGCAGAAGAGAGACGCGTGCCGTGGCATTCGGGGCAGGTCTCTTCCTTGAGGAATTTTTCGACGCGCTTCATGCCCTTTTCATCCTTAACCTTGGCGAGTGCGTTTTCGACGGTATAGACGGCGTTGAAGTAGGTGAAGTCCAGCTCGCCCGCCTGGTTGGAATTCTTGTTGTGGTAGAAGATGTGCTTCTTCTCCGCGGGGCCGTGGAAGACGATGTCCTTTTCACTTTTGGTCAGGTCGCGGAACGGTACATCCGTGCGCACGCCCATCTGGCGGCAGATGTCGGTCATCAGCGACCACATCAGGCTGTTCCACGGCGCGACCGCGCCGCCGTCGATGGTCAGGGAATCGTCGGGCACGAGCGTGTCTAAGTCGACGGTGCGGACGATGCCCGTGCCGCTGCACTTTTGGCAGGCACCCTGTGAGTTGAACGCCAGCTCCTCGGCGGACGGCGCGTAGAAATGCGCGCCGCACTCGGGACAGACGAGCTCCTTGCCCGCCGCAACGAGCAGGGAAGGTGGGACGTAGTGCCCGTTCGGGCAGCGGTGGCTGGCTAAACGCGAGAACATCAGACGCAGGCTGTTCAAAAGCTCTGTGCCCGTGCCGAATGTGCTGCGGATGCCGGGCACGCCGGGGCGCTGGTGCAGCGCCAGCGCGGCGGGAACATACAGGACCTCATCCACGCTCGCCTTGGACGCCTGCGTCATGCGGCGGCGCGTGTAGGTGGACAGCGCTTCAAGGTAGCGACGCGAGCCCTCGGCATACAGCACGCCGAGCGCCAGTGAGGATTTTCCTGAGCCGGACACGCCCGCGATGCCGACGATCTTACCGAGCGGAATGTCGACGTCGATATTTTTAAGATTGTGGACCTTTGCCCCACGAATGAGCATTTTGTCGATCATGGTATCACTCCATCAGCTGTGAAAAAAGTGTTGAAAATATACAATAGTATCCTTTTGATAACTACACCACAATATTGTGCTTACTTTACGAAAGTTCTCTATGGCGCTATGATAAGGCCAACGAAAGAAAAATACAACCTTTCGAGTACAAAACATTTTGGAGATATTTATCATGAACAAGACTGCTGACCGTACCGTAGCGCTGGACAAGGGCCGCGTGGACGTCTATACTAAAAACGGCGTCACCCTTTACGCCTATCAGACCCGCGACCTCATCGACAACGAGGTCTTTGTGCTGGCAAAGAAAGGCCGCGGCGTCGTGATCGAGCTGCCGTGCTTTTTTGACAATATTCGCGAGCTGACTGATTTCCTTAAGAGCGAGGGTGTCACGGTCGAGGCGAAGTTCGTTGCCTATCACGCGGCGGGCGCGTCCTTCCTGCCGGAGGTCCCCGCCTACGGCACCGAATCCTCCGTCGCCTATAACACGACGGGCGGCGGCGCAGGGCTGGTCGCGAATTTCAAGAACGCATTCGGCGACAGCTTCGATCCCGCCATCTGCGAGGTGGATCACGTGCTGGAGGAGGGTGAGATCGAGCTTGCGGGTATCCGCTTTGTTGTGAAGCCCAATGCCGAGGCGTTCGACCTTGAAATTCCGGAGATCAACTGTGTTTACACGCACATGATGGGCCACGATTGCCACTCCATCGTGGCGGGCTGCCCGCATGCAGACGGCATCATTTCCCAGCTCAACTACTACATCCGCAAGGGCTTTGACCTTGTCCTGACCGCGCATTACACGCCCGAAGACCTGAAGGATGCGCAGACCAAGGTGGACTACCTGACGAACCTCAAGGAGATCGCGCTGGAGAGCGAAAGCGCCGACGAGATGAAGGCCAAGGTGCAGGAACAGTATCCTGATTACAGCGGAATGAACTATCTTGACATGACGGTGGGCTTTTTCTTCCCCAATAAGTAAAACGCCCTGAGAAAGGAGCAAAACATGACGCAGGCGGAGCGGCGGCTGTACCTGATCCGGTCGCTATTGAACGAAAAAACGGAATACCAAAGCCTGAACGTGCCGCGGGACGCGGGGGAGCAGCGCAAGCTGCTGCGCTCGCTGATGAATGTCCGTATGCCGAAAGTGGCAGACGAAGCGTTTCTGCGCGTGCAGGACGAGTACTTGCGGCAAGAGCTGGCAGACGAGGGCATTACCGACCTCGACGATCTGCGGCCGATCAGTGGTGACCTTTACCTCTGGCAGGGGGACATCACGCGCCTCAAGTGCGGGGCCATCGTCAACGCCGCGAACAGCGGTATGACGGGCTGCTACATCCCGTGCCACGCCTGCATCGATAACTGCATCCACACCTTTGCCGGCGTGCAGCTGCGTCAGGACTGCGCCGCGCTGATGGCAGAGCAGGGGCACGAGGAGCCGACAGGGCAGGCGAAGATCACGAAGGCCTACAACCTGCCGTGCGATTACGTCCTCCACACGGTCGGCCCAATCGTCTCGGGCCGCGTGACAAGAGAGGACGAGCGGCTGCTTGCGTCATGTTACCGATCCTGTCTGGAACTTGCGGAGAAAAACAGTGTGCGAAGCATCGCGTTCTGCTGCATTTCGACCGGTGTGTTCCATTTTCCAAACGAGCGCGCGGCGGAGATCGCCGTGGAGACCGTGCGGCGCTATAAGGTGGAGACGGACAGTAAAATAAAGGTGGTTTTCAATGTTTTCAAGGATCTCGACAAAACGATCTACGAGCGGCTTCTCGGCGCAAATTGCGCGCCTGCGGCGCGCGCTTGACGAGGCGGATGCTGTCGTCATCGGCGCGGGCGCAGGGCTGTCCACCGCGGCGGGCTTTACGCACAGCGGCGCGCGGTTCGAGCGGTATTTTTCGGATTTTGCGGAAAAATATGGCTTCCACGATGTACAGCGGTGGGTTCTATTCGTTTCCGTTGCAGGAGGAGTTCTGGGCCTATTGGAGCCGGTATATCTTCATCAACCGCTATCAAAACGCGCCGAAAAGCGTGCACGAGGTTCTGCTCGAGCTGGTGCGGGACAAGGACTATTTTGTCATCACGACGAACGTCGACCACTGCTTCCGGAAGGCGGGCTTTGACAAAAAGCATCTTTTCTACACGCAGGGCGACTACGGCCTGTTTCAGTGCAGTGAGCCGTGCTGTCAGGAGACGTTTGACAACGAGAAAACCGTCCGCGCGATGGTCGAAGCGCAGGGCTTCACCGTAGCGGACGGTGTGCTGACGCCGCCGACAGATGGGACGCCAACGATGGCGGTACCGTCGGAGCTCCTTCCGGGCTGCCCGCACTGCGGCAGACCGATGACGATGAACCTGCGCTGCGACGACAAATTTGCCGAGGACGAGGGCTGGCACGCCGCGGCGGAGCGGTACGAAAATTTCCTCCGCACGCGGGACGGACAAAAGCTCCTCTTTTTAGAGCTCGGCGTCGGCTACAACACGCCGGTGTTCCGTTCTTTGCGCACCGGAAACAAGAGAACGAAAACATTGAGAAAACAGCGTATTTTAGGACATTTGCAAATTCTTACCACAAACTATCAGGAAAGGCTGTACGCGTGATGTTCGGTTTTCGCAACTTCGGGAAAACAAATACCTCTAACGGCATAGAGAAACTATGCTCAGCGTTGGAAGAAGCGGATGCCGTTATCATCGGAGCGGGAGCCGGTCTTTCCACATCAGCCGGGTTTGTTTATACGGGAGAACGCTTTGAAAAGCATTTCCACGACTTTGCAGAAAAGTACCACTTCAGCAACATGTACTCTGGCGGTTTTTATCCCTTTGACACGCTGGAGGAATACTGGGTATATTGGAGCCGCTATATCTGGATAAATCGCTACACGCCAGCCCCGAAACCAGTGTATGAGGACTTGCTGGGATTGGTCAAGAATAAGGATTACTTTGTTCTGACTACCAATGTTGATCACCAGTTTCAAAACGCGGGATTCGATAAGCATCGGCTGTACTATCCTGACTTAAAGCTGCCGACGGATGAGGAACCCCGCTATGGAAAGTATGGCCGAATACGAAAAACAGTTTTGCAGAAGCATCGTTACGGGCTGTATCTGGAATTTCTGCTGAACAGTCAGTTGGAAAGCGATTTGTCAAGGGGAGATTATACAAAAAGGCAGGATAAAATATCCGACCGTGATGTCAAGTGATGAATGACTGGAAAAATAAAGTCAAGGAGCAGCATAACGCCGTTCTGTATTTCTACCTTGATATTGCAAATCACGCCCTCGTCTGTTATATTGTAGCGCTTAAACACCGAGCGAAAATATGCAAAGAACTCCCTGTCTTCCTCTGCCATCGGTGCAACCCAGCCGTTCTCGGCACCATGGGCTTCGATTTTCTCCAACTCTGCCATACGTCCTTTATCCATGTCAATTGCCCCTTCTGGATGAAATCATGGTTTTCTCTTAACAGCTATTACATTCCCGTAATTCATGTAGTTTTTTAAGGGAAAGACTACCCTTTTTGTTACGGACTTACGTTTCCAGAAGATCCTCCATCGTACAACCGAGGACTTTTGCAAGGCTAAGAACAGTCTCCGCACTGGCTTTGTTGATGTCCTTGTTGCGCTGTTCGTACATTTGAATTGAGCGAAGACTGACATTGCTTCGCTTGGCAAGCTCTGCCTGCGTGCAGCCATAAAGCGTGCGGATACGTTTGAGGTTGGTATCAGCGAAGTATTCGCGCACTTTAGCATCGACAATATCAGCGAATTTAGTGACATCCGCTTCATGAAGGGGGGAATACATCTGCTGCAAATCTTCAAACGAAAGAACCTTAAAAATATCACTGAACTTTCTTCCGGAGAACCATTGATAGTAGGCGACTGCCCAGCCGATCCAATACTCTCTGGAACGGCTGAAATTCGCTTGAGGCTTGGCGGTCGGCGCTTTGCCCGTAGTCTCAACGAGAACATCAACAGCAGTTTCAATCCCGCTTTTCCCCAAAAGATATGAAGGTTCACCATTCTCGATCCGATTACTGACGGAACTGACGGAAAACAGCTTTATAAAGCTATCTCCGGTAACTCCACACGCGTTGACAGCATAATCAAAAGCATCGCCCAGTAATGCCTGCGCGTTACTCAGATAGATTTCTTGGTATGCGTGGGTCATCGTTTTGGATGCCTCCTCTTATGATATCAAGGATATACAGACCATCTGTTTCCTCTTCAAGTATATCCGAATAAAGTTGGTCGGCTTCATCATTTCGAGCCTTGCGGCGAACATAATATTTTTCCTTTTCCGCAATAGAAAATCCATCGTAATGCAGCAGCGAAAAGGCGTATTTAGACTTGATGACAATCTGTTCGCCTAACTTGCCAAGTCGCATAGCGTTTGCGAGTTGCTGTACGGAAATTCCGTTATTTAGGAAAGACGCAGCAAAGTCAAAATAGGAGTCATCGGCACGGTATCCGATGATCAGGTCGTAGGCATTGACGTTGACGCCGAAATTGTCGATCAGATATCGTTTTGCCCGCTGTGCGGTTGGGCTTTTGATAGAAAACAGACGATGCGCTACCAGAACAGCAATCCAGTTCAAAATCGTATAGTCTGGATTGTTCAGATTCAGAATTTTCAGGTATTCCGTATCAAGACTGTAACGATTGACGAAGCCGTTACGCAGAGAGGATACAGCCCATTCTTTGGCGAGTTCCTCGCTTTCCGTGCAGTAGAAGCCCAGTCCGAAGTCATTGTTCTGCTTACCCAACCCAAAGGTTGGAGATTCGATGATCTGTTCGGAGCCATGATATAGGGTAATTTTCTGATTCATCTCCGCATCCTCCTAAGTATCACTGTAAAAATAGTATCACCAAAGTGATATAAAGTCAAGTGATATTTGTAGAGAAAAAAGAGAGCATTTCTCGCTTGAAAAATACAGTTTCTTCAGACGAATATTTCCAAGAGAAACATGAAGATAATCAGTTCACAGAATGATATTGAGCATCCATTTTGCCGGTGCTATAATTAAATGCAGCTAAGTAGGATATTGCAGAACTGCTGGAAAAATACAAATACTCCGCAGCAAAGCATAAGAGTAACCTCAGCAACATCTGCGGGACATTTGCTGCCGAGGGGATAACGGTCAGCAAATATACCCGCAGAAATCTTGACCGAATCGCCAGCGGGCAGACCAGCTATCAGCAAGTCCTGGCTGAGCTGAGAGAGAAGTACGAAAAGAGAGGATAAGGTTGTTTTCTGATTGCAGACCTATCGATTCCTTTTCAATGATATGTATATGGAGAGTAGTTTCAAATTTGTTTCGCTAAAGGCTCCGCGAGGCATTAAGCGAGAGCTTTTTCGAGGCATTGGAGGTTAGACAGTGCAAAAAATTGCGAGAGACGCAACTCAAAGTTTGCAGCGCTATAAACCTGCTAAAAAGTCAAGCCCTAATTAAAAGAAAAGTTATCGGCAGAAAAAGA
>ERZ773187.273-NODE-273-length-52231-cov-84.905320_pt1 | contig 52231 bp, 51 predicted proteins | sample MGYA00511242_ERZ773187 | MGnify/ENA primary metagenome ERZ773187 (study PRJEB29015, sample SAMEA2737744) | human gut metagenome | biome: human gut; feature: human-associated habitat; material: faeces | place: China | collected 2012 ...
CTTCTGCCGACAATACTTGGCTGGAGACGGCCCGGAAAGATAGGTAGCGCCAACACTCCTCCTTAGCTCAGTCGGTAGAGCACGCGGCTGTTAACCGCGGTGTCGTTGGTTCGAGTCCAACAGGGGGAGCCAAGAGTGCCGCCACTCTGGTGGCGGCACTCTTTCTTTTTCAAAAATCAGGGATAGACAATCACTTGGGCCTTTAGCTCAGTTGGTTAGAGCGGCCGGCTCATAACCGGTTGGTCCTGGGTTCGAGTCCCCGAAGGCCCACCACATAGGGGTATAGCTCAGTTGGTAGAGCAGCGGTCTCCAAAACCGCGTGTCGAGAGTTCGAGTCTTTCTGCCCCTGCCATAAAAAATACTTTACAAGTCCGTTTGTAAATGTTATAATAAATCTGTTCTTTGATTAGAACGCCTTAGTAAATGGCCAGGTAGTTCAGCTGGTTAGAACGCCGGCCTGTCACGCCGGAGGTCGAGGGTTCGAACCCCTTCCTGGTCGCCATTTGCTGCTGTAGCTCAGTAGGTAGAGCGCATCCTTGGTAAGGATGAGGTCGGCAGTTCGAATCTGCCCAGCAGCTCCACAGAAAAGCCTTGAAACCATTATGGTTTCGAGGTTTTTTCTTTTTTTAAGTCGAACCTCAAGTACCATAGATTTGCGGGGTTGCTAAACATCATGCTAAACGAAAAAGTGTTTGCATCGTGTGCTGTCTTATGCAGAGACTTTTAATAGCTGCATGAGCTTGGCAGAGAGGTCAGGATTTTCCTGAATCAGTTTTAGAATTTCGGCTGCGTCAAGAGATGCTGGCTTCTCATTTGATTTTGCAGGAGTTGGATAAAAACTTGATTCAACCATCGATGCAAGCTGTTGCTTCTCTACTTCAAGTGCTTCATTGTAATGATGCATAAGTACTTCCGGGGATTGTCCAGCGTTAGCAGCCACAAGTTGGTAATTGTTTTTAGTCAGTCTGATTTTGTGCATTTGTCCTGACTTACGTAAACCCTGAAGATCAATTTGGTCCGTAATATTCATTGCGCTTTGCCATTCTTTGAAGGACTTGCAGAGATTATTTGGGTCAATGGGACGTCCATCTGGCTGGCAAATCAGCAGTCCATTATCTTGATATTCAGAACCGAGAGATTCTTTCGCTCTGTTGATTTCCGCAATGCGCTCTTTGATTTCTTGAACTAATGGGCTTGTCAGGTATTGCTTTCTCAAACTGCCTTCTGTTTTTGGAATTTTTAAGACAAGGCGACTTTTAGCGTTAGAAAACTGTTTCGGAAAAACTTTAGCAATCTTTTCTCTGGAGAGATTTTTGAGGGCCTCGTCAGAGACACGTTCAAGAATTTGGGAGATCCACATGCTGCCTTCATCAAGGTTGATTGAGTGAATGTCAATAGCAACAATCTCGCCCGCTCTAAGTGAACATACAAAGGCCAGGTGAAGCGAGAGATGGAGAATGGGATCTTCTTGAATCTGATCGAGAATTTTTGAAATATACTCAGCAGACCAAGCTTTACGCCTCTTGTAGTGCTCGGATGGACCTTTGGTGTTGGGAATCTCTGCGATGTAGTTCCATCGTTTTGCTGTTTCAAAACCAAGTGTAAGAATGTTATAGCACTTTTTTACAGTTCCGGAACTCAGTGTTGGAATTTCCGAGGTGCGTTTGCCATAGCTCTTGCTTCCACGGCAAGGTTTCTGAAAAAGATGGTCGATAAAGCCATCAATGGCGCTGCTGGTAATAGAACTCATGACCCAATCACCAAAATAAGGGTATATATGCGTTTCCAGATTTTGACGATAGCTGTCATAGGTTTTAGGTGAGAAATTCTTCTTTCTTGCGTGTATTGGAAGAAATCGCTCCATAAATTCTCGATAGGTCTTGCTCATATTATCTTCGCTTTCAGGGGACGGAGTATCGGGAGCAGTTGCTGTCTTTTCAGCAGCAATTTTTTGAGCTGCCTTTTCAACGGCTTTTTTTCTACGATACTCGGATGCTTCATGTGTAATATCAGATGTCCTGTTTTGAGATTGAAGATAGTCAATATAGGCTTTGCGCTGAATTGCTTCCAATTCAGAAGAGTAAGATTCCCATTGCTGTTTGCGTTTTCCGTCAGCTGCTTTGTAAGTATAGACGACATTGTGCGATGTTCCGCGTATTGTATATGTTGCCATAACGGTTCCTTTCTTGCTCGTTGCTTTATGATTGATCTAACGCATTGAACCAAGAATCGAATGATTCTTTATGAATGCGTAGGCACCGTTTGCCAAGTCGAATGACCTTAAAATCTGTTGTATGCTCGCAAAGGTAGTAGGTTTTGCGAAGACTGATGCCAAGAATTTTTGAGATCTGTTCGACGGTGTAGGTGCGTTGAACACTGTTGCCGCAATTTTGGTCAGACAAAATAATACCTCCTCGCAGCTTGGAAACCGCTATAGCTTGCAGTAAGTACCTCCTTCCCTAATTGTTTAGCAGGGTAGGCATATTATACTCTCCACAACAACGATTGCCAAGCATAATTTTATTGAAAGTCAATTCGCTTTCCGGGCCATTTCCTGCGCCCTCACTTCAGGCCGCGTATTTGCAGGCTGCCGCTGTGCGGCACTTCCCCGGCAGGTACGCAAACGCATACTGTCAGCCGGTCCTGTATAACTCCCAGACGAATCTATGTGACCGCGCTATTCTATGCGGTGTTTTCAAGGTTCAAGGCACATCTATTTGCCGTTCACACAATAAATACGGAGAAACATAGACAAATTTTGCAAGTTACAGAAAAAGTTAATAGATAAGCCCTCGTAAAACGTAGTCGTTTTACGAGGGCTTAATATTTGTCCAATAAAATTCTATCACTGCAAAGAAAAAATATCAGCTATCCTGTCCAAAAATACACCTCGCTGTCGTATTTAAGAGAATGAAGGGAGGTGAGATTAGTGAAAAAGCGTTTCTTTTGCATGTCTCTTATTCTGGTGATGCTTCTTTCTGTTTCGGCACATGCGATCCAAATCCGCAGCATTACCTCGGTGCCCCACCTGAGCTTCGATGGGAATAACGCCTCATGTGTAATTCAGATTGTCGGCGATAAGATGACAGATGAGATTTCGGCGACGATGGAACTCCGGTGTGGCAGCGATTTGATCGCAAGCTGGAACGGAAGCGGATCTGGCATTTTGAAGATGACAAAAAGTGCGGCAGTCAAAAAGGGAAAAACCTATACCATGGTTGTCAGTTTTTCCGTGAATGGAACAGAGCGATCCCCAGTTACTATCAGTGCCACAAATGGCTAAAAGATGAATAGTAAAGGGCCTCCAGTTAACGCCTGATAACTTAATATATTTCAATGCCTTACCGATATGATAGGGGGTGTATCCAATGTTCTAAGTGACTGTAAGCTGTAATAGTTATGTCTCAGATAAACATGTTGCAAAAGCAATGTCAAATTCACATTAATATGAAATATAAGGTATAGATAATACCAAACGTCGAAAGGAGATTACTATGAAGAGAACCGCTTCTTTGTTAATGGCTATTTGCATGGTATTTGCGCTTATGGTAAATGCTTCCGCGTTCGAATTGTCTGCCGAAGACACTGTTAAGCCCGCCGATCCTATTCAACAGATGGTTGACGAAAAGATGGCAGTGATCCTTCCTCAGTTAGCCGCACAGGACGCTCTCTATCTCGCAGATGATTATGAAGCGATTCTTTACGCCATGTTCTCAGCTGAATACGACGAAAACTCAATTTCTCCTTTAGAGGATGGCACAGTAAATAATGTGTACGCTCCCCGCGGTGGCTCTGTAGCATACAAGCAGGCGCGAGAGTGGGGGGCTGTTCCTGGTCGTTTTGTAGTTGTTGGTTGTACTGCAGAGCAGGGTGAAAGATGGATTAATGAGATTGAAACTCAGCGAGATGTTGCAAGTGCTATTATGGAGGCTGTCAAGACCTTAAATTGGCTTCCTCCTTATATTACAGGAAGCGCTAATGCCCTCCTTTATACTACCGTCAGTATTAACCAGTCAATTCTCAACGATATTCAGTCGTGCAATGGCAGAGTGATGGTTTTGAACACTATCAGCTATATTGATAACGCCGCGCACCCCGCTGTGATGGGATGGCCCACTACCAGCATTCCGGTCCCCTACAACGCTACTGAAATTGTTTCTCGAGTTAATTAATGGAAAGAAGATGGATTGTATTATGAAAAAAATCAAAAGAGCATATATACTGCTGTTTGTATGCGTCATGACAGTTTGCTTTTCTGGATGTCAAAATCAGTCTGATGTCTCCTCTGAAGATGTAGAAAACTCATTGTTCATGGAATGGTGTAGCCGGTTTCGTGCTTCGAATGAGCCCTTAATTCTGATTACTTTCCCTGATGGGACGTCAACAGCACTTGTAGGTGAGAACGCTGTTACTGCGGCATCGGATATGGAGAAGGCGCTTACGGCGCTTACTGCGGATGATTTTTCTGTTCTGCAAGATTGTTCTGCATCCACAGATGCTCCTTACATTATCATCTCCGACAATTTAACCGAATACAAGTTTTCACCTACCGATAATGGCGTTATTGTAACAGGAACCCCTGATACACGGGAGGACTTTTTGAGTGAGGATGAATTATTGGTTATAAACGACACTGACTTCGCTAAAGTGGTAGATGGCCTCTTGAGCGATGAATAGTGTCATATATTAGCCGTAAAGACTATGGCTCCGGCTGCTTTTGTGATTGGACTAATACATACCTGATAAACCCTTGCCATTCTGGAAAAATGGAATGGCAAGGGTTTACTTCTGAAAAGCTTAATCAACCTTATTTCCGGTGCTGACAGGCACTACAATTACTGGACACCTATTTCCCGCTTTGTTATAATACCAACATAACAGGTAGGGAGCCAAGACTATGCTGATTTATCTTCAAACGATCGAGACAGAAGAAGACAAGAGCAAATTCGAAGACATATACCGGGAATACCGTGGGCTTATGTACTATGTCGCCTATAAGCGTTTGCACCATGAACAGGATGCGGAGGACGCAGTACATTACGCTTTTATGAAAATAGCTGAAAATATCAAAATAATTGATCCGGTGAGTCCAAAAACAAAGCAGCTCGTCGTAACTATAGTTGATAACAGAGTGACTGATATGCTGCGAATGAATGGCCGCCATCCCACTGCGGAATATAACGATGAAATTCTTAATCAACTGAGTGCAGAACTTCACACAGATGATTTGCTAACAGAGGCTATTCTTAAGTTGCCGGAGCAGCAACGTCATGTTATCTGGTTGAAATATTATCATGGCTACAATTTGCGTGAAATTTCAAAGATGTTGGGAATTACGTTATCTTGGGCGCAGAAAATCGATCAGAGAGCGAAAAAGCATCTCGAGATACTGTATAAAGAAGGAGGCGGCGAATTTTGATCACTGATGAGCAGCTACGCGCGGCTGCTGAAAAATCCAGCGACTTATATCTGCGTTATATGGAAGAAGGTTACGACGCGATTCCTCCTCATGAGTTTTCTGCAGCTTTTGAAAGGAAAATCAGAAAGCTGAAAAAGCGCGCAGATCATCCTTATTTCTATAAAATGATGCACAAAGTTGCCGTTATTATACTTGCAGTTCTCATTGGCGGAAGTGCTTGGCTGGCCGTCGATACAGAGGCTAGAGCATCTTTTTTTGGATGGGTCAAAGAGGTGTACGAAGAGCTGTTTATATATCATTTTGAGGATGGGCGTACCAGCAATGAAGGAAAGAATAACTACTATTTAACTTGGATCCCCGAAGGATATACACAGATATCAGAAGATAGTGTAGGAAATACTTCGTCGGTCATTTATATGAATGACGAGGGTGAGATACTGAAATTCTATTATGCAAGTCCGCCAGATGAGACATTCTGGCAAATCGAGTCAACAAATACTGCCGTTGAAAAGGTAACCGTAGCTGGCTGCACTGCCGACATTTTGATCAGCGATGACGCTGCTATCGGTAACACAATCGTATGGATGACTGCTGACAACGCTGGATTTTTCATATCCGGGTTCTTCACTGCCGAAGATCTGGTTAGGTTAGCAGAAAGTGTTTGCGAAAAATAAATAGCCGTTGTGTCCAAAAACTCCCTCCCTTGTCGTATTTAGTTTTACGAGAAGGGAGGGCTGTTTTAGTAGAAAATACAGAGGTATAATTTTCAATGTATCCGAAGTAGATTAAGCTATGTTCAACAACAAAAGAAAGCGAGGTTAATTAAATGAAACGTAAAATGGTGTCGTTTATTCTCTGCATCGCAATGTGCATGGCTCTCGCCATTCCTGCATTTGCTGTCGAATTAAGCCCATATGCTACTGATGAAGTGGGCAATTTTTCACAGATGATTGAGTTTGCTTTCTCGGATAATGTAGAAGGTAGATTTAGATATTCTTATAACGATGCTGCTGGAAATGTGGTCGATGGTATTGTAATAAAAGAAATCTCGACAGATGGGACGACAAAGCTGAACTTTGTAGAAGGCGATAAATCTGATAAGGTTGAAATTGATTCCATTAGAGACGTAATCTTAAACGGTAATTGCATTAAGGTGACAACGCAGGAATCATCAAAGCTAAGTACGGAATATGATATTGCTCCTTTTGCACATACCGTAAAATATCTTGACGGTCCGCCGGACGGGACAGTTGCAACTGATTATAGCAAACTAATTGGTACTCAAAAGAAAGACATTACATTTATGCAGGATTTGCTCGATATGACCTCCGGTGCATTTGTAACGGTCGTAATCGCTGCACTCGGATTTAATCCTCTTGGAGCTTTTGCGGCAGGAGTACTTTTAGGAAAGATTTGCAATATTGGTGGGACGGTGCACCCAGACGGTATCCACGCTATTTCTGTAAGAGTCCTTTCGTATCAGCGCCCCAGCGGTCCGGGGGTTATCGGGTACGGGACGGTAACAAAGTTGTACACAAAATGGTATGCAAGCGCCAATCAGCAGAACTATATTGAAGACGCTGATACGGTTGTGTATCGCTGTATGAATGGATAATAACATGGAAAAATTACCCAAGAATATCATACAGTATGTGATAAGCTTTGCACTATTTTTGGCCGTTATGATTTTGCTTCCAGTCAAGGCATATCCAAAGCACTGGAGCGATTTGCTTTTTATTGCTTTTGGATTTGCATTTTTCGCGCTCCGAGCGGTCGAGGAAAAGAAAAAATCTGCATGGTTTGATTTGTGCTGTGTGGGGGTACTTCTCTTAGAGAGTGTTCTTTTGCTGTTGATAGGTTGGCAGCTAAGTTGACCCTTCCGGAGTGTCACCTGATAGCGAACTTACTATCAGGTGACACTCCTTTTTAGCAGCGTGAGAGTGTATCTATGCTGATATATGCATAGCATTTGATGTTACTGCTGCTCGACGCCACAATAGCTAACAAAACCTATTTGAGACACAATATGAAGGATAAATAGTGTTGACTTGTCATATATATTGTGCTACACTATGCCTGTAAATGAGTTTTGCGCAATTTCCCTTTGGGCATAGGTCAATGATCTGTGTGTGGAGTGATCCACCTGCGCACGTTGTCAGGTTTGTACGTTTTTGTCAGTAGTATTGCTGTGCCATGAGAGCCGGCTGCTGCTGGCTTTTTTGTTTTACGGGGTACTGCCCCATACTGCGGGAATGACGAGGGTTTGCTGTCAGGCAAACATACTGGATTTTACCAGAATCGTTGTTCCCGCTTTTTTTGCGCCCAAACGCCGAAAGGCTTTGAGGATATATCATCAAGAAAGGTGGAAACAGAAAATGAAATTCAGACGAAAATGGAAACCCGGAGGGCATCCCAGACGCTCCTTCCGACCGTACCACAGGTACAGAGAGAAGCGGCTTTTGAATAAGCCGCGCATCGGATATGAAACCGAGGAGGAATGCATCCATGGAAAACGCAAAGTGTTACGCTCCGCAAATTCTCGTCGGTACAGAAGGTCTGCCGCGTGAACAATGGCTGGAATACCGGCGCAAGGGCATCGGCGGAAGTGATGCCGCTGCCGTTCTCGGAATTTCACCATTCCGTACCGGGCGGGATCTCTACTATGACAAGCTGAATATCGTCACAGCGGATGATGCCGAAAACTGGGTTCAGCTGGAGGTTGGAACTCTGCTGGAGCCGTTGGTTGCCAAGATCTTCGCCCATAAGACGGGCTATAAGATCTACCGTCGGCCATTCATGTTCTGGCACCCCCAATATCCTTGGATGCTGGCGGATCTGGATTACATGGTGGAGTTGTCGGACGGTACATCAGCCATCCTTGAGATCAAGACCACGAACTATAATGCCAAGGATAACTGGTGGTACAACGGCGAGGAAATCGTTCCTATCTACTATGAATCGCAGGGGCGGCACTACATGGCGGTCATGAACATTGACCGGGTCTACTTCTGCTGCCTTTACGGCAATTCGGAAGACGAGGCGATTATTCGCCGCATTGACCGTGACATGGCCTATGAGGAGGAACTGATCGCTTTGGAACGGGACTTCTGGGAGAATCATGTCCTCACCAAAACGCCGCCTCCCTATGTGGAAGCGGATGGCGACCTGATCCTCGAAAGCCTGCGGCGAAAGCTGGGGCCCGCGGACAAGGACGCGCCGCCTGTGCTGTTGGGACAGACGCAGTTTGGGCAGCTGTCCATGCTTCTTTCCCTGCAAGAGCAGAAAAAGGCGCTGTCGGCTGATGTGAGCAAGCTGGAAAAGGACATCAAGCGGTTGAAGGGTATGCTCATCGAGAGAATGGGGACGAGCTGCACCGCCGTGTATAACGGCCCCACGGAGAGCTACACCGTAACCTACAATCCGGTACGCTCCGCAGGCATATCAAAGGATGCCCTGGAACGGCTGAAGGACGAGCACCCTGACATTTACGATCAGTATGTCACGGTGTCCGAATGGCGAAGATTCCATGTGAAAAAAGCTGCCTTGCAGGCAGCGTGAAAAGAAACGGAGGTGATGTGCTGTGAGCATTGTTGCAGCACTGGACAAGGTACTGTTTTTCAATGCGTCCAGCAAATATTCTGTCCTTCGGATGAAGACGGAGGACAGCAGCGTACCCACAGAGGCCCGGAGCCCCTATCGCTATCATGACCATCTCATCCGCTTTACCGCTGTCGGCATCGAATTGCCGCAGACGGATACGGTGAAGATCGAGATGGATGGCGAGTGGAAGGACGGAAAATACGGGCTCCAGCTTCAGGTCGATCATTGGCAGGAGATTGTGCCGCCCACATTGGAGGGTGTCCGCAATTATCTTGCCTCCGGTCTGCTGAAGGGCATCGGAGAAAAGACCGCCGACGCGATCATTGAGAAGTTTGGTGTCAATGCGCTGGAGATTTTGGAACATCAGCCAGACCGGCTTCTTGAGATTCGCGGCATTACAAAGGAACGGCTTGCGGAGATCAAGGACGCCTATGCGGAAACCAGCCGGATGCGTGTCCTGATGACCCTGCTGGCCCCGTTCAAGGTCACCCCGACGACTGCGCAGAAGATCTATCAGCATTTCGGGCCTGCCTGCGCGGACATTGTGAGACAGAGTCCCTTCAATCTCTGTCAGGTGCCGGGATTCGGTTTTAAGCGTATTGACGCCATCGTGCAAAAATCCGGTGGAGATCTGCGTGATCCGAAACGTGTTCACGGTGCGCTGTTCTATGCGCTGGAGGACGCACGGACAAAGGACGGGCATCTCTATCTGGAGGCGGAGGCTTTGCTCAAAGCGGCTATGCAGCTGCTCAATGAGCGGATACCCCTCCCACAGATGCGCATCCCCATGAGCCAGGTCGAACAGGAACTGTCTGCCATGATCCGGCAGGACGAGGTGGTATCGAACCACGGCAATGTGTATTTGCCCAAGCAATTTCTGCAGGAGAGCGAAACCGCACAGAAAGCGGTAGAGCTGTTTCTGGCAAAGCCGACAGTGGTAGACATTGCGCAGCCGTTGGAGCGAGTGAAGCATAGCTTAGGGCTCAACCTGTCCAAACGCCAGTCAGAAGGCGTGGAAATGGTGTTCCGGCATAACCTGTCCATCATCACGGGCGGCCCCGGCACCGGCAAGACCACGGTTCTGAAAACGGTGATCGAAGTGTACCGTCAGCTCTATCCTCAGCAGAAGATCGTACTCGGAGCGCCCACAGGTAAGGCGAGCCGGCGTATGGCGGAGGCAACGGGGATCGATGAAGCACAGACGCTCCACAGCATTCTGGGACTTCACGGTGATTCGGAATCGAAGAAAGACCGGGAACGGAAGCCGCTGGAGGCAGGGCTCCTGATCGTGGACGAGACTTCCATGGTCGATATGTGGCTGATCCATCAGCTCTTTTCACGCTTGCGCCCCGGCACCAAAGTCCTTTTGGTCGGTGATGCAGACCAGTTAGAGAGTGTGGGCGCCGGTGATGTATTTCACGAGCTGATCGGCTCCGGCGTCGTGCCAGTCACGGTGCTGGACGAGATCTTCCGTCAGGCACAGGACAGCCTGATCGCCCACAATGCCCGTTTTATCAACGAGGGCAAAACGACGCTCTACTATGGTGAGGACTTTGCCTTTCATAAGGCAGAGAGCCAGGAGGAGACTGCCGGCATCATCCGTGAGCTTTACCGGGAGCAGATCGCTGCAAAAGGAATTGAGCAGGTGGAGATTTTATCGCCGTTCCGCTCTGAGGGCGAGGCATCGGTCAACAGCCTGAATGAAGCTATCCGCGAGGAGATCAACCCCGCAGCGCCGGAGACGCCGGAGATCGTGTACGCCGGAAAGATATTCCGCCTCAACGACCGCGTGATGCAGATGCGGAACAACTATGAGATCAAGCTGTATAACCGCTCCGGCAAGCAGGTCGGCGAGGGTGTTTTCAACGGTGACATCGGCACGATCCGCAAGATCAGCGGTACCAATGTCGTGATCGAGTTTGACGGCCGCTATATGGATTGCCCGCAGGTACTTCTGGATGATTTGGAGCTGTCCTATGCCATTACGATCCACAAATCCATGGGCTCAGAGTATGATACGGTCATTATTCCGCTGCTGGCTGCCCATAATGTGCTTCTGACGCGGAATCTTCTCTACACGGCCATCACGCGTGCCAAGCGCCGCGTGCTGCTGGTGGGTGAAAAAAGGGCGCTGTATATGGCGATCCATCGGAGCCGAAAAGGAAAACGCAATACCATGCTGGGCGAACGCATCGCCCTCTACTATAAGGCAGTCACGCGCAAGGCTCTCCGTAACGAAGAGGGCGAAGAATGGCAGCGTGCCAGTTAATGTGAGATGAATGTGCAAAAAAACGCACAGTCATCTCTTATTTATTTTATGAAGGGAGTATCAAACCATGTCCAGAGAAAGAATTATGCTGACCCAAGCGATTCCTGCCGTGCAGCAGCTTCGTAGGGTGCAGGGCTTTGACCCGCTGCGCTTTCTGAAAAGAAACGCCAACGGCGGAATCGAGCTGGAGCCGCGCTATCAGCGGCTCTGGTTCCGATTGGCCTGCCCCGATGGAAAAATGCTGCTGAACCGGCTGCAGATCACAGATCAGATCGCCGTTTATGAGGCGCAGGTATTTCTGTCCAGAGAGGACAACCAGCCCATTACCAATTTTACCGCGGCGGTGGAAAAGGCTCAGGCTCCTGCCGGACGCTATGTGCAGGCCGCGCAGGACGAGGCGCTGAAAACGGCGCTGGATAATGCAGGCTTCGGCATCCAGCTCTGTGAGATCACCCCCTCTGCGACGGTAGATGCACAGGCCGATGGGAAACAGGAAGTCGCAACGGGCGCTGTAAATCGTCAGGAGACTGATCCGGCGGTAAATAGAGCCGCAGCACCGCAGCGAGAAGCGTCTGTCGGTGAAAATCATCCGGTGCAGGCAGTGCCTACACTGCAAGAGGCTCAACCGCAGGAGGCGGCAAAGACGCACAGCGAAAAGCAGCAGGTGGTTCCCCCCGCCCAGCAGACGGAAAGCGTTTCAGATGCCATGAGTCTGCTGCAGGCGTTAAGCGGCGGAACTGCGGCTTCTGAGCCTGATCCGGTTATGCCCCAAAAGGCGCAGGAGATTTCTTCGGAAACGGCGGAGGCTGCGGTCACGGAGCGGGCTGAAACAGCGCAGACGGTGAAACCTATTGTGGTCGATATGCCGGCAGCGGCATCGACAGCGGCTGCACCGAAATATTCGGACGATATGACGGTGGACGAGATCCTTTCGCTGATGACAGAAGAGGAAGCTGCGGAGCTGGTCGTAACCACCGGCGTCAATAAGGGCTGGACGATGGCACAGGTTTCTGAGCAGCGTCCCTCCAGCCTGAAATATTACGCCTATCTCTGTGAGGATTGCGGCAATATTATGAAGGCTGCCGCCATGCTTCTGATGGGCGGTTCGCAGCAGTTAAAGGCAAGCTGACCGCTTTCCATCCGTAAATTTTGCGTCTTGGGAGGGATGCTGGTTTGAATTACGGGAAAAAGCATGATCTCCCCTTTGGCATTATGGATGTGGCCGGGCTCCTCCGTCTGAATATCAGGCGGAGGGCTCCCGGTCAGGTGTATGTGGATTGCCCCATCTGCGGTGACCGCCGGGGAAAAATGAATCTGAACACGGCAAAAGACCTGTGGCGCTGTAACTACTGTGGTGAAGGCGGCGGAATGCTGTCCCTTTACGCAAAGGTATATGGCGTCAGCAATTCAGACGCTTATCGGGAGATCTGTGACGCTTTGGCAGTAAACGGTTTTTCACCGGACTATACCGTTCCGGAGAAGACGATGCCTGCGGAGGCCGAGCAGTCTGACGCGGCTTCTGTTCAGGAAGTGCATCAGACTCTCTCCATGCTGCTGTCCATGCTGACCCTCATTCCGGCGCACCGCGCACACCTTCAGTCTGTGCGGGGGCTGTCCGACGATGAGATCACACGCTTTGGCTTCAAGAGCACGCCGCCCCCTTTCCTGTGCCGCTCCCTGACCAATCGGTTGGTCAAGGCTGGCTGCAGGGTGCAGGGTGTTCCCGGCTTCTATGTGGATGATAACGGTTGCTGGACGGTCAAATTCCATCAGCGGACATCAGGCATCATCATTCCCATCTTCGGTGTAGACGGTCTGATCCGCGGCGCACAGATCCGATTGGATCATCCGCTCAAGGATAAAGACGATCCACCGGAGAAAACGGGCGTGAAATACCTGACGCTGTCCTCCACGGGAAAGCGCATGGGAACGACCTCGGGGAGCCCCATTCATTTTGTGGGCGATCCATGCTCCCGCGTTGTATATGTGACGGAAGGCTGCCTCAAGGCGGATGTCGCTCACGCGCTGATGCACAGGACCTTTGTTGCCACGCTGGGCGTTAACAACACCGCCAAGCTGGATGAATTGTTTGCGTTCCTGCACCGAAACGGAACGGAGGAGATCATCGAGGCAGAGGACATGGATAAGTACAGCAATGAAATGGTGGAGAAAGGCGCATCGAAGATCTATGCGCTGGCGGCCAGGCACGGAATGCGCTGCCGCAGGCTCACATGGAATCCCAATTACAAGGGCATTGATGACTGGCAACTTGCGCTGCGCCGCAAAGAACAGAAAATGAAGGAGGATCCAGGAATGACATTTAAGGAGCAGTATCTCAACGGGCTGTGCGGGCTGGAAATGCTGGAAGCCTGTACGGAAAAATGGCATGCGATGAAGGTGGACAGTATTTCCCTGCGGGACTATCTGGGGCTGACGGAGCAGGAATACGATGCGTACTTACAGACTACCCCCGGCGTTTCTTTTCGGGAGCTGCTGGACAGTCAGCGTAAAACGCAGCGGTTTCGTGTTTATCAGCTGGATTTGGAGCATGGCGAGACGCGCGCATTCGCCTTTGGCGGCATTGACGCGCTGCACAAGGCCGGCTTTCAGCAGCCGCCGGCGGCGGAATACACACTCGTTTACGACGGTGAGCTAACCTGCCCGGTCGGGCAAGATGAACGTGATATTCTGGAGCGCATTTTTGCACGCTATAATCAGGCGTTCCCCCCGGACTATCACGGCCGCAGCATTGCCCCATCCGATGTGCTGGAGTTGTATGATGAAAGCGAGCGCAGATACTTTTACTGCGATATGGCTGGTTTTCCGCAGGTGAAATTCTCTCCCGCGCTGGCAAAGAAGGCTTGAATGCAGGCTTTACCGCAGACGATCCATTTAGAAATGGACGAGCAGAAGAGAAAGCAGCTGAAAGCCATGCTGGGAATCTGTCAAGGACTTGGGGCGGAGACACGGTATCATCCGGAACACCGTTATTTCACAGCTATGGTCTGGACTGGATGGGATACGCCCTGCGGAATGGGAGAGGCCCTTGCTGTCCAACAGAAAATTCAAAGAACAGCCGCTCAGTACCCGGCCGTCGTGTGCTATTGCTTCGACCCATTCAGCACACTGGTCTATACGGTTTGAGCGCAGTATGTAAGAAGGGACGCCTTGTGCCATTGGCACAGGAGCGTCCTTTTCTCATTTTTTATTTAGGAGGAATGTACGAATGGGCGCTTTTTCAAATATGGATTATGAGCTTCAAAACAGCGAGGCTACCGTTTCCGACGCCTTTACGGAAGATGATGCTATGGATATGCCGCAGGCGGCTCCTGTGGAACCGGCGACAGCAAGTTCTCCGACTGCAGCTCCGACTCCGGCAGCGGCGGCCAGCGAACCGGCAACCGCCCTCAACACCCAAAGTGAGGATGAGGCCCGCCGTGCGCACGAAGCGGCCGAAGCCAAGCGCAAAGCAGAGTGGGACGCCAAACAGGCGGAAAAGCGGCGGGCGGAACAGGCCGCGCTGGAAAGGTTGGATGCCATGAGCCCGGCTGAACTGCTCAAGGCTGCCGCAAAGCGTGTGTCCGCAGATACGGAGAAGCTGACGCGGCGCAACATGAAAGAGAGCGTTGCCGAGTTTATCCAGACCAAGTGCATTGATGACCTCGGCTTTGCCCGGCTCACCATGCACCCGCGCAAAAGCATGATCCACTGTTTCCAGTACATCAGCCGGAAGGCATGGGATTATGTGCAGGACGAGCTAAAGGCAAACGGCGTTCAGCCGGGACCCGGTCAGCAGGCATACGGCTGCGATATTCCAGATGATCTCTGCTATCAGTGGGCGGAGGACTATTTCCGTGACCCCGATGCCAAGGAGGATCAGGGGGATGAAGAGGAGTTTGTCCCGCAGCCCTATCGTGGGAAAACAGCTTCCAAGTCCGTTTCCAAGAAGAAAAAGGAAGAAAAGAAGAAAGAGCCGGAGAAGAAGGAACCGCCGAAAAAAGCGGAAGCCGATGATGGGCAGATCTCGCTGGGCGATCTCTCCTCCTTTGGGGAGGCCGCCTGATGTACGCTTATAAAGGCTTTGAGCCGGATCTCTCCTGCCGTGGCTATCGGTTCGTCATGGGAAAGAATGTCACCCCGGAGGCAAACTGCGCCAGCAACGGCTTTCACTGTGCGGAGGACCCGCTGGATTGTCTTTCCTACTATGGCGACATGAATCGCTCCATTTACTGCTTGGTGCAGCCCGGCGGGGATATTGACGAGGACGATCGTGACTCCAAAATTGCCTGCACGGAACTGACAATCCTGCGGCGGCTGACGAGGAAAGAATTCTTTCTTCATGCACTTGCCTACATGGTGGATCACCCAGGCCGCAAGGTGAGTGACAAGGTACAGCGTGAGCACAGCACCAGCCGCAACGGCTATGCCATCGTTCGAGGCAAGACACCCACTGCGTGTGGAAAGCTGGGCGATATTCTCGCATTTGCCAGAGAGCGGCGTGAAACCGAAGTAATCTGTCAGATTGCGGTCGTTGAGGTCGATGGAGAAAAAATTCTGCCTGATGTATGGTATGACATTGATTTTGTGAAAAGAGAGGCGGTGCAGAAATGAAAAAAAGCAGTTTGCTGAAAATGAAGAATTTGCCTGCGACTGAAGAAATGCTTGCGGTTGCCCGTGAGGATGTGCCGGTCAAGGTCGGTTCGGGCTGGAACACTTCCTATCGATGCCGATACAGCGGTTTTGTGCGAAGCGCGGTAGAGGGCGGCATTTTGAAAGTCACCCTGTATGACCCGGATGCAATGCGCCTTGGCGGAACGCTGCCGGTCTATGAGATTTTCATGGAGAAAGAAAAGCAGCAGTTTCTCACCTATGACCGTTCCCATGACAAATGGCGGGCGGCAAAGATCGACTACTTGGAATGGCAGGCGAAGGGATCGAATAACGTGTGGATCAGCGCCGTAGATGATGCACAGATCCGGCAATATCTGGCGTCGGATGAAAAAAGCGTATATCGGGCTATTCTGAAATTTCAGCGCGCCGTTCGTGATGCTGAACTGGAACGCCGGCACAGAAAGGAAACCGATCCGTGGGATGCGGAGCTCTCTCAGACACCGCCGCTGCCGAAGGACTGGGAGCGGTGGGTCAATAAGGTGGGTATTCAGGAAAACTACATCTTCTACGATTACCACAGAGGCGGCGCAAAACACGGCTACTGTACCTACTGTGAGAAGGAAGTCGCACTGAAACAGCGGCCCTATCATAACAGAACTGGAACATGCCCTGAATGCGGTCACAGAGTAACCTTCAAAGCAAGGGGAAAGATGGCGGACTATCTGCACTCCCCAACAGAATGCGCATACCTGGCGCAGAAGTGTGGAGACGGGTTTGTGGTTCGCCAATTTCAGGTGAACAGGCAGTACCGAAAGGAAGAGAACGCCATCGTATCGAAAACCTCCTGCTTTGAGAAGCAGCGCATTTTCTACCGTGCGGATCTGACCTCACACCCGTATTACTGGGGCTGGTATAAGCAGCGCCGCGTCCGGTGGGTAGAGGGCATCGATGAGTACATCAACACAGGTATGGGCTATTCCTACAACGAGTATTGTTATCAGCCGGGGAGCATCTATGGAAAAACGCTTTCCAGCATTGCCCCATTTCTTGTAAGGACCGGATTGAGTGAGTATGTAAGACTTTGCAGGGGGCACGTAAGTCCTAACTGGTATCTGGCCGCGTGGGAGAGTCTTCCGCGCATTGAACAGATATGCAAGGCGGGCCTATCCAGGCTGACGGTGGAATGTATGGAAAATGTCAAAGCCCTAAAAAGCTGTATCCGGCAGGAGTCTGAAACCAGTCTCGTCAAGGCATTGGCACTTGATACGCACCGGCTTTCGCGGCTCCGGACACTCAACGGCGGCGCCATTATGCTCGACTGGCTGCAGCGGGAGAAATGTAGCGGCAGAATCATCCCGGATCATGTGCTGCACTGGCTGGAGCAGGAGAAGATCCATGTTTCCGATATCGACTTCATTCTGGATCGAATGTCAGAGCAGCAGGTCTGCAACTATCTTCAGCGTCAGCAAAGCGGCACACGGGATTCCCTGCGGCAGATTATTTTCACATGGCGGGATTACCTTTCCATGGCAGACAAGCTGGGAATCAACACCCATGATGAGATCGTGTACCGCGTCAAGCTGCTGCGCCAGCGTCACGATGAACTGGTGGAGCAGCTGCGGAAAAGAGAACGGGACATGGAAGCTGCCGCAACAGCAAGAAAATATCGGAAAATTGCAGGCATCTGCCGCTCGATCAAACCGAAATACGAATACACCGGAGAGATGTATTCCATCGTCGTTCCGTCAGGTGTGCGCGATGTTATGCGCGAGGGCGATGCGCTTTCCCACTGTGTCGGCAAGTCAGACCGCTATTGGGAGCGCATCGAGCAGCAGGAGGCATATATCCTGTTCCTGCGCAAGACTGCGGAGATCGACAAGCCATACTACACCCTTGAGGTGGAGCCAAACGGCACGATACGGCAGAAACGGACCTACTTTGACCGACAGAACGATGACCTCAAGGACGCGGAGAAATTCCTGAAAGAATGGCAGAAGGTTGTCTCCGAGCGCTTGACAGAGAGCGACCGGGAAAAAGCGGAAAAGAGCAAGATCCTTCGCCTGCAGGAATTCGAGCAGCTGCGACAGGATGACATCCGTATCCATACCGGCGACCTTGCCGGTCAGCGGTTGGTGGATGTTCTGGTGTCGGATCTCATGGAAACTGCGGCCTAAGCCGCAGCACAACACATTTGAACAAAGGAAAGGAAGTTATAGAGAACATGAAAAACGGATTTACGATCACGCAGCGCAACGCTATGGTGGAGCAGCATCTTTGGTGCATTGACACGATCATGGCGCAGTACGCCGCGTTTATGCAGACAGAACCCGTAGACCCCGATGATGTGTACCAGTCTTTGGCGGTACGCCTGATCCGGGCAGTCAACAGCTACGATCCCTGTAAAGGGTATCTGAAGGAGTACATCCTCTCTCAGCTCAAGCGGGAGATGGTTCGTATCCGGAGTACGCAGACTGTCTATGGACTGACGCAGGCGCCGGCCAATATCGGCAGCACCATTGTTCCACTCACGATTGCGGCACAGCGGGAATCGTACTGGGAAACCTATATTGCTGTATAAAAGGAGTCATGTGAAAATGAAACAGTTGGGAAACCTCGCAGTTATTTGTGCCCAACGCCCGGAGCTGCTGTTGCAGCTCCGGGACGGTCTGGTCTCGGTACAGGCGAAAAACCGTGCGGCGATGGAGGCCGTATGGAACGATGACGCACGGATCGAAAAGATGATCTATGAACTGAATTTCGGAGCATTCTCTAAGGAAAGGCTGGTGTAAGAAATGGAACAGAGTAAACAGCAGAGAATACGGGAATTGACCGACCGGCTGAACCGCTGCCGGTATGAATACTACAATCTGAACGCGCCGTCTCTGACAGACGCCGAATATGACGCGCTTTTTGATGAACTGAGTATGTTGGAAAAGGAAACCGGCTTCAGCATGACGAACTCGCCCACGCAGACGGTAGGCTGCTATCCCGCTGTCAGCGCCTTGGTGAAAACAGTGCATCCGATTCCGCTGCTGTCGTTGGATAAAACGAAGAGCAGCGCGGAGCTTCTGCGCTTTGCGGGAGAGCAGATGGTCATGCTGATGCTCAAGCTGGACGGCCTGACGGTAAAGCTGACCTATGAAAATGGCCTTTTGATGGAGGCCGCTACCCGCGGCGATGGAGATACGGGTGAGAACATTACCCACAATGTGCTGGGGATCTCCGGAATCCCGGATAAGATCCCGTACAAAGAACGGCTGGTTGTTACCGGCGAGGCATTTATCCGTCCCAGCGATTTTGAGGCGTTAAGGGACACGCTGCGGGACGGAAATGGCGAACCTTATAAAAATGGGCGCAATCTGGCTGCCGGCTCTGTCCGTCTGCTGGACTGCGGCGCCTGCAAGGATCGCCGTGTGACCTTTATGGCTTTCAATGTGCTGGAGGGCTTTACAGAATACGCTTGGAAGTCGCAGCGGCTTCGGGCCATCGAACAGCTCGGCTTTCCCATCTGCAAGTATCTGGCGAGCAAGCAGGCGTTGACGCAGTTCGATATGGACGCCGGTATCCGGCACCTGCGGAAATACGCGCAGGAAAACGACATACCTATCGATGGCATCGTGGTCACCTACAACGATGCAGCCTACGCAAAGTCCTGCGGACGGACCGGGCATCACTATAAGGACGGGCTTGCGTTCAAGTTTGAGGATGACACCTATGAAACCGTCCTGCGCTCGATTGAATGGACGCCCAGCCGCACAGGGGAAATTGCTCCGGTAGCCATCTTTGACACGGTGGAGATCGACGGCTGTGCGGTATCCAGAGCGAGCCTCCACAACCTCTCTTTCATTGAGAATTTGGAGCTGGCACCGGGGTGCCGCATCAAGGTGAGTAAGCGCAATCAGATCATTCCCCATGTGGAGGAGAATCTGGATCGGGACTGCTACGCCAGAGAGAAGGTCGTTCCTGCCAGATGCCCGTGCTGCGGACAGCCTACCCGTATCCATACGACCAAAAACACTGTGAACGGGGAGGAAAAGGTCACGGCGGCCCTGTTCTGCGATAATGAGCAGTGCGAAACGCGGAAGCTGCGTAAGTTCGTCCACTTTGCAAGCCAGAAGGCGATGAATATCGTGGGATTGTCTGAAGCAATTCTGGAAAAATTCATTGGAAAAGGCTGGCTCCACTCCTATATGGACATCTTCTTTTTGGACAAACACAGGTCGGAGATCGTTCAGATGGAGGGCTTTGGGGTGAGATCCTGGCAAAATCTTTGGGATGCCATCCAGCACAGCCGCATTACCACCTTTGAGCAGTATCTGACCGCTATGGATATCCCCATGGTAGGCAGCACCGCCAGCAAGGCCATCTGCCAAAGGTTCCGCGGAAATCTTTCGGAATTTGAAACGGCTGTATGCATGGGCTTTGATTTCACACAGCTCCCGGATTTCGGAGAGACACTGCACAGGAATATCTGTCAGTGGTTCCGCAGCGAGGAAAACTGGACGATTTGGACAGAGCTGCGGCGGCTGGTGTGCGTTAAGACCTATCAGCCGCCTGCGGCCAGCGCCGGTATGAGCAATCCCTTTGTCGGCAAGACCCTTGTGGTGACCGGCAAGGTGGAGCCGTACACACGGGATGGGATCAACACAAAAATCGAATCTCTGGGCGCTCATGCCGGCAGCTCGGTAAGCAGCAAAACAGATTATCTGATCTGCGGCGAGAACGCCGGAAGCAAGTTGGCAAAGGCACAGGGGCTTGGAATCAAGATTCTGTCGCCAGATGAGTTCTTCCGCATGGCCGGAGAAAGTGCATAAGGATATAGCGGGAGACTGGCATACAGTCTCCCGCTTCAACTATTTGGGAGAGCTTGGGGGTACTGCGGTAAAAGCAGTCTTGACGAGAGGTAATAATCCTTGTATAATTAAAACATAATAATTGCATTGGGGGGCGTGCGATATGATGATTCGTCCGGCAACCGCGCTGCGAAACAATTACGACAGTATGGTGAAGCTGTCTACCGAAAAACAGGAGCCGATTTATCTGACCCGCAACGGAGAAGGCGAAATGGTGTTCCTGCCGATTGATCTCTGGGAAAAGAGACAGGCGGAGTTGGAACTGTTTGCGGAAATGCTGCGCAGGGAACAGAACAAACTGGCAGGCGCCAAGACATATTCTGCTGCTGAAATGCAGGCGGAGACGGAGGATCTGCTCAGTGAAAGTTGAATGGTTGACCGAAGCAAGAGCGGAATACCGTCAATTTCTGCAATACTACAAAACAGAGGTTGGGTTACCGTATGCAAAAAAGTTTGCGGACACGATACTCGGTTCGATCAATCAGCTTGCGGAATTTCCAGAGATGGGCGCAGTAAAATATGATACGCTCATGGGAAAACACGGCTTTCGAGCCTTGTTCATGGGGAATTATGTCTGCGTTTACAGGATTGAGGGTGATACGGTCTATGTTTATCACTTGGCCGATGCCAGAAAGAATTATATCTACCATATCTTCGGGATGGAGTGATATACTCCCCTCAATACTAAAAGCGTATTCGGAGAATATTTGACGGTAATTATAGTGCAAAAGCTGGGCAGCGAGTTTCCTCGCCGCCCAGCTTTTTTAGGTAATGAACTGCGGTTGCCCCCCATTTGGGGCGTTTTAGAGCTTGAACATCCTGATACAATGAATCAGCGTTGCACTAAGCTCCTGGAAGAGATCCTCGTCAAAGATGCCGTTCACGCAGGACTCCTTGAACAGCAGCGGACGATACATCAAAAATATCTCTTCCTTCGCCTGTTGGTCACCGTCTTTTGCACGGAGCAATAGATCCTTGAAGTTCACTTTACGTCCCTCCCTGTAGCCTCCTTGACTTTTTTGCAGACACGATGATATGCAGCCGCAACTCCCTGATACCCAAGGTCAAGCTCTAAAGCGAGTTCATGGAAGCTGCGTCCATGCAAAGCACGGGAAAAGAAGACATAGCGGTCTCTCTCGCTGATGCGATTCAAAACCTCCTCAAGCGCGGCATTTTCAATGCAGCAAAGCAAGTCGGTCGGATCAGAAATGCCGGGAGACTCCTCAGTTGACAGGTCATCCGGATCTGTCAGTACCTCTCTCGCCTGGCGGCGCTGTTTGGCGTGAAGATAGTCTGCCTTCCTGTGCGCAACCGCCGAGAGCAAATAGGCGGTAAATCCATTCTGGGTAATGTTGCTTTCCCCTTTTCCATCGTTTCTTATATACATCTTCATTCCTCCGTTTCTGATTTTTTGGGAAAATTTCAGAAACGGGGGACTGCGACAGCGATATCGCTCGCTTGCTAAATTCCGACAAAGTAAAAGAGAAGCGCACAGCAGACAATGCTGTACGTTTCTCTTTTTCCTTATCTGCCCCGCTATATCGGGGACGTATTCATCATCCTGAAAATAGAAGTTTCCTTCGTGTGAATAGAAAAGAACTTCAAATCGCAGGGCATAAACTGTTATGCTTCCAGAGTTCCTTTGGCTGCTTGGACGGCATCTGTTCTTTTCCTCTAATACAAGGATCTTCTTAGCGACCCTCCAGCTTGCTTACCTCTTTTTTCATGGTTTGCTTCACCCTCATTATGCAGATAATTTGTACTATCTTTCTAATCATTAGAAGTGAAACGGCATTTATTAGAAGCGCGGTTCCAATTAAAATAGTGATAAAGAGACGAGCAAAACAGTTGGAAAAAGCAACCCGCAAACAAGGCGAATGGGAATCAAAAGAGTTTAGGGCAGCTCAAGGGCGCAAAAACCACAGCGCGGTAGTCCCCGCACCTGAAAACGATATGGAAAAGTGCAGATCAGGCGGAACGCCGAAGCTGTTTGACAGAACGGTAGGAGTGAGAACCATGCAGAACGGCGGCCAGCGCAACCGCTAAAGTGGAGATGTGGGCTACTGTGTTGAGATTAGCAGCACTGCTGCCATTTCGAACCCAAAGTCTTTCTTGACCAGATGCCTTAAAACGGGAATTGTAACGCTCACATTCTGTACGCAAAGCATAGATACGCTTAAAATGCAGGCATTCCCTGTCAATGGAAAGTCTGTAGTCTGTTGGAATGGCCTTATACTTGGTACCGCCACGGTTCTTCTTGCCGTTATTCCAGTTCTTGTGGTTGCAGGGGCAAACACCGGTTTTGGACTGGCGGAAGGGGCAGCAGTATTTCTGCCGAATCCCCCCTCTGCCATCGGTGGTCTTGCCATCTTTGCTTATGGCGAGACCAGCTTCACAGATAGGATTGCCAACGGACAGTTTTTCAGGACTCTTTGTACTGCGCTTGTTTAATGGGATCACGGCCTCTCCCTCATAGGCGTCCTTCACCAAGTTGTAGACGGTTTTCACATCGTAGCCCTTATCGCCGAGGAAGGTACACTCGCGAAGGGACAAAACGGCATTGGCAGAACGAAGAATGTCCGGAAGAACTGATGCATCGGTTGTGTTAGCCAGTGTGGTCAATTCAAAGAGAGGCAGACCGGAGATGCAAAGATTGAACAGCATCAGGAAAGCCGCAATCCGGAGCCGTTGGAGATCACAGCAAAAGACATTGCCGCCATTCTGGTGGATGCCGCGATCAGTGAAGAAAAAGCCGAAGCGTTCCAAAGCTGCTGTAATGAGCGCTTTGGCGCTGGCGTTACCTTAAATCCATTGAATCTGATCGACAGTGGCCGTTTTGAGGTAAAAACGGCCAACGCGACTATCTTTGTTGCGCCCGAGCAGAGTTATCTGCTGGAGACTCGTGTGATCGATGGGCGCAATTATCTGACGATCCCCGTCGAAGAGGAAATCGAGGTCAACGGCTTCGGTGTCCGCACCCAGGGAGAAAAGCAAGGATGAATGTCCGATAACGCGGTCATAAAGTTAACAAGCAGGAAGCCTCTACCGTGGCAGAGGCTTCCTGCTTCTTTAGTATACTTAGTATTTACCTGCAAACCACAGTATAGGAAGTGATATACCCTGTGTCTGAGCCTTTGCTGTTTCGCGCATAGACTGTCAGCGTTACGCGGTAGCTGACACCGGGTGTCCCTTGAAAGTAGGTTGTTCCAACATAATCCCATGTATTGTAATCATAAAATTCAGGGTGTTCGGCACCATACTGAGAATCATAGTAGGTCCATTTCCCGTTTATTTTCTGCTCGATTTCCACTTCGTGCACACCGAGCTTTTCCATTTTGCTGCGGGCCTCGACTGTCATGGCTACCGCAATCTTACCATTCCCTCTCGCTTCGATTCCAACACTGTAACCGTCCAAATAGGCGCTGGAGCGGATGCCGTTTATTGTGGGCATTCCGGTTTCCGGACGATATACGGCGGATGCAGTCATGCCTACGCTGAACATCATAATTAGCATCAAAAAAAGGGAAAAGAGTCTTCTCTTCATAGTCATTCTCCTCATATGATTTTATTGAATTGAGTTAATCATCTCTTTAATCTCAGCCTCGGATATCTGTCCACTGATTACATAAGATAGCATTCCATCTTGCCATCCTGCTTTTGTCACTCCGTCGTCCGTCAAAATGTAGTATTCGGTTTGATTGTGCGTATAAACACTTCCCAATGAATCAAGCTCTTTCGCTTCGGTTGATAGTGCCATCGTATGCTCTATTACGCGAATCACTAAACCTCCACGGGTCGAATCATAAATGGCAGAACATTTAAGCACACCATCTGACAACTTAACTGCAATAGCCGAAACCGCATAATCTCTCGGTACCCATGTGGGCAGACCTTCTGTACTGATCCCGTTTGCCGCCAGAGCCTCATACAGGGAATGATACTCGCTGGGATCGTCGTCAGGCAATTCCATGATGCCGGAAGGATTGGTATAGATCTGAATGATTCCTTCGGCCCATCGCAGGACAGCCTGAACAGGTTGGAATCCCATAGCGCTGGCGGTTATAATAAAGCAAAATGCCGCGGCTGCGGCAATAGCTGCCGCACGGAAAACGCGGGAAAAGGATCGACGAGTTCGGTTCCCATGTCGATTCCTTGCTTCTGCCGCAAGATCAGACTTGCAGGAGTTCGGTTCTTCTTCAAAAATCAACGGATGGGATTCTTCGAGTTTTGCCCATTTTTCTTCCGGGTCATAATGCTCTGTGACTGGTGCCTTTTTTTGCAATAGTGACAGATATTCCTCAATCCTGTCCGTATCCATCTCCTCCGCAGGTACACTTAGCATTGCTTCTACTTCATTCAGAAGCTGCAAGTTAGATTTTTCCGTAATGGACGCGGAAGCAGAATCTGTTCGCTTTCTCCCGACAGCAGATTTATCGGGATGCTGGCTACCCAACATTTCATTACCCCCTTTACTAGTTCATCTCATGAATTATCGGTTTTGTGACAATAATTTGATAATTATTTTGGCGTGCTGCCAAGAGGCTCCTCCAGCAGTGTTCTGCACTTGTGGAGCGCTCTGGATAATCGCTGACGGCACGCCATTTCACTGATTCCAAAATGCTCTGCGAGTTCCAGAAATGAATAGCCTTTATCGATGCGAAGCAGGATGATCTCCTGCTCCGATCCGCTTAGCCCCATCGGAATATGACAGGCCATTGGAAGTTCCGTGAGTTCATAGCTTTCAGCGATATCTTCAATCGAAACCTCTGTATGATAAAAGCGGCGGCTTTCGCGCAAGGTCAAATTGTTCAATGTCTCAAAGAGCCACGCCACCGGTTTCTTGTGACCGCATACCCGTTCCGACTTACAGCACGCTGTCAGAAAGGTCTCCTGCACCAAGTCCTCCGCAAGATGCCAGTCCCCTACGCGACGATATGTAAGCCGGACCATGGCATCAGAGTATTGAAGCATCAAATGATGGATGTACTCTCGCTGCTGCTTATCCATACAATCCCTTCCTTCGCAAAATCTCACCAAAAAATCAGCTGCCATGCAATCAACAGCCGGCAGCTGATTTATTTGAACTGGTGGCTCTCACCATGCTCTATAATCGTTTTGCACACAGACAGGCACAATTTGACCTGCTCCGGCGCGGCATCTTTCAACATGCTTGCAAATTCAACAGAAATGCTGACGTCTGGATGAACCGGAATGTTGCTTCCAAGCAGAGTATAAAGATCAACGCGCAGTGCTGTCGATATATCCACCAGTAATGTCAGGCTCGGCTTCGTTTGACACCTCTCAACGTGGCTGATGTGCTGGGATGTAACACCGACCATTTCGGCAAGTTCAGCCTGTTTGAGATTGCAGCGGATTCGACATATTTTAATGTTGTTTCCGATTTCCTGATAATCAATCATACTTCAGCGTCTCCTGTAATACGCGCCACGGTACTATTCTGCCTATACGCATATTATACAGGGAGTCATTCGTACAATAAATCGACTATCAAGGCGTTTATCGCCCTTATAGATATAATGCGCATGATATTTTTGCATTTTCCCCATGCGAAAACAATAGGAGTGCATCTGTACCGATGATCATTACGGTGCAGAGAAATGAACGGCATGCGTCACAAAAAATTGCAGAAAAAATCGAACTTTTTGTCACAAATCGACACTGTCAAGAGATGAATATAGTAAGGGCACATTTTTGGAGGAGGTGGTCATTGGGGCAACATCCGCCGCAGATCCACTGTCATGTATCGTAGAGAGGAGAATAGCAAATGAAGCTAAAACGATTCCGAAACAAATTCATTTCGATGCTGCTTACGCTGGCAATGCTTTTGACACTGTTCCCTACCGCAGTCTTTGCCGAGGATACGGCGGCTGACCGACCGGCCAGCGCCGAATTTAAGATCATGGGACTGTACGCTCTCCGGGATAACGGGCGGCGTGTGTCCTTCTTCTCTTATGAGTCAAGAGACAACGCATTCCTGACAAAAGCCAATATGACCTATCCCGACTCCTGGTTCAAGTTGATCTATGTGATCGAGAGATCACAGCCGGTCACGCTGGAACTGTATGAGATGAAGGATGAACCCGCATATATGGATGAAGATATTGTTTCCATGCCGTATGCGCCGGAGGATGATGCGGATGGACACGGAAAACTCCAGAGTGAGGAGTTCCTTGGCCGCCGACTGGGTGTACTGGTGGGCGTTCCGGTGCAGGAAAATATTGTCCCGCTTCAGGAGGGGGATGACATTTATACGGCGGAGCAGGTGGGCTATTCGCCTATCGATGAAGATGAGTGGCTGAATATCGTCTATCAGACGATCCGCGGGAAGCGTCAGCCGAAAGTGATTGAGGATTTCTACGCTTTTGGCTTTGAGGGCAATCGCCTCGCCGGGCTGGACGATGCGGCTGCAACGGTGAGCCTTGATGAGCTCCCTGCCCCGGAAGATATGGCAGAGACAGACGCTCTGCTCCCCTCGGAAAATCTAGATGCTCCAAATCCGGAAGCAAATTTGCCCGCTGACATCAACGATGAAGCAATGGATACGGAAAAATCTCCTGCCAATGAGACATCGGAGGATGGGGCTTCCGAGGAAAGCCTGACAACGGATACGGAGTCTGCAACGGCGATAGAGGAGTCCTTTGCTCCCTCTGCAAATGCGGAACCATTGGAAGATGATGCGGACACGACACCTGCCGATGCGGATACGATGGATTCGGAGGCGGTGGAAACGGATAAAGCAGATGTGCCGGTGACAGCGATTGAGGACGAGCCTTCTGCAGAAGAATCTGTTGAAGCTGTTTCGGACGTGGAACCGGAGGTGCAGCCGGAGATCAATGCGGAGATCGACTATCTGCCGGAAAGTTCTGTCCTGCCCAGCGCACACGCTTTCTTCGGCTTGACGGATGCTGCCGAAGAAAGTGAAAACACCATCCAGAATATAGTTCTGTGGGACGGCAGTTACAGGGATGACAGCGGCAGCCTCACCCGTATTTCCAGCGGTGGCCGCTACGTCATCGTCATGCAGCCCTGTACGCCCCGGACAGCGATCTATAACAGCTTCCTCGGTTTTGATGTGCCGGAGGAAAGTGAGGCCATTGACACCTTTGAGACGATCAACTCCTGGGATGATCTGATCGCAATTCGGGATGAACTTGCCTGCAGCGGCGACCCTGTGGATCTGCTCAGCGGCAGCTTTACATGGAATTACCGCGACCTTGCGCTGTATGGCAAAGATGATCTGGAGTTCATTCGCTACTATGAATCTGTCCACGCGGATGAGAATTACGGGCTCGGCGGCGGCTGGACATCCAACTTCTCCTATGCGCTGGAGTTTGACGGCCGCTCCGTGATTGCCCATTTGCCGAGAGCCGTTACGCTTTATTTCCCAATCGGTTTTGACGGCAGCTTTGACGCCTGCGGTGATTACTCGCTGGTGCAGACAGGCAGCGGTTATGCCATGACGGATAAGGCGGGGACGATCTACCGCTTCGACAATAGCGGCCGTATTCTGAGCATCGTCTATCTTAGTGGGAATACGCTGTCCTTCCAATATGACGGTGACAAGCTCCGGAGCGTGTCCAACGGCGCCGGCAGCTTTACGTTCTCCTACAGCGGTGACAATATCGCTGCGGTGACGGACAGCGTGGGTCGCAGCATCCATCTGTCCTATGACGGCGGCCTCCTGACTGAAGTGGAAAACCCTGATGGAGACAGCCTGCGCTATGCGTATGACGGCAACGGGTATCTCAGTTCTGTTCAGAATCTCAAGGGTGAGATCTATGTAGAGAATGAATATGACGCACAGGGCCGTGTAGTCCATCAGTATGCCGTAAACTTCGGCACCTTTGATTTTACCTACGATTTCGATGGGCGGCACAACACCTGCACCGGCGAGGACGGCTATTTCCATGAGATCTGGTTTGATGAGCAGGGCCGGATCACCAAGTCTACAGATGCCAGCGGCAGCCAGACGGTGACCTATAACGATCTCAATCAGGTTACCAGCCGGACGGATCGTGAAGGCAACCGCACATCCTATGCCTATGATGCCGCGGGCAACAAAGCCAAAATCACTTACGCCGACGGCACTTATGAGCGGTTCGAGTACGACAGCAACCGGATGCCGACCATGATTCGTGACCGCAACGGGAATACGAGCTACTATACCTACGACCATCAGGGCAATATGACTTCCGCTACCGATGGCCGTGGTATGACCCGCTCCTATGTCTATGATGCCAACGGCAATCTCACTTCCGCAGCGGATGCGCTGGGTGCGCAGACGACCTACACCTATGACGCTCAGGGTAACTGCACGTCCATGACAGACCCGCTGGGCAATGTGACCGCCTATATTTATGACGGGCAGGGCCGCCTGATCACAGTCACCGACGCCATGGGGTCAGTCACTTCCTATGAGTATACCGAGGCCGGCAAACTGGTGAAGGTCATCGGCGCCGATGGCAGCGAGCAGACCTACACGGTGGATGGCAACGGCTTCAACATCAGCGAAAGCGACCGCATGGGCCATGTCACCACCTTTACCCGTGACGCGCAGAACAACGTGACCTCGATCACCGATCCGCTGGGCAATGTGACCCGCTATACCTATGATGACAGCGGAAATCTGACCACAGCAACAGATGCCAACGGAGCGGTCACCCGCTATACCTACGATGCTGATGGCCGTATTGTTTCCATGATCGATGCCCGCGGCAATACCTGGCGCTATGCTTATGATCGGAACGGTCAACTGGTTTCCACCACCGATCCTGTCGGCGGCGTCAGTTCTACCGAGTACAACAGCGTTGGACGTACTGCCTCCGTCAAGGATGCCAACGGCAATACCACCCAATATACCTATGATGGCGTCGGCAACCTTACAAAGATCACCGATGCACTCGGCAAGAGCACCGTCAGCGAATACGATGCCAACGGCAACCTGACCGCCGCTACGGATCGCAACGGCCACACCACCCGCTATGCTTACGACGCGGAGAACCGTTTGATCCGCATGGAAGATGCTGAGGGCAGCACGACCTCCTACACCTATGACGCTAACGGTCAGATGACCAAGACCACCTCTGCCATGGGCGCGGAGACTTCCAGCACTTATGACGCGCTGGGGCGTCAGATATCCTCGGCGGATGCACTGGGCCATGTGACCGGCTACGAATATGATGTGCTGGGCCGCGCCACAAAGATCACCTACGCGGATGGCGGCTTTGTTGCCTACACCTATGATGCCAACGGTCAGGTTTTGACTGCCACCGATGAACTGGGCGGCGTGATCTCCTATGCCTACGATGCCAACGGCAGACTGATCGAGATGACGGACGCCATGGGCGGCAAAACAGCATACGCCTATGACGCTGTCGGCAAGGTGACTTCTGTTACCGATGCTCTGGGCGGGAGCACAACCTATCGCTACGACGAAACGGGAAATATGACCTCGGTTACAGACGCCAACGGCAATACGACCGGCTACACCTATGATGCTCTCGGCCGCGCTGTTGCCGTTACGGACGCCAATGGCGGCGTAACCCGCGCGGAATACGATCATAACGGGAACATTGTCAAGGCTGTCGATGCCGAAGGAAATGCCACTACTTATGTCTATGATGCGCTGGATCGTCTTGCCAGTTATACCAACGCGGAGGGCTATACCTTCTCCTTCCAGTATGACAATGAGGGAAACACGGTTTCCTCTACTGACGGCAACGGCAATACCACCCGCTATACCTACGATGGATTGAACCGCGCAGTCTCCAGCACCAACGCCGAAGGCAATACCGCGTACAATACCTATGACGCAGATGGTCGTATGGTAAAGTCCGTGAATGAAGAGGGTGCGGAAACCGCCTATACCTATGATGCGGATGGTCGTCTGATCTCCATGACGGATGCCCTGGGTAATGTTACCAGCTTTGAGTACGACAGCAGGGATCGGGTCATCAAGGTCACCGATGCCAAGGGCAATGCGACCACATTCACCTATGATCTGGCAGGCAATGTCAAGAGCGAGACCAATGCCAAGGGCGTTGTGACCAGCTATGCCTACGATGCCAATGGCAACCTCACCTCCATGACGGATGCTGCCGGCACCGTGACCTATACCTATGACGCCCTGAATCGGGTTACCAGCGTGAAAGACCGCCGTGGAAATACGCAGTTCTTCACCTATGATGCCACAGACCGCATCGTGCAGGTCAAGGACCGCAACGGCAATGCCACCCGGTATGTCTATGATGGCAATGGAAACATTGTAAAGACCATCGATGCGCTGGGCACGGAGTCCGTATTTACCTACAATAAGAATGACCAGCTTATTTCCACCGACCTCCACCGTGTGGATGCTCTCAATGGCGTGGACTCTCATGAGATCACGCTGTATGAGTACGATGGTCGGAATCTGGTCACGAAGGAGATCAACGCACTTGGCGACAGCACCGTTTATGTCTACGACGGCAACGGCAATCTGGTCTCCAAGACCGATGCGGATGGCTATGTGACCCAGTATTCCTACACCGCCCTTGATTTGGTGAAGAAAATCAACTACAATGGGGCAAAGGAGGTCTCCTACCAGTATAACAAGGTCGGCGAACTGGTGCAGATGGATGACTGGACCGGCACCAACACCTTTGAGTTGGACCTGCTGGGCCGCCTCCAGAAGATGACCGACCACAAGGGCAATACGGTTTCCTACGCCTATGACGCCGTGGGCAATCAGACCGGCATTACCTATCCGGACGGCAGCAAGACCCGCAGCTTCTACGATGCGGTGTATAACCTTACCAGCGTCATTGACGCGGATGACGGCACCTATGCCTATGTCTACGATGATGCCAACCGCCCCGTCAAGCTGACCTATCCCAACGGCTGGATCGAGCAGTATACCTATGACGCGGAGGGCAACCTCCTCAAGACGGTGGACACCGATCCCTTCCAGCTCTATAACAAAACGCCCAAGGTCAAGTATGAGTACACCTACGACGCCGAGGGCAATGTACTGACGGAGTTCCAGCGGGACAGCGACGCCACGGAAAACCTCAAAAGCCGTACCACCTTTACCTATGACGCGCTGAACCGGCTCACCGGCAGCACCCGCAAACTGGAGGTCTATCCCTACGATACCCTTGCTTATAGCTACAGCTATGACACGCTGGGCAACCTGCTGAAGCAGAGCGGTCCCACCAAGGGCGAAGAGGATACCTACCAGTACAACGACCTCAACCAGATGGTGAGCAAGCATGTGTGCGGCTATGAGCAGAAGATCACCCGCATCTATGACTACGGCTATACCTACGATAAGCGCGGCAATCTGGTGAAGGAAGAAGAGATTTGTTCGCCTACCACCACCGGACCCAAGAATATCACCATTGCGACCTACCTCTATGACGAGACGAACCGCATGGTGCAGGGCACCAACAAGGCCGGCGAGGTCAGCGCGTATACCTTCAACGGCCTCGGCGTCCGCGTCGGCACGGAGCTGATCCTGAAGGATAATACCCACGGCTATACGGACTTCCACTGCCAGACGCCCAGCGTGGAGACCGGCATCGAAAAGCCGGAAGTGGTCAAGACGGATTATGTCATTGACTATACCAGACTGGACATCGACCAGCGGGTGCTGATGAAGTCCGAGCAGGACGGCTATGACTTCTTCTACACCTACGGTCTGGACAAGCTGCAGGTCATGACGATTGGCGAAGGCAGCAACTGGTGGGGTCAGAGCATCAAGAAATGCGTCAATATGGCCTACGTCCACACCGACCGCCTTGGCAGCGTGGTGAATCTCTCCGACCAGTACGGTCGTGTGACCGCACGGGCAGACTACACCGATTGGGGCGAGGTGCGCCGGTACACAGACATCACCGTGGACGGCGGCTTCCGCCGACTGCTGCCGGAGATTACCTACGCAACGCATGAGTATGACGATGTGCTGAACCAGTTCTACGCAAAGGCCAGAATGTACGATGCGGAGAACAAGCGGTTTGATGCGGTTGACCCAATTCTGGATGCGAGCCGATATGAAATCGGACTGTATGTACTCAATCCGATGATGCTGGTACAGCAGGTCTATGCGTTTGATGCACCGTATACCTACATTGATCCACTTGGGTTGATGAATTACTTCACGCAGACGGACGATTTGTTGTCTGGCGTTTGGAAGGGTGTTAAAGACAACACAATTGGCTTGGTGGAGAGTATCCCACAAGCAGTTCCTATGGTCAAGGAACTGGTCAAGGGTGTTATCGGCGGAGATATTGATATTGCAGAATTGGCGAAAGCGGTTCTGAAGGGTGCTGTTGGAGATTATTGGCATGTAATTAGATACGCCGACACTCTTAATCCATTGAAGAAAAAGACCGATAGTGAAGTCTATAATTATGGACGCGCTGTCGGAAGCGTAGCCACAGATATTGTTCTTGCTTTTGCAGGAGCTACCATTGTTGATAAAGCAATGGATTTATTAAAAGGCAGCAAGGTTGGGCAGAAAATAGTTAGTCTTGCAAATCAAGCTAGAAACTATTTCAATGATTTTACCTGCCAAAATAAGCAAGTGCTTGCCAACACGCTATATGATATTCTGGACGATAGTAGTGATGTAGCAAAAGCTGCAGCTAAGCGGAGAATCTTCAGCGGTGGGGATGCGGGCGAAGAATTTTTGAAAGAAATGTTTGGTGGAAGACAACAGGCTTACTTCAAAACATCTCAAGGGCGCAGATTTGTGGATCAGCTTGCTGGGAGAACTGCTCATGAATCTAAGGTCGGTTATGTTGCAGCAACTGATTTTATTAAGAAACAGGCCGCAAAAGATGCAGAGTTGCTTGCAACCAAACAGGTCGATGAGGTTGTATGGCATTTCTTTAGAAGCGCAGATACTCAGAAAATTGGTCCATCCGCGCCACTCAAAAAGCTGCTGGAGGATTACGGGATTAAAGTTGTGATCTATGAATAAGAACCGAGGTAGAAAATGTGATTTACAAAATGCAGATACCACCATTCCCAGTAAAATCTTTTGATTTGCTAACGACAAGACAAGCTAAGGATATATTTAAATGGTATACAGATGATATTCCTGCACGTTTAGATCAATTGCAGAAATGCATTGATGCGGATGTTAACGGAACAGTACAGCTTACAAGAGGGAAAGATTCACTGCGTCCTTTGTGGAGTTGGTTGGTTGCTAACATCCAATTACAAGAGCTAACAGAAAGCGACTTAAAAGAATCGCTTGATGCAGTTCCTAAATGGCTGCATGAATACATCGTTGCTGGCAAATATAAGCTAACAACAGAGAGCTTATCGATAGGAATGGATGTAGCAATTTATCTGGGCGAAGTATTCGTTCACGAGTTTCCTCAGATATATTGGGGATTTTTTACTAAACCCAAAAGCAGAGTCTCGGTGAATGAGCCGGTGCTTTTAGGATTTGAAAATGGTCTTGACATGAATCCTCGACGTATAGTTGATACCTTGATGTGGCAATGTGCCAATGGAAAAAGTTCAGAAGGATTATATGAAGTGTTTGAAATATGGAGTAAGTTTGTCCCAGCGCAACCGTCGAAAACGAATTAGCCCATTTTCAATGACAACGGAGTTTAGACAGCTATCATTCTGAATGTAAAACGCCGCCACTGGGGATAGCGCCGGGCAATCAGAGAATCCCTGCGTGATGAAGAAGAGGGTGTGGCTCTGCCACGCCCTCTTCTTCGAAAGCTGTTTTCGATGCTGCTTTGAGCGCAGCGGGCACGATTGGATCTGCAGCTCTTGCGGTTAAGAGTTTCCCCGCGGTTAAGCATGAGATTGGCTATTACATGGCCAAGTATCAGTGCAAGACTCAAAGTGCAATTCCGACCGATGAAGGAGCAACCACAGCAACGGCTAAATCTGCTGGAGGACGCCTTGGAAATAGTGCTACAAGGCAGCAAAACAAAGCAATTGGTGATTACCTCCAGCAAAAGGGATGGACTGTGACCGGTGGCGGCGGGCAGGTTAAAGAAGAATATTTACCGCCGCTGAGTGGAAAAGGCAGAGCTGGTAGTAACTACATTGACATTACAGCAACCAAAACCACATCCCATGGGGAGGTAACGATTCGTATCAATACGGTCGATACCTATGCCTCTGGATTGCCGACTGCTCGTGAACAAGCTGCAGCAGATCTAATTAACCAGAAGATTGGTAGTGATCCATCCATTATTCTCATTCCTAAAGGAACTGGACTTGGAAATCTTCCTGAACTTCTTAGAGGCTTTGACTGATTAGGAGTAAAGTTATGGCAGCACAGTTTTCGTATTTTACAACAAGTGACGATTTAAGAGAGATAGTTAAACAAGTTGATGCAAACACTCAATTCCAATATATTGAGTACAAAAACTTCTCTGAAAGTGAGTATCCGAATGCGAGAATGTATGATTCCTTGCTTGAATACCCCCATCTTGGCTACGCACGATCGGCGCAATGTAGAGGCGATATGTTTTTGGTGTTGAATCGCACACAGGCGTTGTGCCCCAAAATCATTCCTACTGATGAAGGCAGTAGAATTGTTGTGTCTCAGGAACTGAATACGCCATCTATTGTCTGGGCACTCGGGGGACATCGATTCGAAAACTTGTTGCTGAAAGGTGAAGTTTCGACAATTTGCTCAGACAATGTTTCCAAACAAATGATGGCAGATGTTCGAAAAGTGTTTTCAAGATATTGTAAAAAGGTAGATGGGTATTATGTTTCTCCAGGAGTATTTCTGCTCTCAAATACTCGCCTTATCACTATATCTGCTGCAGAAAACACGGCAGTAGATTTCTGCTTGCCCGAAAAGAACCGTTGAATAAAGACATCCTAATCAACGCTTTATGGGGACATATCAAACGATGTGTCCCCATATTTAAAACAATACGAACAACGGTTGATGCATTTGCCGGAGGGATCAAAACAATCTGTACAGATTGATCTTAGAGGACAAAATGTCTCTGATGAAGTGCTGACTAAGCTGTATACTGAAATTACACAAAAAAACAAATGGAGGAGTAAGCATTTCCTTCAAAGTGAAATAAGCGGTGTTGTAAATTATACGGGGCTGTTGAAGAAGTATAGTCCTATGTAGGTTGAGGTCAGCGGCGGGGAACTCAACAACATGATTGAGTTCCCCGTTGCCCCATATATATGATTTTGGAGGAATGCGGTATGGTTGGGTTTAAGGTGAAATTTTACTGGTATCAAATTGGAAGCGGTGACTTCTTACACGCGTTCTTTTCGACCGTAGCATATAATTTGGAAAATATGAAATGGGGAAGTCGATTCCCCGTGATTATGAAAGAGCTGTATCAAGGCCACCTATCAAAAGAGCATGTAGATGCCGCGATAGGTGAACTTGCTGTCATAAGCGCAGAACTTAGAGACTTATCTCCTGATCATGTCATATGGGATATAGAAGATTTATCCAAGCAACCACCGTGGGGAAATGATATAAGTGAAGATATCACGGACCTATCAAATTATTTTGTGACAAGCGACGGAGAAGATTTCCTCACCATTTTATTGCATGCGCTCGAAAAGGCTAAAGATGTAAATGAAGATGTAAACATCGAGTCTATGTAACTTGGCAACCTGCTCAAGCAGAGCGGTCCGACCAAGGGTGAAGAGGATACCTACCAGTACAACGACCTCAACCAGATGGTGAGCAAGCATGTGTGCGGCTATGAGCAGAAGATCACCCGCATCTATGACTACGGCTATACCTACGATAAGCGCGGCAATCTGGTGAAGGAAGAAGAGATCTGCTCTCCCACGACCACCGGGCCCAGGAACATCACCATGGATTTGAAGAAATTACAAACTACTACTCTCAGGTAACTTGTTCTTATGCGGTTATCAAAGGAATTCGTGTTGGTGCCCTCAAGAGCGTGCTATATGACGGTGTATACTCGATTTTTTCTACAATGAAAACTAAAATTGATAATCTTCCCAGGTGAAATTACTTAAAGACATGGAGGCAAAATGTTTAGAAATCATTATACAACAATTGCTGCGTGGATTATTGTGTATATTTCACTATGGCTCTCAAGAGATAATCTTGTTAGTTCAAAATTTTCTAAAAATAACTGTCACACAGGGTTTGTTTCACGAATTATTGAAACAATGATCTTCCCTTTTCAATGGTACAAAAACAGGCCAACATATGAATATGTTGTTGGTTTGGTTTTGTTGTGCTGCATTAGTGTAGTTGCCGTTATCAAATGCTTTTCAGTATTTTCTTCAATCGAACAACCGATGATTGAAGCTATATTTGAGCACAGTAACTTTACTTTCATCAGCACAGTATGTGCAGTTTGTGGGTACTACTGTTTGATTGTTGATGTGCCCCATTTTGAAAAAATAATATACCGTAGTGCAGCAGTAATCTTTATTGGGTTTGCAATCGTATCTTTTGCATTTCCATTTGTATTCTAAGTATCAACCACCACCCTGATTGTGGATGCGTGACTGGAACATTTTGCTCCATCAAAAAGAATCATAAAAAGGGGTGTCGTCCTACGACGATATCCCCCTTTTTATACTGAAAAGGGGTTCTTTATATTCTTTAGCTTTTATGCCGATGCCCTCAATGGCGCTACCGGATATGGACGCAGATATGCGTCCGCTGGCGGAGCAGACGATCCATAAGCTGCACAACATGACCGATGCAGCATTTGAGGAAGCGCAGTTCACTATGACGCTTTCCGACACAGAGTAAAAGATGACGCGGGGCGCGGCAGCCGATGATGGCTGCCGCGCCCCACAATTTGCATATTTAGGGTATAGTTTTCCTACTTGCACATAGATGCGACTTGAAGAATCAGAGTATACAAAATATTATTTGGCACTTTCGATAGCAGAATCAATCATTTTATAAAGATCTTCTGGCATAATTTCGGAATTGGAACGTTCTTCGGGTGAAAGCTCTTTGCAGTTAATTATTGTTGCATTATATCGCCAATTGTTTTCCGGTCGCTCTATCATTATGGTAGCATACCCAACATATTTGTCATCCCGTTTGATCAAAACTCCTAAAAAGGTTTTTTCTCCATCCCACGGCTGAATTTCACCATTTGATGAAACATTCTCCCAATGGGCATCGCCAACTCCCTCTATGACTAAATCGGAAACATACTGCATTTTGCCATTCTGCTGCTCTACAAGAAAACTGCCATCGTAGGCATGAACTTCAAAGGAATAATTATCTTCCTCAGTTTCACAATGGATAACGCCAGCACGTTCGATTGAATCCAGCGGCGACCAACTATCACCAACCTGCACGGCATTGCTGCTTATCATTACATTGTCAAGATGATTGGTGGTGCAGCCGGTTATAAAGAGCATTACACATATAACCGAAAAAAAGACATTTCGTTTCATTGTGTAATACCTACATGCTCCTTTCTATAAGTTATAAAAACAAACTTTTTCGGAGAACGGCGCATAGGCACATAAGTATCGCCTATGCGCTGAAATGAACGATTTTGATGCACTCCCTCCATATCTGAGAGCCACACCAATATTGAGGCACATAAGCGTTATTTCCAATTCGGGAACGACACATATAACTACCTCCGATCTCAGTTTAACGATTATACTTCGGCCATTATTATTTCCACGTAGCTAATCGAAGAAGCATCGCGCATTAGTTTAGCTGTTTTGTGGATTCACCTATATAACGGACGGGATCAAAAAAGGGGACATACTTTTTGAAAAAATATTTCCGATTCATACCTTGCTAATGGGTTGCCACTTTTCTGCGGAACATTTTTGTGGTATAATTTGAAATAAGCAGTCGATTGTTACTGCAACGAATACCCATAACGTGCAAGGAAAACTTTACTTGCTTGCTTAGAATGGGCGGTCGTAGGGCTGTCCATGAGGAATCTATATGCTAATACTCCTATTTAGTGTTTTGAATGATGAACAACGTGCGCTGGTAGAGCGGATATTCCATGAGCATCATATCCACTTCCAGCGCATTTCGTTTAATATTGTTAAATCAGAGGAAGCCGCAGAGGATGTCGTGTCCACCGCATTTATAAAAATCATGGACAACATCGAGAAAATTTCTGATTTACCCTGTCCCCAAATGACCGCTTTCTGCGTTACCATAGTGAAAAACGCTTCTATTGACGTGTTGCGTCAATTACAACAGAGTGTTCACATTGATTACTGGGACAATATTTCGGACGAGGACACGGACGATATTGCAGATGAATGTATTCACAACGCGGACGTACATAGGTTGACTGAGGTAATAGATCAGCTTGATCCTGATGATCGGCATTTTATCTATCTCCGCTATACGCTGGAAATGGGATATAGAGAGATTGGTGAATTGCTGAACATTTCGGAGGATGCCGCAAAAAAGCGCGGGCAGCGGCTTGTCAAGAAACTCCGAAAACTGTATGAGAGAAGGTGACGATATGGATATGAATTGGCAGGCCATGCTGCATGAAGCAGCGGATGCCAGCTTTGAAAAGAATATAGAATCTCTTGCTGCTGCCGACAATGATGCCTGTTCCTATGCGGATTTGCCGAAAGCGAAAATACAAGAATTGAGCGAAAAGATTTTATACTTGCCGCATCAGGGAATTGTTTTGCTATTTAGTAGATACTGCTTCCGGCTATCCCCAAAAGAAGCGGAAAAGTTCTTTCAACTGGAAAATGCAAAAGGACGATTCCGCTTTTACCGCGAACTGCTTTCGTCCAATATGGGGTTTAGTTCGGCACAAGTGATTTCGGATGATTCTCTCAATCAGGCCTGTAGAATCGCCATGAAAACCTATCTGCGCATGGAGTTAAAAGAAGATCCTGCTGCAAATAGTGCTGGAAAGCGACGGACACATATTGCGTTCAGGCGGTTCGGCAAAGCTGTTGCAGTCGCAGCAATTACCATAACGTTGTTGTTCTCAACGGCTATGGTTGCTAACGCGCAGTTCAGGGAAAAGGTGATCGCGTGGGTAGTTGAAACTTTTGAGAAATACAGCAGCTTTGAGCTACAAAGCGATAGAGAAAATGCGCAGACCGGCTTGCAAAACTATAAGCCTACCTATCTGCCTGATGGATCAGAATTGTTGGATACGGTTGAACAGTCGGAAATGATTGTTTATGAGTTTGCAATCAACAACTCTGGCGGTTTTGAAATCCTTCTTAGCAAGTCAGATACCAAAGTTTATCTCAATACTGAAAACACAGAAATTACTCCATTTGATCAGAATGAAATTGCAGGCTATTACTTCAAAAAGGGAGATTTGAATTATGTTTGTTGTGACCGGGATGGCTATTTCATTGCCATATACGGTTCCATTGATACGGATGAATTGATAAAAATTGCTGCTGGTATTACAAGAAAATAATTCAAAAAACTTGTCCCTTTTTGCCTCCTTGTGCGTTATATGGGTGGTTCCCCAATAATGCACAAGGAGGATTTTATTTATGGTGAAGAAAAAAATTGTTATGTTGGCATTAACCGCAGTTCTATTATTGACAACGTATTCCGTACCTGTATCGGCAGCAGAAAATGCAGCAGTTATAGGTACAGTAGCATCAGCGCAAACTATCGCCCCCTTATGGGAAAGTACAAAAACCGTTGTGCCGTCAATTTCGATTTCTGGCAAACAGATTTCCGTATCAGTATATATTTCTCCCATTAGTTCGACGACAACTACCACAGGGAAGTTATATCTTGAAAAGAAAAGTGGAAATGGCTGGGCACCAGTTACATCGTGGCCGATTGATGTAACTGGAAAAGTAGACATAGCCAAGACCTATAGCGGCACACCTGGTGTTACCTACCGAACAAGAGTAGTTGTTACAACTGGGGCAGACGAGATTGATGTAGCTTCTAACGAGCGCACCGTCTAAAATTTTTGAAAAGAGATTGTCCCTTTTTCTGCTTCCGTCCGGTATATAAGTAAAAGGACACAACAGGGGGTGAAATAAGCAATGACAACGGTTGATATTCTATACAGGCGCTTGTGCGGGTCTGCTTATTTCTCCTGCCAACTATGGAGGCTGCGACTTAAAATTAGCAGGGCGGGCGCATAGCCAAGCAGATTACATAGAGACTTGCGCTGTGCGCCTAAATGGTGGATAAGTAATCATAAAATATGGAGGTCAAATTGTATGAATAAAATGAGAAAAAAGCTCAGCATGGTTGTGCTGGGAGTAGTGCTTGTTATGGCATTGAGCGTAACTGCCTTTGCTTCCTCTGCATGGGATTCCTTTAGTACAAAACTACCTGCAAATCAGGGGGATACCGAAGTTAGCACTGTCGCACGGGCTTCTGATAGTGTTGACCACTTCAACATTCAGATCAACAGCCTCAGCAATGGATACACAGCTGTCCGTGCGTGGGCAGAGGGTTCTTGGGGCGGAAACTACTCCGATCCTTATTGGGAACTCGGCGTTGGAAGCAACTGGAATGTTTATTACTATTCCAATAATATTCCGTCTAAAGGAACCAACATCACGCTGAATTTGGATAATCCCGTTAGCACAACCATTACTCCCAGCGTTTCCGGAAAATGGACACCTAATTGATGGGACGTTTTTTAGAGTTTAATAAAGCTTAAACCATAGAGAGCGGACTTGTTGGCAGAAGGCCGCAAGTCCGCTCCTTTATTGAGGGAGTTGATTAACCATGTATTTTATATCTGACATCAAAAAAATGTTGTCAAGCCGGATAGTGCAGATTACATTTATATTTCTGCTGGTTACTATGTTAGCTGATCCTATATCAGTATTGATTCATGCGAGACGGTATACGGGTTTCTTTGAAAATATAGGAGCAAACCCGTTTCAGTTTTGGCTACTTATGAACTCAGCAAGTTGGGGAAACAAGGTTTATAATATATTATTTTGGGTTATTCCTGTTTTAGCTACAGGAATGATTTACTATAATGAACAATCAAGTTCAATGAGCAAATTCTTAGTCGTAAGAAAAAGCAAACTACGATATATGTTGTCAAAGGTAATCTCAGTATTTTCATTCACGTTTGTTTTTTGTATGTTTTTACTGTCCTTGAATTTGCTTTTAACCTTTCTCATATTTGACGTGAGAGCTCCTTTTACAGAGCAGTATCAACGGCTTGTTCCTAATGCGGGAACATTTGGATATACGCTGTATCAGATTAGTCCTTTACTTATGGCGGTCGTGTATTCCTTTTTTAATTCACTTGCGCTTGCGCTATTTGCTGTTTTTGCATTAGCCATTCAAATGATTGTTAAATTTAAAAACCAATACGTTGCTATTGTGATACCAGTGATTTTACTCTATGCGATTACATTTGCTTTTGATTCGGTTCCGCTTCTACTACCTTATGATATAAGAATTATTATCCAACCACGTTCAGCAAATGCCATTACCGAGATCGTTACGAAGAAGGATTTTGAAATAACCTTTTGCGCATGGATAGTCGCTGATTCTTTCTTGACTTTGATTGGGTTAGCAAGGAATAAGGATATTCTATGATGTTATATGACAAAAAATTCTACAAGTATATTGGATGTTGCGCGGTATACTTTGTGTTCACTATTTGCTATCTGTTTTTTTCAAATGCTACAACTGTTTGGCAGGCAAGTTGGTTTTCAGATAAGTTTTTTGTTTACCAGTACGCAATAGTTTTGCTGCTAGGATATTCGATAATCAGTTCATACTACAACAGTCAAACATATAATCGCTTTGAAACAAGAAAGCGGATAGTTACAAATCAGCTATTTCTATATGCTTTGCTGAATTTGATCCTGGTTACAATGCTTTTTGTTCTTGCAATGGCTGTAACTATGATATTGGGTGGAGCAAAAAGTTTCTTTACACTTCAAACGCTATTGGATTTATACTTCAGATTTTTACTTGGCTCATACCTATTAGAGACTATAGATTTGATATTTGAGTACTCAGGCGTTAAGAGCCTTTCTGCTGGAGCACAAATTATTTCGTTTCTACTTCTGAATTTTGAACTATTGTTGCTTATTCCAAGGCTTCATTTGCACACTTGCAATAGTTTGAATCTTTTGTTTTCTTGGATCTTTTTTGCTGATATATGGGGGTATGTGCCATTAGGGGTGCTCTGCTTACTATCGACAGTAGTTGTATATGAGAGAGCTAATCGAGGCGATTTATTGAAATGAAATATATAAAAAATCAATTTGCAAAGGTGGTTTTCCTTTTTCTGGTAATATCGTTAATCGTCACAGGTATGTTGAAACTATCCGACCATGATTTCATTTATTCGCTTTCTATATTGTTTGGCTGTTCATCACCCGCGCCACTAACATTAAAGATCTGCTTTTTCATGTTCGTTATACTTGCACAATACTTTAATGCAGATGGTTTTATTTTTTATATCAAAAATATTGACTACCTATTGATAAGATACGGGAGTAAATATCAGACATTGAGAAGCCTGCTTAAGTGGGTATTTTTCTCAAACATGGTTTTAGTATTTACAGCTTTTGTTGGCGCTGTAGTTGCTTTGTATTTCTGTACAGGTTCTTTAAGTGGTTCGTTTTCAATGGATTCTATAGCGATACTCACAAGAGGATTTTTCCATTGTGTAATTCTGGCATTTTTTCAAGTAATGCTGCTCATCCGCGTTGGAGAGACAAAATGCTTTGGAGTAATTCTGTTGCTTGCAGTAGGTTATACTTTTTTGAAACTGTCGTATTCACCGTTGGATTCATCTGCATTTTTATATAGATTTGCACTCGGTGGAATCATTTATTCGCTACTGTGCTTTTTAGAAATCACTGCACTCAAAAAAATATATATGGAGGACTGGACTGACTATGAGAATAGATGTTACTAATTTATCGAAGATAATTAGAGGATCTGTAATCCTCGACAATATTTCAATTCATTTTGAGAGTGGACATATCTACGGTATTATAGGGAAAAATGGAAGCGGAAAGACCATGCTTCTCAGAGCTATATCTGGTCTTATCGTTCCAAGTAGTGGCGTTGTTTATGTTGATGGAAAGGCTCTCGGCACAGAAATATCATTTCCTCCAGAGATTGGCATTCTTATAGAGAAACCTGAATTTCTGGGACACTTATCTGGATTTGAGAATCTCAAAATGCTGTCTGAAATAAAAGGTAGCATATCTGATGCCAATATAGCAGAGTACATGAATTATTTCGATTTAGACCCAGAGGAAAAAAAGCCTGTCCGCAAATACTCACAGGGAATGAAGCAGAAACTTGGGATTATTCAAGCCATTATGGAAAACCAAAAGCTATTGGTCTTAGATGAACCCTTTAATGCCTTAGACGAAAAATCTGTAAAGCTATTTCGAGAACTTTTGATCGAATACAAGAAACAGGAGAAGTTGATTATCCTTACATCTCATAATAAGGAAGATATTGAATCTCTCTGCGACCACACCTATCAAATACAGTCAGGGCAGATTATTGCAGAATGATGTAAAGCAAAAGCCAACGCAGGATGCGGCAACCGACGATGGCTGCTGCACCCTGCATTTTTGCTTTAGGTATTGTCAATACCCGCGTTTATAATATCGCTGATAATCTCGGCAATTTTGGTATCTTTTTTTACCTCACAACTGGCCGCATATTGTGCAAGCGCTTCGGTTGTCCTTGTGCCTGAGCATGATTCTGATTCCAATTCTCAATCTTCTGGCAAGCAGCGTAGCGGTAGTCGTATGGGAAAATATCGGAAGGTATGTCCTCTTGGTAATCATGCTGTGTAGCATATTATCTCCTTAGTTTATCTGTCTGTGAAGCGGGGTATCGAATACTATAATGCGACGCACTCAACGTTACTTGCCCCCAGCATAATAGGAGGAACCATCCATGCAAAGCGTAAATGAGTTATGTGAGAAAGGAAATTCACTTTCGGAATCAACAATTTGGTATGGGTACTGTAAAATCGTTTATTACCCAGCCAACACAGCGTGTTATCTCGAAGAACTTTGCTATGGGAGTGGTGAAGACGGCAATTATTGCACCTATCAATGCTGCAATTTCATCTAATGTTATTAAAAAGTTCTCTGAAGTATCTGCGGTTAATCTCACAGATGCAAAGAAAGCAAGCGTTACTAATTCCAATGCCACAAACAATAACTATTTCATGAAGGTTCCAAAATGTTAGCAATATTTCTGCAAAACCGGGCGGGGCTATGAAATCATACGCCCCGCCCATGAAGCGGCCCCGGAAAACCCTGCAATCAAGAGTGTTTTCCGGGGTCAAATGCTCACGGTCTACCCCGGTATTTCCGCATATAGCCGCGCTGCTTCTGCCGCCTTGCAGCACGGGCGCAGGTCGGGGAGCAGTACCGCTGCCGCCCGTCCGGGAGAAAGGCCCTGCCGCACACCGGGCAAGGACGGGTTTCCGTGATACGCTCCACGGTCAGCGACCTTTCCAGCACGGGATCAAGGGGCAGCACCGCCGAACGGAAATAGCGGCAATATGCCCCTGTCCAGCATTTTCCCAGCATATAGCACTCTTTATCTTGTTTCCACAGAAAACATTATGTAAATCGAATCTTTCAACTTGTAGGAAGGTCAGACTACATGATACAATAGCATAAATAATGACTGGGAGTTCGCATTATGTTGCTTTATTTACAGATGCTTGAAACTCCAGAGGAGAAGTCGCTGTTTGAACAGATCTATCTGGAGTACCGTGGCCTCATGTATCATGTGGCCTACGAAATTTTACATAACGATCAGGATGCCGAGGACGCTGTGCATCAGGCTTTCGTAAAAATAGTAGAAAATATTAAAAAAATTGATGATCCGGTGTGTCCAAAAACGCATGGCTACGTCGTTACAATAGTTGAACACCAAGCGATAGATCAGTACAGAAAGCGGCAAAAATACCAAACTGTCGAACTGATCGAAGAAATTCAAGGCACAAATGCTCATTATGAAGGGGACAACGATTTGACAAAATGTATTTTGCAACTGCCTGCCAGGTATCGTGAAATGATTTTGCTACGCTATCATTATGGGTACACTGTCAGGGAAATTGCAAAGATGTTGGAACTGTCGTTGTCGGCCACAATTAAACTGGATCAACGGGCTAAAACCAAATTGAAAAAACTATGTGAGGAGGCGGGAATCCTGTGATAAGCGATGAAATGCTGAAAAAAGCGACGGCTGAAGCGGATCAGGCAATCAGGGATTCGCTCCCCGCTCCAGCAGAATGTGAACATGAGTTTTCGCCATCGTTTCAACGAAAAATGCGCCGCACCTTTCGCAAAGCAAAATATCCTGTGATCTACAAACTGCCCAAATATGCAGCTTGCTTTGTTCTTGTGGTTGTTCTCGCCAGTAGCACTTGGCTGACTGTTGACGCAGAAGCGCGAGCCGCCTTTTTTGCGTGGGTGCGTGAACAATATGAAACATTCATTGAATATCGCTTTGTTGGAGATACCACACAGAATGATAAGTCAAAGCAATATGAATTAACGCAGTTACCGGACGGATTTTTCGAGACCAACAGAATGGAGTCGAAAGGAAACGCAGTAGTCATATATCAAAACGGGTCCGGAAAAACCATTCAATTTACCTATTCGCAAGGTGATGATTCCATAAGTCTATTTCTCGAAAGTAACACTTCTGATGTTCAAATTGTTCGCATCGGGAATATTGACGCGGAGTTTTACCTTTCAAGTGATCCTGATATATCAAATGGCTTGGTTTGGCAATCAGAAGATAGGAATACGTTTTTTTGTATTACATCCACTTTACCCCAAGAGGTTATGCTTCGATTGGCGGAAAGCGTACAAGCAAAAAAATAAATTTGTTAACAGCTGTCCAAAATGACCCCTTTCATTCGTTTAAGAAGTAAAACGAATGAAAGGGGTCATTTCTTTGAAAAAACGAATTATTCCGCTTGTACTATTGCTCGCCATGCTACTGTCACTTCCAGCATATGCGGTATCTCCCCGTGTGATGACAATTCTACCTGCAATCTCTTTTGATGGCACAACCGCCAACTGTCGTGTTTCTGTTTCTGCTGATAGATCAACTGATCAGATAAGTGCCGTTATCCAACTTTGGAATGGCTCCACACGTATTGCGCGTTGGACTGACTCCGGGACTGGATACCTTCTTTTCTCTAATTCAGCTACTGTTTCAAAAGGCAAAACCTATGAGTTAACCGTTGATGTGAAAATAAATGGTGTCTCAAAGCCACAAGTTTCAATCGAAGGTACTTGCAAATAAATCATAATTATCTCTATCCTTCTATCACTTGGTCTAATGATTTTGATGAGTCCTGCCTCATTTGCGAGCACCAGTTTCTCCGAGGACAACATGCACAAAAGCTATCAGGATGTAATCGATAGCGCTGTCGTATACGGAGTTCCTCTCGATTTGACCTATGAAGATTATATAAGCAATTATCTACCATCCTATGGTTACTGTTTTTTCAATTCGATTTCCGGAAGTTCGGCAGATCCTTGGTGATCATTAGGTGCGACAAAAAATTCCTTTATGAGCACTGTCCAAAATAAACCTTCATATTCGTTTATAGAGGTAAAAGATCTTAAAACAAAATGAAAGATTGATTTTTAGTAAAACTTGAACTTATAAAGAGGTGAGTCCAATGGTTTAAGATTTTGCTTTAAAGCGAATTGACGTCCCCGATTTTCTAACAAAAGGGAGGAATTAAAGTATGAAAAAGCTGAAGATTTTGTTCTCCATGATCTGCACCATTGCCATTATTTCTTCGCTGTGCGTTCCGGCTTTTGCGTATAGCGACGGCGACCGCGAAGTTCTGTACTATAACTTCAACATTGGTACCGGTGAACTGGTCGGCTGCTCCTCGTCCAGCATGAAGCGTCTCTACAACCGCGAATGGGTCGTAACGGTGAGTAGCCGCTCCAATAACCGTTACACCATCACCTATGGAATGCTCGACAACAACGCGACCGAGTGGGACAATGCGCTCGTGAGCAACACGACCTCGCGTTCCGGGACCGGGAACTTCGGTTCCACCTATCCTAGTTCTTCGTCCATCGGTTCTCGCCTTTACCTCGGTGCCCTCATCAATTTCAACGATGTCAACCGTGGCGTCAAGACAAGTGGACAATGGAGTACGGATGCGGCTAGGTAATTTCCAACAATGCAAGGAGTGATGGGAGGTGCACGGCAATTCCCATCACTCCTTGTTGCTTTATGGTGGTATATATGAAAAAAACAAGAATGATCTGGATCGGCACACTCCTTTGTCTATTACTCACAGCCTGCCAGCCAGCCCCAGGCGAACCTGCAAACTCTGATACCGACAGCACTGCGGACACCTCTGTCTCACAGTCCGGCAATCCAGTTGAGGATGGCACAAATGTAGGAAACGATATAGCCTCCATTTCAGATGCAAATATGGAGCTGGTGCGCAGCGTGAATGGAACTGCGATAGAAGAAACCATAACTACGGCTGATGGAAAGCAGATTCTTCTCAATGCTCAGGTAAATACCGAAAGTGTCGAAAGTATTCAGCAGTATCAATATGAGGTGCTTCCTGTTACGGACGAACTGCGTGAAACACTATTCACTACATTTTTCGGTGCGCGCGCTTCTGAGGCCATTTATGACCAGCGCAACGATGTCTGGGAACTTCACAACTCTGAAGCAATCGGTGACTATTATCTCTATGAGCACACCATTGCTATGGCTGGGGAGAGCGTACCTGGAGAAGAAATCTTTACATTGGGATACCGGGATGTAAACCTATATCCCTTTGAAGATAACCTGTTGTCCTCCTCTGCGGAATGCGGTGTATCTATCCCTCTGGAGGATGTAATTTCTTTGTGCGGTACCATTACAGACGCCATTGCTCCCCAAAACAGCTATACCGCAGACACCGTGCTGCCTTACGGCAACCAAGGGCGGCGGCCTTATTATACGATTTTCTTCCGACGCACCGCAGGCGGAATGCCCATCATAGGTTACAATGACCTTTATTTTTTGGTGGATAGTAATGGTATCCAAACAATCAGCGGTGCCCTTTACGGGCTGACGGCACAGCCGCTTTCCTCTGAGCTTCTCTCCCTTGAGGATGCGGTCGCATCTCTGCGGGAAAACACCAGTCTTATTGATTTCTATGGTGAAGATACCCTTTCTGTCGGCGCCATTTCTTTAGAATATATTGTAACGCTGACAGAAACACAGGAGGCGGTTGCCATTCCTGCCTGGCGTTTTCAAATCGGAACGAATGATAACTCCTTGATGATCAACCGCAGGCGAGTTCTGGCAGTAAATGCTGTTACCGGGGAACTGATACAAGGAGAGCGAGGGAGGTCCTTTTGAGTAAATCTTTGCGATTTCGGCTTCGAGCCGCCATCTTTTCCTGGCCGATGCTGGCCAGCATCATTGTAGGAGTATTTCTGCTTCTATGGAATCAGATTTACTACTGGATTCTATACTGTATCTCGTATGAACCGATTCCCCTGAGCGCCATGTGCACGACTTTTCTTGATTCCATTTTCCGGGCAAATGACCTGGGCGGTTTTGGCATATTTGCTACGATTCTGGCTGTCCTGCCTGCGTCCACTCTATTCTGTGAAGATTACAACAGTGGCTACTGTAAGGCGATTTTGTGTCGGGTGGAACGAAAACGCTATCTTCGGGAAACCTTGCTCTGTTCCGGCATTTCCGGCGGGTTGGCTGTTTTTCTACCCGTTCTGCTCAGCGATATAGTTTGGATCATAAATGGTGAGCCGAACACCGGGGAGCAGATGGGAATCAACTATTTTACAGTCTTTGATGGAACTGTATATGGGGAATTACAGTTTGTCTGGAACGGCTTTTTTCTGGTGCTGTTCCTACTTTTGCTGGCCTTTCTGTTCGGCGCATCCTGGTCCGTGATTGGGTTATGCGTCTCTGCACTTATTCCGAATCGCTACATTACTCTGGCCGCTCCCTTTGCACTGTTCTTCGGTGCACACCTGATTCTCTACCGATTGGATAAACCACTGCTGTTCAGCCCCGCCAATGTTCTGATGCCGGCTACAGACTTCATTCCATTCCCAGCTTTCCCGCTGTTGTACCAGCTGGGGATGCTGGCACTGGCTTCAGCTTTATGCTGGAAACTGCTCGAAAGGAGGCTGCGGGATGTTTAAGATCTGTGCACATCAATTCCGACAGGCCTTTTTCTCGCCGCGGCTATACCTGGCGTTGATTTTGGGCTGTACTATTCAAATCATCAGCGTGTTTCCTCTGTTGGATTTTTCAAAAGCCATGGGTGAACCCCTTGGAATTTTTGAGGCATTCATTTATTTCAATACTGATACCTATACAGCGACCTGCGCTTTTCTGGGTGCTGTTTTAATGGTGTCCGATATACCATTTTCCAGCCAGAACGAAACATACACCCTCCTGCGAGTATCCCGCAAGACCTGGGTCGCCGGAAAAGTTCTTTACTTGCTTGGTATTAGCGCAGTGTATTATCTTGTGCTATTTATTGCTGGCGCATTGTTTATTTCAGAAAATGCCTTTGTTGCTAATATATGGAGTCTGCCTCTTACTGTTCTTGTACAGAATCAGGCGCCTGAACTGGCTTGGGAATACCAGGTTTCCTTCCCATACGGGCATTTGCTGACACTGACACCAGCCATAGCCTGCGTATTAAGTTACCTGCTTAGTGTGTGCTATGTTTTTGTAATGAGTCTCATCATTTTCTGGCTTAATCTGCGCATCTCTAAGGTACTCAGTTACCTGGCTGCTGTACTGGTTCATGTGGCAGGATACATTCTGACCATTGGTTTTTTGACTGATTCTTACCGAAAGTTTTCTCTTCTAGCGAACAGCCTGCTCATGTACCACAATATCAACGGTTCGGAAGTGGAAACTGCATACCTGGCACTGCCACAATCGTTCCTGGTCTATGCCGCTGTTGCTGTGATGCTGTTTCTTTTGATTCTACATGCGATCCACAGTTACGATTTCCGTATTACAGTGGGGACAAAGCAATGAAAGGACGCCTATTTACACGGGTTTTTGACCATCATACATTTGCCTGCTATTTTGCTGCAATAGCCCTCATGCTGTTCCTTGTCGGTGGTCATCGCTCTCCGCTGTTGTTCTTCATGGGGTTTTCTGCCCAAGATGGCGCTGGTGGGCTGGATATTATGAGAACGATGGAATGGAATCTTTGTGTTCTTCCGCCCGTCTCTGCAAGCATTCTTTTTCTGATGCCTGAACTGGGAGCACTAAGCACCTATACTATCGTGCGTTCCAAAAACATCCGCCGTTGGTGGCTGATGCGTCTGGCTGCAGTAGTTGTGATCAACTATGTATTTTTTCTTTTTGCACTGGTCCTACTGTCCCTCATTTCTGGCGCAGAGCTGTTGTTGGCAGAATGGTCCACAGCTGCGGTTCTGTTTCCACTGCACACTACACTTCTCTCATCCCTCTGTGCTGGCGGTATGATCCTGTTTACCAGCCGAGCAACCATCATCTTTTATCTTTTGGTCGAGTGTGGTCTGTTAGCAGTCGGAATGGCTTACCCACCAGTCAGCTTATTTCTTCCACCCTACTGGGGCATGGCGCAGGCAATGGGCGACAGCTTCAGTTCTGCGGTGGCGGTCAGTGTGTTTCTGTTGATCGTGCTGAACCTTGGCATTATATACTGGCTGAGTCGGCATAACCCGGCAGCAAATCCACAAAGCAAGTAATAGGAGGGATTTTATGGAATCTATTATTGAAGTACAGGATGTTACAAAGTCCTTTAAAGGAGCCACCGTACTCCGGCAAATCAATATCTCTTTTGAGAAGGGGAAAATTCATGGAATCATTGGGCGAAATGGCTCCGGAAAAACAGTGCTGATTAAAACTATCTGCGGCCTGATCCACCCAGATCAAGGAAAGGTGATTGTAGATGGAAAAGTTATTGGGAAAGATGTGGATTTTCCAGAAAGCATTGGTGCCATCATCGAAGCTCCTGGATTTCTGCCATCGGTCAGCGCCTTCCGAAACCTGTCTTATCTGGCGTCACTGCGGGGGCGCATTGGGAGAGACGAGATTCGTGCTGCCATATCCTTTGTTGGTCTCGACCCGGATGATAAGAAAGCGGTGGGGAAGTACTCCCTTGGTATGAAACAACGCTTAGGGTTGGCTCAGGCTATTATGGAAGATCCAGATATTTTGCTTTTGGATGAACCAATGAACGGTTTGGATAATAGTGGCGTCTCAGAAATGCGAAACTATCTATTACAGCTCCGGGAAAAAGGAAAGACTATTTTGCTGATTTCTCATAGCATAGAAGACATCAACACCCTTTGCGATACAGTTCATGAAATGGATCATGGCGTCTTAACCGAGAAAGAACACATTTCTTCCGAGTGTCTCGACCATAATCTTAAGAATTAAGTCATAAAACCTGCGTTTTTTCGATCTCTACACCACTTTTTTCATCCGTAAGTATCTGTTCACCTGTACGGTTCAAGGGGGTACAAAAATGGACT
>ERZ773187.279-NODE-279-length-51623-cov-29.735049_pt1 | contig 51623 bp, 66 predicted proteins | sample MGYA00511242_ERZ773187 | MGnify/ENA primary metagenome ERZ773187 (study PRJEB29015, sample SAMEA2737744) | human gut metagenome | biome: human gut; feature: human-associated habitat; material: faeces | place: China | collected 2012 ...
AAAGTAAAAAGGGGCTGTGAAGAAATGAGGATTCATTTCTTCACAGCCCCTTTTTTATCTCTTACATCAGATCCCCTGCCATGCCGAAGACCTTGAGATGACGGCTGAAGACGGAGTCGCCGCGGTCCTGGAAGTAGCCCAGATACTCAGCGACGGTGCTCTCGCCGGTCGGCTTCTCGGCACTGGCACTGCCATAGGCAGTCTTGTCTGCCAGAAAACGTCCGTCCATGGGCATGAATTTGGCCGCCAGCCCTTCGAGCATGGCTGCTGCGAATGGATGAATGTCCTCTGCGTCGATGGGCTTGCCCACCGTGGAGCCGGCATCGGTCAGAATGTGGAGAGTCGCTCTTGCGCGTTCCGATCTCCCTTCTTTTAAAGAAAAAGGTACGACGAAGAGGCTCTCTACCTCCAGATAGTCGAGGCAGGCCAGAAAGAGGTAGAGCGAGATCAGATTTTCTTCACTGACGCCTATGCGGCGCAGGTCGATGATATTTCCTGCGATCTCATCGATGGCATCCGATGCACCGCTGGTGAGCGCAGAAAAGACCTTCCAACCGGTGTCTTCCCAGTCCGGAGCGCCTTTCTCGCAGATATCCCGCCACAGCTTGAAAATATCCCGCTCCTTCAGAAGCATCGGCTTTTCGCCTGTCTCCGGGATATGGAAATAGTGGGCGGAGATCTGTGCTTTCGGATTCGCCTTTTCGATGAATGGGGCAGAAAGGCCGGCATCCTCCAGCTTCGATCTCAGATAGACCGGCGGCACCCCCATATCGATGAGACCGCCGATCATCATATCTGCGGTCAGCTTCCCATAACAGCGTACAAAAAGTGCTTTCATCACTTCACGTCCTCTCTTTGACGACCCTTGCCCGGACCATCCTCTGCGACGGCTACGTCAGCGCTACCGAAGGTCTTCATCTGGTTCAGCATATCGATCGCTGCGTCCAGAAGCGAGAGCCCAAGGGCTGAGCCGTAACCTTCCGCTTCTGTGAAATCATAGTGCAGGAATGACTTCATGCCCATCTTCTGCATCTGCATCTGATGAACCGGTTCTTCATAATAGACAGATGGGAAAATATAGTTTTTGATCTCAGGATACACGGCCTGTGCGGCAAGCACGGCAGCACCTGTGACAGCATTGTCAAAGACGACCATGATGCCGCGGCGCGCCGCTTCTACGGTAAGGCCGAAGAGGGCTGCGATCTCTGCCGAACCGACCATGGCGAGCGCACTGACGGGATCCTTGGCGAAGTCGCCGACATCAGAAAGTTGGATAGAGAAGCCGCTTCTCGCCGATGCCTTCTTGAGATCCTCCTTCATGACGGCTGCCGTCACCGCGAGTGCCGACAGCATGGAGCGCTCTCCGATATTGCCGAGGCCGACGGCCTGGATGCCCTCTCCCGCGAGGGCTTTCCCGACCGACATGCCCAGAGAGATCGCCGCTTTGGCGACATCATCATCCATGGCGGGATGCCCCTGATGTGTACCATGGATCACCTTCTTTGTCAATATGCCTTCGATATCGGAGGTATCCTTTTCAAGACCGACATCGACAAGGTAGACCGGCATCTCCATCTGCCGCGCGAGGACATTCACCGGTCCCGCGCCCTGCGCGACCAGCTTCATCTCTGCGTGCGAGAGCTGCCCCTTCGTCTTGTTCTCGCCATCGACGGCCGTATCCCCGCCAAAAATGACGACCGCCTTATTGATGTATGCCGGCTTCACTTCGCCTAAAATGCCGGCCATACGGACAGCCATATCCTCCAGCTTTCCCAGCGAATGTATCGGCTTGATGAGATTATCCACATAGAGCTGGCAAGCCTCCATGATCTCCTGATTCAGTTTCGGGATTTCGCTCATGCTTCCACCCCCGCTTCTTCTTTGGTGACACATTCCCGATAGACGGAGATCGCCATATCCAGCATTTTCTTCTGAATGCCCGCACCGATGGATTCACCCAGGCGGAAATCCAGATCAATATATTCGGAAAGTCCCAGCGCAGCCAGCGACTTTTTGTGCGCCTGCTCAAGCGACAGGTGCGAGGCCATGAGATAGTCTGACACCTGCGGCGAGAGGGCCTTCGCGATGAAGGCGCTCGCTGTCGTATTGAATCCATCGATGATGGTCATCGCGTGATGCGCAGCCGCCCCTAGGATGACACCCGTGAGACATCCAAATTCAAATCCGCCGACTTTGGCAAGCACATCGAGGCCATCCTTTGGGTCCGGATGGTTCACATCCATCGCCTTCTGCACGACCTCTACCTTATGGACGAGGCGTTCGTCAGAAATATTTGTCCCGCGCCCTGTGACTTCGATGGCATTCCAGTGATTGAAGGTCCCCAGGATGCAGGCCGATGAGGTGGTATTGGAGATCCCCATTTCCCCGATCGAAAAGACCTTGTATCCCTTTCTTACATTTTCTTCTGCGATCTCGATGCCGATCTCGATGGAGCGGATCGCCTGCTCACGCGTCATCGCCGGTCCTTCCGCGATGTTCTTCGTCCCCCAGGCGATCTTGCGATCCAAGAGTACCGGGACTCCTGTCATATCATGATGGATGCCCACATCGACCACCACCATGTCCATGCCCGCATAGTACGCCATCGCATTGCAGGAGGCGCCCTTCGCGATCACATAGGCCTTCGTCATGCCGACCGTCGTCTCCTGCGGATAGGCAGACACGCCCTCTTTGTATACCCCGTGGTCACTGCATGCGATCACCATACACCCCTTCGGGACATCCGGCATGGCATCGCCGGTGACACCGATGTAGCGCGTCACCATATCCTCCATCTTGCCAAGGTTTCCCATACCGAGGTACAGATCATGCCAGCGCTTCCCGGCCTCTTCCATGGCTTCCTGGCTGAGCGGCTGGATCCGATCCAGCGTATCATCTAATAAGCCCATGTTTCCTCCTAATTCTATATTAATTATTGTATCATAAACGCCGATCTTTTTGAATCATAGATTCCTTTTCATTATACCATGAGGGGCTAGGGGAAGGGCTGGCCCGTGGGGCGTGCTGCCCCGTGATAGGGAATAAAAGTTTTGCTCAACAGTTAGGAGTGAGGAGTGAGGAGTGGTGGTGGCGGCTTCGCCGCGAGTATATATAAGGCGATGCCCGCATTCCGACTTCTCCCTCCTTCCGCTGGAAGGAGGTGCCCCGAAGGGGCGGAGGTTGGCTTTTGGGTTCCTTCCGTCTAACATACATGGGGGCCAACCCCGCCTCGCTCCGCTCGTCAGCCCCTTCCAGAGGAAGGGGCGAGAGGATGGTCTGGGCGATACCCGAAGTTTGAAACTAGCGGTTTTCTCGTATCGCAAACCTAATCCCCAGCTACTAATTTCTAGCCACCAGTCACTTTGGCCCCCTTGTCTTCCCCTTCCCTCATGCTATAATAAATCTAGATTCAATATCATCATCTCAAGGGGGAGAGCGCTCGCAAGGGGGCTCTCTTTTGTCTAAAGGAAGGTGTTTGCTATGGATTATGAAAAGCTCTATATCAATGGCGAATGGATCCCGGGCGCATCCGGAGAGTTCATCGAGGTAGAAAACCCGGCCACAAGGGAGATCTTCGCCCGCGTTCCGGCGGGGAACGGCGATGACGTAGACAAAGCCGCCAAAGCCGCTTATGCCGCTTTCCCTGCCTGGGCGAAAAAGCCGCTCGCCGAACGCATCACTTTGATGGAGCGATTCCTCGCCATTTTCAAATCTCAGGAAGATGACCTCATCGACATCACCATCCGGGAGCTCGGCTCACCATATACCTTCACCAAAGCCTCGCAGGTCGAGTACCAGTACGTCCGTACCATGTCCTACATCGACCTTGCGCCAGACGTCCCCATGGTCGAAAAAATGGCGGCTTCCACCACCTATCGTGAGCCGATCGGCGTCATCGGATGTATCACTCCATGGAACTACCCCTTGGGACAAGTCATACAGAAGATCATACCTGCGATGCTGATGGGCAATACCGTCATCCTAAAGCCGAGCCAGCACACGCCGCTCTCCTCCTACTTCCTCGCCGATGCCTTTGAACAAGCAGGCTTTCCGAAAGGCGTCTTTAACCTCGTGACCGGCCGCGGCGGCGAAGTGGGCGATGCACTCTCTTCCCATCCGCTCGTCTCCATGATCTCCTTCACCGGATCCACCTCAGGCGGCGTCACTGTCGGCAAGCGAGCTCTGGAAAGCGTGAAGCATATCAGCCTTGAGCTTGGCGGGAAATCGCCCTACGTGATCCTTCCATCCAAGGATCATGACTACAGCGCACCGATCCGCCTTTGCTTCAATAGCATCTTTCTGAACTCCGGCCAGACCTGCACCGCCTTCTCCCGCCTGCTCATCCCGGAAAGCGAGAAAGCCCTCATCGAAAAAGAGCTTTCCGCCATCGCCAAAGAATATACGGTCGGCGACCCGACAGACCCGGGCGTGAAGCTCGGGCCGGTGTCCTCCATGGCACAGTACCGGAAGATCAGCGAATACATCAGCAAGGGGCTTTCCGAAGGGGGAAGGCTCCTCACGGGCGGCCTGCCGGAAAGCCCCGATCACGGCTACTACATCCACCCCACGATCTTCACGAATGTCACGAATGATATGACCATCGCGCAGGATGAGATCTTCGGTCCGGTCCTCTGTGTCATCACCTACAAAGACACTGACGATGCAGTCAGGATCGCCAATGACACCCGATACGGTCTGAATGCCGGTGTCTATGGGCCGAAAGAAGAAGCCATCGCCATCGCCCATCGCATCAAGGCCGGCAATGTCTACATCAATGCCAGCCCGCGTGATACAGCGGCTCCCTTCGGCGGCTACAAGGAAAGCGGCCTTGGCCGCGAAGGCGGCATCTACGGCATGCTCGAATTCACCCAGCAGAAAGCCCTCTTCGATACGGGTGAGTAGCCGGGATTAGTGGCTAGTGATTAGGAAAAACTGTTTTTCGAAAAAGCGGGACGCCTGGGATTCCCTATACGCTGCGGCGCTTCCATACGATGCGCTGCACTTTCCCCATTGCATCCGTTGCCCTGTTTTTTATGAAAGGATTCTCTCATGTCTCTCCTGAAAAAGCTCCTCCTCGTCCTTCTGCTCCTTCTCGCTGCTGCCGGCGGCTGGTATTTCCTGTACTGGCAGAATACGCCCGCCTTTGCGGCGGGAGAGATCCAGCAGGCCGTGCAGAAAAAGGACTGGGATCTCTTCTGCAAACGCGTCGATGTCGCCAAAGTCTACAGCTATGCCTTGGACGACATGCTCGCCGAGCTCAAGGCCGACGGTCTTCCCGAACACGCCATCGCTGCCTCCCTCGTGAAAAGCATCAAGAAAGAAGTCGTGAAGGAACTCATCCGACAGACAGAGATCCGATTCAAGGATGGCGCCCCTGCCTCCAAGTCCCTCTTGGACAAGCCTGTCAAGACCCTCACTGCCTACGCCGGCTCTTCCGCCCTCTCTCTCACCGACATCTTCAAGATCGAAGAAGCGGACGGCAAAACCATCGCCTATGTGAAACTCCACGACAAAGACCTCGCCCGCGACTTCACATGGCAGGTACAGCTGGAAAAAGACGTGAACGGCCTTTGGACCGCGACACACATCCTGAATTTTACCGACTATCTGAAAGAAAGGATGGACGGGTGACTAGTGACTGGGGACTAGTCACTAGTAGCTAGGGACTAGGGTTTATGGTTTAGGGTTTGCATCAATCTCCTCAACTGAGAAGCCCCTTGAAGAAGGGGCACACCGAAGACGCAGGATAGAGTGTCTGGCAGAGGCGCAACTCACCGAAACGTTTTCATACTATTCGCACTAAGCGTCTTCCCCGTATCGTCATTCCGAGCGAAGCCGAGGAATCTTTTTCGTTCGCGGTGAAACGGTTCCTGTGCGCGAAACCGGAAACGGGAAGCCTGTCATCCTCCATACTCCGCGGCGCTACCTATTATGATACACCGCACCAAAACCCTGAACCCGCCAACCTGAACCCTGAACCCTGAACCCATCCAATCAAAAACGCTCAGCCGATCCGGCTGAGCGTTTTTCTTAGGAAACACTGATTAAATCGTTGTTCGATTTTACTCTTGTATTTTCATGCAGTGCAAGGAATAATCCGACGCGAATAGCTAGCTATTTAAGGAGGGTTATGACGAAGCGTTGCATGAAAATACATGTGAAATCGAATTCTGCGATTTAATCAGCGTTTCCTTTATACAATCTGGAAGAGGAAGAATTTCAAATAATAGGTCTCCGGCACCGTCATAAGGATCGGATGATCGGGAGCCTGCTGGCGGAACTCGATCTGCCGGAGCGTGACGCCGGCATCGCGCGCCGCTTCCTTCAACATCTTCACGAAGAGCTCCTCACCCATAAAATGTGAGCAGGAGCAGGTCGCCAGATATCCGCCGCGCGGCAGGATTTTCATCGCACGGTAGTTGATCTCCTTGTAGCCGCGGAAGGCTTCATGTACTGTCTTTCCTGACTTGGTGAAAGCGGGCGGATCGAGGACGATGTAGTCATAGCTGTGGTCCTTTTTCTTGTCGAGCTCGGTCAGAAAATCAAAGACATCTGCTTGTGCGGCCTCGACGGCAAGGCCATTCTGCTTCGCATTGTGCGCCGTCATTTCGACGGCTTCTTTGGAAATATCGAGCGCCGTCACGCTCGCCGCACCGCCCTTGGCGATGTTCAGCGCAAAGGCGCCCGTGTGCGTGAAGCAGTCGAGGACATGACGACCCTTCCCGATCTGCGCCGCCGCGAGACGATTGAATTTCTGGTCAAGGAAGAAGCCCGTCTTCTGCCCGTTCTCCACATCAACCGTATAGCGGATGCCGTTCTCCACGATATCCACCCGTGTCTTCTCTGCCGCCGGATCCAGCAGCGGGGAACGATAGAAGCCCTTGTACTGCTGCATCCCCTCCAGCTCACGGATCTTGACATCATTTCTCTCATAGACGCAGGAGACCGCGAGCTGACGCTCCCGCAGCACTTCGATGAGGCCGTCCAAGAATTCCTTCTTATGCCGCTCCATCCCCAGTGAGAGCACCTGCACGGAAAGCACATCGCCGAAGCGATCCACCGTAAGTCCCGGCAGCTGGTCCGCTTCCCCGAAAACTAGGCGGCAGCAATCATAGTCTTCCTTCCGCATCACCTGCAGACGGTAATCCACCGCATACGCTGCGCGGCGCTTCCAAAAGTCTGCGTTGAAGGTATCATTCGCATTCGTCGAAAAAATGCGGACGGTGATCTTCGAGTGCGGATTGTAGAAACCGCTTCCCACGAATTTCCCCTTCTTCGACTCCACACGCACGATGTCACCGGCTTCGATGCCTTCGTCCGCGTGCTCGATCTCCGTCCCGTAGATCCACGGGTGTCCCCCCTTCGCCGCCAGTTCCGCCCGTTTGCTGATGATGACTTTCTTCAGATGTTCCATAGTCTTCTCCATTTCTGTAACTTTTCTTTTGATTGTAGCATAAGGACGGGAACAGGTTCAACGGTCTCTATGGACGATGCAGGTATCTCACGCTTCTCCCCTTGGAAAAGCCACCACCCTTTCTTATTTTCGCCCCATCCCACACGCAAAAAGATCCCCGCCATCGGTCAATTCGATGGTGGGGATCTTTCATTTCTTATCTTTCAGACGCGATGCGAAATTACATCATTCCGCCCATACCGCCCTGCGGCATCGGAGGCATAGCCGGTTTTTCTTCCGGCAGTTCACCGACGATAGCTTCGGTGGTGAGGACCAGAGCTGCGATGGAAGCTGCATTCTGCAGTGCGCTTCTGGTGACCTTTGCCGGATCGACGATGCCGGCTTTCAGCATATCTTCGTACTTGTCTTCTGCTGCATTGTAGCCGATGCCCTGGCCAGCTTCTTTGACCTTTTCAGCTACGATAGCGCCTTCGAGGCCGGCATTGTCAGCGATCTGACGGACCGGAGCTTCGATGGCATGACGGACAAGGTTCACACCGGTCTTGACATCGCCTTCTGCTTCGATGGTATCCAGTTTATCCTGGATATCGAGCAGGGTGGTGCCGCCGCCGGCGACGATACCTTCTTCGACAGCTGCGCGGGTCGCATTCAGAGCATCTTCGATGCGCAGTCTCTTATCCTTCATTTCTACTTCGGTAGCAGCACCGACTTCGATGACAGCAATGCCGCCGGACATCTTTGCCAGACGTTCCTGCAGTTTGTCTTTGTCGAACTGGGAAGTCGCTTCTTTGTACTGTTCACGGATCTGAGCCACTCTGGCTGCGATCTGGTCTTTATCACCTGCGCCGCCGACGATGGTGGTGTTGTCTTTGGTGATGCGGATCTGGTGAGCGGTGCCGAGATCATCTAAGGTAGCGCTGTTCAGGGTGCGTCCCATTTCTTCAGAGATCACGGTGCCGCCGGTCAGGATAGCGATATCCTGCAGCATAGCTTTTCTGCGGTCGCCGAATCCCGGTGCTTTGACAGCTGCACATTTCAGGGTGCCGCGGAGTCTGTTCACTACGAGAGTAGCCAGTGCTTCGCCTTCGACATCTTCAGCGATGATGACGAGTTCCTTGCCGCTTCTAGCCACCTGTTCGAGGAGCTGGAGCATATCCTGGAGCATATTGATCTTCTTGTCGGTGATAAGGATCAGCGGATTGTCGATGACACATTCCATTTTGTCCGGATCGGTGATCATGTATGGGGAAAGGTAGCCGCGGTCGAACTGCATGCCTTCTACGACCTTCAGGCTGGTGCCCATGGTCTTGGAGTCTTCGACCGTGATGACGCCGTCATTGCCGACCTTTTCCATCGCATCAGCGATGAGACCGCCGATGGTCTTATCGGCAGAGGAGATGGAAGCGACCTGTGCAATCGCTTCTTTGGTCTGTACCGGTACGGCTTTTTTCTTGATCTCTTCGACAAGGACCTTGACTGCTTCTTCGATGCCCTTCTTCAGGACCATCGGGTTTGCGCCGGCGGCTACGTTTCTCATGCCTTCATGGATCATGGACTGTGCCAGAAGGGTAGCGGTGGTAGTGCCGTCGCCTGCTACATCATTGGTCTTGGTAGCGACTTCTTTGACCAGCTGCGCACCCATGTTTTCAAATGGATCCTTCAGCTCGATCTCGCGAGCGATGGAGACGCCATCATTGACGATGTTCGGAGCGCCGAATCTCTTGTCGAGTACGACGTTGCGACCTTTCGGTCCCAGGGTAATTTTTACTGCATTTGCCAGCTGATCGACACCTCTTAAAAGAGCTGCGCGGGCTTCTTCATTATAAAGAACTTTCTTTGCCATTGTATGTCACTCCTAGTTTTTGCTATAAAACAATCGATGAAAGATCTTGGGCCGGGGATTCACCTGCGCTCATCCCTACTCCCCAGATACTTTTTATTACAGGATCCCCAGTACGTCTCTTTCGGAGAGAAGCAGGAATTTCTGGCCATTTTCTTCGATATCCACGCCGGAATATTTGGCAAAGAGGACTCTGTCGCCCACTTTGACTTCGAACGGTACACGGGTGCCGTTATCGAGCATTTTGCCGGAGCCGATAGCAATGACTTCGCCTTTCTGAGATTTTTTCTGTGCTGTATCTGGCAGCAGGATGCCGCCTTTGGTCTGCGTTTCTTCGGTATCTACTTTAACAAGAACACGATCTGCTAATGGTTTTAACATTTCTATTCCTCCTTTGGACTATTAGCACTCACTCATCTCGAGTGCTAACTTACTTTTATATAATACATAACTTTAGTCAGAAATGCAAGGGGGAAATGAGAAATTTATTATGAAGGAAAGGCGACCCCGAGGCATATGCCTGACAGACTCTCCGCAGGTATTTCCTGTCCCCGTTTGGCAGTGCTGTTAAAAAAAGACACACGCCAAAAAGAGCCGCCCATCAAGGCAGCTCTTCTCCGATTCTCCTATTATCTTTCCTGCTGTACACCTTCACCGATGATACGCACATCGAGCGGGACGTGGACATGATATTTCTCCATGATGCGCTTCTGGACTTCATGCAGCACATCCAGGATCTCCTGGCAGGAAGCATGTCCGTTGTTTACGACAAAGTCCGGATGCTTGGTAGAGACCTGTGCATCACCGATCGAGAAGCCGATGAGACCGCAGTTTTTGATCATCGGTCCGACATGGTATCCCGGCGGACGGAGGTACATGGTGCCGGCACTTCTCTTTTCGAGCGGCTGCTTGGTGCGACGAGAGATCTGGTGTTCTGTCATTTCTCTCTTGATCTCTTCCGGATTGCCGGGAGAAAGATGCAGCTTTACGCCGACGATGATATCCCCATTGTGCATGAATACGCTGTCGCTGTCGCCATAGTGCAGGTCATCCCAACCGTAGGTCTTTTTTTCTTTGCCGTCTCTGGTGATGGCATAGACCTCTTCTACGACTCTCTTCATCTGGCTGCCATAGCCATTGGCGTTCATGAAAACCGCACCGCAGACCGTACCGGGGATACCGACAGCCCACTCGAAGCCCTTCAAGCTGTTCTTTTCCGCAAAGCGAGCGACTGTGCCCGTGCCTGTGCCGCCGCTGGCAGTGATCCATTCGCCTTCGCAGGTCATTTCCTGCTTCATACGGTTCATGCAAATGGTGATGCCACGGATCCCCTTATCGCTGACGAGCGTATTCGAGCCGCCGCCGATCACCGTGACAGCGATGCCTTCTTCATCCGCCTTCCGGAGGATCTCAATAAGCTGTTCTTCTGTCTGCGGCATAACAAAAACGTCAGCAGGGCCGCCGATGCCATAGGTCGTATGGCGGCTCATCGGTTCATTGATCTTGAGGTCTCTCTCTGTGAGGATCCCGTCGAAAAATACTTTCCAGTCTGTCATTTCTTATCTAATTCCAATACATCCATACCCTGCGCCATTGCATCCGAGACGATCTTCTGCAAATCCGCAGCCACCTGATTCCAACGAATAAATGCCTGAAGATATTCCTGGGCATTGCTGTTATTGCTGACAAGGACCGCCAGTTCCTGCAGATGCTGATAGGTCTTTTCATCGTCCTTCTGTCCTGCAAGCTTGGCATAGTCTGCCTGCATCTGTGCCATAATATATTCCTTCACCATCTTTTTGGCATCGGCATCGTTCTTCACTTTATCCGCGGCAGCGGTGAGACGCTTCATCTCATCACTTTCCTTGATGGCTTTAGCCAGATCATAAGCTGCGTCATACGTATTCATGACTGCTTCCTCCTTTGAATAAACGTCCACTCTTCTTCAAGAGATGGTGGAAACCCGTCTGCCGGAGTGCTTCCATGGCGACGATCGCAACAGCATTCGACAGATTGAGAGACCGTGCTTCTTCGATCATGGGGATGCGGATGCAGTCCTCTTCATGTTCCAGAAGAAGCTCTTCAGGAAGACCCTTCGTCTCTTTCCCAAATACAAGGACATCATCCTCCGTATACGAAATATCCGAATACGTCTTGATCGCCTTGGTGGTATTGTAGTAGAAATGATGACCCGCAAGCATGCGCTTCACGGAGTCAAAGTCCGGATGGACATGGACCTCCAGAAGATCCCAGTAGTCGAGCCCCGCCCGCTTCAGGTGCTTGTCATCGATGGAAAAGCCCAATGGCTCCACCAGGTGCAGCACCAGATGCTCTGCTGCGCAGAGTCGGGAAATGTTCCCCGTATTTCCCGGAATTTCCGGTTCTACCAGTACGATATGCATAGGTTTAGATTCCTTTGTATGTAATTCTTCCTTAGGGAAACACTGATTCAATCGTTATCAGATTTCATTCTTGGATTTTTATACAGAGCGAGGAGACATTCGACGCGAATAGCGAGCTATTTAAGGAGAATGTCGACGACACTATGTATAAAAACCCATATGAAATCTGATTCTGCGATTGAATCAGCGTTTCCTTAGATATCAGAATGACTCAGAAGTAGCTTCCATACCGATCCCGATACCGGTCGGTCTGTTCTTTGGCCGGGTACACCTTGAAGGTCTTCGGCTTGTGACCCCTGTAGGAGATCTGATAGATCGGACCCACATCCATCCCTGTCACCGTGATGCGGTAAATGTTGTCGTGAAATCCATCTGATCTCTGCAGCACCGGAAATCCGATGACCGCCACGCCTTCATTGAGTACAAAAGGCGGCTCATAGGTATCCGATGTGAAATTCTTGGGCGCTGTCTCGTCCTCTGTCAAAGGCTCCTTCATTTCCAGCTCGATCGTCATGTCATCGACAACGAAGACATGGCGGATATCATTCGCTCCTGCTATCTGGCACATTCCCAGCGTCACAAGGAGCGCGGCAGTGATCGTTCGTATTCTCATAGCTGTTTCCTTTCGTGAGAAAACCCTCTTCTGCACTATTCCTTATTTTAACACATTCATAAACGATTGCGAAATACTATAAATGAAAAGATCTATGAGTTTTTGTTTGAATCAGCCGCCATGCATCCGCCCTTTGGACCCACTAAAAAAGCTGCAGCCCTGGCTGCAGCTTTTTTGCTGAACTTATTTTCTTTCTTTGATACGAGCAGCTTTGCCGGAGAGTCCGCGCAGATAGAAGAGCTTTGCACGGCGAACGATGCCGCGGCGTCTTACTTCGATCTTTTCCAGACGTGGAGAATGAACGAGGAAGGTTCTTTCTACGCCGACGCCGTAGGAAATACGACGAACGGTGAAGGTTTCACGCAGACCTGCGTTCTTTCTTGCAATAACGACGCCTTCATACATCTGAATACGTTCATTCTTGCCTTCTACGACCTTTACATGAACTCTGACGGTGTCCCCCGGACGGAATTCAGGAATGTCGTTTCTGAGCTGTTCTTTTTCCAGTGTTTCGATAATGTTCACGATCTTTTCCTCCTATCACACAGGACATTCATGCCGATCGCATTTGGCAGAGGACTGTCCAGACTAACAGTAGCATTGTATCACAGCTTTCTTTCGATTGCAATGATTTTCGCCACGCATTTGGATATTTTAGCATAAATGAGCTTGCGCTTCAAGAGATCAGGGATGAGTGGCTAGGGATTAGGGATTGGGGATTGGGTTTGCGATACGAGAAAACCGCTAGTTTCAAGTCTCCGCGGCGCTTAGAGAAACACTGATTAAATCGTTATCAGATTTCATTCTTGGATTTTTATACAGAGAGAGGAGACATTTGACGCGAATAGCGAGCTATTTAAGGAGAATGTCGACGACACTATGTATAAAAGTCCATATGAAATCTGATTCTGCGATTGAATCAGCGTTTCCTTAACATACGACGTTTTTCTCCGCTCAGGATGACGAAATGCGCCGCCCTGCGCCCGCCCTACCCCTAGAACCCGCTCCCCCTCTTTCGCTCGCACGCAAGGGACGGCACGCCCCGTGGACTAACCCTGAACAAAAAAGAGCTCCTCTCGGAGCTCTTTTCTAAGGAAACACTGATTAAATCTGACTCTGCGATTGAATCAGCGTTTCCCTAATCTACCTTCATCGGCAGTGCCTGTTTTTTGAGTTTCTTCAGTGCTTTGCCTTCGATCTGACGGATACGTTCGCGCGTGACGCCGAAGTGCTTGCCTACCTCTTCGAGCGTTCTCGGCGTGCCGTCATCCATGCCGAATCGGAGGGCAAGGACGCCCTTTTCTCTCTCGGTCAGCGTTTCGAGCATTTTGTAGACCTGCTCTCTTCTCATGGTCGCTGCTGCTTCATCCTCCGGAGAGGCGGTCTTGGAGTCTTCAATGAAATCCCCCAGATGGGAATCCTCTTTTTCGCCGATCGGCGTCTCGAGCGAGATCGGATCCTGCGCCGCCTTCTTGGCTTCGCGGATCTTATCCACGCTGATGCCCATTTCCTTGGCGAGCTCTTCATTTGTCGCTTCGCGGCCATGTTCCTGCAAGAAGCGGCGGCCGACACGATTCATCTTATTGATGGTCTCTACCATGTGTACCGGCACACGGATGGTGCGGGCCTGATCCGCGATGGAGCGGGTGATGGCCTGACGGATCCACCATGTCGCATAGGTAGAAAATTTATAGCCTTTGGTGTAGTCGAATTTATCGACAGCCTTTAAGAGGCCGATATTGCCTTCCTGGATGAGATCAAGGAAGGGCATGCCGCGCCCCGGATATTTCTTGGCGATGGAAACGACCAGACGCAGGTTGGCATTGGCCATTTCTTTCTTTGCGGCTTTTGCTTCCTCTTTTTCCTCTTCCGTCGCATCCTTATGCTTGCCGCGCTCGATAAGCTTGGCAAGGCGCATCTCTTCCTCTGCGGAAAGAAGAGGATTCGAGCCGCACTCGCGGAGATAGAGACGGACAGGATCACTGATACCGCCGGCCGCTGCGTCATAAGCTTCGTCGGAATTATCCGTTTCCCACTCTTTTTCTTCCAGCCCATCCTTGTCATCCAGAAGGACATCGTCGGACAGGTCATCGTCTCCGGGATCTCCGTCAAAATCGGCGTCGGTCGGGCCTTCTTCTGCATCATCCTCTATGTCATCATCATAGACAAGCTCGATGTGATGCTCATGAAGAAGTGTAAAAATGCTGTCGAACTGTTTCTTTGTCAGGTTCTTCTCCTGCTGAAAGCGCATGATCTCCGCATAGGAAAGATTGCCGTCAGCATCCACTCTATCCTGCAGTTCTTTTAGCCACTCTGCCAGCTGTGCTGCCTTAGTTGCCAAATAGGGACACCTCCTCAGTATCTATAGGGAAACACTGATTCAATCGTTGTCAGATTTAATCAGCGTTTCCATAAGTCTGTCATTTCATTCAGATCACTTCAGGTGCCCTTTCTTTTTTCCATCGTTTCCATGCTTCGTCCAAGCCATTTTTTGAAAAGCCACCTTGAAATCGATATGTAGTCAGATAGTAATCATAGCACAGCAGAGGAGGAAAAGCAAATTATTTTTTGAGATTTGCTTGTTATATATAGTAGCTAGGGATTAGGGATTAGGCGTGACTAGTGACTGGTGACTGGTGACTGAAATGCCAGCTCATGGCATCGCCATGATTTATACTTCGCGGCGCATTTCGTCATCCTGAGCGGAGTGAAATGTCGGATGTTCGATCATGTAAAGGCAAAGCAGTGAGAACTGAGTCGAAGGATCTGGCGCCGCACCACCATTTCGCATTTCTCATTTCTAATTTCTCATTCAAGAGAGACTTTCAAGGGGGCGAGCCGCCCCAGTAGCTAACCTTACACTAAAAAAGCTGTAAATGCCAATGCCGGCATTTACAGCTTCTGTCTCAATCATTTCACAATGAGGATCGGGCACTTGGAGCGGCTGACGAGGTAGCTGGAAACAGAGCCCATGAAGATGCCCTTCAGGGGACCGAGACCCCGGCTGCCCATGACGATGAGGTCACATTTCTTATCGTCGGCCATATTCAAAAGGACAGGTCCCGGAGAACCGACTTCATAGATCATCTCCGTCTCTACCGCTTTCGGAATCAAAGCCTTGGCTTCCTCCAGATCCGCCTTGCACTGCGCTTCCAGATCTTCTGTCAGCTTGGTCGTGAGGCAGCCTTCTGCGATGGAGACCTGATCAAAATTGCTCATCGCGGATACCATGTTACACACCGAAGCAACGAAGAGCTTCGCGCCTTCACCGTCTTCAGCAATAGCAATGGCCTGCTGGAGCGCTTTCTTGGCATGTTCGGAGCCATCATACGGTACCAGGATTTTTTTATAAGAAAGCATATGCATCCCGCCTTTCTATGACGAAGGGATCACTCCCTGTTTTCTTCTGTTTCTATTATAACATGCGTGGGGAAGAGGGAAAAACGTGTCCTGCAGGTTCAACGGATTGAGCGGGTTAAGGCGGCTTCGCCACAAGTATATAGAAGCGGTGCCTGAAACTCTCTTGCCCCCAGCGTTTCCTTAAAGTCTTCCTGACATCCGCCCGACCGCAAATGCCAAAGATTTCTCGCTGCCGCTCGAAATGACGATACGAGAGAGTCTGATATCCGCTAGTCACTAGTCACTAGCTACCAGCTACTAGCTACCAGTCACTACCCTCCATTCCCCTAAAAACTATACACATCCGTCTCCGGCTTTTCCTTCGGATTGTGGAAAGGAACGACGAGAGAGAACGCATTCACCGCTGCGAGATCTGCCGTTTCCTGCTTGGTGAGATGGTTCGGCCAGAGGACGAAGGCCGCGCGGCCGGACTCGTAGTAAGACTTTGCCTTGCCATAGCCGTGAAGACTGCCGGTCATGAGGACAGAGAGCTCGGGATGGCAGTCGATGAGTTGTCGGCTCTTCGCCTTGGAGAGCTGGGCATCCGTCAGGAAATAGATGTGCCCGCCTTCCAGAGATGTCTCATCCCACGACCGGAAAATATCGAAGGGATAGCCCAGGATCTCTTCGTGGGCAAAATAGCTCCGATGCCCGATGCGCAGCCACTGGTCACGAAGCTTTGCGGACATGTGAATGGGATATGCCTCGCCAAAGGTCTGATAAAAGAGCATCGCCATAGAAAGGCCGCGGCCGTAGGAGGGGACAGGCAAGAGGAGCGGAGCCGACTGACCCAGTGCCTCTTTCGCTGCGTCTGCGACGGCTTTTCTCATATCCTTTGCCCGATCCATACGGCTGTAGGCGGAGTCGATGACGGCAAGATCCGCCGTGAGACCGCGAACGGCATCGCAGCGGTAGAAGGTATCATTCTCCCGGTAGTCGCCGGAGAAAAAGAGACGCTTCCCATCCACGGTGATGTAGTACCAGACCGCGCCGGCGCAGTGTCCCGTCCGTCCCCAGCGGAGCGAGAGCTCGCCGTCCAGGGAAAGCTCAGGTGCGGTGGAGTCAAGGATCATGGTGTTCTTCGGCTTGTAATGGATCTGCTGGTAGGTCTGGTTTGACATCAGGACGGGGCCGGTGAAGCCATTGTTTTCCAGATATTCGATCGCGCCCGTATGGTCTTTGTGAGAATGGGTCACGAAAAGATATTCCGCGCGGCGGATCATCTCCGGTGACAGGTCGGGCAGACGGTCCAGCCCGTCCGTCGACGTCCCCGCGTCTACGATGAAGGCATGCCGATCCCCTTCGATATAGAAGCAGTTGCGACCCTGATCGCCGCAGCCGCCCGCAATGTAGAGCTGCATGTTGTTCTCCCCTAAGAAGAGATCCGCGGGAAGTACGGATCCCATCGCAGAGTCAGATGGGATCAAAGCTTCCCTTGCAAAGGATCTGTAAACAAAAAAGAAGCCAAAAGACATGTCTCATGGCTTCTCTGCTTGATAAGTGAAGTTTTATTTATTATATAGCAGTGGACAGAATTTGTAAATGGAAAAGGGATCTGCCCCGCGGCTCCCCTATCCCCGCTTCTTAATAATTTTTCGACAGACGATACATGGCAGCGTAGATGTCATCTGCTTCGTCCGCCGGTTCATCGTGAAAGCCTCTATAGGCAGCCGGTTTGCCATCGGGTGTGTAGACCCCCTGCAGCTTATTCAAGATGCGGTAGCGGATCTCTCGGCCATACTGATCGGCACCCACGGCCGTCTCATACTGGAAAATGTACTCGACCATGCGGTCATTGCCATAATCGGGATAGGTGAGCGGGTCTTTATAGACCTCCGCGTACAGCGTCCCACGGATGACGGGGAGCTCTCCCGCATTGGCCGGATCGCGCTCGATCGTCTCGGTATCCACATAGACGCGCTCTTCATCGCTGGTATAGACCACGGCATAGCGGCTGTAATCATTCAGCATTTTTTCCGAGGAAGGCAGCTGGGCTGCTCCCATGGCAGCGCCCGGCAGAGCCAGTGCAGAGATCAGTGCCATAGCGATCATTTTTTTCATTTTCGAAATCCTCCTTTGAAATATGATTGATAAAGGGTTCAAGGTCAGCCCATGAGGCTTGCCGTCCTTTGATTGCGTGCGAAAGAGGGGGAGCGGGTTCTATGGGTTCAAAAGGTTCAAAGGGGGCGGTGCCCGAAAGTCTCTTGATAGCAGGTTTCCCGTTTTGAACTTTCCAATCATTGCCCACCTGACCGCAAATGACAAAGATTTCTCGCTTCGCTCGAAATGACGATACGGGAGTCTAATGTCTCCTAGTCTCCTAGTCTCTTAGTCACCAGTCACTAGCCACTAGTCACTAGTCCTCCGCCATCACTCTGACAAACCCGCCGCCGAACCTGGTATTTTTGAGCCAGCCTTCCAGACAGAATCGATGGGCCTTCCCCTCATCCCAAAGAGTGCAGAAGGTCCCCTCTTCGGTTTCTTCCATCGCTACGATGGGCATCCAGTGCCAATGATAGGGAATGGGCTCACCCCCGCTGTGAAGATTCAAAAATCCCACCGGGCAGTCCGCCGAAAGCCCCGCCTTGATGAAGGAGATGACCCTTTCCGGCTTTGGCGCAAGGATGCGGATAGACGGTATAGAGAGCGATTCTACAACGCCGGACAAGCCTTTCTCTGAAAGATACGCTGCGAGGCCTTCCCTCAGCCAGCGCGTCTTGTAGAGACCGTGCATCCTTGGTGTCGCGTACTGCCACAGGGAAAGCATCACGGAAAGCGCGAGCTCCCGGTCCTTCACCGGCGTCTTCCACTCTTTCTTTTCCAGATAGGCTGCCATCATGGCAGCGACCGTAGGCCCGCAGCCTGCCAAGCGCTGCCTCTCCTGCGGATACCATTCCTGGTTATAGCCAAGAACAGTCTGACCGCCCACATCCAGCGTGAGCCATTCCGGATGATGGATTTCGGTGATCATACATGGCCTCCTTGCGGGGAAAATAGAGATCAGGAACGAAGGATGAGGCTCCAATAGTGTGATGGGCGTGGCGCTACGCGAAAGCTTTGGCAAGCACCAGATATGTCCCGATCTCAAAGAATACATGATCCATGGCGAGAGAAAGCCTGCCCCCTTTACCCGATCCCGTTTTCCTTCAGCAGGGCACGCACGACGTAGCCTGCCATCATCATGCCGGAAACGGGCGGGACGAAGGAAATGGAGCCGGGGGCATGGCCTTCACCAACGGGCTTGTGCGGGGGCTCTTTCGAGTAGACGACCGTGAGCTTTCTCACACGGCGTTCCTTCAGCTCCTTTCTCATTTTGCGGGCAAGATGGCAGACAGAGGTCTTATTGATGTCAGCGATCTGCAGCATCTCCGGCCGCAGGCGATTGCCCGTTCCCATGGAAGAGATCACCGGTATCTTCAGCTTCCAGCAGACTTCCGCGATGGAGATCTTCGCCGGTACATCATCGATGGCATCGATGATGTAGTCGGCGTGGAGATTTCTGATGAAGTCCTCGTCGCCGGGGCGATAGAAAATGGGCATGGCTTTCGCATCACAGGCCGGATTCACGAGGTGCGCACGTGATACCATGACTTCTGCCTTATTTTTTCCGACGGTCGTTAAGTCAGCGACCAGCTGGCGGTTCAGATTTGTGATATCGACATCATCCTTATCGATGAAAATGAGGTGTCCCACGCCCGCTCTCACGAGTGCTTCTGCCGCATAAGAACCGACACCTCCGATGCCAAAGACCGCGACTGTCTTGGCCTGTAGGCACTCGATGCCCTTCTCATCTATGATTCGGGCAGTTCTGGTAAATATCGGATCCATCAATGTCCTCCCGGGATGATCTCGATCCAGTATCCGTCTGGATCATTGATGAAGTAGATGCCCATATCCTTGTTCTCATAGCACACGCAGCCCATCGCCTTGTGTTTCTGATAGGCTTCCTGCATATTATCCACCTCGAAAGCCAGATGGAATTCATTGTCCCCCAGATCGTAGGCTTCCTTGCGATCCCGCAGCCAGGTGAGCTCGAGCTGGAAGCCCGTCGCCATGTCTCCCATGTACGTCAGGATAAAGGAGCCGTCAGAAGCTTTATAAGTACGGTTCACCGTAAGTCCCAGCGCTTCTTCATAAAAGGCAATGCTTTTTTCGAGATCAAGCACGTTGAAATTTTGATGGTTAAACAGAAATTTCATAGTTACTCTCCTTTTCAAAACTTTGTGGTATTTGTAGTATAACAGGCTGACAAGAAAGCGACAATAGGAAGAAGGAGAGGTTCAGGGGGCGTCCTTTAATCGGGGGGTGAAAGTTTCGCTTAAATGAGAAATTAGAAATGAGAAATGCGAAATGATGGTGCGGCGCATAAAAAAGCAGAAGCGCCGCGGAGTATAAATGAGGCGATGCCCGAAAGTATCTTGGAGAGCAGGTTTCCCGTTTGAGGTTTCCAAACATCGACCGATGAGCCGAGAATGACAAAGATTTCTCTCTTCGCTCGAAATGACGATACGAGAGAGCCTGATGTTTTCTAGTCACTTGAGGCTCCTAATCCCTAGTCACTAGTCACTAGTCACTACTTCTTCCCCTTCACCAGTCCCCCATGGACTTCCTGTACATCGAAGACAGAGAGGAAGGAGGAAGCATCGATGGCGTGAACGACCTGCTTCAGCTTTGTGATCTCCAGACGGCTTACCACGCAGTAGAGGACATCCTTATCATCCTTCAGGAAGCCTCCCTGTCCGTGCAGGCGGGTGACGGCGCGATGCATATCGTGAACGATCGCATCGGACACCGCATCGTAAGAGGTCGTCACGATGAAGACCCCCTTCGACGAGTCGAGACCCGTCGAGACCGCATCGATCATGCGCGAGCAAATGAAGTATGCGATAAGGGAATACATCGTACTGTTCCAGCTGAAGACAAAGCCGGCCGCACCAAGGATGAAGAAATTAAAAAACATGATGATCTCGCCCACGGAGAAAGGAAATTTATTATCCATCCAGATCGCCATGATCTCCGTGCCATCTGTCGAGCCGCCGCTCTTGATGACGATGCCGACACCCATGCCAATGATGATGCCGCCAAAGATCGTCGAGAGGAAAGGATCCGACGTCACGGGCTTCATCGTCTCGAAATAGGATGAGCAGAGCGATAGGCTGACGATCGCAAAGGTCGAAGACAGCGCGAGCCGCGCCCCGAGCCGCCGATAGCCGATGTAGAAAAAGGGCAGGTTCAGAAGGACGATGAGCACGCTGAAGGGAATCCCCGTCAGCGCCTGCACGAGGAGCGAAATGCCTGTGATGCCTCCGTCAATGATGTGATTCGGGATCAGGAAGAGATTGAGCCCCGCCGAGTAGATGGCTGCGCCCACGGCCAGCCCGACGGCTTTCTTGAGCTCACTCGCAAGGTCGATATGCCGATGGAATAGGTACATGAAAGACTCCTTTTGTGGAAATGAGTGACTGGTGACTAGGGATTAGTAGCTAGGGACTAGGGACTAGGGATTAGGAGTGACTGGTGACTAAATGCCAGTTGCAGACATCACCTTATTTGTGCTCCGCAGCACATCTCGTCATCCTTAGCAGCAGGAAACGTCGTATGTAAGAAAGCCGCTTACAGAAAAGCGAGGACTGAGCCGAAAAATCTTGCCGCACAGCCATCCCTCATTCCTAATTAAAAAGCACTGCCGACGAGCGCGCCGCTCATCGATCAGTGCTTTCTGAAACCGCGGCTTCCCGCGAATATAATTCTGGCAGAAGGGATGGGATTCGAACCCATGAACCTCTTGCAAGGTTAACGGTTTTCAAGACCGCCTCCTTCAACCACTCGGACACCCTTCCATAATGATAGTATTATAGGGGAAATGGAGGGAAATGTCAAATGGCAGTGCGAAGCATGAAAAGACAGCCCTGCTTTTTATACGGATCATGCCGCAAAGCCATTCCTCTTCGCCTCCCGCATGGGCTCTTCCCAATCGTTGTATAATAGTAGGGTATAAATAAAGGAGGCCCTCATGAATACCAAAGAAACCATAGACGCCATTCTCGCTGAGACAGGCAAAGCAGTCCTGGGCAAGGACGATGTGCTCCGCCGTATACTGACCGCTATCTTGGCAGGCGGCCATATCCTGATCGATGACATCCCCGGCGTGGGCAAGACGACCATGGCCGTCGCCTTCACCCGCACGCTCGGGCTTGACTACAAGCGTATGCAGTTCACCCCCGATGTCCTGCCCTCGGATATCACGGGATTTTCCATGTATGACAAAGCCTCCGGCAACTTTCGCTACGTGGCCGGCAGTGCTATGACGAATTTCTTCCTCGCCGATGAGATCAACCGTGCCTCTCCGAAGACACAGTCCGCGCTCCTCGAAGTCATGCAGGAAGGACGCCTCTCGGTCGACGGCAAGACCTACGCCGTCCCGCAGCCTTTCATCGTCATGGCGACGCAGAATCCTTTCGGCTCCTCCGGCACACAGGAGCTCCCCGAGTCGCAGATCGACCGCTTCATGATCCGCATCACCGTCGGCTATCCGTCCCGTGAGAACGAGATCGAGATCCTGAAGGGCAGCCGCCGGAGCGCCGCTCTGTCCCTTAGCGCCGTCATCACGCCCGACGACCTTCTTTCCCTGCGAAAAGCCGCCGCGGATGTTCACGTCGAAGACAGCCTCTTCGCCTACATGGTGGATATCGCCGCTGCTACTAGAGAAAGCCATGACATCTCGCTCGGTATCTCTCCGCGCGGCACGATGGCGCTTTCCGCCATGACCCGCGCCCATGCCCTCATGGAGGGCAGAGCTTACGCGACCCCGGATGACGTCCTCGCCGTCGCCCCCTACACCCTCTCCCACCGCATCACCCTTTCCGGCGATGCCCGCTTTGCCGGAAAGACTGCAGCAAGCGTGCTCGATGATATTTTGAAATCCGTCCCCATGCCGGAGCTGGTGTAATAGCGGGGGACTAGTGACTAGTAGATAGGGATTAGGGATTGGGGATTAGGAGTGACTGGTGACTAGTGACTGGTGACTGGTGACTGGTGACTAGGGATTAGTAGCTAGGGATTAGGTTTGCGATACGAGAAAACCGCTAGTTTCAAACCTCCGCGCATTTATATTTTATGCGATGCACCATCATTCCACGTTTCCTTGAATTTTGAAAGCCAGAATGCGGAACGGGGTGCGACAACGTTTTTCTCGTATCGCCCCATATATATTTGCGGCGAAGCCGCCACCTTCATTCCTCATTCCTAATTTTCCTGAACCTTGAACCCTGAACCCTGAACCCTGAACCCTGAACCCTGAACCCTGAACCCTGAACCCTTTAAAGCAGTGTACATCTTATGAACTATCTATCTTATCTCTTTCTTGTCATCATCGCCCTTCTCTTGATGATCCTCTACGACTTATACGCAGCCTTCCTGCTCGCCGCCACACTCCTTCTGGTGCCGCTCCTTGTGCTTTTTCTGGGATATGCGGCGCGCCGATCGGTATCGGTGACGTTTTCTGCCCCGCACCGCACACATAGAGGAGCGGCCGCCGAAGTCTGCCTCACCGCCAAAGGCCGCTTCCTCCCCCTTGTCTCTTCGCTCACGGCAACGATGGCAGGGAAGGAATACGACAGCTATGAAACAGAGAAGGACGAGACACGCTTCTATTTCCGGGTAGACACCGCGCATGCGGGACGCATCACGCTCCCCGCTCCCCGCCTTTCCTGGAAAGACCCGTTCGGACTTTTCCATTTCCAAAAAGACACGAAAGCCGCCACGCTCCTCGTCCTGCCCCGTCCGATGGGCGACTACGCACATACGCTTAAGAGTCTCCTTCGCCTCTCCGGCAGTGAAGAGGTGGAATACTTCGGCGCGACGCCCTACCAGCCGGGGGATAATCCCCGCCTCATCAACTGGAAAGTCACGGCCCGCACAGAGGATATCTATGTCCGTGACCGCATGCCTGCAGACGATGCGCGCCTTATCCTGGCGGCAGACTATGAAGAGGATGATGCCCTGCGGGATCTTCTCGCCGATGCGCTTCTTTCCTGCGGCCTCGCTCTCACGGCAGCGCGTATGCCATTTCGTTTCGCCTGGATGACGATCCATGGCGAGGAGATCATCACCTCCATCAAGGACAAGGCCGGCTGGGAAGAGGCTGTCGCCACCTTCCTGAGAGAGGGCGGCGGCGACGCGCTGAAGACGAGCCATCTCTCTCCGTATATTCCGATCTGCTACCTGACAGGCGATCCTACGCCTGCCGTCTCGCCTGTCCTTCACCCCTCCATCTGGTGCGTGCGTGATGCCAAGGGCGCTGCCCTTTCCGGAAAAGCCGCCATTGCCCGCGCGCTGGGAGGTGACGCATGATGACACGCCTCCTCTCTTTTCTCGGTGCCTTCGGTGCTTCTTATGCACTCTTCTCCTACTTCGGCAGCGGTGCGCTTCCCTATGCGATCTGCGCTGCGTTCCTTGCGCCCCTTCTTTCTTTCGCTCTTTCCAGACTGCCCGGCAGACACCAGCTGCCGCTTCTTGCGCTCCTCGCCCTTCTCCTTCTCTCGCTCCCGCTCCTTGTGAGAGATACCTTCCTTTCGAGCCTCCTCTCTGCGCTCATTCCTCTCGTCGATACGCTCAAAGAGCCATATGACATTGACATGACTGCACCGCTTGCGAAAGCCATCGCAAGCCCGGCTCTTGCCAAAGGGTGGCTCGCCTGCCTTCTCTCCCTCTTCTTTACGGCCGGCGCATGGTCGAAAGCGGCCCGCGCTATGGCAGCGCTTCTTTCCTTTTTCCTCATTCTCTTCGGCTTCTACTTCGGCGTGAACCCGCCCGCTCTCGCCATTCTTTGCTGCGCCTCCTACGGCCTTTCCGTCTTTGTCTCTCTCAAAAACCACGGACTCGGCATGCCGGAGATCCCCACCGTCGCTCTGACCCTGCTTCTGGGCGCAGGACTTCTCCTCGCGCTCCCGGAAAGCCGGTATGAGCAGCCGGCGATCTTCTCCCATATGCAGGAGAAGATCATCGGCTGGACTGACCCCTATGACCCGATCTTCCACGCCGGCAATGCCTACACGGGCATGATGAAGGGCGCCGCCGGACATCAGCGCCTCGGCAGCAGCGCCAGCATCCGCTATACCGGCCGCGTCATCGCAGACATCGAAGCGGCCAGCGATAAGCACCTCTACATTCGAAGCTGGACCGGCGGCCTCTACGAAGACAATCGCTGGAAGGACTTCCCAGACAGCACCTATGACGGGACAGAAGCCCTCTTCGCCAAGAACCAGGGCGAATGGTACGACCAAGGGGCATGGCTCATGGAGGTCGCAGCCAGAAATCCATCGATCTCCCAAAAGCTCTTGAACTACACCAAAGAAAATGACCTTTCCGCCTTCAAGAAGCCCTTCACCCTCGCTGCCCTCTACGAAAAGAGCCGCTTCCTGCTCCTCCCCTATGATGCCGACTTCGGCGGTCCCTACTTCCAGTATGACCGCTCTCCGATCTCCCGTGAGGGCAAGGCCTACAGCACCGACGTATGGGAGTTCCCTGCCGGTGCGCTCCTCTCGATGATGGCCCGCGAATCCATCCAAGACCCCTACTACACGACCTATCTTGAAGCGGAAAAGCGTTACCGCCGCTTCGTCTACGCGCACTACCTCACCATCCCGGAAGAAACACGCGACGCCATCGCCTCGCTGGGCAAGACCCGGCCCGCACAAAGCCTTTCCGAGAAGCGCGCACGCATCGACGCCATCCGCCATTTCCTGGAGGATCACTACACCTATACGAAAAATCCGGGCAGAACGCCTGCGGATAAAGACTTTATCTCCTACTTCCTGACCGAAAGCAGGAAGGGCTACTGCACCTCCTTTGCCTCTGCCGCCGTCATGCTGCTCCGCGCCTCGGGGATCCCGGCCCGCTACGCAGTCGGCCTTTCCGTAGACAGGGAAGATCTCCGCAGCGCCCCTCTGACGAAGGAAGGGCTTCACGCCCTCTCTGTCAATGATCATCACGCCCACGCCTGGGTCGAAGTCTATGTCGATGGCCTCGGCTGGCGTCCCTGTGAAATGACCCCGGGCAAAGAGGGAGTGGAGAATCCCTTCCCGATCCCGCCCGACAAGCAGAAAAATGAACAGGGCGCGCCGGACAAACCGGCCGACGAGAAGAACACACGTGAGGAAGCACCGAAAGAGCAACCGCCTGCGCCGCAGCGACCACAACAGCAACCGCAGCAGCAGCCACAGGGACAGCCCCCGCTCTCCCAGCCGAGGACGCCGGACGCCCCCGTTTCCCGCCCGCTTCTCCCGATGCTGCTCGCCTTCCTGCTCATGCTTGCACTTCTTTCCGCCTATCCGCTCTATCGCATGACAGCCGCTTCCCGCCTCCTCGCCAAAGCACTCACGGATGACGCCCACTTCAAGGGCCTCATCGCCTACACGGAACGCCTTTCCCACTGGGCAGGCCTTCCGACCCGCGGCTCCTACGAGGACAGGAAATCTGCTCTCACCAAAGACCCGCGCTTCGCCCCCTTCGCCCTCATGCTGGATCTTCTGGTCACCGCCCGCTTCTCGGGAAAACCGCTGACAGAAAGCGAGAAGGCCGACATCCTTGCCATCGTGAGAAAGACAAGGAAACAGTGCCTGAGAGGCCTCTCCCTGACAGAAAGGGGGAAATTCCTGTGGAAAAAATTGTGATTCATCACTTAGAATTAGGAATTTGAAGCACCAAGTGACTGGTGACTGTCAACTGATATTTGCGTTTTCCCATGAACCAGTAGATAGCCTGCTGCTTGTTTATAGTGAAATGTGCTGCTATAAAGAGGAATATTGGAGACGCTCTATAAATATGGCCCCCCTTCCACCACTTCTCACTTCTAACTTTCGAAAGGACTTCCATGGATATACTTTACATCATCTGGTTCGACGTGCTCCCCATCCTGGTCTTTTTAGGCGGCGGATGGTTTCTGGCGGGCAAGTTCAAGATCGAGGTCAAGACCTACGAGATCGTCATCACGCGCGTGGTACTGCCCTGCTTCGTCTTTTTCAGCCTGTATCAGGTGCCGCTTGCCGCCTCTGATTTCCTCCTGCTTCCGGCGGCGCTTCTTCTGACGGCACTCCTTTTCGTGCTGTCATCACTTCTTTCCAAAGGCCTCTCCCAAGAGCCATCCCTGCGGCAGGCCATCTGCGGCATGGCCTCCTGTCCGAACGTCTGCTACCTTGGCGGCGTCCTCACCTACCTCACCTTTTCCCACCTGCCCTTTGCCTCCGCCGGCGAAGCCGCGGAGCTTCCGAAAGCGCTCGCGCTCCTGTCTCTCCTCATGACCCTTTCCCACCTGCTGCTCCGCACGGTCGGACACGCCATCGTGAGCCGGGAGTCCTCTTCCCTCTCGTCTCTCCTGCTTCGCGCGCTTACGACCCCCGTCCTCTACGGCGCGCTTCTTGCCTTTGCCGCGCAGCACTTCGACATCCCGCTGAAAGGCACCTTCCTCTATCCCGTGCTGCACCACTTCACCGGCGCCTTCATGGTGCTGACTGCTGTCACGACCGGCGTCATGATCCGGCGCAGTCACTGCTTCACGGTCAGCAAAGACATTCTCCTTCCCGCGCTGGTGAAGCTCCTCGTATCGCCGCTTCTGGCGCTGGGGCTTCTCGCCATTTTCCCTTCGATGGATGACCTGGCAAAAGAGATCCTTCTTCTCTTTGCCGCCATCCCCTGCGCCATGGATTTCTCCATGGTGGGCACCACCAGCGCACAGAAGTCTATCTTCCAGAGATCCCTGATGACGCAGATGTCACTTTCCATCCTTACCCTTCCCCTTGTGATTTTCCTCTGCCGGCTCTTCTTCCCGGCTTCCATGTAAGGAGGCAGACATGGCTTTCCTGCAAATCATTTCCGATAATATCGTGCCGCTTCTGGTCTTCGTCGCTATCGGCTACCTGCTCGATCTCAGATACCATCTCGATGTCATATCGCTCAATAAGCTCACCTTCTTCGTCGTGCTCCCGAGCTTCATCTTCTACAGCATCTACGTCGCAGAGATCGATATGACACTCCTGAACGTCTTTCTGATGGCATTCATCCAGATGTTCCTCATCGCCCTTGCCGCCTGGTCCTACGGGAAATTCCGCGGGATGCCCGTCGGGAAGATCGAGTGCCTCAAAAACGGCACCATGTTCTCCAATAACGGAAACATCGGCATCGCCCTGATCGCCCTCGTCTTCGGCAATGCCCCCTACGTCATCGATGGAGAGACACCCTACCTCGCGCAGGCGGGCGCCTGTGCCACCATCCTCCTCGTACAGATGAATATGACACTGAATACGCTGGGCCTCTATCAGGCCGGCAAAGGGAAACTGACACCACGCGATGCGATCTCCGTCATCTTCCACATGCCCGTCATCTACACACTCGTCGCCGTCTTCACCATCAAATTCTCAGGCTTCGACATGACACAGGTCTTTCTCTGGCCTGTCTTTGAAAACTGTGCCAATGCCCTCGTCTCCATTGTCATGCTTGCCCTCGGCATTCAGATCCATCGGAGTACCATCGTCTTTCGAGACATCGATGCCTGGGCCGGCTGCACGATCCGCCTCGTCATCGCTCCGCTTCTGGCCTACCTTCTCCTTCTGGTCTCTGACCTCGCAGGACTTCACCTGTCCCCTGTCCTGAAGCAGACCATCCTCATCATGGCCTCTGTCCCCGGCGCCGTCAATTCCGTCCTCTACGCCGTCGAATTTCACAATTTTGAAGACTTCGCGACCGAGCTCGTCATGATGAGCACCTTCCTCTCCTGCATCACCATGACCGGCGTCATCTATCTGGCACGTGTCCTGTTCCCGATTGGATAGGGAATGGTTGTTGGCAGGTGACATTAGACATTAGACATCAGACTTCTGACGACTAAAAGACCCGTGATTCTCTCGATGGAGAATCACGGGCCTTTTATCATGTTTGCATTCAAACATCTGTAGTCTAATATCTTCCAGTCTAATCCCTAGTCCCCTAATCACCAGTCCTTAGTCACCAGTCCCTAGTCACCAATCTACGGCACAAACTTATATCCCACGCCCCAGATGGTCAGGATATGCTTCGGATGCGCCGGATCCTTCTCCACCGCCTCACGGACGCGGTTGATATGTACGGGGACGGTCGCCGTATTGCCGAGCGAATCCATCTCCCAGATGCGCGTGTAGAGGGTTTCACGGCTGTACACGACATCGGGATGAAGCATGAGATACTCCAGCAGCTTGAATTCCTTATTCGGCAGCGTTTTCTCTTCGCCGCGGACGAAGACGCGATGGGTATCCGACTCGAGCACGATATCCCCCAGAGTTATGCGCTCTCCTGCTTTCTTTTTCCCCTTGAGACGTTCATACTGCGCGAGCTGCGACTTCACTTTTGCGACCAGCACGCCGGGGGAGAAGGGTTTCTCGATATAATCATCGGCGCCAAAGCCCAGCCCCCGGATATGATCGATATCCGTCCGCTTTGCCGTGACCATCATGATCGGGATGTCGAGCTTGCCCCGAAGCTTTTGACAGATCTGAAAACCGTCCATCCCCGGCAGCATGATATCTAGAAGAATCAGATCATACTCGCCCGAGAGCGCTTCCGTCAGCCCCTTTGTCCCATTGATTTCCACCGTCACCTGATACCCGCTGACTTCCAGATAATCCTTCTCGATGGAAGCAATGTCTTCATCATCTTCTACGACCAATATACGTTTCATGACTTTTCCTCCTTCGGAAAAGAAATCTGCACCAAGAGTCCGTGCGGCGTGCGATTATCCATAGACAGCGTGCCATGCATGAGTATCACCGCCCGCTTTACGATGGCAAGCCCGAGCCCGCTGCCCTTGTCCGTGTGGCTTCTCGCGAGGTCCGTCCGATAGAAGGCCTCCGTGAGACGGGAAAGCGCCTCCTCCGATACGCCGCTCCCATTATCTTCAACGGTGAGCAGGACACAGTCCCCGCTGCTTTCCACCCTGATGTCGATCTTCACCCGCTCTTCCTTTTTATAGCGGATGCTGTTCGTGATGAGATTCTCCATGATCCGCTCCAGAAGAAGCGCATTTCCCGCCATCCTGTGCGCCCCTTTGCTTTCTATATGGAAATCTGCCCCCTGCTTTTCCCAGAGAAGACGATTCTCTTCGACGAAATCCGTGACCAGCTTCGAAAGATCGATCGGTACAAGCGGAAGCGCCTTCTCCCCCAGATCCATCTTCGTCAGAAGCAGCTGCTGCTCGATCAGACGCTCCAGAACCTCCGATTTCTTCTCGATCACACGCAGATAATGCGCCTCTTTTTCCGGCGTATCTGCCACATGGTCGAGAAGCCCCTCTACATAGGCGCGGATCGCCGTCAGCGGTGTCCGGATATCATGCGAAATACTGGCGATGAGCTCCTTTCTGCGTGCCTCATCCGCTTCCCTCTCGCGAAGCGACTGTGAGAGCTTATCCGTCATCAGATTGAAAGCAGAAATAGCCGGCGTGAATTCATCCTTTCCCTGATGGGAAAGACGCACCGACAGATTCCCCTGCTGCACCGCCTGCGCCCCACGCTCCAGCTCCTTCAAAGGCGCCAGGATCCGCCGGACAATGAACCGCGACAGCCCATAGGAAACCAGACCGATAAAAATCACAAGCGAGATGACGATGAAATGATTGCTCGCATGAAAGGCCGCCTCGATCGCCGCATCGCTCCGATTCACCGGCTTGTGCGACAGCATGTAGAGATGGTATACATGCCCGGCAATCCTATTGCGCTCCATAAAAGAGTACTGCCCCATCCGCGTTGCGCTGTACGTCCCATTGACCTCTCCCTCATCCAGCTCCTGCTGTACCTTCTGCTGCTTGAGCTCCTCTACCATCTGCTGATATGTATCATTCCCATACTGCAGAGTGATTTCCCCGTCGCGATAAAGCACCACATACGAATCGATCGGGTCCATGATATCCAGTACCCAGTGATCATCGAGCGGCTCTTTCGTGTGCCGGATATGATGAAAAATCGAAGTCCTGACCACCTGGCTCATGACCTGAAACTGAAAATCACTCTCCGCCATCACATGATTCCCGCTCTTCGCGTACAGGTACAATCCCAAGAAGGAAGACATGAGTACAAAGAACGTCATCAGAAATGGCAGGATGCACATCGCGACATGCGACAGGATAAGGCTCTTCTTGATCGTCATAGGAACTCCTTAGAATAGTGAGTAGTGACTAGGGATTAGCGGTTCAGGGTTCAGGGTTCAGGGTTCAGGATTAGCCCCTAGGGCGTACCGCCCTTTGATTCCTTTTGAAAGCTCTGCTTGAATGAGAAATTAGAAATGAGAAATGCGAAATGTGAAATGGTGGTGCGGCGCATAAAAATCAGAAGCGCCGCGGAGTTTTGGTAGCGCTACGCGCCGTCGTCATTCCGAGCGAAGCCGAGGAATCTTTTTCATTTGCGATCAAACAGGTCGTTTGAAAAAGCACTTGAAACGGGAAACCTGTCATTCCACAGACCTGCGGGCATCGCCCCATATATATTCGCGGCGAAGCCGCCACCTTCATTCCTAATTCCTAATTCCTAATTTTTCCCTCAAACCCGCCAACCTTCCCCCCCATCATAAGCAATTCCCCTTCATCCCGCAACCGTCATTGTCATAGTTTATCTTTCCTTTAACCATTCCACCCGATTTTGTAAAGCCTTGCGAGTAAGCTATAGCCATAGAAATTCCATGATTTGAAGGAGGCCCTATGTATACCCTGCTGCGCAAGCACCCCTACCTCACGCTTCTTATGTTTTCCCTCTTCCTCTACCTCATCGGCAACGAGCTCCTTCCCGTCACCGACACCGCCGAGTCCAACTACGCCGTCACCGCCAAAGAAATGGTTCTCTCCGGAGACTGGATCTCCCCACAGATCTACGGGCACTACTGGTACGACAAGCCCATCTTTTACTACTGGGAACTGGCGCTTTCCTACACACTCTTTGGCTTCAATGAAATGGCATCCCGCCTGCCCTCCGCCCTTCTAGGAAGCGCCTCCGTCCTCTTCACCTACTGGTTCGCCCGACGCGTCTACAGCGAAAAGATCGGCTGGCTCTCCGCCATCATCCTTGGTACCTCTGTCGAATGCTGGCTTCTCTCGAAAGCCATCATCACCGACACGACCCTCTTCCTCTTCATGAGTATGGCGATCGCCTTCTTTTACATGGGCTATACCGAAAATAGAAAGTACTACTACCTCTGCTACACAGCCGCCGCCTTTGCCGTCCTCACCAAGGGCCCCATCGGTCTTCTCCTCCCCGGTCTTGCCGCCCTCCTCTTCCTCGCATACAACAAAGACCTTGCAGAAATGAAGCGCGTCCACCTCTTCTCCGGCCTTCTCCTCTTCACCGCGATCGCCGGCGCGTGGTACGGACTCATGTGCTGCCTCCACGGCTCCGATTTCCTCTTAAACTTCCTCGGCGTCCACAACTTCCTCCGCGCCACCGTCTCCGAGCATCCGACGAAGAACAAATGGTACTTCTACCTCATCATCTACTTCATCGGCTTTGCCCCATGGAGCTTCACCATCCCCTACAGCCTTTTTAAGAAATGGAAACGCAAAGAGCTCGATCTCCGAAATTCCTCAAATGCGACGCAGCTCCTCTTCATTTACTTCGCCGTCGTGAATATTTTCTTCGAACTCATCGCCACCAAGTATACCACCTACACCTTTCCCGGACTCTTCTCCCTTGCGATACTGACAGCCCTTCTCTACAGAGACCTCACATGGCGCTTTGAAAGGATCGGATGCGCCGCCATCACCATCTACACACTCCTTACCCTCTTCGTAGCCCCCACCATCATGCTCACACGATCTGGCAAAGAAGCCGGACAGGCTCTCGCCCAGATAGACACCACCAGCAAGACCATCGCCTTTCTTCATGACTATCGCACCTCCACCGTCTTCTACAGCAGCAAAACAATCTACCGCGCCGAGCCTGCAAACAAGATCGACGGCATGAAACCCGGCGCCCTCTCATGGAATGCAAAGAACGTGATGCCCTTCATCGCAGAAGAAGACCTCTTCCAAAAAGACAATGTGATCCTGATTGCCCAAGACAAGAGCCAAGAGCCCTGCCTTATCGCCTTCGAAGAGGCACGCCATGTCAGTGAACTTCGCATCCCTGGTTTGTACGACCTCTGGATCCTCCAGCGTGCGTGAGGTGGGAATGACTAGGGACTAGTGACTAGTGACTGGTGACTAAGGATTAAGAGACTAAAAGACATCAGACTCTCACGCATCGTCATTTCGAGCGTAAGCGAGAAATCTTTCTCATTCGCAGCCAAACGGTCGATGTCAGGAAACCACAAATGGGAAGCCGTTATCCGAAGGCCTTCGGGCATCGCAACGATCTATACTCCGCGGCGCTTCTATATTTTTATGTGCCGCATCACCATTTCGCATTTCTCATTTCAAATTTCTCATTCAAGCGAATCTTTCAAACGTACTCAAAGGACAACACGTCCTATGGGCGCCCCCCCCCCGAGCCCTTTACTTTTTCGAAAAAATGCGATATACTATAAAACATCATCTATGGCGGTGTAGCCAAGCGCTAAGGCGTGGGACCTGCAAGCCCCTTATCCCCGTGTTCAACTCCGGGCACCGCCTCCAACCATCACACTCCTGCACTTGCAGGAGTTTTTTTCTGCAGAATGGCCTGGCCTGCGATAGTGAAAGCATCGGCATCCGTATAGCCATAGTAGCAGTTGCCCTCCCATTTTCTAACAAAACGCACACGCTCTCAGACCGCATCCCCCGCCTCCTGCTTCTGCCGGCTGCGATGATGTGTATCTTGGTCGATTCCCTTCGGCTTGAAGACCATCAACATGATCGAACCGGCAACAATGAGTGCACCGCCCAACCATGATGCAGGCGCCATGATTTCATCCCAAAAAGCCCAGCCAAAAATGACATGAAACAAGATTTCACTATACATCAAAAAAGAAACGACCAGCGAATTGACATGCTGAAACGCCCATGTCATAAACATCTGCGCCGATAAGGCAAAAAGCCCCAGCCCAATGACAAAGAACCAGTCTCTCCCCTGCGGCAAGATCCATGACTCATTCCCGGAAATCGACAGCCCGACAAGAATGCTGAAAATCTGAAAATAAAAAACAATTTCTGTATTTGAGCGAAATCCTTTCTCTGCAAGACAGCTGATCACCACATAAGCAGCTGCAGAAAAAAAGCCGCCGCCGATTCCAAAAAGCGTATACATATTAAATGCATTGAAATTCCAGATCTGCACCACGCAAAGGGTCCCGATCGCAATGGAAAGCATCCCAGGAATCGCCTGACGGGGAAGTTTTTCTTTCAAAAAAATCGGAGACAGGAGACACATAAAGAAAGCAGCGAGTTGTGAGAGGATTTGTGAATCCCCCAGCGTCAGCCCTTCTATAGACAAAAAATAAAAAAAGAGCGCAATGCTGCCAAAAAGCCCTCGAAGGCATAACATGCACTTATGCTTCCCTGAAAAGAAATGCTCCTTCGTCTGCAGGCAGAGGAGAGGAATAAAGAAAAGTCCTACGATCCCGCGAAAGAGCGTCATCTCTCCTGATGGCATCTCCGGTAGCCACTTGGCACAGGCTGACATGAAGGTGAAGGAGAGCGAGGCCAGTATCGTTGTCACGACCCCCCATGGTAATGCTGCTGCGTTTTCGTTTCTTCGACCTCAAAGCCATTTTTAACCGTTTGAATGGCTGATATATCACCCTCGGTTGTTCCATCAAATCTGCCTCTTTTCTTTCTGTTTTCTTGATTATAATGTTTGTATGAGAGTTGATTCAATGGAGAATTTGTAATTTATGTGCTTTATTGTTCATTTTCTTTCATTTATATTGGAAGCAAATAAGCAAGACCTGCATGACTTCCCATAAAAAAAGAGGTCATCTTTGACTTCATCAAAGATGACCTCTTTTTATCCCTAGGGAAACACTGATTCAATCGTTGCCAGATTTTACTCTTGAATTTTTATGCATGGCGAGGAATAACCTGACGCGAATAGTGAGCTATGTAAGGAAGGCTATGACGAAGCTATGTATAAAAATTCTTGTAGAATCTGACTCTGCGATTGAATCAGCGTTTCCCTAGTCCTTCGGAACCGGACCATATTTATTTTTCTTATTCTGCCCCGGGAAGAAAGAAAGCAGAATGACCGCTGCCATGAAGATCACTGCGATCGTCCGTGTGGCAGTGAGCTGCGAGCCCAGGTACTCTCCTCCGAGCTGATTGATCGCAAAGAGGATCGCGAAGAAGATCCAGTAATAGATATGAGAAAGCCCCAAGTCAGACATACGCCGCATCGCAAGGCTGATGAGGGAAATGAAGCAGAGCGTCCCCAGGATCAGAAACGTCATGATGTATACATTCGCATCTCCCACAAAAAGCTCAGGCTTGAAGCAGGTGAAGGCGAACATGAAGACAACCGGAATGCCGACGGTCAGCATCTTGGGGATATAAGATCTGCGACTGATACGACCCACGGGATCAAAGAACGTGGAAAACAGGCGTCCCAAAGGTCCCTTTGCCTGTTTCTTTTCTTCTGCTTCGATAGCCGCCTGATCTGAAAGTGCTTTCGCTGCCTCGCTGTCCATGAGAGCGATCGTGAAGCTCTTGTCGCCCTTCGCCGGGCGTGTCACAAAGATCGAGGTCACGGTATCTGCGAAAATATCCATCGCGCTTGATGCCTGCGCTTCGCCCGCTTCCTTCGTGAGTGCCTCTATCAGCGCCGCTCTCTTCTCCGACGGAAGCTCTGCGTAGATCGCTGCGGTCTTCTTACGGTAAATGCAGACGCCCGTGAGGGAGATCTCTTCCCCGTAGAAGGATGCCTTCTCTTCTCCTTCTGAGAGAGAATAGAACGCAGTGTTCTTCTCTTCGTCCCGGCTCTCCTCGGTGCATGTGAAGTGATTCGCGATCATCCTAAGCGAGTCTCCGAGCCGGAGTGCGCCGATCTTTCTCGTCTTTCTCTTTCTTCCCCCTGTCGCGGCCTTGCCCGCGGTCTCAAAGATATCCGGAATATCAAAATTCATTGCCATAGCCCTCACCTGTTTTCTAAAAATTTTCACTCTACCTATTATACCTTCTTGCCGGCGGGAAAGAAATAAAAAAGAAGCCGCTCCGGAGAGCAGCCTCTTTTTTATTTTGTATCAGTCCACCAGGGCAATGATGACCTGAGGAGCGTTGTCGCCAAGACGAGCTTCTACTTTGACAATGCGGGTATAGCCGCCATTGCGTTCGGTATAATTCTTAGCGATTTCGTCAAACAGTTTCTTTGTAACAGCTTTATCCATGATGTAAGCTTCAGCCTGACGACGAGCATGCAGATCGCCTCTCTTAGCGAGGGTGATCATCTTGTCTGCGACGTGGCGAAGTTCTTTGGCCTTAGCTTCCGTGGTGGTGATGCGGCCATACTGGAAAAGAGAAGTTACGAGACTGCGCAGCAGAGCCTTGCGAGCACCGCTGATTCTTCTGAGTCTACTACGTGCCATTTCTTTCCTCCTATAAAACTATCAATCCTTGGCGTTTCCATCCTTCAGACCAATTCCGAGGCCTTTGAAGTTTGTCAGTTTTTCTTTAATTTCATCTACCGATTTTTTACCAAGGTTGCGTACACGAGTCAATTCATCTTCTGTCTTATCCATCAGTTCGCCGATGGTATTGATCTCGGCTCTCTTCAGGCAATTAAATGCACGAACGGACAGTTCAAGATCATCGATCGGGAGCTCGCGGATCTTATCGATCTCGCTTCCCTCTACGCTGACATCAGTGTCCTGTGCTTCATCAGAAACAGCCGGGACTCTATTGTCCTGTGCGTCTCCGATGTTCAGGAAATTCGTGAAGCAACTGATCAGGATGTCAGCAGCCGTTGCGACAGCATCGTCTGCATTGACAGATCCATCCGTATCCAGTTCAAGAGTCAGCTTGTCGTAGTCCATTTCATTTCCTACGCGGGTATCGCTGACGTTGTAGTTGCATTTAATGACAGGAGAATAAATGGAGTCGATCGGAATGACGCCGATGACGTCTTCCTCTCTTTTGTTCTTGGTGAAAGGAACATAGCCATGTCCACGATTGATGGTCATTTCCATGCCCAGATGAGCATCGGAATCCAGTGTGCAAATGACGAGATCCTTGTTGAGAACATCAATTTCTGCCGGTAACTTCATGTCGCCAGCATGGAAAATACCTTCTTCAGTGATATCGATACGAACTGTCATCGGGAAGACGGCTTCTTCGTGTGCGATGAAGCGGATCTTCTTCAGGTTCAGGATCATATCGGTTACATCTTCTTTGACGCCGTTGATAGTGGAAAATTCATGAAGCACGCCGTCGATTTTGATAGACGTAATAGCCACACCGTCTAAAGATGAAAGCAACACGCGTCTTAAACTGTTTCCCAGAGTAATGCCATAGCCTCTTTCGAGCGGTTCACATTCGAACTTGCCATGACGCTTATCATCGCTGAGTTCCACAGTCTTAATTGTGAAGCTTGTATTTTCGATCATCCGAAAGTCCTCCTTCTGCGCCTTGCAGCGCCAAAATGATACGCAAAGGGGTAATCCTTATACTCTTCTGCGTTTCGGAGGACGGCAGCCATTGTGCGGAATTGGGGTGACGTCCTTAATGCTGCTGACTTCGATGCCTGCTGCCTGCAGTGCACGAATAGCAGCTTCACGGCCTGCGCCCGGTCCTTTGACGAAAACGTCAGCGGAACGCATTCCCTGATCGATTGCAACCTTAGCAGCCTGTTCAGCTGCCATCTGTGCTGCGAATGGTGTGCTCTTACGAGAGCCTTTGAATCCGAGTCCGCCAGCGGATGCCCAAGCGATGGTATTGCCGTTGGAATCAGTAATCGTTACGATCGTGTTGTTGAAAGTAGAACGAATATGAGCTGCACCGGATTCTACATGTTTTCTTTCTTTTCTTTTAGCTTTGCTTTTTACCGTAGCCATGTTATCCCTCCTTCAACATTATTTCTTAGTCGCAGTCTTTTTGCCTGCGATGGTCTTCTTCGGACCTTTACGGGTACGAGCATTGGTCTTTGTGCGCTGTCCACGGGTCGGGAGTCCTGCACGATGACGTCTGCCTCTGTAAGAACCGATTTCTACCAGACGTTTAATGTTGAGGGATTCTTCTCTACGAAGGTCACCTTCGACTTTATAATCAGCGAGTACGCCGCGGATCTTTGCTACATCATCTTCAGACAGATCTCTGACGCGGATGTCAGCATCAATTCCTGCTTTGCTTAAAATTTCTTTGGAAAGAGTGGGGCCAATTCCATAAATATAAGTTAAGCCGATCTCAACGCGCTTATCTCTTGGTAAGTCTACACCAGCTATACGTGCCATCTACTCTTTAACCTCCTTTTAATTAACCTTGTCTCTGCTTATGTTTCGGATTTTCACAAATGACCATTACACGGCCTTTGCGTTTGATGATCTTGCACTTGTCGCACATCTTTTTGACGGACGGTCTGACCTTCATCTTGGTTCCTCCTTGCTTACTTGTAACGATAGGTAATCCTGCCGTGCTCTAAATCGTAGGGCGTCAATTCTACTGTTACTTTATCCCCTGGCAGGATGCGGATGAAATTCATACGCATTTTGCCGGAAATCGTAGCCAGCACAATATGTCCGCCGTTTTCCAATTTGACACGGAACATGGCGTTTGGAAGTTTTTCTACTACTTTGCCTTCGACTTCAATAACGTCTGCCTTGCTCATGAGAGCCTCCTTTGGCTTATCATATGCTGACCGCCTGTAACAATGGAATCAATGGCGCAGCGTCAGAATTTTTGGACCATCTTTGGTAATGGTAATGGTGTGTTCGATATGAGCCGACGGTTTACCGTCTGCTGTCACGACGCCCCATCCATCACGAAGGGAGATGATGTCCGGACTGCCCATGGTGATCATGGGTTCAATACAGATGCACATGCCTTCTTCCAGACGTGGTCCATGTCCTGGTGTACCGTAGTTTGGAACTTCCGGATCTTCATGCATACCGATTCCGATGCCGTGACCTACATATTCACGAAGTACTCCATAGCCATAGGGCTTCACGTAGCTTTCGACAGCGTGACCTATGTCGCCTACGGTATTGCCTATTACGGCCTGCTTGATGCCAGCAAAGAGTGCACCTTCGGTGGCGGAAATCAGCTGGAGGTTTTTCTTGTTTGTATGTCCTACCGGAACAGTGATACAGGAGTCACCCATGTAACCATTTAATTGTACCACAAGATCAATAGAAATGATATCACCTTTTTTAAGAATTTTTCTTCTCGAAGGGATTCCGTGGACAACAGTATCGTTAACAGAGGCACAGATGGTGGCAGGGAAGCCTTCATAGCCTTTGCAGGCCGGGATCCCGCCTCTGTCTCGGATAAATTTTTCAGCCAGTTCATCGAGTTCATAGGTACTCATCCCCGGCTTTACGGCTTTTTCAAGCATAGAGAGAGTATCCGCAGTCAGTCTCCCAGCTGCGGAAATTTTCTCTACCTCTTCAGGTGTATAAACGGTGATCATTTGGAAGCCTTCTTCAAAGCATCCTGGATGTCGGCATATACCTCATCCATGCTCTGATCTCCGTTGATTTCATAGTAGCGGCCGCTGACCTTGTAGTAGTCGATCAGTGGTTTTGTGGACTTGTCATAGACATTGAGTCTTTCTCCCACTGTCTTCTCATTGTCATCAGCACGCTGATACAGTTCGCCGCCGCAGTTGTCGCATACGCCTTCGACCTTTGGCTGACGGAAAAGTTTATGGAAGGAAGCACCGCATTTTCTGCACACCAGTCTGCCGCTGACTCTCTTCACCAGGTCATCTCTGTTGGCTTTGATGCCGATGACAGCGGTGAGCTGAATTCCGAGTTCATGGAGAATGGCATCGAGTGCAGATGCCTGTGCCGTGGTACGCGGGAAGCCGTCAAGAATCCAGCCCTTCTGGCAGTCTTCCTGAGCGAGTCTTTCCTTGACGATACCAACAGTTACGCTGTCCGGTACAAGGTCGCCCTTGTCCATGTAGCTTTTTGCTTCCTTACCAAGAGCAGTTCCTGATTTCACGGCTGCACGGAACATGTCGCCGGTGGAAATCTGGGGGATGCCGTAATCGCGAATGAGTCTTTCTGCCTGAGTGCCTTTGCCTGCACCTGGAGGTCCCATCAATAAGATATACATATCCCTTACTCCTTTAGGAAAAAGGCTTTATTTGATAAAGCCCTGATAGTTTCTTGTGACCATATAGGACTGTGCCTGTCTCATGGTATCGAGGGCTACGCCGACGATAATGAGAAGGGAGGTACCGCCGAAGTACACGCCCTGGATGCCTGTGATGTTTCCGATGAAATTCGGAAGGATCGCCACAAAGGCAAGGAATACAGCCCCGGTCAGGGTGATTCTGGACAATACCTTGTCTACATACATCATGGTCGGCTGGCCAGGACGAATACCCGGAATAAAGCCGCCATACTTCTTCATGTTATCAGCGAGATCTTTGATGTTGACAGAGATCGCGGTATAGAAATACGTGAAGATAAAAATGAGGAAGCCGTAGCAGATGGTATTTGGCCAGGTGCCCCATCCAAAGAAATTGCCGACAGCCTGTACCCAGCCGATATGAACGAACTGTGCAAGGGTGACGGGAAGCATGAGAATAGAGGAAGCGAAGATGATCGGAATGACACCGGCCTGATTCACCTTGAGCGGCAGGTAGGTGGAGTGTCCGCCATACATTCTGCGTCCAATGACACGCTTTGCATACTGGATAGGAATTCTGCGCTGCCCTTCATTGACTTCGATGACCATCAGGATCATGACGAGAGCAATGACAAGGAACAGAAGCAGCTGGAACGGAGAAATGGTACCAACCTTCAAGTAATCGATCACCGTGGTGATAGCCTGCGGGAAGCGGGCTACGATACCGCAGAAGATGATGAGGGAAATACCATTACCGATCCCGTGTTCCGTAATTTTTTCGCCGATCCACATGAGGAGGCAGGTGCCAGCGGTGAGGACGACGACAACGAATACAAAATACAGCCAGCTGTTATCGACAAGGGCATTGTTGATGCGCAGGGCATAGGTCATGCCGAATGCCTGTACAGCTGCGAGGAAGATCGTGAAGTATCTTGTGACCTTCTGGATCTTCTTGAAGCCTTCCTGTCCGTCCTTTCTCCATTCTTCGAGTGTAGGAATGACGGCCGTCAGGAGCTGCATAATGATGGAAGAGTTGATGTAAGGGGTGATACTCATAGCAAAAATAGAGAATTTGCTGAGCGCACCGCCCGAGAAGAGATCCAGAAAGCCGAAAAGGTTTCCAGATGTAAACAGACTTTCAATGACAGAAGCGTCAACTCCCGGTACCGGGATATGGACTCCCAGTCGGAAGATGACGAACATCATGAAGGTGAAGAGGATGCGATCTTTGAGTTCTTTGTTGGCAAAAAGGTTTGCGATCACAGACCCCATATTAGATCACCTCTACTTTTCCACCTGCTGCTTCGATTTTCTGCTGAGCGCCTTTTGTGAAGCCCTGAGCTCTTACAGTAAGAGCTTTGGAGAGTTCACCGCTTCCCAGAACACGTACACCATCGAGAACGTTCTTCAGAATACCTGCTTCAACGAGAGCGACCGGATCAACAACAGCATTGTCTTCGAAACGGTTCAGCTGTTCAACATTAACTTCGGAGTATTCTTTAGCGAAAATATTTTTGAAGCCGCGCTTTGGAAGACGACGGTACAGAGGCATCTGGCCGCCTTCAAATCCCGGACGTACGCCGCCGCCGGTTCTAGCGTTCTGGCCTTTCGCACCGCGGGTGGACTGCTTGCCCATGCCGCTGCCGAGACCTCTGCCTACACGACGACGAACTCTTGTGGAACCTTCAGCTGGTTTCAGTTCATGAAGTTTCATTAGTGCACCTCCTTCTTATTTATTCTGCTTCTTTGCAGTCAACCAGATGGCGGACAGAGTGGATCATGCCCTTGATCTGTGGGGTAAGTTCTTTTTCAACAGAGGAGTGGGTCTTTTTGAGTCCCAGAGCCTTGATGGTAGCGACATGTTCCGGTCTGGAGCCGATGACGCTCTTTTTCAGTGTAACGATAACTTTCATGTGGGGCCCCCTTAGTTGTAAATTTCGTCTACGGACTTGCCACGAAGTGCTGCAACAGTTTCAACATTTTCGAGTTTAGCGAGACCGTCCATGGTAGCTCTTACCATGTTGATCGGATTGGAGGAACCCAGGGACTTGGTCAGGATGTTGCGGATACCTGCCATAGCGAGTACGCTTCTGACCGGGCCGCCTGCTTTGACGCCGGTACCTTCGGCAGCAGGTTTCATGATGACTTTGCCGGCACCATAGATACCGAGCATCGGATGAGGAATCGTACCGTTCTTCAGAGCAACGGTGATCATATTCTTCTTGGCATCTTCGACGCCTTTACGGATAGCTTCCGGAACTTCAGCAGCTTTGCCGAGGCCTGCGCCTACTTTGCCTTTGCCATCGCCGACTACTACAACTGCAGCAAAGGAAAAACGACGGCCGCCTTTTACGACTTTAGCAACGCGGTTAATGAAAACAACGTTTTCCTGTAAGTCGGATTCCTGTTTTTCAAATCTTGGCATGTGTTTTCTCCTTTACCTTAAAATTTCAAGCCAGCTTCGCGAGCGCCATCAGCCAGAGCCTGGACTCTGCCGTGATAGATGTAGCCGCCGCGATCGAATACGACGTTTTCGATGCCCTTTTCCAGAGCTCTCTTTGCTACCAGCGCGCCGACTGCTTTTGCAGCTTCTGCGTTGCCACCGTATGGGAATTCAGCTTTAATTTCTTTGTCTAAGGTATTTGCGGATACCAGCGTTACGCCAGCTTCATCATCGATGATCTGAGCGTAGATGTTAGCCAGGGAACGGAAAACATTGAGACGCGGGCAAGCGGCAGTACCGGAGATTTTTTTACGAAGACGCAGATGACGGCGAATGACCGCATTTCTGCTTGCATTTTTACGCATAGTTCTTTACCTCCTGTCTTACTTTGTTGCGCCGGTCTTACCAGCCTTACGGCGTACGTATTCACCGGAGTAACGGATACCTTTGCCTTTGTAAGGTTCAGGCTGGCGCCAAGCGCGGATTTCTGCAGCGATCTGTCCAACCTTTTCCTTATCGCAGCCAGATACCACGATAACAACAGAAGACGGGGTGGAAATGGTGATGCCTTCCGGTGGAGTTACGATAACCGGATGGGAGAAGCCGAGAGCCAGTTTCAGGTTCTTGCCCTGCATCTGTGCATTGTAGCCGACGCCCTGGATTTCGAGCTTCTTTTCAAAACCTTCCGCAACGCCTACTACCATGTTATGGATGAGGGTACGGTTGAGTCCGTGCAGGGAACGGTTTTTGATATCATCATTCGGACGGGTAACGAGGATTTCGTTGCCTTCCATCTGAACTCCGATCTCTTCATTCAGTGTACGGGTGAGTGTGCCTTTCGGACCTTTTACGGTGACTGTATGGCCGTCAATCTTGACTTCCACACCTGCCGGTACCGTAATCGGTTTTCTGCCAATTCTGGACATATTTTACCTCCAACGATTACCAGACAAACGCAAGAACTTCGCCGCCAAGACCAGCTTTACGAGCTGCTTTGTCGGTCATAACGCCCTTGGATGTGGAAATAATAGCGATACCAAGTCCGCCGAGTACCTTCGGCAGTTCATCTTTGCCTGCATATACGCGCAGACCCGGTTTGGAAATTCTCTTCAGACCTTTGATGACCTTTTCACGGTTTGCGCCGTATTTCAGAGCTACGCGCAGTTCCGGATGTCCTTCGACTTCGATCTGTTCAACGCTTTTTACAAAGCCTTCGTCTTTTAAAATAGCCAGCACAGCAGCCTTCATTTTAGAAGCAGGCATATCTACTTTATCATGATATGCATCGTTCGCATTACGAATACGGGTAAGCATATCCGCAATCGGATCGGTTGTTACCATTATTTATCCTCCTCCCGAAATCTTACCAGCTGGCTTTTTTAATACCCGGAATTTCTCCGCGGTAAGCCAAATCACGGAACTGGTTACGGCAGATTCCGAATTTACGCATGAAGCCGTGGGGACGGCCAGTCAGTTTGCAACGGTTGTGCAGGCGTGTTGGGGAAGCGTTGCGCGGGAGCTTGGAAAGAGCTTCCCAGTCGCCGGCTTCTTTCAGAGCCTGACGCTTTTCAGCGTATTTAAGAACTGCGAGTTCTCTTTTCTTCTCGCGTTCCAGCATAGACTTCTTTGCCATGTTGTCCTCCTGGTTATTTCTTGAACGGCATGCCGAACTGACGGAGAAGTTCACGTGCTTCTTCATCGGTCTTAGCCGTTGTTACTACAATGATATCCATGCCACGGATGCGGTCGATCTTTTCATAGTCGACTTCCGGGAAGATCAGCTGTTCTTTTACGCCGAATGCATAGTTTCCGCGGCCGTCGAAGCTCTGGTCGCTGATGCCACGGAAGTCACGTACGCGTGGAAGAGCGATGTTGATCAGACGATCGAGGAATTCGTACATTCTGTCACCACGAAGGGTAACTTTGCAGCCGAGCGGCATTCCTTCACGGATCTTCCATGCAGCCAGGGATTTATGGGCTTTGCAGATCATCGGCTGCTGGCCGGTGATCGCTGCGAGATCGGATGCTGCAGCGTCTACTGCTTTGCTGTTTTCAGTTGCTTCGCCTACACCGATGTTGATGACGATTTTATCCAGCTTCGGGATTTCCATGTCATTCTTGTAGCCGAATTTTTCGCGCATGGTGTTTTTAATCTGCGCTTTGTATAAGTCGTTTAATCTGGACACTTGTTATCCTCCTTCCCGCTTAGGCTTTGTCAATAATAGCGCCGCTCTTGACAGCTGCTCTGACGTAAGTTCCGTCTTTCTGCTGAACTTTCTTGACGCGGGTCGGTTTCTTTGTTTCCGGATCCAGGATCATGACTTTGGAAGCATAGAGTGGAGCTTCCTTCTCGATGATGCCGCCCTTCGGGTTTGCCTGGCTCGGTTTGGTGTGTCTTTTGATCATGTTGACGCCTTCAACGACAACACGGCCTTCCTTCGGCATAGCAGCTTTGACTTTGCCCTGCTTGCCTTTATCTTTGCCGGAAATGACTACAACGGTGTCACCGGTCTTTACATGCAGTTTCTGACTCATTCGTTTGCCTCCCTATTAGAGCACTTCCGGAGCCAGGGAAACGATCTTCATGAAATCTTTTTCACGGAGTTCTCTTGCTACCGGTCCAAAAATACGTGTTCCTACCGGGCTCTTGTCATCTTTTACGATAACGACTGCGTTTTCGTCAAAACGGATATGGGATCCGTCGCTGCGGCTTACACCGCTAACGGAACGAACTACAACAGCTTTTACTACCTGGCCCTTCTTAACAACGCCGCCGGGGGTTGCATCTTTGACCGTACAAACTACAATATCACCGATATTGCCGCTTTTACGGAAGGAACCACCCAGAACTTTGATGACCAGGACGTTCTTAGCACCGGTATTATCTGCAACGTTGAGTCTGCTTTCCTGCTGAATCATCGTGCCTATCCTCCTATATTAATCTTTGTATATCAGTTCTGACGGGCAACGATTTTTTCAACTCTCCAACGCTTGTCATGAGACAGCGGGCGGGTTTCGACGATGCGTACGGTATCACCGACACGGCATTCGTTGTTTTCGTCATGCGCTTTGAACTTTGTTGTGGTATTAATCGATTTTTTGTAGAGCTTATGGGGAACTTTGCGTTCTACAGCAACAACTACGGTTTTATCCATCTTGTCGCTGACAACAATTCCCTGGCGCACCTTGCGCAACTTTCTTTCTTCTGCCACGTTGAGATCCTCCTTTGGATAAACCGTTATGCCTTCTTGGCAGCCTTCAATTCTTCTTCGCGCTGTACAGTCTTGATGCGAGCGATGGTCTTCTTTACTTCACGAATACGCATCGGGTTTTCAAGCTGTCCTGTAGCGAGCTGAAAACGGAGGTTAAACAGTTCTTCCTTTAAGCCGGCAACCTTTTCAGTTAATTCGGCAGTGCTCAGGTTACGAATTTCATTGACCTTCATTTTATTCACCTGCCACTTCTTGACCTTTAACTACAAATTTTGTCTTGATTGGCAGCTTGTGGCCTGCAAGGCGCATTGCTTCCTTTGCAGCTTCCATGGAGATGCCACCCATTTCGAACATCACGCGGCCCGGTTTAACTACGGCTACCCAGTATTCAACTGCGCCTTTACCGGAACCCTGACGGGTACCAATTGGTTTAGCAGAAACCGGTTTGTCTGGGAAAATCTTGATCCAGACCTTGCCGCCACGTTTGGTGTAACGGGTCATGGCAATACGGGCTGCTTCGATCTGACGGCTGGTAATCCAGGACGGTTCGGTGGCTACCAGACCAAATTCACCGTAAGTAACGGTGTTTCCACGATGTGCTTTGCCTTTCATACGGCCGCGGAACTGTTTACGATATTTTGTACGCTTTGGAATTAACATCAGGAATCACTCCTTTCAGAGTTTTTCGGTCTACGTTCTCTGCGATCGCCACGACGGCCGCCTCTTCTGCCGCCTTCATGACGGTTGTTTCTATCTTTGCTGGTGCGGACGTTTTCGTTTTCGTCTACTACCTGGCCAGGAGCGAGTTCGCCTTTGTAAATCCATACTTTAATGCCGATAGCACCGTAGGTGGTATGGGCAGTGGTGACACCGTAATCAATGTTTGCACGGAGAGTCTGCAGCGGGATGGAGCCTTCGCGGTAGCTTTCGCTTCTAGCGATTTCAGCTCCGCCCAGACGACCGGAAACGGTAACCTTGATACCCTTGGCACCAGCGCGCATGGTTCTGCCGACGCACTGTTTTACAGCACGGCGGAAGCCGATACGTCTTTCGAGCTGGGAAGCGATGTTTTCGCCGACCAGGATAGCGCTCATGTCAGTGGATTTGATTTCCAGGATGTCGATGTCGACTTCTTTGTCGGTAACAGCAGCGAGAGCCTTTTTGATGTCCTCGATACCTGTGCCGCCACGGCCGATGACCATGCCCGGTTTAGCGGTATAAATCGCAAGCTTTACACGGCCGCTCACGCGTTTAATGCCAATTTTGGAAATGCCTGCTGCGAACAGGTGCTTCTTTAAGAACTGGCGGATTTTGGCATCTTCCACAAGCAGTGCAGCATAATCTTTTTCTGCAAACCATTTGGAATCCCAGTCATCGATCACGCCTACACGCATTCCATGCGGATTAACTTTCTGACCCAAAACGTTTCCCTCCTTCGATTACTCTTTTTCAGAAACTTTTACCGTCAGTGTGCTGGTACGTTTCATAATCCCGAAAGCCTGTCCACGGGAGCGTGGATGTACGCGCTTCATAATCGGGCCTGCATCTACAAAAATTGTGGAGATGTAGAGTTTGTCAATGTTCATGTCGTTGTTGTTTTCTGCGTTGGCCATAGCGCTTCTCAGTGTCTTTTCGACAACGATGGAAGCTGCTTTATGGGTGTTGCGCAGGATAGAGATAGCTTCTCCCGCTTTCTTGCCGCGGACAAGGTTCGCTACGATGCGAACCTTACGGGGAGAAATGCGGATATTTCTTGAAATTGCCTGAACTTCCATTTTATTCCTCCCTGGTTATTTCTTCTCGGTCTTGTTATGACCCTTGAAGGTACGGGTCGGAGCGAATTCGCCAAGTTTATGACCGACCATATCTTCAGTGACATAAACCGGTACATGCTTTCTTCCGTCGTGAACAGCGATGGTGTGACCAACGAAGCTCGGCAGGATGGTAGAAGCACGGGACCAGGTTTTTACAATTTTCTTATCGTTAGCTGCGTTCAGCGCATCGATCTTCTTTACGAGAGAGAAAGCGACGAACGGGCCTTTTTTTACGGATCTGGACACTTTTACTCCTCCTTATCTTACTTGCGTCTCTTAACGATCAGTTTGGTAGACGCTTTTCTGCTGTGTCTGGTCTTCACGCCGTAAGCCGGTTTGCCCCACGGGGTAACTGGACGCTTACGTCCGACAGGAGCTTTACCTTCGCCGCCGCCATGCGGATGGTCATTCGGGTTCATGACAACGCCGCGGTTAGCCGGACGAACGCCGAGCCAGCGGTTTCTGCCTGCTTTGCCGAGGGTAATGTTTTCGTGATCTTCGTTGCCGATAGCACCGATGGTAGCACGGCAGCGAATGTGAACTTTTCTAAGTTCGCCAGACGGCAGACGGAGAAGTGCATAGTCGCCTTCCTTAGCCATCAGCTGAGCGCTTGCGCCGGCAGAACGGACCATCTGGCCGCCTTTGCCGATCTTCAGTTCTACGTTGTGAACGATGGTACCAAGAGGAATGTTGGTGAATGGGAGGCAGTTGCCGACTTTAATATCGGATTCCGGACCGCTGGTGACTACGTCGCCGACCTTCAGACCTTTCGGAGCGAGGATGTAGCGTTTTTCACCATCTGCATACTGCAGCAGTGCGATGCGGCAGGTACGGTTTGGATCGTATTCAATGGTTGCGACTTTAGCCGGAACGCCATCTTTATTTCTCTTGAAATCGATGATTCTGTACTGACGTTTATGTCCGCCGCCCTGGTGACGAACGGTGGTCTTACCGGAGCCATTACGACCGCCATGATTGTGAACAGGAGCCAGAAGGGATTTTTCTGGAGTATCTGTTGTAATTTCCTCAAAGGTGGAAACGGTCATCTGACGGCGTCCGGGAGTGTACGGTTTAAATGATTTGTATGCCATTTATATTACTCCTCCTTACGCTTCGAAGAGCTCAATTGTTTCGCCCGGTTTAAGGGTAACAATTGCTTTCTTCCAATCACTGCGACGACCCTGGGTGCGGCCCAGACGTTTCATCTTGCCTTCATAACGCATGGTGTTCACAGCCTGAACTTTAACTTTGAAGATCTGTTCTACAGCCTGGCGGATCTCCACCTTGGTAGCAGCGAGCGGTACACGGAATGTGTACTTGCGTTCTTCCATGAGAGCTGTAGTTTTTTCGGTAACGAGCGGTTTAATGAGGATGTCACGTGCGTCCATTATGCGAGTACCTCCTCAATTTTCTTAACAGCTTCCTGAGTCAGGAAAAGTTTGCCGGTGTTTACGATATCGTAGATGTTGAGTCCGTTCGGTGCGTAAGCTTTGACGCCCGGAATGTTTCTAGCGGACAGAACGGTGTTCTGGCAAAGAGCGCCGTCGTCAACGATGACAGCTTTGCCTTCTGCCTGGAAAGCAGCCAGCATTTTGACTACTTCTTTGGTCTTCGGTGCTTCGAAGTTCACTGCGTCGAGAACGACGAGTTCGTTAGCACGGAGTTTTTCAGACAGTGCAGATTTTACAGCCAGCTGACGTGCCTTTCTCGGCATATCTTTGGCATGGCTTCTCGGGGTCGGTCCGAATACGGTACCACCACCGACCCACAGTGGGGAGCGGATGGATCCGACTCTGGCACGGCCGGTGCCCTTCTGTTTCCAAGGCTTCTTGCCGCCGCCGCGTACAAGGCCTCTGGTTTTGGTGGCATGTGTGCCGAGGCGTTCATTGGCCATCTGGCGCACCACTGCCTGATGAATAACAGCTTCGTTGTAGTCTACACCAAAGACGCTGTCATTCAGCTCTATTTCACCGGCAGCTTCGCCGGCTACATTATACAGCTTTACTTTCGGCATTGAGATGTTCCTCCCTAATCAGAACAATTTTCTGTTGTTCCAGACAATATTATTTTACAGGCTTTACGGTTTCCTGTACCATGACGAGGCTTCCCTTAGCACCTGGGATCCCGCCTTTGACAAGCATAAGATTACGGGCAGTATCAACTCTTACTACCTGAAGATGCTGTACGGTCACACGTACGCCGCCGAGCTGGCCAGGCATCTTCTTGCCTTTGAATACTTTTCCGCCGCCGCCGGACATACGAGCACCGAGGGATGCTGTCTGACGATGGTTCTTGGAGCCGTGGGATTCAGGTCCACGCTGGTGGTTATGACGTTTGATCGTGCCGGCGAAACCCTTGCCGCGGCTGGTGCCAATAACGTCGATAATCTCGCCTTCTGCGAAGATATCAGCAGCCAGAGTTTGGCCTACTGTGTAAGACGGCTTTTCAGCGAGTCTATATTCACGCAGATATTTAACTGGGTCGATACCAGCTTTTTCAAACTGACCCTTTACAGGTTTTGTCAAATGTTTTTCTTTGACAGCGCCGTAGCCGAGCTGTACTGCGTTGTATCCGTCGGATTCAACAGTTTTAACAGCTGCTACCACGTTTGGCAGAACTTCAATAACGCTTACCGGAATCAGGTCGCCGTTTTCAGCGAACACCTGAGACATTCCTAATTTTGTTCCCAAAATAGCCTTAGACATCTTTGCACCTCCTTACAGTTTAATTTCAATGCTGACGCCAGCTGGGAGTTCCAGTCTCATCAGCGCATCCGCGGTCTTCTTGGACGGATCGAGGATGTCAATGAGTCTCTTGTGGATACGCATTTCGAACTGTTCACGGCTGTCTTTGTTGACATGTGGAGAACGAAGAATGGTGTACACGTTCCGTTCGGTCGGGAGCGGAATCGGACCGGAGACTCTGGAGCCTGTTCTTTTTGCAGTCTCCGCGATCTTCGCTGCGCTCTGATCAACTGCTTTGTGATCATAGCCTTTCAGACGAATTCTGATTTTTTCCTGTTTCGACATTAGATAAACCTCCTACGTTCATTTCATGAATGAACTGCTCCGTGGAAATTCCCCTGCTGCGCAGGCCACCTTCCACTTCATAGTTTGTTCTGAACACTCTTTTGTCTTGCGCCCTCGCACAAAGGTACCAGACGTTCAGCTTTTCTATAATACTATTTTTTGGCACTGAAATCAAGCATTTTATACAAAATTTATTTTTGCAGATTTTTATAGAAATTGTTCGGTATTTACTGACTTTTTTGTGGTTTATTTTCTTTATTTTTGCATGGCCACGCCGCCGTGCGTGTACTCTAATTTCTAAAACTTTCATAAATTCGTAAAACCACCATGTAGTATGCCGCCTTTCAGCCTAAAAAATGAGACAAAGACGCAAATTTCCATATGATCTTCGATCACCATCCACTTTTGCACCGGTGTCACACCGGCCGCATACCGTCTTGACGCATTCCGCAAAAACTATAGGAAAGGAGGTCTTATAGGGACATATGTTTATCTCGCATTTCAAAAGCCTTCCAGGGAAAGCCCGTCATCAGGGACTTCTCACTCACGATCAAGAGGAGAGCTTCACGACAGAAATAGGAAAACAGCTGCCGCAAAGATTCTCCGCTCTGCTGGCGATGCCGCTCGCCTCTGTGCTCGTTACCATCTGCCTTCTTCTCTGGATGGTGCAGAATGCCATTAAGGCCCACAAAAGCGACTCACTCGTAGGCGAGAGCAGCAAGCGGATGACGCTCACTCCTCTCTCATCAAGCTGCGTGGGTTAGGACTCTCGGCGGGTCATTTGACCCTCTCTCACTACGCCGAACTTTTCAGTGAGACGGAGAATGATGCCCTCTCCGCCATCGAAAGCAGCCTTTCCCTTGGCATTGCCAGCGCCATTCTCTGCGCCATACGGACACGCTCATCGTGCTTCCTATGCGAAAACACAGAAAGAATCGCAAGATCCTCGAAGCCGCAAGTCTTCTTCCGGAAATGCGCCCCTGCATCGTCCTTGTCATCGGCATCATGCTCTTGGGGAGTGACATCTACTCCCTTCTCCCACTGTAAAGCACCATGGCGATCCTCGTCATCACCTACATCATCCTCTTCCTTCCCCACACCGCAGAGTACGTCATCTCCGCCTGATACCTGGCGACCCGTCCCCAATCACCAATTTCAAGCACGCAAAAAAACTCCCCCTTACGGGAGAGTTTTTTCATTCAGCGGATGCTGAAATTATTTTGCGATCTTAGCTACAACGCCTGCGCCTACG
>ERZ773187.282-NODE-282-length-51490-cov-9.489725_pt1 | contig 51490 bp, 45 predicted proteins | sample MGYA00511242_ERZ773187 | MGnify/ENA primary metagenome ERZ773187 (study PRJEB29015, sample SAMEA2737744) | human gut metagenome | biome: human gut; feature: human-associated habitat; material: faeces | place: China | collected 2012 ...
TTGTGGAGCCCATCACCCCCGCCGTTTTGGTTCAAGGTTGATGGGTTTTTTGTTGTCTAAAATCCCCCAACAAATCTCTCCTCTCCCCCTCCACTCCCGCAATTAGGTGTTACGCTTAATCAACAGGACTAATAAACAGGAGCAAGCATGCTCGCGCTTTACAACACCTTGATCGTACTCTTAACCGTTGCCGCCATGGAGCTCGTCGCGGCACTTGCGCATAAGTACATCATGCACGGCTGGGGATGGGGATGGCACCTCTCTCACCACGAACCCCGCACGGGCTGGTTTGAGGTGAACGACCTCTATGCCGTCGTCTTTGCGCTGTTAGCGATTGGCTTGATTGCATGGGGAACCTGGGGGATGTGGCCGCTACAGTGGATTGGCGCAGGCATGACGCTCTACGGCGCGCTGTATTTTATGGTCCATGACGGGCTGGTGCACCAGCGCTGGCCGTTCCGCTATATACCGCGCCGTGGTTATCTGAAGCGACTCTACCTGGCCCATCGTCTGCACCATGCGGTGCGGGGAAAAGAGGGCTGCGTCTCCTTTGGCTTTCTCTATGCCCCGCCGGTGGAGAAGTTGCAGGCGACCTTACGTCAGCGTAAGGCCGATGCGCAGGCTACGCGCTCGCCAAAAGCGGACGCTGCCACAGACCAGCCGGCCGCGGCGCCTGCGAGCCGAAACGAGAAGTGAGCGCCAGGGCGGCGCCCTTCATCAACAATGCGGATTTCTCCAGGGCGTTGGTGCCCTGGCGTTTATCCCAGGCCTGCTCTCCTGCTGCGCTGACCTTTACGCCAATCTCCCGGTAAACGCCGTGCGCGGAAGCAATCGCCCACGCCGAGCGCAAAGGCAGACCGGCCAGCCCCGCCCGGGCTGACGCATAATAAGGCTCGGCCTCGGCCACCAGCCGCTGTGCCAGGCGGGCAACCTGCTGACGCTTTCCAGGGTCGGCGACCTGCTCCGGTGTAAGGCCTACCTCCGCCAGCCAGCGGGCAGGAAGATAACAGCGGCCCACGCGGGCATCTTCAACGATATCCCGGGCAATATTCGTTAGCTGAAATGCCAGACCCAAATCACAGGCGCGATCGAGCACCGCTTCGTCGCGCACCCCCATGATCCTTGCCATCATCAACCCCACCACCCCCGCGACCCGATAGCAATAGAGCAGCGTATCCTCGAAGGTTTCGTAGCGGGTTTCGCGCACGTCCATGGCAAAGCCCTCAAGGTGGGCCAGTGCCAGCGGCAAGGGGATATTGTGGCCCAGCGCCACCTCCTGAAAAGCAGCAAAGGCCGGCTCCGTCATCACGGCCCCTTCCCAGGCGCGGCGGGTTTCGCTTTTGAGCGTCTCCAGGCGCTGCTCCGCCGGCGTCGCTTCCGGGGTCTCAATATTGAACCCCAGCGCCTGCCCGTCTATCACATCATCGCAATGACGACACCAGGCGTAGAGCATCAGCACGCCGCGTCGGGTGGGGGCATCGAACAGTTTCGCCGCGGTGGCAAAGCTTTTCGAGCCGACGGCGATGGTCTGGTCAGCGTGCTCCATCAGGGTGTTATTCATCCGGAAAGCGCCTCCAGCATCAGCCCCGCGGTCGCTTTTGCCGAACCGATCACCCCTGGTATCCCCGCGCCCGGGTGGGTACCTGCGCCCACCAGATAAAGATTCTCGATCTTGCTGTCGCGATTGTGCGGCCTGAACCACGCGCTCTGGCGCAGTATGGGCTCAATGGAGAAGGCCGACCCGAGGTGCGCGCCCAGCTGGTCACGAAAATCAAAGGGGGTAAAGATGCGATGGGTCACCAGCTGGCTACGCAGGCCCGGCATGTAGTGCTGCTCAAGATAGTCAAAGATCCTGTCGCGCAGGCGCGGCCCCTCTGTGTGCCAGTCGAGATCGGCAGTACCCAGATGGGGCACCGGCGCCAGCACGTAATAACTGCCGCAGCCGGGCGGTGCCAGGGAAGGGTCAGTCACGCAGGGGGCATGCAGATAGAGCGAAAAGTCCTCTGCCAGGGTGTTTTTATTGAAAATATCATCGATCAGGGCTTTATAGCGCGGGCCAAAGCAGACGGTATGGTGCGCCAGATCGTGCTGCTTATTGAGACCAAAATAGAGCACAAACAGCGAGTTGCTCATCCGCTTACGCTTCAGGGAGGCCGCACGCGCCGCGCCGGCAGGATGATGGCCGAGCAGCTTTTCGTAGGTATGTACCACGTCGGCGTTAGACGCCACCGCCGCGGTCTGGATAGTTTCCCCGTTCTTTAGCTCAACGGCGCGGATGCGGCTGTCGTCGGCAATCAGCCGGGTAACCTCGGCGTTCAGCCTTATCTCGCCCCCAAGATCCTGATAGAGCTTCACCAGCCCCTGTACCAACGCTCCCGTGCCGCCACGGGCAAACCAGACCCCCCACTCCCGCTCCAGGGCATGAATAAGGGTATAAATTGAGGAGGTGGCGAAGGGATTCCCCCCTACCAGCAGCGAGTGGAAGGAGAATGCCTGGCGAAGCTGTTCGTTATCAATGAAGCGGGAGACCATGCTGTAAACGCTGCGCCAGGCCTGCAGGCGGGTTAACTGGGGGCCGGCCCGTAGCATATCGCGGAATGATAAAAAGGGAACGGTGCCGAGCTTCAGATACCCCTCTTTAAAGACCTCCCGCGAATAGGCGTGAAATTTGCGGTAGCCTTCGACGTCGCGCGGATTGAAGCGCGCGATTTGCGCCTCCAGTTTGTCCTGGACGTTGTCATAATCAAATACCTCCCCCGTCTCCCAACACAGGCGGTAGAACGGGGTCACCGGCAGCAACTCGACGTAATCTTCCATCCGCTTTCCGGCGAGGGTAAAGAGCGCTTCAATGGCGCTGGGATCGGTGATGACCGTTGGCCCTGCGTCAAACGTAAACCCCTTTTCCTGGTAGACGTAAGCACGCCCGCCAGGCTTATCGCGCTGCTCCAGCAGCAGCGTGTCAATCCCTTGCGCCTGTAGCCGGATGGCGAGCGCTAAGCCGCCGAATCCGGCGCCGATAATAATAGTTTTAGTCATGATAAAAGGCTCGCAGCCGGGGAGTAAGTTGCAAAATGGCGAGCATCGCTTCGCCGACCGGAACAGGCGGTTTGCCTGCCAGAATTCGTGCTTTATCACCGGGCGTAAGCTGCCCGGCGTAAAAACGGCCTATCAGCCCTTCATTCAGGGTGTAAAATCGCTGCATCACCCGCCAGCGGTTATCCGCCTCTCCCGCCAGAAAAAGCATGCGGTTGAGGACGCGGAAAAAACGTTGAGCGCGCCACTGGCGCAGGGCATATCGGTGAATCAGCCGGGACAAGGCTTGTGCGTTGATATCCTTCGCGTCGGCAATGGCTTCGGCAAGGGCAACGGCGTGCGGCAGGGAGTAGCCTGTGGTGGCATGAAAAAGCCCCGCCCGCAGGCCGCTGCAGGGCTGTCCCTCACGTGCCCGCCAAAAAGCGTGAACATCACCTGAGAGCATAATCGGCAGATGCCCCTGCTCCTCGCGCACCAGCGTCTCTAACTGCCAGCCCTGCTGGCGGGCATAGTCAGCGATATGCTGCCGCGCATCGACGCTCTCAAGCCGGGCATCGTCAATATAGTGGGTGTCTTCGATCAAAAGCTCAGTGGCTGAAAAAGGGAGGGTATAGACGAAGCGATACCCGCCCTGCTGGTCGACCGTCGCATCCATCAGGATTGGGCGCGTCAGGCCGTGCGGCTTCTTGAGCCGCCACTGCTGGCCGAGAAAAGACTGGCTGCCGGTACGTAAATGGGCCTCTGGCTGATAGCCTCTGCCATCAATCACCGCCGCGGCCTCCAGTAAGGTACCGTCCGTCAGCGTAACGCTCGTCGGCGTGAGGGAGGCGATGCTCACCCCGGTTTGCAGGCTATCGCCCAGAGCCTGGCTGAGCACATCGGCAAAATGGTCTGAGGTGAGCGTGAGATAGTCGCTTCGCAGCGTACGCGTCAGCGCCGGAAAACGGACGTCGTAACCCGGCCAGCGGTAACTGACGAGCGGAGCCAGCCAGCGGTGCTGGTCAGGGGTCAGATCGTCCTGGTGGAAGGACCAGGTATGACTCCCGCCAGGGCGCGTCTGCGCTTCAAGCATCAGCACGCGAAGTTCAGGACGACGGTGCGATAGATACCAGGCGATCAGCCCGTTGGCCAGCCCGCCTCCCGCCAGAATCAGATCCCATTGGTGTGTTGTCATGGGGTCCCGGCTACCAGGGTGGCCTTGCGAAGCGCCGCCAGGCTGTCGCTGCCCGTACAGAAGCAGGCAACCCGAAGCTGGGCAATCATGGTTTCAAAATGGGCGATGACCGCATCGCTGGAGATCAGCGCGCTTTGCAGAACGCCAGCCGCCTGTCCGACCAGGCTGGCCCCCAGGCAGAGCGCCTTCGCCGCCTCCACGCCGTTGGCAATACCGCCCGAGGCGATGAGCGGCATCTCCGGCAGCGCCTGGTGAAGATCTTTTAAGGCCACCGCAGTAGGAATCCCCCAGTCGGTGAACGCCATAGCCACCGCACGGTCGTGCGCCGAGATGGCGCGTTCACCCTCTACGGCGGCCCAGCTGGTTCCGCCTGCACCGGCCACATCGAGCATAGCGACACCCGCCTCTGCCAGCTGGCGCGCAACCGGCACCGATAAACCATTGCCCACCTCTTTCACCACCACCGGTACCGGCAGCGCTTCTACCGTCTGCTGAATGGCATTAAGCACGCCGCACCAGTTGCGGTCACCGCCGTGCTGCAGGGCCTCCTGCAGAGGGTTGAGATGGATGATCAGTGCGTCAGCCGCCAGCGTCTCTACCGCGCGCTGCGCGAAATCGCGTCCCTGAGGACCGGCAATTTGCGCCGCGCCCAGATTCGCCAGCAGGACAATATCCGGTGCCGCATCCCGGAGGGAACGGGTCAACCCCTGGGTTGCGGGGCTTTCAAGCGCTACGCGCTGCGATCCCACCCCCATTGCCAGCCCCAGCGTCTGGGCAGCCCTGGCCAGGTTTTGATTAATCAGGGTCGCCCGCTGCGTGCCCCCGGTCATGGAGCTGATGAGCAGCGGTGCCTGCAGGGTTCGGCCAAACAGGGAGGTTGAAACATCAACCTCATCAAGGTGCAGCTCTGGCAGGGCGCAGTGTTCAAACCGCCAGCGTTCAAAGCCGCTGGTGCATTTCCTGACACCTGCGGCATTCCTGAGGACGATATCGAGATGATCGCTTTTCCGTTGCGACAGACTGGTCATTGACACTCCGAAAGGGAAAGACTCTGGCTGATGTGCGACAACTGTTTATCAAACCATGCGCGAATATAGCGGCGGGCGGTACTTCCGTGCTGACAGGCTGTCGCCAGGTGTTGGTCGGCGCTGTTGACATGCTCAAGCAGCCGCTGAAAAACGGTCTGGGCGCCAAGGACCGCCACCAGCGTGGATTTATCCTCATCCTGATGGGGATCTTTACCGGTGGTATTGGAGCCGTCAGTAAGATCGTCAATCAGCTGAAATGCTTGCCCCAGATCGCGGGCAAAAAAACGTAGCCGCTCATTAACCGCAGGCGGAGCCTGGGCCGCAATCGCCGCCAGCTGCAACGTCGCGTTAAACAGGCTGCTGGTCTTCAGCTCGTTGGTCAGCAGGATCTCATCCACATTTTGCGCCTGCCGGGCTTCGTTGAGATCGCGAAATTGCCCCTGCACCAGCCCCATATGCCCGACGGACATAGAGAGCTCGGCAATGGCGCGGGCTTTCGCCTCATGCGTGAGCGCGGGCGCGCGTGAGATAACGTTAAAGGCGTGACTCAGGAGCGCGACCGCAGAAAGTATGGCGACGTTTTCGCCATACTGACAGTGAATGGTCGGCCGCCCACGGCGCATCTGCGCATTATCCATGCAGGGCATATCATCCAGGATAAGCGAGGCAACATGGACCATTTCGATGGCACAGGCCAGATCCAGTAGGCCCGGCTGCTCGCGTTTGCACCCCATGTCTGTGGCGGCCAACACCAGCAATAACGGACGCATCCGCTTGCCGGCTATAAGCGTTGCATCGCGCATTGCCGCATAGACCTGCCCTACCTGTTCACCGGCAGGGAGAAGCTGCTCAAGGCGTTGTTCAAACGCAGACAGAAGTATCTTTGCATCATCTTCATGGCTGAGAGTCATAGTCGCTTTCCCGTTATTGTTATGGCGAGCTCCGCAGAAGATGGGTAAACGGATCCCGGGGAGGATGTAGAAAGCGTAGCGCATCCTTTTGCGTTTTGTTTTTAGCGAACGAAAAAGAATTATGAGAAGCGAAATTGGATATTTTAAATCAATGACTTAACAGGAATGGACAACCTAAAATTACACAAGAATTTACATTTGTATAGATTTAGAGCGAACAAAAAACGCTGCCGGCAGGAGGGACATGCCGGCATCAGTAATCAGGATCGCGAAGCACAGGCGGGTGCCAGAGGAAGCGTATCCATAAAACGCGCGAAAATTCTGTCGATTTTACGGCGATGCAGGCTGCTAAATAACGAAGCAACCGGGATAAATTCGGATTCGCCAATATTATCGATGACCACCAGGTAGCCGTCTTTTTCTGAGGTACGGCGATAGAGGATATTATAATCCTTCAGGTTCATGGTCGCGATGCGATGGGCAATTAAATCATTGCGCAGTTCATAGAGGAGGTTGTCAATTTCCTCGGCGCTCAGTAAATCGTTTTTAATGTAGTGCCCCAGCGTTTTGGATATTTCGCCATCATAATCTCTTATCAGGTCAAATACATACCCTTCGCCAAGCGCCGTTTCCACTTTACCGTGAAAATCAGGGATCGCGCGGCTGTGCTGAATTTGCGTTAAGCGCTTGCGGTAGTAGCCAACCTCGCGGCGTACCTCTTTTACTCCGCCGTCGTCCGGATTGTAGAGAATTTTAATGCACTTACTACTATCCTGCGGATGTTGATAGCAAATGCGGTGTCGGCCACGTCCAATTGTTTTATGCAGGTTCATCATCATATTTCTCCTTATATGAATAATGATCGCCTCTGCTTTCTAAACAAATGTTAAACGAGGGCTGGGTCATTATTATCCTGACACCAGAGTCGCACAAATATGCAAATTAAGAGGGCGGGCGTCCGTGGATATATCCGTCAGACGCGCAAAATAGAGGACGAGGGGGGAAACTGCGTTATTTATTTTTATTTAGGGTGTTATTTCAATATTAGCGTGGCGGGCCCCGTTTAGCCCCCCTCCCCCGCAATTCTCCCCACCATGGCGCGCAACTCCTCCCGCGTGAGCGGTTTTCTGTCCGTAACGAAGTGCAACGTCATCCCTTCGATAAAGGCATCCAGCCCCCGGGCAGTGACCGGGTCGAACCACTGCTCAAGCGTCGTCTGGCTGGTCTTCATCCAGTCCTGCATGACGCTTTTTAGCGGAGCGCTGCGATTCATAAACGCATAGAGCTGGTACATCAGCTCCATATTGTGCGGTGTGGTGACCTGGGAACTGTATATCAGGGTGGTGATCGCCTCGCACGCCATCTCGGGCCCGGTGACGCCAGCGAAGAAGTCACGGTACTGCACGGACATCTGTTGCTGGGTAAACCAGGTAAATGCCTCTTCGAGCAGCGCATCTTTGCCCGCAAAATAGTAGGTCATCGAACCCAGCGGCACGCCTGCGCAGCTGGCAATTTTACGATGGGTAACGGCATGAATACCGTGTTCGGCGATGGTGTCCAGCGTCGCCTGAAGAATACGCTCCCTGCGCTGCGGATCGTTTGGTCGTCTGCTCATTTTACCCTCTGCCAGTTTGTGTACAAATGTACACAAGCTTGCTACTGTTGTCGTCAGTAATCTCCCTCTGGTGAACAAAACATGACTGCCATTTCGCCTCGCAGAGTTCTGCAGCGCCGTATGTGGGCGCTCTTTATGTTCTTCTTTATTCCCGGGCTGCTCATGGCCTCGTGGGCCACACGTACCCCCGCTATCCGCGATATTTTATCGGTATCGACGGCAGAGATGGGGATCGTCTTGTTTGGCCTCTCCGTCGGTTCGATGAGCGGCATTCTCTGCTCTGCCTGGCTGGTGAAGCGTTTTGGTACGCGACAAGTGATTCGCACGACTATGTGCTGCGCAGTGGTAGGAATGGTGATCCTCAGCACGGCGCTCTGGTTCACGTCACCGCTGATGTTTGCCCTGGGACTTACCGTCTTCGGCGGCAGCTTCGGGGCGGCGGAAGTGGCCATCAACGTTGAAGGGGCGGCGGTCGAGCGCGAGATGGGCAAAACGGTATTGCCCATGATGCACGGTTTTTACAGTCTCGGTACCCTGGCGGGCGCAGGGGTGGGCATGGCACTCACCGCCTCTGGCGTGGCCGCAAATCTGCACATTCTTTTTGCTGCGCTGGTCTGTATCGCGCCGATCCTGCTTGGCATAACCGCCATTCCTGACGGCACCGGAAAAAATGCCGGCGAAGAGTCCAGCGGGGGCGAAAAAGGGCTGCCCTTCTATCGCGATATTCAGCTGATGTTGATTGGCGTCGTGGTGCTGGCCATGGCCTTTGCCGAAGGGTCTGCCAACGACTGGCTGCCGCTGTTGATGGTGGACGGCCACGGCTTTAGCCCTACCTCCGGCTCGCTGATTTATGCCGGGTTTACGCTGGGTATGACCGTAGGACGTTTCACCGGCGGCTGGTTCATCGACCGTTACAGCCGCGTCAGCGTAGTGCGCGCCAGCGCCCTGCTGGGTGGCCTGGGCATCGCGCTGATTATCTTTGTAGATGTGGACTGGGTAGCCGGCGTCTCGGTGATCCTCTGGGGACTGGGCGCCTCGCTGGGATTCCCGCTCACTATCTCTGCGGCCAGCGATACCGGTCCGGATGCGCCAACCCGCGTCAGCGTAGTGGCGACAACCGGCTACCTTGCGTTTCTGGTAGGCCCGCCGCTGTTAGGATTCCTGGGCGAGCATTACGGGTTACGTAGTGCAATGCTGGTCGTGTTAGGGTTAGTGATTATTGCTGCGCTGGTGGCGCGAGCGGTGGCAAAACCGGCGCCTCAGGCAGAATCTGCCACGGAGAATGGATAATGAGCATCAAACTGATTGCAGTGGATATGGATGGCACCTTTTTAAGCGATAGCAAGCAGTACAATCGCGAGCGCTTTTTGCAGCAGTACGCGCAAATGAAGGAACAGGGAATACGTTTTGTGGTTGCCAGCGGCAATCAGTATTACCAGCTCATCTCTTTCTTCCCGGAGATTGCCCATGAGATCGCTTTTGTCGCCGAAAACGGCGGCTGGGTAGTGAATGCCGGAGAGGATGTGTTTAACGGCGAATTGACGCAATCGCACTTCGCCACCGTCTCACGCTATCTCTGCACCCTGCCGGGAATAGAGGTGATCGCCTGCGGTAAGAACAGCGCCTACACCCTAAAACACTATGGCGATGCCTTTCACGAGATTGCGGCAAAATATTATCACCGCCTGGAAAAGGTAGAGAATTTCGATAACTTCAACGACATTTTCTTCAAGTTTGGCCTCAATGTCTCGGATGAAGAGATTCCGCGCATTCAGGCGCTGATCCACGACGAACTGGGCGACATCATGGTGCCCGTTCATACCGGCAACGGCAGCATCGACCTGATTATTCCCGGCGTGCATAAAGCCAATGGCCTGCGCCTGCTGCAGGCGCTGTGGGGCATTGAAGATCATGAAGTGGTGGCGTTTGGCGATAGCGGGAATGACGTCGAGATGCTCAAACAGGCAGGCTTTGGTTTTGCGATGGCTAACGCCGGGGATCACATCAAAGCGGTAGCCCGCTTTGAAGCGCCGCACAACAACGAAGAGGGCGTGCTGCAGGTGATTGATAAAGTGTTAAAACGCGAAGCGCCGTTTAATTAATACTGACAGGCCGGGCCATCGCCCGGCCTGCTGGTTAATCGGGCTGAAGTGCGTTTCCGACCCGTTTATCTTTCAGGAATATCACCATCAGGACCAGCCACAGCAGACCGTTTGCCAGATTGAAGAGGCTGAACAGACCATTGCCACCGAAGCTGAACGCGTGCTTGCTCACCTCGATACCCACCGTAAAGATCAGCATCTGTAACATTCCCATCGCCGCCGAGACGGTACCCTTACTCATGTCGCTGGCGAAGAGGGTCAGACGTACCAGCCCGGCGTTGGCCAGGCCAATACCGAACGCATAGAGGCTTAGCCCGGCGGTCATCCACAGGTAAGCGTGCGAAGAAACGACCGTTGCCACTGCGGCCAGCAGCAGGCCCAACGTAATTGGCCACCCCCCCATAATGATGAGAGAACGCACGGTACGACGCGAGGTGAGCCGCGCCAGCACCAGGTTGCCGATAATCAACGCGCCAAAGATCGGCACCTGCAGCAGACCATACTCATAGCTGCTGAGCTGCTCGCCGCTGATGATAATCACCGGCGATTGGGCAATCCACGCCAGCAGCGGCAGGCTAACAAAGCCGGTCGCCAGCGCCCCCGCCACGAAGCGCACATTTTTCATCACCGCTTTATAGTCGCGTCCCAGCTCCCGCATGGAAAGCGTCTCACCCAGCCGGGTCGCCGTTTCGGGCATGGCTTTCCAGAGGCCAAAGAATGAGATGGCCGCCAGCAACGCAAACAGAATAAACATCCCTTCCCAGGGCGCCACGTGGACCCAGGCGGCGCCCACCAGCGGACCGAGCAGCGGCGCAATCAGCGCGACGTTCGCCATCAGCGCGGTGATCTTGATACAGACCGCCTCCTCAAACGACTCCTGAATTGCGGCATAGCCCACGGCACCGATAAAGCAGAGGCTTACCCCCTGCAAGAAACGCAGGAAAGTAAACTGCTCAATGTTCTGCGCCAGCAGGATGGCGAGACAGGTAACGATAAACCAGACCACCCCGGTGAGCATCACCGGGCGGCGGCCAATGCGATCCGAGAGCGGCCCCAGCAGCCACTGCAAAAACATCCCGCCGGCCAGATAGGCGGTCATGGACGTGGGTACCCACTCAATCCCCGCGTTGTACTGCTCGACGACCGCCAGCATACCCGGCTGGATCATATCGTTGCCGATATAGGTCGAAAATTCGTACAGCACCAGACACAGAGGAAACAGCAACGCCTGACGACCCAGACGGTTGCCGGAAGAAGAACGGTTTAACATGGAGTCTCTTTCTTAGATAAAAATCGCGCTGAGTGTAATGAAATGGCCGCCCCAGCGGTAGCAAATTAACCAGACGTAGCCGAAATTGCGCACATTTCGCTGTCGTTTAAGGTTTCCTTAAGTTGGCATCCGTATGCTTGAGGTTTTTCCGTCATTGACCTTTATTATGACACAGATTACCCCGGCTTCAGAATTGTCTAAGTTAAAGACAACTAAGACAAAAAGACTTTACCCCTTGCCGAACCGTTTTTATGGTTATCAGCTTATTGCGCTACTGATTCTGGCCGCGCTTTTTAGCTGGTTAGGCCGGGATGAAACCCTGGACAGGCTACTGACCGGTTACTGGTACGACGCCGCGTTGCACACCTTTCCGCTCAAGCAGAACGTCTTGCTGGATGTGCTTAACCATCGGCTTGCGAAATATCTCACCATCACCCTGACGGCCGTCACGCTGCTCTACGGGGTCTGGAGACGTAATCCGCAGCTGGTCGTCGGGGCGCTACTGATGGGGCTGGGCACGCTAGTAGTGGGCGCGCTGAAAGCGGTTAGCCATCATAGCTGCCCCTGGGATCTGGTGGAGTACGGCGGTGATGCCGTCTCGTTTCCGCTATTTGGCACCACGCCGTTGAACAGCGGCCCCGGGCGCTGCTTCCCCGGCGGCCATTCGTCGAGCGGCTTTATGGTCATGGGGCTGTTTTTTGCCTTCTGGCACGATCGCCCCCGCCTCGCCTGGGGAATGATGGCACTCGGGGTGGTGCTCGGGCTGGTGATGGGGTACGGCCAGGTGATGCGTGGCGCACATTTTTTCTCACACAACCTGTGGGCGGGTTGGTGGGTTTGGTTTTCCCAGCTGGCAGCCTATGCGCTGATGACCCGCTGGTTTGCAAAAGAGTGACGAGGGTATGTTAGAAAATCTGAACTATGGACTGTTTTACTGGATCAATGCCACCCCCGCTTCGCCGGCGTGGATGATCGACTTCGCCACCTTTGTGGCAAAAGACTTAATTAATATCGTCCCGGCGTTGGTGGTCATTCTCTGGCTGTGGGGACCCCGCAAACAGGTAGGTGCCCAGCGTCAACTGGTCATCAAGATTGCGATGGCGCTGGGCGTGAGCTTGCTGGCCTCCTGGGGGCTGGGCCACACCTTCCCGCACGATCGTCCGTTCGTTGATCATATTGGCTATAACTTCCTGCACCATGCCGCCGATGACTCTTTCCCGAGCGACCATGGCACAGTGATTTTCACTTTTGCCCTGGCCTTCGTGCTCTGGCATCGCCTCTGGTCCGGAATCATCTTGATGGCGGTGGCCCTCGCTATCGCCTGGTCTCGTGTCTACCTCGGCGTTCACTGGCCGCTGGATATGCTCGGCGGACTGATGGTGGGGATGATGGGCTGCCTCAGCGCACAGATCCTGTGGAACCTTTTTGGCGAGACGCTTTATCGCGCCCTCTCTCAGCTGTACCGCATCTGTTTCGCCCTCCCCATCCGTAAAGGCTGGATACGTGACTAACCCTGGTTTGGCAGGTTACACTTGAGCCCCCAGCGTAGCGGGGGCTTACCAACTGCCGAGGACCTATGGAAACACGTCGCGAAGAACGTCTGGCTCAACTGATTAACGCACTCAAGCGCAGCGATAAACTGCATCTGAAAGAGGCCGCCGCCCTGCTTGGCGTCTCGGAGATGACGGTGCGGCGCGATCTTAATAGTGAGAGCGGTCCGGTTGTGCTTCTCGGTGGCTATATCGTGCTGGAGCCACGCAGTGCCAGCCACTATTTACTGAGTGACCAGAAGACCCGGCTGGTAGAAGAGAAGCGCAAGGCGGCGCGGCTGGCCGCCACCCTGGTGCAGCCTCATCAGACGCTCTTTTTCGACTGCGGTACTACCACCCCGTGGATTATCGACGCTATCGACAACGCCCTGCCTTTTACCGGGGTCTGCTATTCGCTGAATACTTTTCTCGCGCTTCAGGAAAAACCGGCGTGCCGGGTGATTCTCTGTGGCGGCGAGTTCCATGCCAGTAATGCGATTTTCAAACCGCTGAATCTGCATGACACCTTAAACAACCTCTGTCCGGATATCGCCTTCTACTCCGCGGCAGGCCTGCATCCCCGTCACGGGGCGACCTGCTTCAATCTGGATGAGTTACCGGTGAAACACTGGGCGCTGAGTATGGCGCAGCAGCATGTTCTGGTGGCCGACCACAGTAAATTTGGCAAAGTACGCCCGGCGCGGATGGGGGATTTAGGGCAATTTGACGTGATTGTCAGTAATTGCCGTCCGGACGATGAGATGGTGGCGCTGGCGAAGGCGCAGCAGATTAAGCTGATGTATTAATCCTTCGCCCACCGCAGAACAGTAGATATGAAAACGGCAACCTTCGGGTTGCCGTTTGCGTTTGCTTAAGAGAACCAGCTGCCAAACCACTGGTGGAATTTCATCATGACGAAATCCCACATCCGGCTAAAGAAACCGCCCTCTTCCACCGCTTCCATCACGATAAGCGGGCGCTGCTCGATAGATTTCCCGTTCAGCTGGAAGTCGATAGTGCCTACCACCTGGCCCTTTTTTAGCGGGGCGGTCAACTGAGGATCGGTCAGGGTGAAGCTGGCTTTCAGATTTTTAAGCTGACCACGTGGGATGGTCACCGAACCGGCGTCACCAGCACCGAGGTTCACTTCGCTTTTGTCGCCGAACCAGACGCGCTGGCTAACGAACGTCGCATCCGGCTTAATCGGGGTGACCGTTTCGAAGAAGCGGAAGCCCCACGTCAGCAATTTTTCCGATTCATTAAAGCGGATGCGGTCGGTTTTGGTGCCCAGCACCACCGAGATCAGGCGCATATCCCCCTGCGTTGCCGAGGCCACCAGGTTATACCCGGCACCGGCGGTCGTACCGGTTTTCATTCCGTCGACATTGACATTGCTGCTCCAGAGCAGGCGGTTGCGGTTCGGCTGGCGGATCTTGTTGAAGGTAAACTCTTTCTCTTTATGGATGGCATACTCTTCCGGCACGTCGTGAATCAGCGCCTTACCCAGCAGCGCCATATCGCGGGCGGTACTGAACTGCCCTGGGGCATCAAGGCCGTGCACGGTTTTAAAGGTGGTATTGGTTAAGCCGAGCTTTTGCGCATAGCCGTTCATCAGACCAATAAACGAATCCTGGCTGCCCGCCACGTAATCCGCCAGCGCGATGCAGGCATCGTTGCCCGACTGGATAATGACGCCTTTATTCAGATCCGAGACCGCCACCTGGTCGCCCGGCTTCAGGAACATGACCGACGAGCCGCGAAGCGCCGGGTTACCGGTGGCCCAGGCGTCTTTACCAATGGTGACCATATCGGTGAGCTTGATCTTTCCTGCTTTCAACGCCTGACCAACGACATAGCTGGTCATGATTTTTGTCAGGCTGGCCGGGTCGAGTTTTTCATCTGCATTCCCTTCTGCCAGCACTTTGCCGCTGGCGTAATCCATCAGGATCCACGCGCGTGCATCCACCGGCGGGGCTTCCGGTGCCGCCTGTTCTGCTGCATAGAGCGTAGGTGCAAAAAGAAAAAGAAGCGCTGAGCCTGCCGCCAGACTGCGCAGAGAAGTTGTTTTTCGCGTCATAATGCCACCCGAGTTTCCATTCAAAAATCACGCCACGTCACCGCGTCGCAAGAAACGATGAGTAATAACGTACTAATGCGTTCAATTAAACCAAATCCTGGTAAAGTTTTTAAAGTTTATGCAATAACCCCCCGATACGCTTTGACGCTGTCGATTTTTTTCTCTTTTGTTGCGTAATTGTTTGGATTATCTCACTCTATGCCCCCTGGACATTGAATCGCAACCGCCGGTTGTTTGTCATTTAAAGGGGTGATTATGATTACGCTGTGGGGCAGAAATAACTCAACCAACGTCAAAAAAGTGCTCTGGACGCTGGAGGAGCTCGATTTACCGTTCAACCAGATCATGGCCGGTTTGCAGTATGGCGTGAATCAGGAGGCGGAGTACCTGGCGATGAACCCAAACGGGCTGGTGCCGCTGCTGCGAGACGACGAAACTCACGTCACGCTGTGGGAGTCAAACACCATCGTCCGCTATCTGGCCGCACAGTATGGGCTTAACCGGCTATGGATTGATGCCCCGGCCGCCCGCGCGATCGGCGAGAAATGGATGGACTGGGCCAACCAGACCCTCTCCCCTGCACACCGGGTGGTGCTGATGGGGCTGGTGAGAACGCCAGAAGCTGAGCGCGACCACGCAGCCATTGAGGCGGCAAAGCAGACCCTCGAAGGGCTGTTTGCTATGCTGGATGAGACACTGGCCGCCGGGCCATGGCTCTCCGGTGACGCCTTCGGTCTGGGGGATATTGCCGTCGCGCCTTTTGTCTGGAACCTGACCAACATCGGCCTTAGCTGGACGCCGCGCCCCCACCTCGAACGCTGGATGGCCGCCCTGAGTGAGCGACCCGCCTACCGCAAAGTGGTCATGATCCCGGTGAGCTAATCAGGTACCGGACGGGCTGACTTTCAGCAGTTGCCCGTCCGTTTCATCCGTCAGCACATATAGGTAGCCGTCCGGGCCGACCCGCACATCACGAATGCGTTGATCCCTCTCCCCCAGAATCCGCCCCTCTTCCGTGACCTTGTTGCCATTCACCGTCATGACAATCACGTCTTTCTCTTTCAGCGCACCAATAAAGAGTTTGTTTTTCCATTGTGGGAAAACATCGCTGTTGTAAAAAGCCATCCCGCTCAGGGCCGGGGATTTTTTCCAGACAAACAGCGGCGGCTCAGTACCCTCGACGTGCTCACCCTTCGCTTCAGGGATCTTCAGGCCGCTGTAATTAATCCCGTGGGTCGCCAACGGCCAGCCGTAGTTTTTACCCCTCTCAGGAATGTTGATCTCATCGCCGCCGCGCGGGCCATGCTCATTGAGCCATAGCGTGTCGCTCCAGGGATTCATCGCCATGCCCTGCGGGTTGCGGATACCGTAAGACCAGATCTCCGGACGTGCGCCCGAGGTATTTACAAAGGGGTTATCTTTGGGGATCTCGCCCTCGTCGGTGAGCCGCACAACCTTGCCCTGCAATTTATCCAGCTCTTGCGCCGTGGGACGCTGGTTGTTCTCGCCCAGACCGATAAAGAGATAGCCTTTGCCATCAAAGACCAGCCTGCCGCCAAAGTGGTTGCCCGTCGAGAGCTTCGGCTGCTGGCGGAAGACCACCTTAAAGGCCTCCAGACGGGAGAAATCGTCGCTTAAGCGCCCGTAGCCTACGGCGGTTCCGGCTTTACCGTCACTCCCGGCCTCGGCATAGCTGAGCCACACCCGGCGCGAGCTCTCGAAGTCCGGCGCCAGCACCACATCCAGCAGGCCGCCCTGCCCCTTAGCCCAGACGTCAGGCACGCCAACAATCGGGTCGGAGAGGCCTTTTCCGGCCTGCCAGCGTTTGAGCTGACCGTCCTTCAGGGTGATTAACATGCCCTGATTCTGGGGCAGGAAAGCGAGCGACCAGGGGTGATCGAGTTTGTTTTGCAGCACATCCACTTTCACTTCAGCAGGCGCGGCAAGCACAGCGGTGGAGACCAGCATGAATGGCAGTAAAATAAGCGAAGATCGACGCATAACGCACTCCTTTTCGACGTATGGCTTAAAGATTAGCCAGATAGCGCAGGGGCGTTAACACTTTTACATAAACTTAAACATAAGGGGGAGTGGCCTCCCCCGGGGCTTAATTCTGATTGAGCGGTTGCTGCGTCTTCAGAGACTGAATACAGCGGGTTAAATCTGTCAAACAGACCTCCAGCTTCTCTGCGTTAACGGCGATAAAAGTGGGGCAGTCGTGTCCCCCGGTCATCATGCAAACGCCTACGGCAGAGAGCGACTGCGCAGCGCGGTACAGTACCGCCTGCTCCTCAGCGCTGCAGTGCTCACGCAAAAGAGGCGCTTTCTCACGCATGTGATTACAAAGTTCGAAGAAGTTATCTCGCAGATGGTCGCTTTCGCTGACTGACATATACCCTTTCGCTTTCCTTAGCGTCAAATAGGTGTCCAGATCGATGCGGGCGTTAATCAGTTTGCTCAGAAGATCGCGTTTGAGTCTGTCAACGGACATGCTTTTCCCCCCTTTGTCAGCTATGTGCCCAGTTAGATTATGGCTGTTTTTTGTACAAATTAATGTTTCAGGTCAATAAATATTAACGAATTAACATTATTTACAATGTTACAACCTGGCCGATAAGCAGCCTGCACAGATCGCTATAAATAGCCTGTGGAACGCTGTACAATCCCTGCCCTGAGAATCCTATAACTGACTACTTTTTAATCTATGAGCAATGTTAGCCACCCGCCGAAAATCGGCTTCGTCTCCCTGGGCTGCCCAAAAAACCTGGTGGATTCAGAACGCATCCTCACTGAGCTTCGTACCGAAGGCTATGATGTGGTGCCGAGCTATGACAATGCCGATATGGTTATCGTGAATACCTGTGGCTTCATTGACAGCGCCGTGCAGGAATCCCTCGAAGCCATCGGTGAAGCCCTGACCGAAAACGGCAAAGTGATCGTGACCGGCTGCCTGGGCGCCAAAGTGGACCAGATCCGCGAAGTGCATCCAAAGGTTCTGGAGATCACCGGGCCGCACAGCTATGAGCAGGTGCTGGAGCACGTTCACCACTACGTGCCGAAACCGAAGCACAACCCGTTCCTGAGCCTGGTGCCGGAACAGGGGGTGAAGCTGACCCCGCGTCACTACGCCTACCTGAAGATTTCCGAAGGCTGCAACCACCGCTGCACGTTCTGCATCATCCCGTCCATGCGTGGCGATCTGGTGAGCCGCCCGATTGGCGAAGTGCTGGCGGAAGCGAAGCGTCTGGCCGATGCGGGCGTGAAAGAGCTGCTGGTGATCTCGCAGGATACCTCCGCCTACGGAGTGGATGTGAAGCACCGTTCGGGCTTCCATAACGGCGAGCCGGTGAAGACCAGCATGGTGGGTCTGTGCGAACAGCTGGCGAAACTGGGTATCTGGACGCGTCTGCACTATGTCTATCCTTACCCGCACGTCGATGACGTGATCCCGCTGATGGCTGAAGGCAAAATCCTGCCGTATCTGGATATTCCGCTGCAGCACGCCAGCCCGCGTATCCTGAAGCTGATGAAACGCCCTGGCTCCGTTGACCGCCAGCTGGCGCGCATCAAACAGTGGCGCGAAATCTGTCCGGAACTGACCCTGCGCTCGACCTTTATCGTGGGCTTCCCGGGTGAAACCGAAGAAGATTTCCAGATGCTGCTCGACTTCCTGAAAGAGGCCCGTCTGGACCGTGTAGGCTGCTTCAAGTACAGCCCGGTCGAAGGTGCAACGGCTAACGAGCTGGCGGATCAGGTGCCGGAAGAGGTGAAAGAGGAGCGCTGGAATCGCTTTATGCAGTTGCAACAGCAGATCTCTGCCGAGCGCCTGCAGGAGAAAGTGGGCCGCGAAATCATGGTCATCATTGACGAAGTGGACGAAGAAGGTGCCATTGGCCGCAGCATGGCCGATGCACCGGAAATCGACGGTGCGGTCTATCTGAACGGTGAAACGAAGGTGAAACCGGGTGATATTATTCGCGTTAAAGTTGAAAACGCGGACGAGTATGACCTGTGGGGTAGCCGGGTTTAACCCTTGTTCTTGCCCTCTCCTGCCGGGAGAGGGCCATTAATCACTGTTAAATCGTTATCCGGTAGCGCACGTAGTCATCCACCGTGGCCAGCTTGTCGTACAGCGCCCTCGCCGGATTACCCTCTCGCGTGACCCAGTAGACCTTCGACCACCCTTTTTCCCGCGCTTCGTCAATGATTGCCTCGATCAATGCCCTGCCCGCACCCTGACCGCGCATTGACGCATCAACATAGAGATCTTCCAGATAGCACAGCGGCGTAGTGACCCAGGTGCCTTCATGCAGCACGCAAATAGCGAACCCCACCACCTGACCTTCGCTTTCGGCGATCCGGCAGATCATGCCCGACTCTGCGGAAAGTACCCGACGCCAGGTCGCCAGCGTCACGGCGTCATCCAGTTCAGAGCCATAAAACGCCAGATAGCCCTTCCAGAGCGATAACCATGCTGCGTAATCTTCCGCCTTCGCTTCGCGTACCTTCACCATCGTTTTCTGTTCCTGCTGTGCCAAAGAGAGAGCCATGATACTGCCAGCTTAAACGGTAGGTAAACAGCGGCGAAACTTTTGAATGAAAGCGAATTCTGGTAACCACATTGTTATTTCACTGTTGTACAATTTCGCGCTTTCGATTATAAAACCTCACTTTTGATTAAAATCACTCACACAATGAGCATTTGTGTCACGCGTTTTTTTGGTACCTCATTTTTATAACCAACAGGGTAAAAGTATGTCCATGCAAAATATTCCCAAACCTGCTGCGGCCTGGTTAGGGGTTTTAGGTCTCATCATTCTGGCGATGGGGCTCTTCTTCGCCTGGTATGGCTGGGAACTGGTCAGTTTAAAAGGGAGTCCTTACTTCCTTATCGCCGGGTGCGGCCTGATACTCTCAGCTGTCCAGATTGTCCGCCAGCGGGTCAGCGGTGCCCTTCTCTATTTTGTGGTTCTGGCAGGAACCCTCATCTGGGCATTAGTGGACGTGGGCATCGACTTCTGGCCGCTGGTATCACGCCTGTTGACCCTGACCGGTATCGCCATCCTGGTGGCGCTCTCTTTGCCATTGCTGTTACGCCGGGCAGGCAAAAAGCCGTGCTGGAAAGGGACGGCCGCCATCACCGCCGTTCTGGTGGTGGCCTTCGCCGGTACCGTTGCGGGCATGTTTGTTCCCCACGATCCGGTGAGCGCATCGGGCGCGACACTGCCGCTGACGAAAGTGAAACCCGGTGAAGAACAGGTTAACTGGGCAAATTATGGCAACACGCCGGGCGCATCGCGCTTTGTGGCCCTGGACCAGATCACCCGTGATAACGTAAAAAATCTGCAGGTGGCCTGGACGTACCGTACGGGGGATATTCCGCTGAGCCCGAACGGCGGCGGCGCTGAAGATCAGCAAACCCCGCTGCAGATTGGCAATAAACTCTTCCTCTGTACGCCGCACAACAACGTGATTGCCGTAGACGCAACCACCGGCAAAGCGTTATGGAAAACCGAAATCAACGCCACGCAGAAGAAGTGGATGCGTTGTCGCGGCCTGGCGTACTTTGATGCCAACGCCCCGCTGCAGCAGCCTACGCTGCCAGACTCCTCGCCGGTTGCTACCGTCTCCCTGCATGCCGATGCCCAGTGTCAACGCCGTATTATCATGAACAGCGTGACGCCAGAGCTGATTGCGCTGGATGCCGATACCGGCGCGTTCTGCGAAGACTTTGGTCACCATGGTCGCGTGAGCTTAAGCGCGCAGATGGGTAAAGGTGCCGATAACGGTCAGTACTACCCTACCTCAGCCCCAACGTTGGCGGGGACCACCATCGTGGTGGGCGGCCGTGTGGCCGATAACGTGGCGACCGATATGCCAGGCGGTGTGGTGCGCGGCTTCGACGTGATCACCGGCCAGCTGCGTTGGGCATTCGATCCCGGTAAGCCGGATGACCAGCAGGCGCCTGCTGCGGGCGAAACGTTCACCCGCTCAACCCCGAACGTCTGGGCGCCGATGTCTTACGATCCGCAGTCCAACACCGTATTTATGCCTACCGGCAGCGCGGCGGTTGACCTGTGGGGCGTGAAACATAACGCGCTGGATCGTAAGTTTGGTGCCTCGATGGTGGCCGTCGACGCCAGCACCGGCAAGGTGAAATGGGTTTACCAGACCGTTCATAACGACCTGTGGGACTTTGATGTCCCGATGCAGCCTACCTTCTCTGACTTCCCTACCGGCGAGGGTAAAACCACTCCGGCGCTGATTTTCGGCACCAAATCCGGGCAGCTGTTTGTGCTTGATCGCGCGACCGGCAAGCCGCTGACCAAAGTTGAAGAGCGTAAGGTCACCCAGGGCCAGATCCCGAAAGAGAACTACTCTCCGACCCAGCCCTTCTCCGTGGGCATGCCGTCCATCGGCGCGGATGTGCTGAAAGAGTCTGACATGTGGGGCGCAACGCCGTTCGATCAGCTGCTGTGCCGTATTCAGTTTAAATCGAAGCGTTACAACGGCCTGTTCACGCCGCCGGGTGATGACCCCTCCCTGAACTTGCCAGGCTCCCTGGGGGGAATGAACTGGGGCGGATTGTCTCTCGATCCGGTGAACCAGTATCTCTTTATTAACGACATGCGCGTCGGGCTGGAAGTGCAACTGATCCCGGCCTCCCCTGAAATTCAGGGCGCGAAAAACGACGGTAACGAAGCGGCCGCCATCAGCCGTCCGGTGCCGCTGGCGGGCACGCCTTACGCCATTAACGCCAAAGTACGTTTTATGTCGCCTATTGAGATCCCGTGCCAGAAACCGCCGTTCGGTACCCTGACCGCTGTCGACCTGAAAACCCAGAAGATCGCCTGGCAGGTGCCGGTAGGGACCGTGAAGGACACCGGTCCGTTTGGCGTGAAGATGGGGCTGCCAATCCCCATCGGCATGCCAACCATTGGTGGTACCCTGGCGACCCAGGGAGGTCTGGTATTTATCGCATCAACGCAGGATTACTACCTGCGTGCGTTCGATACCGCCAACGGTAAAGAGGTGTGGAAAGCCCGTCTGCCGGTTGGCAGCCAGAGCACCCCTATCAGCTATAAATCGCCGGTGGACGGTAAGCAGTATCTGCTGATCACCGCAGGCGGCGCACGTAACTCGCCGGATCGCGGCGACTATGTGATTGCTTATAAACTGCCGTAACTGGTAACCCCAGCCCTCCCAGCGGGGAGGGCTGGGCCTGCATACCGCAAAGAGTGTTAAAGGGAAAACCTCAGCGGGCTGGTAGTCTCTTGCTCTTCACACCGGAGACACTATGAATACGATTATCGATCTCTTTAACGACCATAAAAGCGAACGCAGCTTCACCGACCAGGCCGTTGATGACGCCACGCTCGAGCGCATTATCAGCACCGCATACCGTGCACCCACTTCCGTACATTCCCAGCAGGTTTCCGTTGTCGTGACGCGCGATGCGCAAAAGCGTGCGCAGATTGCCCAAATTGCGGGCGGCCAGCCGTGGATAGCTAAAGCGCCGGTGTTTATCACCTTCGTGCTGGATATGTATAAAACGCAGGTGGGCATGCAGCTGGCAGGCCACGAGCAGGTGGCACATCAGAGTATCGAGAGCCTCGTCGCTGGCGCAACCGACGTAGGCATCGCGCTGGGCTCAGTCATGGCGGCGGCCCGCTCTGAAGGGCTGGGTATTGTCCCTATTGGCGGTATCCGTCTGCGTCCGCAGGCGTTGATTGATCTGCTCGAACTGCCGGAACACACCTTCCCGGTGGCGGGCGTGGTGATTGGCCATGTCGATGTTCCCTCCCATCACAAGCCACGTCTTCCGCTCGAGACCTTCCGTCACGATGAAGCTTACGTTACCGCAGGGCTGGAAGAGAAGATTGCGCAGTATAACCAACAGATGACGGCGCACTGGCAGGCCATCAACCGCCCCGACGGTGAAACCTGGAGCGAAAGCGTGAGCGGTTATTACAAGCATATCTACTTCCCGGATGTGCTGCCGGCGATTGTGAAGCAAGGCTTCGGCGTCGATAAATAAACAAAAAGCCATCCTGACGGGATGGCTTTTTCGTACAGAGACTGACGTTAACTGAAGGCTTAGCGCGTGTCGACAACCTGCGTCTGCGGCTGAGGTTGGGATTCAAATCCCCCTTTCGAGGCCATAACAGAGCAACTTACCGCTGCCGCGAGGCTAAGCACGATCCAGATTTTCATAACGGGTCTCCTTTCATTACAGTGAAAAGTATTTAGCCTGGCACAAATCCCGCATTTTACTCACAGATTAGCCCTTAATCCTCGGATCCAGCGCATCGCGCAGCCCATCGCCCAGCAGGTTGAACGCCAGCACGGTGAGAAAAATAGCCATACTGGGGAAGAGCGCAACGTGGGGCGCAATCACCATATCTGCCCGCGCTTCATTCAACATCGCCCCCCACTCCGGGGTAGGCGGTTGCGCACCCAGTCCGAGGAACGACAAGCTGGCCGCCGAGATAATCGACACCCCGATACGCATGGTGAAGTAGACCACGATCGACGAGACGGTGCCCGGCAGGATGTGATTGAAGAGGATATTGGCATCGCTGGCGCCCATGCTGCGCGCCGATTCGATAAATGTCTGCTGCTTCAATACCAGCGTATTACCGCGCACCAGTCGGGCAAAGGCCGGTATGGAGAATACCGCCACGGCAATGATGACATTAGCCATACCGCTGCCCATCACCGCCACCACCGCAATCGCCAGCAGAATGCCGGGGAAAGCAAACAACACGTCGCAAATGCGCATGATGAGCCGATCCCACCAGCCTTCGTAATACCCTGCCAGCAGCCCCAGTACGGTGCCGATCGCCGCGCCAATCAGTACCGCGAAGACCCCCGCTGCCAGAGAGATCTGCGCCCCGAGCAGCACGCGGCTAAAAATATCGCGCCCGAGCGAATCCACACCGAACCAATGCATCATCGACGGGCCATCGTTAAGGCGATCGTAATCGAAGTAGTTTTCCGCATCGAAAGGGGCAATCCACGGCGCCAGCACCGCCACGGCAATCAGCAGCAGCACAAACAGCCCGGCGATCATCGCCACCGGCTGGCGGCGAAAACGACGCCAGAATTCAAACCACGGGGTGCGGATCCGGTCTGGCTTCAGCCCAGGCATTGCGTTCAGAACGGCCTGTCGGCGCCAGTTTAACAATCGCATCTTATTTGTACCTGATAGCCGGATTAATGGCGGCGTAGAGTACGTCCACCACTAAGTTAATGAGGATAAACTCCAGGGAAAAGAGCAGCACTTCCGCCTGAATCACCGGGTAGTCACGCATCTCCACCGAATCGACCAGCAGGCGTCCTAACCCTGGCCAGTTGAAGACTTTTTCAACCACAATTGAGCCGCCCAGCAGGAAGCCGAACTGCAGCCCCATCATGGTCACCACCGGGATCATGGCGTTGCGCAGTCCGTGCTTGAGGATAACCCACTTTTCGCTTACCCCTTTGGCCCGCGCTGTACGCATATAGTCTTCGTTAAGGACATCGACGAACGAGGCGCGGGTAAAGCGCGCCATCACCGCCGCTACCGCTGCCCCGAGCGTAACGGAAGGCAGAACGTAATGTTTCCAGGTATCGGCGCCCACGGTAGGCAACCAGCCCAACTCAACGGAGAAAATCTGCATCAACAGCATCCCCAGCGCAAACGCCGGAAACGAGATACCGGTGACTGCCAGCGCCATTCCCAGCCTGTCTGGCCAGCGGTTACGCCAGACGGCAGCGACAATACCGGCGCCCAGCCCGAATAGCATCGCCCACAGCATGCTGGTGATAGTCAGCCAGAAGGTGGGCATAAAGCGGCTGGCAATCTCATCGACAACCGGACGCCGTGACACCATCGAGGTGCCAAAATCCCCCTGCAGTACATTCACCATGTAGTGCCAGAACTGCACATACAGCGGTTGATCCAGCCCCAGCTGTTTACGCACCAGGTCAATCACCGTGGCATCCGCCTCGGGTCCGGCAATCAATCGCGCCGGATCGCCCGGCAGGATATGCACGAATAAAAAGACCAGTACCGCCACGATCAGTAGCGTAGGCAGCAGACCCAGCAAGCGTTTAATCACATAATTCAGCATGCACATTCCTCTCATCCAGCGGGCGCAACGCCCGCAGGAGTGAGTGCTTTATTTTAAATCGGCGTCGTCGAAGCTAAACCCGGTATCCGGCATGATGTAGAACCCGGTCAGCGCCTTGTTATGCGCCGAGACCAGTTTCTCTACCACCAGCGGTACCCAAGGCGACTCTTTCCAGATGGTATCCTGCGCATCCTTGTAGAGGCGGGCTTTCTCTTCTGCGTTGGTCGTTTTCAGCGCATCGGTCAGATCTTTATCCACCTGCGGATTGCTGTAAAACGCCGTATTGAAGAGGGTCGGCGGCCAGTTTTGTGAAGCAAACAGCGGTGATAACGCCCAGTCAGCCTCGCCGGTAGAAGCAGACCAGCCGGTGTAGAACATTCTCACGCCGCTCTCTTTCTGCCCTTTACCTTCCACTTCTGCTGCACGCTGTCCGGCATCCATGGCGGTAACCTGGACTTTAATGCCCACCTGCGCCAGCTGCTGTTGCGTAAACTGCAACACCTTCTGCGCGGTACTGTGATTATGCGAGGACCAGAGGGTGGTGCTAAAGCCGTTCGGATAACCGGCCTCTTTCAGCAGCTCCCGCGCTTTTGCCGGATCGTATGGCCAGGGCTGATAGCTTTGGGAAAAGGCGATCGACGGAGGCAGCACGCCGGTTGCCGGCGTGGCATAACCGGCAAAGGCGACTTTCACCAGCGCCTGACGGTTGATGGCATAGTTGATGGCTTCACGCACTTTGGGGTTGTCGAACGGCTTTTGCGTCACGTTCATGCTGATATAGCGCTGCATGATTGACGGGCTGGCCACCAGCGCCAGTTTGCTGTTTTTTGCGAGGATCGCCGCCTGCTCATAAGGGATCGGGAAAGCAAACTGCGCTTCACCGGTTTGCAGCATCGCCGCACGGGTGTTGTTATCCACCACCGGACGCCAGGTAATGGTGTCCAGCTTCGGTAGCCCTTTCTGCCAGTATCCGGCGAATTTCTTCACCTTCACGAAATCGGTCTGGTTCCAGGTGTCCAGCTCATACGGGCCGGTACCCACCGGGTGAAAACCGATCTCTTTGCCATATTTCTTCAGCGCGGCCGGAGAGATCATCGCCGTCGCCGGGTGCGCCAGAATATTGATAAAGGCTGAGAACGGCTCTTTAAGGGTGATTTTCACCGTGGTGGCATCCACCGCCTCGGTGCTGGCGATATTCTTGTACAGGTTGTAGCGCTTCAGGCTGTTAGCCGGATCGCTGGCGCGATCGAGATTCGCCTTCACCGCCTCAGCGTTAAAATCAGTGCCGTCCTGAAACTTCACGCCGCTGCGCAGCTTGATGGTGTAGACCAGCCCGTCGTCAGAGACGGTATAGCCCTCTGCCAGGACGTTTTTTAGCTTCATCTCTTTATCCAGGCCAAACAACCCCTGATAAAACGACTTCGCTACCGCCTGCGACAGGGTGTCGTTGGCGTCATAGGGATCAAGCGTCGTAAAATTGGAGGCCACGGCCACCACTACATCTTTAGCCGCCCAGGCTGGCGCGGCAGCCAGCGCTGCCGTTACGCTCGCGGCTAACAGCCATGTGCGAGCAACAAATTTGGTCATGGTATTCTCCTGTTGTTCCCTGCTGTCTGTCGTCTGTTATAACCGTGAAACCGCATTACCCTGCGGCGGTAACGCCACAAAATGGCCGGGGCTCACCTCGCGCAATGTCACCCGCTCGGTGAACTCTCCCCGCTTGCGAATATTGCCGGGTAACTCATCTTGCAGCAGTACCCGCTGCGGGCGACGATGGGCCGGATCGGCCACCGGCACCGCCGCCATCAGTTTGCGGGTATAGGGGTGCTGCGGATTTTCAAACACTGCCCGACGCGGCCCAATCTCCACAATCTGTCCGAGATACATCACCGCCACCCGGTGGCTGATGCGCTCTACGACCGCCATGTCATGCGAAATAAAGAGAAAAGCGATGCCCATCTCTCGCTGCAGGTCGAGCAGCAGGTTAATAATCTGCGCCCGAATAGAGACATCCAGCGCCGAAACCGCCTCGTCGGCAATCACCACCTTCGGGTTGAGCGCCAGCGCACGCGCGATGCAGATTCGCTGTCGCTGTCCGCCTGAAAACTCATGTGGGTACCGCCAGGCATGTTCGGGCTTAAGACCCACCCGCTCCAGCAGCCAGGCCACCCGCCGCTGCGCGGCCTCCCCCTCAAGCATCTTATGCACCCGCAGCGGCTCCATGATCGAATAGCCCACCGTCTGGCGGGGATCGAGCGAGGCGTAGGGATCCTGAAAAATATACTGAATATCCCGGCGCAGCGGCTGCAGCCTGCTCGCTTCCAGGGTATCGATTCGCTCACCGTTGAAGGTGATGGTCCCCTCCTGCGCCTCCACCAGCCGCAGCAATGCCCGGCCAGTGGTTGATTTGCCGCTGCCGGACTCCCCCACCAGCGATAAGGTTTCGCCAGGCCAGAGATCGAAGCTCACGTTTTCGACCGCGTGCACTTCGCGTTTGACGCGGTTGAAGAGCCCCCCGCGCAGAGGGAAGTGGGTTACCAGATCGCGTACCTGCAGAATGGGATCCCCTGGCATCACGGTGTCCTGCTCGGTTTCAGCCTCCTGCTGGCCTCCGTTTTTCAGGGAAATCAGCGGAAAACGGCGTGGCAGATTGCTGCCGTTCATCGCCCCAAGGCGCGGTACCGCCGTCAGCAGAGCACGGGTATAAGGGTGCTGAGGATCATGAAAAATTTGCTCTACGCTGCCGGTCTCCACCGCCTCGCCCTGATACATCACCAGCACGCGATCGGCAATATCGGCCACCACGCCCATATCGTGGGTGATGAAGATCACCCCCATCGCCATCTCTTGCTGCAACACTTTAATCAGTTGCAGAATTTGCGCCTGAATGGTGACATCCAGCGCCGTGGTCGGCTCGTCGGCAATGAGCACCGCCGGGCGACACGAGAGGGCCATCGCGATCATCACGCGCTGGCGCATACCGCCAGAGAGCTGATGCGGATAGCGGGAGAGAATAGTCTGCGCCTGCGGAATACGCACCTGTTCTAACATCCGTCTGGCCTCTTCCAGCGCCTGCTCGCCATTCAGCCCCTGGTGCAGGCGAATGGACTCGGCAATCTGTTCCCCCACCGGGAACACCGGATTGAGAGAGGTCATCGGTTCCTGAAAAATCATGGCCATATCCGCACCGCGCACGTCGCGCATCTGCGACTGGCTCAGCCCGGCGAGATCGCTCACCAGGCCATTACGGCGGCGAAGCAGCAGTTGGTCGCAGGTCAGCACGCCGCCGGCCTGCTCAATCAGGCGCATTAACGAGAGGGCGGAAACCGATTTTCCCGAGCCCGACTCCCCTACGATGGCCAGCGTCTCGCCGCGTTTCAGCGTTAACGAGAGGTTTTTAACTGCCGGGATCAGCTGCCGCTCTTCAGGAAACGCGACATTCAGGTTGCGAACGGACAGCACCTGCTGCTGATCCAGTTCATCACTGTGCGGCACCTGATACCCCCTTATTCACGATAAATACCGGTCGATGGCGCATCGCCAGCGTAGCCCCAGGCGCGGTACATGCCTTCGCTGTTAAACGGCAACGCCACGTTACCTTCACGATCGACCGCAATCAGCCCGCCGCTGCCCTCCAGCGCCGGCAGTTTTTCCATCACCACCCGTTCGCAGGCTTCTGCGAGGCTTAAGCCGCCGTAATCCATTAAGGCCGCGATGTCATAGGCCGCCAGCGTGCGGATAAATACTTCGCCCGTACCGGTGCAGGAGACGGCGACGCTGGCGTTATTGGCATAGCACCCTGCGCCAGGGAGCGGGCTGTCGCCCACCCGACCGGGCAGTTTATTGGTCATGCCCCCGGTGGAGGTAGCGGCCGCCAGGTTGCCGGCTTTATCCAGCGCTACGGCGCCGACGGTACCCATTTTGGTGGACTCATCCAGCGGGGCGCCGTGGTGATCGAGACGGGTTTCACCTTCGGCACGCGCGGCCAGCAGCTGCTCGAAACGCGCCGGCGTTGAAAAGAGCTCGGGCGAAACCGGCGCCATCCCCTGCGCAAAGGCAAAATTCTCCGCCCCTTCCCCCACCAGTAAGACATGCGGGCTTTGCTCCATTACCAGCCGTGCGGCCAGCACCGGATTACGCAGACGGCTCACGCCGGCCACTGCCCCCGCTTTCAGGGTGACGCCATCCATCACGCAGGCGTCCAGCTCATGGGTTTCATCGCGGGTAAAAACCGACCCGATCCCGGCGTTGAACAGCGGGCACTCCTCCAGCAGGCGCACGGCTTCGGTTACCACGTCCAGTGCGCTTTCTCCCGCTTCCAGCATCCGCTGGCCGGTTTCCACAATAGAGGAGAGCGCCTCGATATAGCACCTCTCCTGCTCCATACTTAGCTGCGATCGGGTAATTGCCCCGGCGCCTCCATGAATTGCGATGACTGCCTTGCTCATTTCACATCACCTGTTCGCGGCTTTTTTTATAAATATCATTATCGTTGATGGAGCTTCAGATAATTTTTGAATATAGAAAGACGATACAGTGATGTAAAGCCTAAGCCCATGGTGTCATACAGTTAGCGGCACTTTTCTGCCATAATGGGCGCTTTCGTTGTCATCCCGCTGGAGTTACCTATGGATTTTACCGCCGGACTGATGCCGCTTGAGACGGCACTTACGCAGATGCTTGAACGTTTGACGCCGCTAACGGCGTCCGAAACCCTGCCTCTGTTGCAGTGTTTTGGTCGCGTAACGGCAGCCGATATCGTCTCGCCGCTGAACGTACCGGGTTTCGATAACTCGGCGATGGACGGTTACGCCGTTCGTCTGGCGGATCTGGCCGCTGGCACCGCTCTTCCGGTTGCCGGGAAAGCCTTTGCCGGGCAGCCTTTCCATGGCGAGTGGCCAGTGGGAAGCTGTATTCGCATCATGACCGGCGCGCCGGTGCCGGAAGGCTGCGACGCGGTGGTCATGCAGGAAGAGACCGAGCAGACGGAGAGCGGCGTACGTTTTACCGCGCCGGTAAAAGCGGGTCAGAACATTCGCCGCAGCGGAGAAGATATCGCCCTCGGGGCAACGGTGTTTGCCGCCGGGACAACGCTGACGGTGGCTGAGCTGCCGGTGCTGGCCTCTCTCGGTATCGCCGAGGTGGCGGTAGTACGCAAAGTGCGCGTGGCGCTCTTCTCCACCGGCGATGAATTACAGCTTCCGGGCCAGCCGCTGCAGGAGGGTCAAATCTATGACACCAACCGGCTGGCGGTCCATCTGATGCTGGAGCAGCTCGGGTGTGACGTCATAAATCTCGGCATTATTCCGGACGATCCGGAAAAACTGCGCGCCACCTTTATGGAAGCAGACCGCGTTGCAGACGTGGTGATCAGCTCCGGCGGCGTATCGGTAGGCGAAGCGGATTACACCAAAACCATACTCGACGAGCTGGGAGAGATTGCTTTCTGGAAGCTGGCGATCAAGCCGGGCAAACCTTTCGCCTTCGGCAAACTGCAACAGAGCTGGTTCTGCGGGCTGCCGGGCAACCCGGTTTCGGCCGCCCTCACCTTCTATCAGCTGGTGATCCCGCTGTTGGCGAAGCTCTCCGGCAGCAATGCCAGTCCGCTGCCGGTTCGCCAGCGGGTACGCACCGCAACGCGGCTCAAGAAATCCCCTGGTCGCCTCGATTTCCAGCGCGGCATCCTGGCGCATAACGCAAACGGCGAGCTGGAAGTGAGTTCCACCGGGCATCAGGGGTCGCATATCTTTAGCTCCTTCAGCCAGGGCAACTGCTTTATCGTGCTTGAGCGTGAGCGCGGCAACGTAGAGGCGGGCGAATGGGTTGAGGTTGAACGCTTTAACCACCTGTTCGGAGGCTGATATGACGGCTGAGCTGAGCGACCAGGAGATGATGCGTTATAACCGCCAGATTGTGCTGCGCGGTTTTGACTTTGAGGGTCAGGAAGCGCTGAAAGCGGCCAGCGTGCTGGTGGTCGGACTCGGTGGCCTGGGCTGCGCGGCGGCGCAATACCTGGCCGCGGCGGGGGTCGGCCAGATGACGCTGCTGGACTTCGATACTGTCTCGGTTTCAAACCTGCAGCGCCAGACGCTGCACAGCGACGCCACGCTCGGCCAGCCCAAAGTGGCTTCTGCCCACGCGGCGCTGGCACGTATTAATCCCAACGTTCAGTTCACCCTCCTTGACGCGATGCTGGATGACGAAGCGCTCTCAGCCCTGATTGCCCGGCACGATCTGGTGCTCGACTGCACCGATAACGTCGCCATTCGCCACCAGCTAAACGCCGGCTGCTTCGCCCACAAAACGCCGCTGGTCTCCGGCGCGGCCATTCGCATGGAAGGGCAAATTAGCGTTTTCACCTGGACCGAGGGTGAGCCCTGCTATCGCTGCCTGAGCCGTCTGTTCGGTGAAAACGCGCTCACCTGCGTGGAGGCGGGGGTGATGGCCCCCCTGGTCGGTATCATCGGGTCGCTGCAAGCGATGGAGGCGATCAAGGTGCTGGCGCACTACGGTACGCCTGCCGCCGGAAAAATCGTGATGTATGACGCCATGACCTGCCAGTTCCGCGAAATGAAGCTGATGCGTAACCCGGGATGTGAGGTGTGCGGAGGTTAAGCCTTGTTGTGGCCTGATCCCCTCACCCCGGCCCTCTCCCACAGGGAGAGGGAGAAAACCGTAGGCCGGATAAGCGCCAGCGCCACCCGGCAACAGAATCAAATCGACGTCCGGCCAAACGCCCCCTGCCAGTCCTGTTCGAACTTCGCCACCGCCGCCTCAACCGCCGGAGAAGCAAGCAACTGCTGCGCCACATCCAGCGGCAGGGTAATCGATTCGCAGCCCGCCAGCAGGCAATCCAGCGCCTGGCGCGGCGTTTTAAAGCTGGCCGCCAGCACTTTCGCCTGCGGCGCATGCAGGGTGAGCAGTTGCTGAAGTTCGACCACCGTCTGGATCCCATCCCCGCCCTGCGCATCTACGCGGTTAACATACGGCGCGACATATTCCGCTCCCGCCAGCGCAGATAACATCCCCTGCGCTGCCCCGTACACGGCGGTACCCAGCGTCGGGATCCCCTCGGCTTTCAGCATCCTGATTGCTGCCAGCCCCTCTGCCGTCACCGGCACTTTAACTACCAGGTCCGCCATCATTCCGCGCAGTTTAATGGCCTCTTCCACCATCCCTTCCGCGTGTGATGCCATGACCTGAGCAAATAAGCGCCCTTTGCCTCCCAGCGCGTCGTGCAGTTCCGGTAGCAGAACCTCCAGCGGCGTTTTTCCTGCCGCCACGATGCTCGGGTTCGTGGTCACGCCCGCCAGCGGGAAGACGCGCGCCAGTCTTTTTACGGCAGCGACGTCGGAAGTGTCGAGATAGAGTTCCATGATAGTGTCCTCAAAAATGAATCTGCATTTACCCTAGCACGGCAAAACCTTTCCTGGAGTTGACGCACATCAAGATAACTTTCATTCGAAAGTAATTTAATCTTCATACGCAACCCAGAGGCATAATCATGATCTTCAACATTCAGCGCTACTCTACCCACGACGGCCCCGGTATCCGTACCGTCGTGTTCCTGAAAGGCTGCTCCCTGAGCTGCCGCTGGTGTCAAAATCCTGAAAGCCGCCGTCGTCACCGCGATCTGCTGTTTGATGCGCGCCTTTGCATGGAGGCGTGCGAGCTGTGCCAGCAGGCGACGCCAGACGTTATTGAACGCGCGTTAAATGGCCTGGTCATTCATCGCGAAAAGCTGGATGAGGCCGCGTTCAACGCGCTGACCGATTGCTGCCCAACTCAGGCCCTCACCGTCTGCGGGGAAGCGCAGCCGGTAGAGGAGATCATAGCCAGGGTGGTTCGCGACAAGCCTTTTTACGATCGCAGCGGCGGCGGTATGACTCTCTCCGGCGGCGAACCTTTTATGAACCCAGCGCTGGCGCAGGCGTTGTTTCAGGCCAGCCGGGAGCAAGGCATACACACCGCCGTGGAGACCTGCCTGCATGTTCCCTGGCACAATATTGAACCCTCATTACCCTATGTCGATCTCTTCCTGGCCGACCTGAAACAGGTCGATAGCGCACGCTTTAAACAGTGGACCAACGGCTCTGCGAAGCGCGTACTGGACAACCTGAAACGGCTCGCCGCCGCGGGAAAAACCCTTACCATCCGCGTACCGCTGATCCCGGGTTTTAACGCCGATGAGGCCTCGGTGACCGCCATTACTAATTTTGCCGCCGACAAACTCAACGTTCGCGATATCCATTTTTTACCCTATCACACGCTGGGCATGAATAAGTACAGCCTGCTCGGCGAACCCTACTCTGCCCCTGATAAACCGCTCGATAACCCTGATTTACTGGCCTTTGCACAGCAGTATGCCAGCCAGAAAGGGTTAACGGCGACCCTACGAGGATAACGTTATGACGACCCTGAATCTCACTACCCTGAGCGATCGCATTAAAGCCCATAAAACCGCGCTGGTTCATATCGTCAAGCCGCCGGTCTGTACCGAGCGTGCTCAGCACTATACCGAGATGTACCAGCAGCATATGGACAAACCGATCCCGGTGCGCCGCGCGCTGGCGCTGGCACACCATCTGGCGCAGCGGACCATCTGGATCAAACACGATGAGCTGATTATCGGAAACCAGGCGAGCGAAGTCCGCGCCGCGCCCATCTTCCCGGAGTATACCGTCGCCTGGATTGAGAAAGAGATCGACGACCTGGCCGACCGTCCTGGCGCAGGCTTTGCGGTGAGCGATGAGAACAAACGCGTGCTGCATGAGATCTGCCCGTGGTGGCGTGGTCAGACGGTGCAGGATCGCTGCTACGGCATGTTCACCGATGAGCAAAAAGGGTTACTGGAGAGCGGTATCATCAAGGCCGAAGGTAACATGACCTCCGGCGATGCCCACCTGGCGGTGAACTTCCCGCTGCTGCTGGAAAAAGGGCTGGATGGTCTGCGCCATAAGGTGGATGAACGCCGTTCGCGAATCAACCTCACCTGCCTTGACGACCTGCACGGCGATCAGTTCCTGAAGGCAATTGATATCGTGCTGGAGGCGGTCAGCCTGCATATTGAACGCTTTGCCGCCCTGGCGCGTGAGATGGCCGCCACTGAAACCCGCGAAAGCCGCCGCGATGAACTGCTGGCGATGGCGGAAAACTGCGATGTGATTGCGCACCAGCCGCCAGAGACTTTCTGGCAGGCGCTGCAACTCTGCTATTTCATCCAGTTGATCCTGCAGATTGAGTCAAACGGTCATTCGGTCTCGTTTGCCCGCATGGACCAGTACCTCTACCCCTTCTACCGTCGCGACGTGGAGCTGCAACAGAGTCTGGATCGCGAGCACGCCATTGAGCTGCTGCACAGCTGCTGGCTGAAACTGCTGGAAGTAAACAAGATCCGCTCCGGCTCGCACTCGAAAGCCTCGGCCGGGAGTCCGCTCTATCAGAACGTGACCATTGGCGGCCAGAAGCTGGTCAACGGTGAACCGATGGATGCGGTGAACCCGCTCTCCTACGCGATTCTTGAATCCTGCGGCCGTCTGCGCTCTACCCAGCCAAACCTCAGCGTGCGTTATCACGCGGGCATGAGCAATGACTTCCTCGACGCCTGCGTGCAGGTGATCCGCTGCGGCTTTGGCATGCCGGCGTTTAACAACGATGAAATCGTCATTCCGGAGTTTATCAAGCTCGGCGTGGAAAAAGCGGATGCTTACGACTATGCGGCAATTGGCTGTATCGAAACCGCCGTTGGCGGCAAATGGGGCTACCGCTGTACCGGCATGAGCTTTATTAATTTCGCCCGCGTAATGCTGGCGGCAATGGAAGGCGGCCGGGACGCCACCAGCGGTAAGGTGTTCTTGCCCCAGGTCAAGGCGCTCTCAGCCGGCAACTTTACCGATTTCGACGAGGTGATGGCCGCCTGGGATCGCCAGATACGTTACTACACCCGTAAATCTATCGAAATTGAGTACGTGGTGGACACCATGCTGGAAGAGAATGTCCACGATATTCTCTGCTCGGCGCTGGTGGATGACTGCATCGAGCGCGCGAAAAGTATCAAGCAGGGTGGCGCAAAATATGACTGGGTTTCGGGCCTGCAGGTGGGTATTGCGAACCTCGGCAACAGCCTGGCGGCGGTGAAGAAACTGGTCTTCGAGCAGGCTACCCTTGGGCAGCAGCAGCTTGCCGCCGCCCTGGCGGACGACTTCGACGGGCTGACGCACGAACAGCTGCGCCAGCGCCTTATCAACGGCGCGCCGAAGTACGGCAATGACGACGACAGCGTGGATCTGCTGCTGACGCGCGCATACCAGACTTATATCGACGAACTGAAGCAGTACCACAATCCGCGCTACGGTCGCGGTCCGATAGGCGGCAAGTACTATGCCGGGACCTCGTCCATCTCGGCGAACGTGCCCTTTGGCGCTGCCACCATGGCCACCCCGGACGGGCGTAAAGCGCATACCCCGCTGGCGGAGGGGGCAAGCCCGGCTTCCGGTACCGACCACCTCGGCCCAACGGCGGTGATTGGCTCTGTCGGTAAGTTACCGACCGAAGCGATCCTTGGCGGCGTGCTGCTAAACCAGAAGCTGAACCCGGCCACGCTTGATAACGACAGCGATCGCCAGAAGCTTATGGTGCTGCTGCGCACCTTCTTCGAGGTACATAAAGGCTGGCATATTCAGTACAACATTGTGTCGCGCGAGACGCTGCTGGAGGCGAAGAGACATCCGGATCAGTATCGCGACCTGGTGGTGCGCGTGGCGGGGTATTCGGCGTTCTTTACCGCCCTGTCGCCGGATGCCCAGGACGATATCATTGCGCGTACGGAGCATACGCTGTAACGCGGCGGCCTCTCTCCCCTGAGGGCGAAGGGAAGTGCGCACGCTGATGCCCTCACCCCGGCCCTCTCCCACGGGGAGAGGGAGAAAACACTAAGCGGCAGCTCCGGCTGCCGTTGTGTTTTTGACTTTCGAATGAAATTAAATTTGTGCTCCCCGTCACCTTGTTATTAGAATGTTGCTGGTCGCAGCAATATTCAGGAGCGCAATTTATGACCGTTAAAGTTATCGTCACCGATATGGACGGAACTTTTCTCAATGACGCCAAGCAGTACGACCGTGACCGCTTCAAAGCACAGTTCGAACAGCTTCAGGCCCGTGGCATAGAGTTCGTTGTCGCCAGCGGCAACCAGTACTACCAGCTCATCTCCTTCTTCCCGGAGCTCAAAGAGCAGATCTCTTTCGTGGCGGAAAACGGCGCGCTGGTCTTTGATCACGGCGAGCAGATTTTCCACGGCGAGCTTACCCGTCATGAATCGCAGATCGTGATTGGCGAACTGCTGAAAGATCAACAGCTGAACTTCGTGGCCTGCGGGTTGCAGAGCGCTTACGTCAGCGATAAGGCCCCGGACGCGTTTGTGGCGCTAATGTCAAAGCACTACCACCGTCTCCAGCGCGTCAGCGATTATCACGAGATTGACGATGTGCTGTTCAAATTCTCACTGAACCTGCCCGACTCTGATATCCCGAACCTGATCGACGCGCTGCATGTCTCTCTCGACGGCATCATGAAACCGGTAACCAGCGGTTTTGGCTTTGTGGATTTAATTATCCCTGGCCTGCATAAAGCGAACGGCATTAGCCGCCTGCTGAAGCGCTGGGCTATCTCCCCGCAGGCCTGCGTCGCTATCGGCGACAGCGGCAACGATGCCGAGATGCTGAAGTTTGTCGGTTACCCCTTCGCCATGGGCAATGCGGGGGAAGCGATCAAAGCGATTTCCCGTTATCAGACCGATGACAATAACCATCAGGGTGCCCTGAACGTGATTCAGGCCGTGCTCGATAACAGCGCACCGTTCAGTCAATGATTCCCCTTTCGTCGGCGCCCTGCCGGCGAAACGTCTTCTCTTTCTCTTCATTCTCGTCCTGTGCACCCGATCAAGTTTTTCAACTTGCATTAACTTATTTTTAACTTAAAGTATCACTTGTAATGTTTTTTACTTTCGAATGAAAGAAAGAGAGGGTGTGATGAGCTTAACCTTTACCAGTGAAACCCTGCCCGCCGACCACAAAGCGGCAATCCGTCAGATGAAGCGTGAACTGCGCGCACAGATCGGCGACGTACAGGCGGTATTTGATCGTCTGCACGCTAAGATCGCCGACCGCGTGGCTGAGATCGCTGCGTTGAAAAAGAGCGGCGTTCCCGTCTGGCCAGTCATCCCCTTCGCCGACGTTAAAAACGGGACGCTTAGCGAGGCGCAGCGTGCCGCAGTGAAACGCCGCGGCTGCGCAGTGATTAAAGGCCACTTCCCCCGCGAACAGGCGCTGGCATGGGATAACGCCATGCTCGACTATCTGGATCGTAATCACTTCGACGAGGTGTACAAAGGGCCAGGGGATAACTTCTTTGGCACCCTCACCGCCTCCCGCCCGGAGATTTACCCGATCTACTGGTCTCAGGCGCAAATGCAGGCGCGCCAGAGTGAAGAGATGGCGCAGGTGCAGTCCTTCCTGAACCGTTTATGGACATTCGAAAGCAACGGTAAGCAGTGGTTTAACCCGGACGTAAGCGTCATCTATCCGGATCGCATTCGCCGCCGTCCACCGGGAACCACCTCTAAAGGGCTGGGCGCACACACCGACTCCGGCGCGCTGGAGCGCTGGCTGCTGCCGGCCTATCAACAGGTCTTTGCCCGCGTATTTGATGGCAATGTGGATGAGTATGATCCCTGGAACGCTGCGCACCGCACCGATGTGGAGGAGTACACCGTGGACAACACCACCAAGTGCTCTGTGTTCCGCACCTTCCAGGGCTGGACGGCGCTGTCGGACATGATCCCGGATCAGGGGCTGCTGCACGTGGTCCCCATCCCGGAAGCAATGGCCTACATTCTGCTGCGTCCGCTGCTGGACGACGTGCCGGAAGATGAACTCTGCGGTGTCGCACCGGGTCGCGTGCTGCCCATCTCAGAGAAATGGCATCCGCTGCTCATCGAGGCGCTGACCAGCATACCGGCGCTGGAAGCGGGCGATTCCGTCTGGTGGCACTGCGATGTGATCCACTCCGTCGCACCGGTAGAAAATCAGCAGGGCTGGGGCAACGTCATGTACATCCCGGCCGCGCCGATGTGCGAAAAGAATCTCGCCTATGCGAAGAAAGTTAAGGCCGCGCTGGAGACCGGGGCATCACCGGGAGATTTCCCACGCGAAGATTACGAAACAGACTGGCAAGACCGCTTTACCCTGAACGATCTCAATATTCACGGCAAGCGTGCGCTGGGCATGGCTTAGTTATCGTAAAGTCCTTCACGTTCTACGGCGGTGCGTCGTTTCCCCTGACGTATCCGCCGGACAGATTCCCGCACGGCCAGCGTGCCGTTGAGCAGCAAAGTGCCAACCGGCGCCTCGGGGCGCATCAGCCGCTGCTGAAGCATATGCACCGCTTCGGTTCCCAGTTCATCGCGGGGAACATGCACCGCCGTGAGCGGCACATCCTGAATGGCGGCGAGATTGAAGCCGTCAATGCTCATTACCGAGATATCCTGCGGCACCCGCAGCCCCTGTTTTTGCAGGGCGCTGATGGTGCCCGCCGCCATAAAATCCCCCCCCACTAGAAACGCGGTGGGCAGATCCCTCCCCTGCATTTGCGTGAGCCACTCGCCGATGAGCTGTTCTGTTTCGCGTGCGCTAAAGCTGGGCGCCACCAGCAGATCGCGTTTATCGCGGAACGTCAGGTTGTGTGACTGCCACGCATCGCGTATCCCGGCCAGACGTAGCTCCATCGTGTAACGCCGCAGACAGAGTACGTTTAGCACCTCCCGGTGTCCCATTTCGAACAGGTACTCAGCGGCCCGTTCGCCAATTGCCCGGTGGTCGGGTGCCACGGCGGGCAAGCGCATATGGCGGTCGCGACAGTTGATTAGCATGCAGGGTTTACCCACGTCCACCGCCAGATCGTGAATATGGGGATCGTCGATACCCAGCAGGATGGCGGCCTGGGTCTCGGTCTCATTCATTCGCGTCAGAAAGAGCTGCGCATCGCTGTCGTTCTCCTCCAGGGCGCAGTAACGCAGGCGCACATCATGCGACGCCAGACCTTTACTTACACTCTGGATGACCCGGTAGTAAAAGATATCGGACCGCTCGTCAAACGCCCGCTGCGGCGCAAAGACCACAAGGCTATTCAGCAGCAGGCGCCCGGCCGCCAGACCGTCCATCACCCCCAACTCCCGCGCACACGCCAGCACCCGGTTACGCGCTTTTTCGCTGGTATTCGCTTTACCCGCCAGTACCCGTGAAACGGTGCTAATAGAGAGCTGCGTGCGGGCGGCGATTTCGGTGATTTTTAACCTTTTATCCATTTTGTGATCTGGCTCCATTTGCTAAATGAAAAAATTTTCATAGCCTTGTTATCAGTTTGTAACTGACCTGGAGGCCATCATGCCAAAGGGTTACGGTCAATAATGAGAATTTTTGCACAAAATCCACTATTGCCCTCTCATTTTCTCCCTTAAGGTGAACTTGTCACACAACTTCCATACTAGTTGTATAGCAACTTTGCACTGGTAAACGGATAACAATCAACATCATAAAGCGCCGTGTGACACCTGAACCTATGTCCCCTACCGTCCGTCTTGTGGAGAGTAAAATGAGTCAGGACATCAATAACACCGTAGCGACAAGCAAAACCCGTCGCGTGATTAAGAACCTGCGCTGGTATGTACTGGTACTGTTCTTGATGGGCGTCACCGTCAACTACATCACCCGTAACTCGTTAGGCATTCTCGCTCCGGAGCTAAAAGAGAGCCTGGGGATCACTACCGAGCAATACTCCTGGATCGTGGGTGCCTTCCAGATCGCCTACACCATTTTCCAGCCTTTGTGCGGCTGGCTGATTGACGTGATTGGCCTGAAGATTGGCTTTATGGTCTGCGCCGGTATCTGGGCGCTGATGTGTATCTTCCATGCGGGTGCCGGTAGCTGGCTGCACCTGGCGATCCTGCGCTTTTTTATGGGTGCCTCGGAAGCAGCCGCGACGCCAGCCAACGCCAAAACTATCGGCGAATGGTTCCCAAAATCAGAACGTCCTGTGGCCGCCGGCTGGGCGGGGGTAGGCTTCTCGATTGGCGCCATGCTGGCTCCGCCTATCATCTACTTCGCCCACGCCTCCTTTGGCTGGCAGGGGGCGTTTATGTTTACCGGCGTGCTGGCGCTGTTGTGGGTGATCCTCTGGTGGGCGTTTTATCACAACCCGGAGCAGCACCCGAACCTGAGCAAAGATGAGCTGGCGTTTATTAAGCAGGATAACGAACCACCTGCGGTGAAGCTGCCCTTCCTGACTGCGCTGAAAACCGTCTCAAAGAACAAACGCTTCTACGGTATCGCCATCCCGGCCTTTATGGCGGAACCGGCGTGGGCTGTGCTGAGCTTCTGGGTGCCGCTCTACCTCGCTAAAGAGCACGGCATGGACCTGAAGCAGATAGCGATGTTTGCCTGGCTGCCGTTCCTCGCCGCTGACCTTGGCAGCGTGGCAAGCGGCTACCTGACCCGCCTCTACACCCGCCTGTTCGGTTGCACCCGCGTCAACTCCGTGGTGGCAAGCTCGGTTACCGGCGCATTTCTGATGATCTCGCTGGCCGTGGTGGCTATCACCCGCGATCCCTATATCACCATCGTGCTGATCTCTATCGGCGGCTTCGGGCATCAGATCATCTCCTGCATGCTGAGTGCACTGGTCGTGGAGTCGTTTGATAAAGGCCAGATGGCGACGGTCAACGGGATGCGCGGCTCGGCGGCATGGATCGCCAGCTTCTTCTTCTCTTTGTTGATTGGTGTGACCGCCGACAAAATCGGCTTCAACCCCCTCTTTATTGCCATGGGCTTCTTTGACCTGATTGGCGCTGTTTTCCTGGTAGCATTTATTGCTGAACGTCGCGCCAAGCGCGCCTGATAGTGGATCTATTGCATATGAAAACCCTGAAAAACTGGACCGTCGCAACAGAGTCGGCGAACCATATTGAGCTGCTGGTCGATAATCAGCACCGTCTGTGTCTGTATGTGCTGGAAGAGAACCTGTTCCGCGTGCTGATTAAGCGCAAAGGCGAACTGGCGCTGGACCGCACCTGGAGTATCGCCCCGGCGCAAGATGTGCCCTGGGAAGGACGCCATCGTGACGATCTGAGCGGCTTCTCCTGCCCGGCCTGGCAGCTGACGCAGCAGGGCGACATGCTGACGGTTGCTACCCAGCAGCTGCGTGTGACGGTCCACCAGCCGCTGTGGCTGGGGTGGCACTATTGCGATGACGCGGGCGAGTGGCAGCCGCTGGTGAATGACCGCCCGACCAGCGCCTACCTGCTGAATGCCCACGGCGACGGCGTGGCACACTACCTGAGCCGCCGCAAGGATGAGCGTTTTTACGGCCTGGGCGAGAAAGCCGGCGATCTGCAGCGCAACGGTAAACGCTACGAGATGCGTAACCTCGACGCGATGGGCTACAACGCCGCCAGCACCGATCCACTGTACAAACACATTCCGTTCACCCTCACCCGCCGGGATGACGTGAGCTATGGCCTGTTTTACGACAACCTGAGCAGCTGCTGGCTGGATCTGGGCAACGAAATTGATAACTACCACACCGCCTACCGCCGCTGGCAGGCAGAAGCGGGTGACATCGATTACTACATGTTTACCGGGAAACGGGTGCTGGATGTCACCAAAGCCTTTGTGCGCCTCACCGGGAAGACGTTGTTCGGGCCGAAATGGAGCCTGGGTTACAGCGGATCGACCATGCACTATACCGACGCGCCGGACGCGCAGAATCAGCTGATGCACTTTATTCGCCTGTGCGAAGAACACGCGATTCCGTGCGACTCCTTCCAGCTCTCGTCCGGCTACACCTCCATCAACGGCAAGCGCTACGTCTTCAACTGGAACCATGACAAAGTGCCGCAGCCGAAGGTGATGACTCAGGCGTTCCACGACGCCGGGTTAAAACTGGCGGCCAACATCAAGCCGTGCCTGCTACAGGATCACCCGCGCTATAACGAGGTGGCAGAAAGAGGCCTGTTCATACGTGATTCAGAAACCAATGCGCCAGAACGTTCCAGCTTCTGGGATGACGAAGGTTCGCATCTCGACTTTACCAACCCGCAGACGGTGCAGTGGTGGCAGGAAGGTGTGACCACGCAGTTGCTGGAGATGGGGATCGACTCCACCTGGAACGATAACAACGAGTATGAAGTCTGGGACGGCGAAGCGCGCTGCTATGGCTTCGGCCAGCCGATCGCCATCAAGCATATTCGCCCGGTGATGCCGCTGCTGATGATGCGTGCCTCGCTGGAGGCCCAGCAGCGCTTTGCCCCGCAAAAACGCCCGTACCTGATCTCCCGCTCCGGCTGCGCGGGGATGCAGCGCTACGTCCAGACCTGGAGCGGTGATAACCGCACCAACTGGGAGACCCTGCGCTATAACATTCGTATGGGGCTGGGGATGAGCCTCTCCGGGCTCTTTAACGTCGGGCATGACGTCGGCGGTTTTTCTGGCGATAAGCCGGATGCCGAGCTGTTTGTGCGCTGGGTACAGAACGGCGTGATGCACCCGCGGTTTACCATCCATTCATGGAATGATGACCAGACCGTTAACGAGCCGTGGATGTATCCCGGCGTGACGCCGGCCATTCGCAGCGCAATTGAGCTGCGCTATCGCCTGCTGCCCTATCTCTATACGCTGCTCTGGCAGGCTCACGCCGACGACGAGCCGATGCTGCGTCCTACTTTCCTCGATCATGAGCATGATGCGCAGACCTTTGAAGAGTGCGACGACTTCCTGCTGGGCCGCGATCTGCTGGTGGCAAGCGTGGTCGAAGCCGGGCAGCGTGCGCGCCGCCTCTGGCTGCCGGATAACGAAGCCGGCTGGTACGATTTTTATACCCACGAGTGGTTTGCTGGCGGCCAGTGGATTGTGCGCGACGCGCCGCTGGAGAAGCTGCCGCTGCTGGTGCGTGCCGGGGCCGCGTTGCCGCTGAGCGAGCGCATCACGCACGTGAATGCTGAAAAAGACGATGCTCGCGAGCTGAAGCTGTTCCCGCTAAAAGGCGTGGGTACCACGTCTGGCCTGCTGTTTGAGGACGACGGCGAGAGCTGGGGTTATCAGCAGGGCAATGCGCTGTGGGTGGAATGGGAGATGGTCTGCGACGGGGCGAGCATTAATCTGAAGGTGAATGCGCGGGGGGATTATCGCCCGGCGTGGAAGGCGCTGAAGGTGTCGTTACCGGCAGGGGAAACACGCAAGCTGCGGGTGAACGGTGTTGAAGGGGGTGAGTGGGAGGTGTAGTGCGGCTTGTTGCCCTTCACCCTAACCCTCTCCCACAGGGAGAGGGAAGAGAGAGGTAACGTCGTAGTGCGGTCTGATGTCCTCACCCTACTCCTCTCCCACAGGGAGAGGGAATAAAAGCACGACACCTTCCCTGAGTATTTCGCGCTGCAGGAAGGCGGTAAACCTGTGGATCCCCGGAAACTTACATAAATAAGTGACCGGGGTGAGCAGGTGCAGCCAACGCATCTGCAGCGTGGAAGACGACGGGAAATTAGCCGTCAATACCTTTGCTGCGCAGGTAATCTTCGTAGTTACCGGTGAAGTCCACCACGCGCTCTGGCGTAATTTCGATCACGCGGGTCGCCAGCGAGCTGACGAACTCACGGTCGTGAGAGACGAAGATCAGGGTGCCCTGATACATTTCCAGCGCCATGTTCAACGATTCGATAGATTCCATATCCAGGTGGTTGGTAGGTTCATCCATCACCAGGATATTTGGTTTTTCCATCATCAGCTTACCGAACAGCATGCGGCCTTTTTCACCACCGGAGAGCACTTTGGCAGGCTTTTTAATGTCGTCCTGGCTGAACAGCAGACGCCCCAGAATGCTGCGTACCGCCTGCTCGTCATCGCCTTCTTGCTTCCACTGGCTCATCCAGTCAAAGACCGTCAGGTCGTTTTCGAACTCATACTCGTGGTCCTGCGCGTAGTAACCGATCTGCGCGTTTTCGGACCACTTCACGGTACCGTTGTCCGGCTGCAGTTCGCCCACCAGCGTTTTCAACAGGGTAGATTTACCCACGCCGTTGGCACCCAGAATGGCAATTTTCTCGCCCACTTCCAGCAGCAGGTTAAAGTTTTTAAACAGCGGACCGTTTTCAAAGCCTTTAGCCAGGGCTTCCACTTCCAGCGCGTTACGGAACAGTTTCTTGTCCTGTTCGAAGCGGATAAACGGGTTCTGACGGCTGGAGGCTTTAACCTCTTCCAGCTTGATTTTGTCAATCTGGCGCGCGCGCGAGGTGGCCTGACGCGATTTAGAGGCGTTGGCGCTGAAGCGGCTAACGAAGGACTGCAGGTCCGCAATCTGCGCTTTCTTCTTGGCGTTGTCTGCCAGCAGACGTTCACGCGCCTGGGTTGCGGCCGTCATATACTCGTCGTAGTTGCCCGGGTAAACGCGCAGTTCGCCGTAGTCCAGATCCGCCATGTGCGTACAGACCATATTCAGGAAGTGACGGTCGTGCGAAATAATGATCATGGTGCTGTCGCGGTCGTTCAGCGTCTGCTCCAGCCAGCGGATGGTATCGATGTCCAGGTTGTTCGTCGGTTCATCGAGCAGCAGAATGTCAGGGTTAGAGAACAGCGCCTGTGCCAGCAGCACACGCAGTTTCCAGCCTGGCGCGACTTCGCTCATCGGGCCGTAGTGCTGTTCTACTGGAATGCCCACGCCGAGCAGCAATTCGCCCGCGCGCGCTTCGGCGGAGTATCCGTCCATTTCGCCATACTGCGTCTCCAGATCGGCTACTTTGTAGCCATCTTCTTCGCTCATTTCGGCCAGGGCGTAGATACGGTCACGCTCCTGCTTCACTTCCCACAGCTCTCCGTGTCCCATGATCACGGTGTCGAGCACGGTGAACTCTTCAAAGGCGAACTGATCCTGACGCAGCTTACCGATGCGCTCGTTGGGGTCCATTGAGACATTGCCCAGCGTCGGCTCTAAATCGCTGCCGAGGATCTTCATGAAGGTGGATTTGCCGCTACCGTTGGCACCAATCAGGCCGTAACGGTTGCCGCCGCCAAATTTGACGGAAATATTTTCGAACAGCGGCTTACTGCCAAACTGCATAGTGACGTTGCTGGTAACTAACACGGGGAGATTCCTGCGAAAAGTGTGATAAACGCGGCATTATGCCACAATTCCGAATTGAGATCCCGATGTTGCGACGAGACGCTAAACTTTAACAATGTCGAAAAAAATGTGATTTCGTACACATCTGAATTCCCTGAATGGGGTAATGGACATATAATGCGCTCCCTATACCATTCAGCCCTTTTAACTACATGCCACAGTGGCACAGATACCTCGCATAACATGAATATGAAATTAACATCGCTATTAGCAGCGGCGTTTGCCGTCGTAGGGTTTTGCAAGACCGCTTCTGCTGTCACCTATCCTCTGCCCACTGACGGTAGCCGTCTGGTCGGTCAGAATCAGGTTGTGACCATCGAAGAAGGTAACACGCAGCCGCTGGAATATTTTGCTGCTGAATATCAGTTGGGTCTCTCCAACATGATGGAAGCTAACCCTGGCGTCGATCCGTACCTGCCGAAAGGCGGTACTGTGCTGAATATTCCTCAGCAGCTGATCCTGCCCGATACCGTGCATGAAGGTATCATCATCAACAGTGCTGAAATGCGTCTCTACTACTATCCGAAAGGGACCAATACCGTCATCGTTCTGCCAATCGGCATCGGCCAGTTGGGTAAAGACACCCCGATGAACTGGACCACCAAAGTTGAGCGTAAAAAAGCGGGCCCAACCTGGACGCCAACCGCCAAGATGCACGCGGAATATATTGCCGCTGGCGAGCCGCTGCCGGCTGTTGTTCCGGCTGGCCCGGATAACCCGATGGGTCTGTACGCGCTCTACATTGGCCGCCTTTATGCTATTCACGGCACCAACGCCAACTTTGGTATCGGCCTGCGCGTGAGCCACGGCTGTGTGCGTCTGCGTAATGACGATATCAAATTCCTGTTCGAAAACGTGCCGGTCGGTACCCGCGTACAGTTCATCAACGAACCTGTAAAAGCGACCACCGAGCCAGATGGCAGCCGTTATCTGGAAGTGCATAACCCGCTCTCCACCAGCGAAGATCAGATCGATAACAACGTTACCGTGCCGATCACCCTGAAGAGCAACGTGCAGGCGATCACCAGCCAGGCTGACGTAGATGCCTCCGTTGTTGACCAGGCTATTCAGAACCGCTCCGGTATGCCAGTTCGCCTGAACTGATAAACCAGCGACATAAAAAAGCGGGCCCGGGGCCCGCTTTTTTTTATCCGTTATTCACAATAACAATCCCGCCGTGGTCGTACCGGTAGTGACAGTGGGCGTACTCCAGCGGCGTGCCATCCTCCAGATAGATCACCTGCTCCACCTCCAGCACCGGATCGGACGGCTCGCAGACCAGATGCTGCATATCCAGCGCACTGGGTTTCAGGGCTCTGACGACCCGATATGACCCCATAATTTTTAGCCCCAGCGTCTCCTGCACGTAGCGGAACACCGAGCTTTCGAGATGGCTTTTGTTCAGCCCCGGCACCAGGTTGAGCGGCATGACGGTAGCGTCCAGCGACATCGGCTCGCCATTAAGCAGGCGCAGGCGGATAAAGTCATACACCGGGGCATCGGCGTTTATCATCAGTGAGGCCTGCTCTTTTTCGTTGGGAAAGCGCAGTTCGAAATGGACGACCTGACTGGAGACCGTACCAAGATGCTCCCAGGTTTTGGTGGCGCCAAAGTAGTCGCTGCCGGAGAGATCCCACTGAGAGAGCTGTAGAAAATTCTTGCGGATAAAAGTGCCTTGCCCCTGCCGGGTATAGACCAGCCCTTCGACAATAAGCTGACGCATTGCCTGCTGGATGGTCATGCGGCTGGAGCTGAACTCCGCGGCCAGCGCAAACTGGTCGGGCAGCGGTTCGTTGGCGGCATACTGCTGACTAATAATGCGTTTTTTAATTTCCCGCGCTATGGTGATGTACTTCGCCGCCATCGCCGTTTCCTTATGTTTAGTTCGCTATCTCACTGTTTTTCAATGCCACTCGCTCGGCAACCTTGAGGAAAGGCAGGTAGAAGAATACACCAAATACGATGATTGCCAACTGTACCACTACCGCTCGCCAGTCGCCGGCCGTGGCCAGCCAGGCGCTGAGTATGGGTGGCGTGGTCCAGGGGATCATGACAACACAGCGCGACATAAATCCCAATGTGGTGCAGAGCCAGGCAAACCAGATCCCTAGCGCCGGAAGAAGCACAAAGGGGATCATCAGCGGCAGGTTAAAGACAATGGGCAGGCCAAAAATCACCGGTTCATTAATGTTAAACAGCCCCGGCGCCAGCGACAGGCGAGCCACCTGTTTCGCCGACTGCTGACGCGAGAAGATAAATATGGCGATCAGCAGTGAGAGGGTGCTCCCGGTCCCCCCCACCATGCCGAAGGTGGGGACAAAGATACTGTTGATGATATGCGGGATGGGCTGTCCATTGGCGAAGGCCAGCATATTCTCGTTGGTATTAATCAACAGGAAGGGTTCCAGAATCACACTGTTAACCACTGACTGATGAATGCCGAGCGTAAACAGGAAGTTGCCAAAGCTGTAGATAAAGAGCGTTCCCGGCAGGCTGGTATTAATCAGCCGCAGCGGCTGCTGGATAAAAGTGGTGATCAGGTGAATCAGATCGGTGTGCAGCACGTTTGCCAGCAAGGCCGCAAGCACCGCGAACAGCGAGAGCGTAATGATGGTGGGGATGAGCGCGGTAAAGGATTTACTCACCGCCGGAGGGACATTGTCCCCCAGCGAAATGTGCAGCGCTTTTAGCCGGGAGATGGCGATAAAGATCTCCGCCGAGATTAGCCCAATCAGCACCCCGGCGAAAATGCCCGTCGAGCCAATATTGGCGAAGGTAAGGATCTGCGTAACGCTCACCGCGGTGTCGCTGCCGACGGGGACGATCTGCAGCCGCATCGGCATCATTATGATAAAGCTGCTGACGGCGATGACCACTGCCGAGACCGGATTGTCGAAATTTTTGTTACGCGCCAGCGACCAGGCAATGATCGGGGCCAGCAGGAGCGCCGCGATATTCAGCGTACCGTTAATAATCGCCTCGCCCCAGACCTGATAGTGGGCCAGCGTCTCCCCGGTGAAAATCCACGGGAAGACCACGTTATTGATCAGCACCGCCAGCCCGGCGAGGATAAAGATCGGCATCACCGTGGCAAACGCATCACGCAGAGAGCGCAGGTGCACCTGATTGGCCAGGCGCGCCGAGAACTCCACAAATCTGTCGACAAAGGACTGCATCGCAGGTGTAATTTTTGTATCAGACATACGGATAGTTCCCTTAATCAGTCACAAAAACGGCCCGGCAGCGTACGGCTTACATCTCGCGCCCGTTGCTATGGATAACCTGTTTGAGCCACGCGTAGCTCTTTTTCGGCACGCGCTTCAGGTCTTTCAGGTCATGGTTTTCGCGGTTGACGTACACCACGCCGTAGCGTTTACGCATGTCCCCCTGCGAACTCAGAATGTCGATTAAGCCCCAGCCGAGATAGCCGATCACCTCGGCGCCATCTTCAAACATCGCCGCCTTCATCGCCTCGATATGCTCCCGGTGGTAGTCGATACGGTAGTCATCCTCAATCGGATTTACGCCGTCCCAGGACTCAATCACGCCGATGCCGTTTTCAATCGGGAAGACCGGCAGCCGCCAGTCGTTGTAGTAGCGGGTGATAATGGTGCGAAAGCCCAGCGGATCGATCTGCCAGTTCCACTCTGTCGCTTTCAGATAGGGGTTGTTTTTCTCGCCGTGCAGCAAGTAATAGTTAATCGGCGTCTCTTCCGGGATCGCGTCGCTGTCTAGGGTCTTACTGGCGTAATAGCTGAACGCCATATAGTCATTTTTGGTACGTGCCAGCAGGGCCAGATCCTCGGCCCGGTAGATATCTTCAAAACCTTCCTGCGCCACCACCGCCATCACTGCCGGGCTGTAGCCCTGACCGGCAAAGACGCGCAGCAGGTTCTGGTTCAGGAATTCGTCATACTGTTGCGCGCAAAAGATATCGCGCGGTTTACAGGTGGCGGGATAGACCAGCTGGTGCGCCAGCATACCGCCCATCAGCTGACCTGGCCGGGACTGATGCAGGTACTCGGTCAGCGCCATATGCGCCACCATGGTGTGATGCTGAAGTTCGTACAGCTCGCGCAGGGTTTTCTCGCCTTTCATATAGCCGGAAATGCGAAACGCCTCGGGCATATGGAAGATGTTCTGCTCGTTGAAGGTCAGCCAGTATTTCACCCGATCGCCGAAGCAGTCGATCATCTTCTTGCCATAACGGATAAAGGCCTCCATCACCCGGCGATCGGTAAATCCGTTGTACTCCTGGGCCAGCGCCAGCGGCATATCGAAGTGGTAGAGACAGACCATCGGCTCGATGCCGCGGGCGATCAGATCGTTGATAAAGCGATCGTAAAAGGCGATCCCCTCGTCGTTGAAATCACCGTCACCCTGCGGGCAGACGCGGCTCCAGGCGATCTGGAAGCGATAGCAGTTCATGCCCAGATCCTGCATCAGGTCGAAGTCTTCCGCGTAGCGATGATACGAGTCGGTGGCGACTTTCCAGTCTGAGGTATTCTCTCCCGCTTCGCGAATGTCGTAGACCGACATTCCCTTCCCACCCTCGTTCCAGGCCCCTTCGGTCTGCATGCTGGAGACCGAGTTGCCCCATAAAAAATTGGCTGGCAAAGATGCTTTCATGCGCACTCCCTATATGACTAGTCATTTAAATTTCATGACTAGTCATATAGCCAAAGCGGACAAAGCAGGCAAAGATTGGGATCGTTTTTTGTGAGGCGTGTGGAATAAAAAAGGCCGGATCCGCGCTGCGGCTCCGGCCCTGAAAGGGAGTGGAAAATTACTGCTGTGCGAGTTGATTCCGACGATATTCTCCCTGGCGCTCGAGCATCCAGCCGGGGTACTCCCGTGGCAAGACGCTGACCGCATCAAGCTGTTTTAGCTCATCTTCGCTCAGGCGGATTTCGGTGGCGGCAATGTTGTCATCCAGTTGATCCACCCGCTTCGCCCCGACGATCACGCTGCTGACCACCGGCTGATGCAGCAACCACGCCAGCGCAATCTGCGCCACCGAGACCCCTTTGCTCTCTGCGATAGTGCGCATCACGTCGACGCAATCGAAGGCACGCGCTTTTTCCACCGGCGGGAAGTCAAATTCCAGACGACGGCCGCCGGATTCGCTCTGTCCGTTGCGATCGTATTTCCCGCTGAGCAGGCCGCCCGCCAGCGGGCTCCAGACCATCAAGCCCACCCCTTCGCTTTGCATCATCGGCACCAGTTCGCGCTCCAGATCGCGCCCGGCGATGGTGTAGTAAGCCTGCAGAGAGGCGAACCGCGCCAGACCCAACCGCTCGGAGATACCCAGCGCCTTCATGATTTGCCAGGCCGCCCAGTTAGAGACCCCGATATAACGTACATGGCCGTGCTGCACCAGATTATCCAGCGCATAAAGAGTCTCTTCAATGGGGGTGGCGGGATCAAAACCGTGCAACTGATAGAGATCGATATGATCGAGCTGCAGCCGGCGCAGACTCTCTTTTACGCTGCTGATGATGTGGTAACGCGAGCTACCGCGTGAGTTCACCCCGCCCGTGCCGGTTTCGCCAAAGACTTTGGTCGCCACCACCACGTTTTCCCGTGGCACCTTCAGGTTTTTTAACGCCTGGCCGGTGATCTCCTCCGAACGCCCTTCCGAGTAGACGTTAGCGGTGTCGATAAAGTTGATACCGGCATCCAGTGCGCGGCCTACCAGCTGCTCCGCGTCGCTCTGCTGGAGCTGGCCAATCTTGCCCCACATGCCGCCTTCGCCGCCGAAGGTCATGGTACCGAGGCAGAGTTCAGAGACGAACAGGCCGGTATTACCGAGTTTTTGATATCGCATTTGAGACTCCTTGTTTGTTGAGTACCCCATAGTTATACCCGGTGCACGCCGACCGCGAATGTGCGGTTCCTGTCCGTTTCTTGCCCAATTCTCGCCATCTTATCCGCGAGGTGCATCGCCAAAGACGGGGTAGTCTGGCATTTGCACCTGCTGATACGGCTCCCAGCCACCGCCCAGCGCCTTGTACAACGCGACCAGGTCAAGGGCGCTCTGCACCTGCGCCTGCGCGCGCTGTTGCTCGGCCTGCGCCAGCTGTCGCTGGGCATCCAGCACGTCGATAAAGGTGGCAATCCCCTGCCGGTAGCTGTCGCTTGCCAGATCAAAGGCGTTTTGCAGTGCATCGATGGTTTTCGCCAGCCCTGCCTCACGCTGTTGATCGGTACGGTAGCTCACCAGCGCATTTTCCACGTCGCCGAGCGCCGTTAGCACCGTCTGACGATAGTCGAGCACCGCAGCGCCCTGCTGCGCGCGCGCCACCTTCACGCTGGAGACCAGCCGACCGCCCTGGAAGATGGGAATGGAGACCTGCGGGCCAAAGCTGTAGAAGTGGCTGCTCCAGTCGGTGAGCCAGTTGGTTTCGCTGTTGCGCAGA
>ERZ773187.287-NODE-287-length-50776-cov-8.565624_pt1 | contig 50776 bp, 44 predicted proteins | sample MGYA00511242_ERZ773187 | MGnify/ENA primary metagenome ERZ773187 (study PRJEB29015, sample SAMEA2737744) | human gut metagenome | biome: human gut; feature: human-associated habitat; material: faeces | place: China | collected 2012 ...
TGGAATTGATTTCCGTGAGGAAACGGAGCCACAATACCATCATGCGCTTGTCGGCGATGGAATGTGGAGTGAACTTAGGGAGTTCTATGAAGGTGAAATGCAAGCCCTCGATGACCTTATTGCTGTCCTTATCATGCACGATGCAGTAGTTGTGGATGAAAAGATCTATAGGCCACTCTGCATCGTGACATATAGACTTTTTTAGAATAAACTTTTTATAGCTATTCCTGTAAGAATTGCTATGGTGAAGCTAGAAAAAGTGCCTATCAACACATACTCTGTTGTGCGAATTTCCTTGGCTTTGTTTAATTCACCAAAACGGAAAACAGACTTTGCTGCCAGCAAGAAGCCGACCCCTTCGAAACTGCCAACAAGGACGAATGTCAGAATCATGATTCTTTCAATATAACCTATCCATTGTCCGGCATTAGGTAAACTCTGTGTGTTAGAAGATACAGGTGTCCATTTATTAAGAAACAACCCCAATAAGATAGAAGATGGTCTTAACATTAATATATATGCCACGACGGTTAACCAAACATTTGCAGAACAATGGTTCTCAATATATGAAAGAACGGTACCATCTCCGTAGAAAACGAACCATAATACTCCAATTATTATAATGTGTAAAAACTGATCTGCAAGAAATGTAGAAAGAGAATCCTGATAGCACCTACATTTAATCAAGTCTATTATAAAATGGCTGGCAAAAATAACCAAAGGTACAAGCCAGCATAACCAATCCGCCACCAACATAGATGGGCGCAGAGTAACTTTATAAAAATGATGATTGATTCCATGTTACTGCTTATTGTATTTTGCGATTAACGATTTGAAATATTCCACATAGTCAAGGATTAGCTGACCCTTAGCAGAACTCCAGTGATAATTAAAGTTTTGTCTTGTCATGCCCAAATCCTCAGCAAGGTCTTTCTGAAGTTTAGGAAAGAGTATTGCCTGATAGACTACTTTTGCCTGTTTAGCAGTCCATGACGTAATTATGTCATCAGCAAAACGAGTGACCAGCTCCATGTCTTTATCAAAATCAGACCATGTAGTCGATATGCTCAGTCTTTTTTTCCCGATATTGTCAAACGAACGGCCAGATAATCTGAAAGCCTCTCCATCACTAGTTACTATATTGTCGCTTTCAAAAGAAATGTCACCAATACCAATGGATAATCTAGCATCCCAAAGCTGCTGTTTGCTTGGAGTCATTGCTTTAAGTTTTGCTCTTAGCGCAATAGCTACAGCCAAGGCATAGTCTGGTTTATCAACAACTATTTGAAAACTATCACCTCGATACATTTCCAGATTGCAGAGAGTTAGAGGCAGAAAATCTGCAACGCATACATTCAATGTATCCAATACCGTTTGCCTCCATTTTGCAGCAATATTTGTGGAGTTTACTAAATCTCCTGTAATCACGCTTTTTATCATAAACTTGAATAGTTTGATTAAATCTGATGCAAAGATAATATTTTTCTTTAAAAAAATCAAAGATATTACCTTGATTTTGCGTAATCAAGCTATTTTATTTGATTTTTCCCATTTTTTATGAAGGAAAAGATGGTGATATTTTTCATATCTGCAAGAGTTCACTGGGAAAAGTTACTGAAAAAGTTATGAGTGCTCATATTTTTCTGGGGTTCTGAAGTCGCGCAAGTAAACTCCACACTGTTGGGCGGATAATATGGCAGTGTGGTGGTTTCAACCATACAGGTCTAATAAAACTCTGTTTCTTTATATTCTACAAACCTTCCAATACCCATTTCCATGCAGGTTTTATTTCTATTCTGAGTCCATCACGCACAATCTCCCCTTCATCCTCATAGGTGATTATCATAGCTCTCTTCAGAGGATGCAAACCATGCAAGGCTACTAATGCTTTCACTTCTCGCTCTATGGTTTCCCCATCGCTCATCTGATAGCTCGTCTGAACAGCTAACCCCTCATCTGGCACATAGAAATCAACCTCTATGTTTTTATTATAATAGTATAAGCCCTTGGCGTATTTCTTGTATAATGTAATTGCGCAAAGGTTCTCCAGCAGAGAGGTGTTCGGATTGTTGATGAAAAGATGCAGCAGCCCATTATCTACAAAATAATGTTTTTTAATTGTTTCTTTCTCCACGAACTTGGAAACATAATTGTCAATAGAAATCAACAAGCATGATTCTTGCAGATAGCGAACATACTCCATTACTGTTGATGGGCTACATGGAGTACCGGTTGCTTTTATCAGATTGCTCAAACGATTCAAGGAGCATGGCTGTTTCACGCTTTCTGCCAATCTTCTTACACAAAGGCGTAAGGCATCCTCGTTCTTTATTTTGTGCCGAACCACCAGGTCATTAAAGAAAATACGATTATATAAGCTGTTGAGCCATATTCTCTTTTCTTGAAAATGCACAAGCTCAGGGAAACCACCCCAATCAAAGTAAGTTCGGAAATGGCGCTGCAGTTCATTTGCTTTTCGGCCATATTGCCAATTCTTTGAAAGCAAGACTTCAACAGCTTTCAGATATTCAGAAAAGCTATATGGAAACACGCTGATGTCCAGGTATCTTCCTCCCAACACAGTCTCTATGTCACGACTCAGCATTTTGGCATTACTGCCAGTTATATAGACACGATATTTTTGGTTGGCTAGACGGCGTGCAAAGTTCGCCCACCCTTCAACATTCTGTATCTCATCAAAGAAGAAGATGGGCTGACCTTCATACATGCTATGATAGGCTTGCAATATGAAATCGAAGTCTGCAACCGACATTCCTTGCAAACGTTCATCGTCAAAGTTGACATACACGATGTCTTCTATATCAACTCCATTTGTCAGCAATTGCTGTATTCTCTGGTATAGCAAATAGGATTTTCCTGCTTGTCTTACTCCTACAAACACATAATTGCCATATTCCTCTAAATATAGAGGACGCTGTACCAAATGAATACGACCTATATATTCTTGGCTCTCAGCTATTATCGTTCGAAACAATTCCTTTTCCATATACTTACTTTTGGAGGCAAAAGTACGAATTTTATTTGATACTACAAAATTTAAAGGCTCTTTTTATTCGGTAACAGCGAATAAAATAGCATAATTCTATTCGCTGTTACCGAATAAAATCAACAAACAGAACTACCTTTCTCTTATCAACAGTCTTCAGCCAAGTGTGGATTCTCTTGCCGCACGCATCTTTACCGAATCTTCAAGACAAAAGAAGACTGTTCTCCTACAGAATGGAGAGACTTCCAATCTACAGATGTAGCACAAAATGATTCAAATTCAGCATAATCATTTTTTCGTAAAATACCAAAGAAAAAGCAAGATTTTTATCGAAAAACAGCCAAAAAGGTGTCGCATTCCTACGAATGCGACACCTTTTTGGTATGAATGCGACACATGAACAGGTAAAAACTACACCTTCTTTCGGAGAAATTCACTATATTTGCGACATGAAGGAAATAATAGAAACTATACCAAGGATAGAATTAGCCCTGATCATCATCGGGGTGTTTGTACTCATATTAGGTATTATCTTGTATAATCCGCAAAACGATATGTTCGACAATCGTAAAACGAAGTGATGTATTTTCAAAACGAAACGTATTTTTTCTGTTTCCCCTCCATTATAAAAACAATGTGATTATAATTGCTTTTTAACGGCATTATAATCACATTTTTTTTATCGTTGCGAGCCAGCTGTGCAATGCACGAAAATGCGTCTAATCTTTCTCATCTCTATTGTGATTTAGAAATTTGTTTTTTAAATTTTCAAACTTGGCATCGATAGTGATGATAACACCGAAGATGCTGCCAGCGTACATGAGAGACTGTGCGAAGTACCAGAGCACGTTGTCGGGCACGTCTTGCGTCTTCGACGTGAAATAGCTGATATAGACCAGCACTATTGCGGAAATCAACACGACCACTGCCGAGCCGTATTGTATCCATTCTTTTGTATTTTTTTGCATATTCTTTTTTTTTGTTACTGCAAAGATACATGAACGGATTCCAAAACAAAAATACGAAAAATCATACGAAAATCACATAGTAATTCACGATGCTTCCAATGACGATCACAAGTAACTGAATCCCTCTACCCGAGTCGAGCAGAGGGATTCATCAGTATTGCGCTTGCCGCCAATCATAACCTTTTACTATTTTTCTCATAAGCTTATAATTTTGATTCGTCAAATATTTTAATTATTACCAACACCCCATTTGGAATATTTCACAATTTCATATAACCATATCACGCGTTCAGTCCAAACATCTTCAAATATACCATTAGCATTTTTGAGAGACGATTGATATCTCGAGCAGATACATTCTAAAGAAATCATCTGTCCGCATTTTACCGTCACATGACCTTCAATATCATAGTTGTACGTTATATTTATACCATTTGCCATCCATTTATAATAATTGCTTTTAGGCATCAAAGTGCTTTCTATCCTCATATCAAATTCTCTACCGTCATACTGACTTGGTACGTTATAAATAATAACCGTTGAACCTACCAAACTTCTAGCCAAATTGTTTTCTTCTTTGAAAAGTGCTTCAGATTCATCAGTATAATAACCATCACTATAATCAACGTATTCTACCAATTTGGTACATGGTAGCTTAAAGGTTGTGTCAAATGGGCACATTTCAAGCCAACTTCCACTTTTTGGAATGTCAATGTATTGCGCTTTTGAACCAAACGGATAGTTTGTATATACAGGTTTGGTATTTTTGCATTTATACATGAATCCAGTTAGGAATAGATTGTTGGTTTCAATAAAAGAACCATTTATCTTTCCGTTACTTCCAAACAGTGCAATTGGTTTTCCTCCTTCTGTCTGTGAAACTTTAACTTTATCACCATATATTTCAACATAATCTTTATTGATATTGATTCCTGCTGCCTTCAATTTGGTCTTTTCAACAACATCCGTCTTGCGCTCTGTGTATTCCGTGACAACTGCACCTTCTTCTATTTTTGGTTTTGTGATGGTCACATTCCAGCTCGTTACGTCAGTCTGCTTGGCATTTTTCGGGAACTGGAAGTAGAGTTCTTCAGGAAGTCTATCCTTGAATCGGAAATGCCCCCATACCCTCTGCTGCTTAGACAGCTCTTTGACTTCAACCAAAGCAACATAACCAACTGTCTTTCCGTCATCACCGACCTCGGTCATTGCACCATTCTGCAGTTCTTTGTAGCAAGTGAACTTGGTGTTTGTGATAGGATAAGAGACATACACGCCCATATACTTTGCATCGCCTCTTACCTCGAAACTGATAGTATAATCTGTATTGAGTTTGAAGGTACTGCCTTTTATTCGATAGAATGTATTGTAATCATCGATACCGCTCGCTGTCAGCTCATAAGCATCACCCACAAGAGTCTTCTGACCCTTCGCCTCAATAACATTACCACCTGCATCAAGCGTCCTTGAATTATCAATCAAGTTTGCACCGACATAATCATAGTCTTTATCTGATAATGTCCAACCGTTGTACGTATTACCTTCTTCAACCATTGGTCTGCAAATATAGCTTTCAATCTGTCCGCTATCCACTAGGCAATACTCCCAAAAGTTGAAGGCAATATAATCTGATGCTGCATCCTTCGTGTCAATCACTGCCGTACATAACTGCCATTCATATACATTTTTGGGCGCAAATTCCGCAGGAGTAATGTAGGTGGCTCTTTTTATACGCTTTGCGTTTGTCACCTTGTCTGTATAGATTGCTTCAATATGAAGTTTAGCATTGGTGTCATTTGTCTTAAAGTAACAAGATAATATGTATTTCTTTCCCTTTTCAATCCTTACGCTTTTTCCTCCTTGTGAACCATCCCAATACACTCCAACGTAGTGTGCATTTCCTGCTTCTGTAACATCAATGGCTTTGATACAGTTTGTACCTTGATATCCACTGTTCATTTCAATTCTTGCATCATTAGAAATGATGAAGTCATTGGTTTGTTTTCTGAAATCACTTCCCACAAGCAGATTGCGCCTTGCTATTGACTTCTCGCTCACAGACAGGGAGATTTCTCTTGCCGTTTGTTCGATTTCAGACTTCGCTTGAGTCAGCTCGTCTTGAGTTACAGCACCATCAAGTCTTTTTGATACTTCTTCAAATTGCGACTTGTAGCTCTTATTATCGAATGCTACGACTCCGGTAAACTTAGCCACGTTGGCAGAGAAAGGAACTTGCGCAAAATAGGTAACACCATTGTAAGTTAATTGCACAACCGCATAACCTGACGTCGCAGAAACATTTCCTCGATTTACACCATCAATAACTACGCCGTTCTTTGCGATATTACTGCCTGATACATTTACTTCGATATATCCATCCTTCTGTATTGCACCGCATTTGCAATTTACGCACAAATCATCCCTTGAGCTAATGTTGCTGCATCTATTCGAAATATTCTGGTTACCCTTCATTACCTTTACTTTCGCAACCTTTCCTATGCTAACAGGTACAATTCCGTTGTCATTCGTGTCAAAAATAAGTGGAGCATCTTCTACAAGGATAGAGACGGCAGCCTCTCCGTCTACACCATCCTTGCCAGGCTTGCCTTGCGGGCCCTGCGCACCGTCTGCACCATCCTTTATCGCCGCTATCGTTATCTGGCCCCTCGCCAATAATACTGCCATACACTTTCATTTTTTTAGTTAATAAAAATAAGGGTGAGGTGCCCTTATTTAGACACCTCACAAGTAAACGTGCCTCTCACTGCCACGTCAGCGTTGGCCACCGTGACGTAAGGCTTGCTCGAAGCATTCACTGCACTTGATGTACCGTTCCAGTTTGTGGCTACACCGCTGGCATTGTACTTCGTCCATTTGTAGATGTAGTTCGATGCATGGTTGCTGTCTGCCTTCACCGCTGCACCATCCTCCACTACCTTGCCATCTTTCCAGAGTCGGGCGTAAAGCTCCGTCGATTGCGCACCGTTCACTATCTTGTCGCCGGTCAGCGAATACACCTCCACCACGTACGGGTCGCTCGCATCGAAGAACGTGATGATAGCGCAGGCCGTATCTGCACCGTCTTTCACCGTACAGCGGAAAGTCTGGAAGTTAAGCACGTCATTGGCGCTCACGTTCAGAGTGCTCACGCCGCCCGAAGTGCTCACGTTGCCCGAAGCCACAGCGTCCCATGTGCCGGCACTGATATTCAGCACCTCCCAAGTCATTGATGTCATGGTGGTGTCCTGCACGTTGCCACGGAAGAACTTGGCTATAGCACGCAGCTTATTGCTGTTGTTGGTCGAGTCGAACGTGTTGCCGTCGGGAGTCTCAATCTGCACTGTCTGAAGCGCACCGCCACTCTTAGCCAGCGAGATGGTCTTGTAGCCGATACAGGTTGTCGTAGCTTTTGTCTCCGGGTCTGTGTATTTGCACGACCATTCGATGTTCTTCACGCTGCCGTTCTTGTTGATGTTGTTGACGAGGTTTAACTGGTATGACTTGCCGCTCACCGGGGTTGCAGCCACACCGTCCACCTTCCACGACCATCCGCTGCAGGCTGCGGTCGAAGCCTGGTCTGTAGCACTGCCCGTCACATATACACGGGCTGTTATTACGTTTGGCCCACTCGCCGAGTAGTTCGGAGTGTACACACCCGTGTCGGGGGTGTAGATCTGAGTCTCGCCCTTAGAGCATTGTGTAAAACACTGCACGGCCTTGCCGTCATTGAGGTCAACGATAGTAATCTGACCATTAGCTAATACTTTTGCCATAATCTTTTTTTGTTTTAATATTATTATATGTTACTATTAATAGTCTTTGTATCTGATAAGCACACACTACATCCGAATTGTGCTTGTCTGTTTACATCGTCACGTGTTATAAGACAGTTCCGGCCAACCCCCTCATGCAGCGTGTTCCATACAGCATCATCTTCAGCATCAGCCGATTGTCGCCACCACGACCATGAGCTGTTGCTCACGGTGTCGCTTATGTCCTCGCCATTGCGTAGCAGCGTTGCCTTCAGCGTCATTTCGCCCGAACCGTTAATCATCACCGTGCCCGTATCGCTCGTTATCATTATCTGATAAGCCACACCGTCCTCGCCCTTCTCGCCCTTCTGCGCACTCATCACAAGCTGCCAGTCAGCGCTCCCGGGCATAGGCTCACTCGTACTGCCCTCGGGGTTGGTACACAGCCACACGCCGTTGCCGTGGCTTACCTGGTCATAATAGCTGTAGCTCAAGACCTTCTGCCACTCGCCTCTGTAGTTCACCATGTGCATAGCTTCACCACTCGAAGACACCCACTTAAAGAAACTGCTTTTAAACCTCGTTCCATCGGGAGATAGCACGAACACATCTTTGTCTTCGTGAGTAAAGTCAGTAATGCCTCTATATCCGACGATGCGAGGGGTACCTGCGCCTGTCGTCTCGAGCATGAGAACATTCGTTCTACTTATGCTGCTCTCATCCCCCGTTTGTATCTGATGGCCGTCAAGGACAATAGCATCGCCATCGGCTGGAATGTCACTACCCGTCAGACAATTAGTCTTGGAAAGGATAATCCAGTCGAATTGCTTGTCACCATAGAGGCTATCTCCTTCATCATTCACGATAAACTCGCTTTCAGAAGAAACCGCGACAACGCACCTCCAGTATTCCTTGTTGGATGCGTTGTCGTAAGCTCCAGGCTTAATATTAAAGGTCTGACATCTTGCTTGGTCACCGACTACCCACAAGTTCTGTGTAGCCATTGTTCCATCATCAGCAAGGATATAGCATTTCCAGCCATCATACTCTCTGTTTGTAGATAGAGTATATTCGCCTTTCTCGCTATTATAGACAACTGGCACAACCTTTACAAGCTTACTGCCAGCACCAGAGAGATAAACATTACCTCCGGCGTAAGAAAGCTTCCTTATCTCCAGCTCATTAAAGACAGCTTTTCCCCATACAATGAGGTCTGTAATACTAAGAGAGTACCTACCATTATCGTCCGGTTTGATGCCAAATCCCTGTTGTGAGGCAGAATTGAATCCGTCTGAAGCGATTGAACTTATGATAGCTTTTCCCCATACAATGAGGTCTGTAATACTGAGAGAGTACCTACCATTATCGTCCGGTTTGATGCCAAATCCCTGTTGTGAGGCAGAATTGAATCCGTCTGAAGCGATTGAACTTATTATACCATTTCCTCTTCCGTCGAATCCACAGACATTTCCTAAAGAAAAGCCTTGGAGAAGCCGCAGAAGCTGCTCAAATTTAACCTGACCTTTTACCACCTGAGGATCCTTTGTCGCCTTCAGACTCAAATACTGCAGTAATATTTCCGCATCCTCACGAAGGTTGCCCGCTTCGGAGGCGTAGGCTGCATTCTGTGCCGATGCTGCAGTACCAGCATAATTTGCCTGGTCTGCAACTTCCGCCCGCTTAGCCTTATCAGCCCTGCCAGCGTGCTCAGCTTCAGAAATAACTCCGGATATATACTTAGTTGAGGAAGAAGAACCACCCGAACTTCCCGTCTTCTTCGGCTTGCTATAAGTTTTGATTTCTATCATATTATAATCCTTTTATAACACTATTAAAACCACTTTAGAACAACTCTCTCATCGTCACCACTGCAGTACCCTCAGTAAGGTTTCTGTCTATACCCTGCACATAGAACCGTTTGCCGATAGCAGGAACACTAAAGATGCTCGCAAAGCTAAGACCCTTCTTTGGCTCGATGACGTTCTGCGTCATCACCACCCTCGGTTCGTGCCATTCCTGCCAGTACGCATCCACATACAACTTCTCTGGCTTATCCGCCAAGTTCTGGTTGCGGTCATAGATGCCGACAAGTGCATTCTTGGTCGCCTCGTTCTGTGGAGATGATAGTTTCACCGCATTATTTACCCCTAACGCCTTGCACTCCTTCGAGGTGAGCGCGGTGGTAAACCGAAACTCCAGGTCATCCTTTCGGTTGACGAAGTTTTCGCCGGTATCACTCTTATATACGATATCCTTTTCGTCACCTACCGCACCTATCTTTCCGTTATCGCTAACCACCTCTACCTTAAACTCCTTGAGCATGATACTATTGATCTCCTGCAGGAGAAGATGACTATTCTGATACCACTTGGTGTGTCGCCAGAAAGATGGGTGCCTTCTCGTCACTTCATTCCATTCCGCATTCACGGGGCCGAGTATCTTAAACTGCACGCTACCACTTACATGATCAGACATGCGGATAGGTATCGCAGTACCCTCTGCAGTAATACCCTTTGTGTATGGAGCATTCTTGCGGATCTCGAACTCCGTGCCTATAATCTTATCCCTTAACTTCGGATCGATACCGATAGTAAAGCTCTGTGCGTAATACTCATCATCCGATGCACATTTGCTCCGCTCCTTGTATTTCTTCCATACGAAATCATCCGTATCACCTTCACCCTGGCTCGTTCCTCCTACCGCATTCGTGTCGCCCTTCTTGCATTCTACGACACATTTATCGCCGATAATGAGCATACAGGAAATAAGACCCACTCTCCTGATGGTATCGGTAGCAACACCTACGGCGCTATAGTTATATTCACGATCCTGAGGACCCGTGCCCGTGTAAGGGTAGAAGGTATGAGCACTGTCTGTATAATTGGTATTGTCATACCACGGTTCTTCGTTCCATCGTTCGGAACGCCAGTACTTGCGGGTATAGTACCTTCCGTCACCATTATTGCGGCTCGGCACGGTTTTATGCCAATAAGAATTGGGATGCATAGAGTTCACACTCCAGTAATCAACATTCATCATGTGACCAAAGATATCCGTAACGTTCATTACAGGATTAAGGATCATTTTGCCGCTGATCACGATATAATTTATCGTATCACTATCAGCAGGCGAAAAAGTACCTCCACTCTTGTTTCCCGTATATTCCGCCACAGGGCACGACGCAAGAATCTCTTCCTCGGTTGGGTGTCCACTTCTGCCTATAGTAGAAATGATCAGATAGTTATCCATACTCACCGACGTAACGAGGGAAGACGTGTTGCCGCCATTTTGGCGTTCTATCTTGCCGAAAGCACACACACACGCACCGATACCGGCAGTAAGACCATTGTTCAGAATATCCTGCTGCTTGGTTCCGTCTGCGGGGTATTTCTCGTACATATCTATACGACTGCCTTTTTCTATTCCGTAGAATTTCCAGTTCGTTACAGCCTTAGGCCAGCAGAACCAGTCCACCTGACTTGCATCCTGCCAGTCTGTCCTTCCTATTCCCGTCGTCATGGTTTTCATAGCGTTATAGGCGGTTTCTCCTTCGCCTTCAGCTATATACTCGGTCATGTATTTCTGGAAGTTACCTGCAGCAACTAAGGACTCGTCATCGAGCGGACTTTCTATCACATCATCCACTTCTGTCACATTATCAGTAAGCAGCAACTCATTGTATGTTTCTCCGATGCTGATTTTCGTATCACAGTCAGCCACCTCGATATCCTTACCGACACGGTATGTAGGTATCTTGATACTCGTTATGCTGACACTGTCTATTCCGTAAAGGCTTAAGGAAGAATTTTTCCGTATCGACTCCCAGGAGAATATATAGAAGGTAGTACCTTCCTGCACGATATGCAGATTGAGATACTTCAGTATTTCGTTGAGCACGTCTTCCTGCGTCCACATATCATCCTCTTCATCGCCAAAGAACAGCAGTTCGTTGATACTGGTGTTCTGGAATATATTATAAAATTCATCACCATTATCACCAGGCAATACCTTCGAACCGTCATACCAAATCGGGAACGCACCAGCCATCCAATAATTCGCCGCATCGCTCACGTCGTTTAGTATCTCTGTAACGATGTCGTAGAACGTGCGCTGCGCAGCCTTACCTTTGAGCACATCATAAAGAACCGCCGCGGCACCCACATTCCGATAGTTGGAATAAGAGAGGGCAGAAAGGCAGTCGATACAGGTCAGCTCCACCTCGTCATAGTCTTCATTATAACCCTGACTAAATGCCTGAGGCTCGATATACCCCACAAAAATACTTTCATCATTCCGAAGGATATTCACCACAGCATCACGACAGGAACTGCAGAAGAAGTCCGGCACAAAATTCTTGCACAACAGGCGTACACTTGCCTGATAGCACAGTATATGATCAAAGGTGTCGTTTACCTGAGAGGTAATCTCTACAGGGTCATCGGTAAAGAAAATGCCATCCTCTTCATTACCGATTTCCACTCTTTGAGAATCATCACCATTCGTAATGATGATTACCGTAATCTTATCTTCCCGATTATTATAAAAATCTCCTTCAAAAAGCATAGTCTCTAAATTTTAATGTTACTACGTCGGCGGTTGCTTCTCGTCTCGTTTGCTACCGCCATCACTATATCACGCCCACGGAGTCGGCCGTTAATACCAAGGGTAGCGCTTATGCCGCCACCGATGCCCTGCAGTCCTGCAGTATTCACCGACACACCCTGCACTGCTGCGCCATTGGCAATGGCAAAGAGGCGGGCCTGCTGGGCTGCGTTCAGGATCATCTCGCCAGAGTTGACCCTTACCAAGACCTTATCGCCCGATGTCTGATTGCCGCCAACGATACCACCGGTGGCAAACTGACTGATGGTGGATATGATGCTCGTAAGCTGTGCCGTACCCGATATACCGAAAGCGAGCCAGTCTATCCAGGTCTTACAGGTACTCATGGCCTGTGCGAAGGAAAGAACAAACTGGCCGATGGCTGCCGCCATCATACCCGCCTTGGCCGCTGCTGAGTCTCCACCCAACTGCTGCAGGGCAGAACCCAACATCTCGCAGCTGGCTCCAGCCACCGCCATACCCTTGGCGGTAGAGTCGCTTATGCCGTTAATATCAGCCAAGCCTGTGCGCACACTTTCAAAGCTACTTATATCAATATTAAAGAGCGAAGAGATATGATCATAATCCCGTGCCTTGGCTTCCACCTCCGTATTGATGACGAGCGGCTTATCCAATAACTTTTGGCGCTCCGCCTCTATCTCTTCGTTCAGCTGCGCAGTCAGATTGCTTGCAAACGTCTTCACGTCAAGTTTCGGAACATCCTCGATACCGACATCCACCTTCAGCATATATAGCTGGCGCTGGAGTCCTTCTATCTCTGCATTCAGAGCACGGGCAGTCGCCTTGTCGGCTGTGGCGTTGAGCTCCTTCTGCTTCTCGTTGATTTTCTCCTCATACCAGTCGATGCTACCTTCTAAGGCTTTCTTGTCCTCAGTTACTCCAGGAGTGTTTCCTGTATTAATATTACCGCCGCCTCCGGCATTACCACCCGAACCGGTTGAGGTATTAAGAGAAGGAGGTGTTGCACTATACCCTGCAGTATGCTTATAGCTGATATTCTGGTTCTGCTTGACAAGGGCTTCCATACGCTTCTTGATGTTCTGTTCCTGCCGATACAGATTAGTCACCACTTTGTCTGCCTCTGCCTTCTGGCTGGTACCAGCCTTAGTTACGTACTTATACCACACACCGCCCTGAAGAAATGCACCAAGGTCACCCTTTTGCGCCTTTACCTTCTCTTTCTGGTTTTCCGCACTAAACTTCTTGGTACGTCCGTTTTTATCGTGCGTGTAGTCATACCGTTGTTGCTGCAGGTCGGCTGCCTGGTTGGCAAGATTACGGATAGTGATCTCATTGATCATCTGATTACAGTAAGCCTTAGAGTTGGCAGTAAGCGCCTGATACCATTGGCTCACGGTAGAGTAGTAGCCCATCGCTTCGCCATACTTGGTGTTCATCTGCTGCACCATCGCCTTCTCCTGTTCCTTGCTCCCCTTGAAGTTCTTCAGGGTAGCGATGTTCTGCACCATCTCGCTGCGCACGCTCGCTATCTGCTGCGCCGTCTGCTGGTGAACCATCTTGGCTTTCTGCTCTGCTTCCGAAAGCTTATCTACACTCTTGGCAGCATCGTCGCTGCTATTCATGAGATAGTTGATAGCCTCGGTAAGTGCCACAATAGCGATGCCCACACCCGTAGAGATCATCAGGCTACGAATAGCGAGTTTCAGGGTCGTAGCGCTCACGGCTGCGCCTCGCATGGTAGCAGAACATACCTCTATAATAGGAGAAAACATAGCTATCACTGTTCTCGCCAACTTTGATGACACTGCCAAGAGATTAAACGACTTCGATAGCGATACTGCTGCAGCTGCACCTGTAGCCATTTGTGCCGCAACATTAATATAAGGCAATACGTTACCTATAGATGATTGCAGCATGTCAGAATATTCGCCCAACTTATTATTAATCAGTTGCAGTTTTGCAGCCCCTGTGCTCGATAGAATATCGAAAGTCTTATCTATGGTGCCAGCACTATTTTTCATGTCTGCGACATTCTCTCTAAACTTCTCCGCCAGTTTACCTGTCAATGGAGTAAGAGCACGAAGACTCTCTGCGCTTCCGAAGAGCTTTCCATATATCTCCTGCTCCAGCATACCGCTTGATGCAGCATATTGTTTCACACTCTTATCAAGTGAAACCAAAAACTGCTCCATACCTCCAGCAGCCTTGATAGCAGCAGCATCAAACTGGATACCCATCTGTTGTGCCATCTCCGCTGCTTCGCTCGAAGGCTTGATAAGAGCCGTAAATATAGCCGCTAACTGAGTACTTACCTCGGCAGTATTACCAGATACGTTCGTTAAGGTACTGAAGGTAGCCATCAGTTCATCAATACTTACACCGAGAGTAGAAGCCTGAGAGGTGACACGTGGCAAGGCTTGCGCCAACTGTTCAAACGAGGTAACACCATTCTTGGCGGTAAGCTGTATCTTATCTTGGATAGAACCAGCAGCATCCCAGTCCAATCCGTAGTTCTTGATAATGTTAGAAGTAACTTTCACAGTCTCACCAAGGTCAGCAATACCTCCCACAGAGGCACGGGCCGACTTATTAAGGAAAGCTATCCAGTTATCCTCGGGCACACCATTGGAGATAACTTGATAGAGGCCGTTCGCTAACTCATCACGAGCAACAGGAACCTCGTGGGAGAGTTCGGCTACCTGCTCTTTCAGTTTAGCGAAGTCATCGCCGCTCTTTCCCGCCATGGTATTAGCAGCCGCCATAGCACCACCGAAGCTGCGACTTTCGGCAGTAAAATCATTCAATACCGAAGACAGTTGTTCGATAGCATTAGAGACATTATTCCATTTCTCTACTATCTGATTGGTATTAATGAGTTGCTCTTGTAGCTCACCGGTAGCTCCTTTTGCTTCATTGACTACACGACGCAAGTTATCGACTGCAGTGGTAGCTGTCACCACCTTTTCTTTGCCGTCAATATTAAGCCGAATGTTAAATCTTACCTCGTTACTCATACTTTTTGCTTTATAATTTTGATTATTTGATTCTTTTTATTATATTTGCAGCGTGTTAATAATCAAACATCATTATGGCAGAATATAAAGTTACACCAATGAAAGACAGAACCATCTGCGGCTGGATTGCCGTCGTGAGTTTTCTTATAGGACTGATTCTCTGTGACTGGGTTATGGGAGCAAAGGCACCAGACTGGGCTTCTGATTTGTTAATCCTTTGTGGCATTGTCTCGTGTATAAGTTTCTTATTGTGGACGCTTATGCTCTGTCAGGATGACAACATATAACTCCTACTATAGCCCCGCCCGCTTCTTCGCTGCCCGATATCTCTCCATGATTTCCTCACGGCTCATCGGCTTTTCGTTCTTCACTCTTTCCTCTTCACTCTTCCCTCGTTCCTCCCACGGGAACCTCATGATGTCCTGCGGTGTAAGCTTCGACTTAGAGTAAGGCTGCATACTGCAGAGACACTGCATCCTTATGCGTTCCCATCTGCCTCGCTCCCTGCTTGTCTGCATCTCATTCCATGCCTCATACGCTGCGTAGAACTCCGAAGGGGCGCATCGGCAAAAGTCATCCATGCTCATACCAATACACCCCATCGCAATACCCAGCAGATGTTCCACATCCGTAGGCTCATATTTCTGCGAGTCAGAGTCTATGGCTTCGTCTCTGCTTTTTTTTTCTCACTCTCTTCGTTCATTGCCGCATTCCAGGCACTCACGTCGTCCGGAGTGATCAGACAGCAGAAAGTCTCGAAATCGACATCAAACTCCACTCCGTCGGCCTTACAGGCGCTCACGATGCAACACCACATGAACATGAGCAGTTCTTCTATGTCGTTGCCATCCATGTCGCTCACGTCCTTCTGAAGGTTTCTCTTAAACAGAAGCATTGCTCCCATCGAGAGGCGGCAAGGCAATTCCCTGCCGCCTACATTGATCATCGTTTTTTTCATTAATACACACAAATTTGAAATCAGTCTCTTTTAACTCAATTATTTAGAATGTCCTGTAGCGCTGCTCGCACCGGACTGCAGACCATTAGTCTGTTTCTCTACCTTGCCGTAGTTCTCCAGCTGCACGGTGTACTTGGCATCATCGCCCGCCTGGCCGTCCAGATCGAGAGAGGTAATGATATACTTACCCTTATATCCGCCAGCCGTCTTGCCGGTACGCTGACCAGCCTCACGAATATTGTAGCTCGCATTTACAGGAGTACCACTCAGCATCAGGTCCTTCAGCTGGTCGTAAGTAGGAGCACCCGAATCGGCGTCCGTACATACCAAGCCGTCGGCAGAGATACTCTCCGAGAAACTCTTCACGTACTTCTCTTTCCACTTCGCACCTGCAGCCTCCTTGGTCATACGTTCACCCGTCTCAGCCGAGGTGGTAATCTTACAACCTGTACTGAAGGCCAATGCGCCATCATTCACGGAGAGGATAAGATCAGTACCGTCCAATATATTTTCCATATCAATTCTTTTTAGGATAAATTACTAACAGATAGCCAGCAAGGGCTACCCCTAACCACACACAAATCAATTTTATCAACGAACCTTTGCTACATTCGGGAGGTTTCTTCTCTTCCACGCTTTCCACGCTATTATAATTGCTTTCTAACGCCGTTCGCTTGATCTTAGAAGAAGCATTTACCGAAGTAGAACAGGAGCTATTTTCACCTTCGAGTACGGCTTGAGCTTTCACCGTGCCATATCCCTCGATGCGATACCCGCCGCTATCCAATGGCTTGATGAGCCACGTCTGCTGCCACTGCTGGTCAGTCGTCAGATTTTCCGTCGTCTGACCCGTCGTTCGCGCCGTGTCTCTGCTTACGCCGCTGTCTTGGCTTACGCTGCTTGCCTGTTGCATCTGCTGCGTCTTGGTCACCATCGTCTTCTTGGTTCTGCAGCTCACTACTAACAGGACAAGAAGCGCGACGAGGACAAAGCTGAATAGCCTCGATAGCCCGCGTGAGCTTATTGAGCGCATAGCGGGTGCGGGCATTCTCCCTGTTGAGTTCCTCGATAGCCTTTGCATTATCTTCTGCTGCATCATTCAGTTCTTTTTGTTTTGCCAGGAGTTCCTTACTCACGTCGCCATACATCTCCTTGAAGGTGTCATGTATGCGCTTCGCCTGCTCGGCCTCCTTTACCTTTCGATTGGCTATCCAGGCGATGGCAGCACCGATGCCGCCCGATGGGATAGCCCACTGCAGTATGTTTAGTATGATGTCTGTCATCGCCTTTCAAACCTTTCTTAACCTAATAAACTATCAACTATTACTGAAAAAATCTACACTTGCCTGATACCTAACGAGCGAAGCCATTCCTGGACATCAAAAGACGGGCAGGCTTTCTTTGAATTTAACTCGTTATGTCCAACAATACGGATTTGAGGGAAGCGGTTGTGGAAGTTTCTCACATAATCGGCAAGAGCCCTCTTCTGCTCCAGGGTGCGGGTGTCGAGCGGTTTACCGTCGTACTTGCTCACGCCTCCTGCATAGACAACATGCCGACTCACGGCATTATAGCCAGCAGCACCATTGGTAATCTCCCATGGGTCCACTTCCGCATCCTCGTTGTTATCCACCAGGCGCTCTATACTACCATCCAGATGTACGAGATCAGTATAGCCCACCTGCTTCCATCCTCTGCCGCCCTTGGCTGGAGGATCGCAGTGCCAGTGCCGGATATCGGCGGCTGTCACCTCCCGACCTTCCGGCGTGGCAGTGCAGTGGATTACCAGATATTTCATTTTCGCCATACGGTTAACCAGCGTTATAACCTGAACGGATTACACCACCGGCATCCTCCTTCTTAGGCATACAGATGAAGTAGTGGCGATAAGACACCAGGTTGCGCTGGTACTGAGGGTCGCTCTCGGCAGGACTGTAGTACATCTTTGTAGAGCCTGTGGCCTTGAATACACGGGGCACATAGAATGCGAACGAACACTGGAACTCGCCAGCCTTAGGTGTGGCACCCAAGGTGTTCTTCACGCCTGCAGTGCTGTAGGTAGGACAGGCACCGTACTCGTAGATGTCGAAGCCATAGAGACGGCCTACAGTGCCGTCAGTGCGGTTGATGTTATACTGCTCCTTGAATGCCTGGTCGGTCTCCAAGAGGTCGTTCACGTGGTCCGTACAGAACACCAGGCGGCGGCCGGTCACAGGCACGCCTAATGCGTCGAGTTTACGCTTCAGGGCCACAACGTCGTCAATGCAGAGCTTGATGCGCTTGGTGGCGGCATCCACAGCGCCAGTAGTCACGAGCACCGGAGTCTTGTCTGTGTTCTTCGTAGGACAGAGCGCATGGGCTGCCTTGGCATACTTAGCGTCGTTCAGGGCATTGGCGCAGCTTTCCTTCACGCGGGCCATCTTTTCGTAACTGAGAGCATACAGCTCGTCGTCGGTCACTGGCACCACCTTGGTCTGGAACTTGTCAAGCGAGAAGGTCTTATCGCCGTCCTCTAACTCCTGTACGTCCAATGGGTAGGTAGTATTGTTGACAAGCACCTGCGGATCGGCACCCACATCCACGAGGTGAATCACGTCGTTGTTGGCGATCGAACTCTGGTCGGGCACACCGTTGAGCCATGCTGCGTCCAGTTTTCCACGCAGAGCCCTGATCAGCTCACCCGTCCATACTTCGGTCAGCACGCCATCACATGCCGCATCCTCAGGCATAAAACCAGGGAGAGCAATAGCAATAAGACAAGCCACTGCTGCACCACCCATAGGACTGCAGCCCAACAGCGTTGCGATAATTCCGCCTACAATGGCATTGAAAAGCAATGCCGATGCAATCTTGATAATTGTTTTCTTATTCATAGTTATATCTTTTTTTATCTTTAAAAGGCAAGAATGCTCTTTTTACCTTTTTACCTTTTTGCTTTTTTACCTTTAAACATTACGCAGGTTCAAATCCATACTCCGCCTTGTAGAGGCGCACGAATTCGTCGTGGTGGTTATCGTGCAGATCCATCATCACGTTGGCTGGCACGGCACTCAGCTTCTCGTACTTCGAGTAGTCCTGTGGTTCTGCCACGATATTACCCTTGTCGGTTCGGTGTAGGGTTGCCGTAATCTTGCCCTGTGGCTGCATGGCCGACAGCGTGATGTTCAACTGATCCAGACCCAACTTCTTGCCTAACTCTACGAAGTGTTCCTTCATGCCTGCAGCAAGTCGTTTCTCTGTAATGGCAGTTTCCACCGCACGGGTGATAGCAGCCAACTCCACAGCCTGCTGCTGCGCCTGGAGCGTCTGTACCTGAGTCTCCAAGGCGGATACCTTACCTGCCGCGAGACTGAGACTCACGAGCTTCTGATTCACTTCTTCTTCCGTTGCGGTCTCTTTCAGACCCAACTTGATCGCTAAATCCTTTAATTCCATTTCTTTCTTTTTTAATGGGGTTTTACTTACATTATCTAATAGAGGAAGAACACCATCAATGGAGTCCTGTCCTGCTGAAAGTGAGATTGTCTTACCTTCATGAGTGAGCACGATAGCATCATCATTGCCACCAATATCTACCACACTCACCTCGATGAGTTTCGATTTTGTCACCGTCGGCCTCTGCTGACCCTCGGCGAGCAGCTGCTTATCGTCGCTCATCTCCAAGATCTGAAAGTTCGCGCTCACCATTTTCACGCTACCGAACTCCCATTGCTTCTTCAGCTGCTTAGACAGTTCCGTGGCCTCGTCAAACACCAGCTCGCCCGTTACGTCCTGACCTTCCACCTTCAGATCCTTCACCATACCCACCACCTTGCCACGCTCGTGCATGTAGAGTAGCACCGGGTTGCGCTGATACTGCGCCAGATCTATACCTGGTGTAAGAATTCGGGTGCCGTAGCAGTTCACGCTCTCATTACTGATTCTTACTCGTTTACCTTTGCTCATATCTTTTTTACCTTTTTGTCTTTAAAAGCAAGAAGGCTCTTTTTACCTTTTTACCTTTTTACTTTTTTACCTTTAAAAGTTTTTTTTCGGATGCAATATTACTAACTTTTCGCATAACCTCCAAAAAAGTATGAAATGGTTGCACACTTCTATGAAACCGCTGCACACTATTTTTGCAGATTGCCCAAAAAGTCGCAATTTTGCAATACCAAACCCGCAAGGCATCAAGTGCCTCCGTGGTTTTCTATTCACATTATAATAACATTCAAATATGACAAAAGCAGAATTAGAACGCAAGAAGAACCTCGCCCGAACCCTCTATATGGCGGGTAAGGAACAGGCAGAGATAGCCGAGCAGATTGAGGTATCCAGAGTGACAATATCCAAGTGGGCCAATACTGAGGGATGGAAAGAACAACGAGCCGCCAAGAATGTGACACGACCGGAGCTGGTCAACAAGCTCCTCCTTACCATCGATACCCTCATCAGTCAGGTAAACGAATCCGGCGACCCGGACAAGATATCCGGACTGGGCGACCGATTGGCCAAACTCTCGTCCGTTATTCAGAAACTCGACAAGAAAGCCAACGTGGTGGATGCTATCGAGGTGTTCATGGCCTTCAGTAAGTGGATGCAGTTCCGTGCACAGACCGACCCGAACATCACACCCGAACTTCTCAAGACATTCAACTATTACCAGAATCTCTTTATTTCCGACAAGATGAATAATGGCTTTAGTTGTGAACTCTAAGGTATAACAATAATAATAAAAGCAAAGAAGGATGGCAACACTATCAGAGAAAAAACAGGCCATCGAGGCATGGCGGGAACATTGCAAGCAGATAGCTGCGCTTACCGACACCTCGCTCATGGCTCCCGAAAGCAAGGCGGACAGAAAGAAACGTATTGCTTCCCTGCAGAGGGACTATGCTGCCTTCTGCGAATATTATTTTCCTCACTTCCTGCAGCTCAAGGATAAGACCACCGGCAAGGTACTGCGCACCATCCACAATGCGCCGTTCCACAACCAGGCAGCCCGCAAGGTGAAGTCCACGCCCAATCTGAAGGCGGTATTCATGTGGCCTCGTGGTCACGCCAAGAGTACCCATCTGGACGTTTTCCTGCCCCTGTGGCTCATGTTTCAGCCTCTCAGACTCATCAACTTCATGGTCATCGTGGGCAAGAGCGAGGACGCTGCCTGCCGACTGTTGGGTGATATCCAGGCAGAACTGGAATACAACGACCGACTCAAAGCTGATTTCGGAGAACAGAAACCCTCTGGTGGCGACTGGACCGATGGTGAGTTCAAGGCGCAGTGCGGTGTCAAGTTCCTCGCCTGTGGACGTGGTCAGAGTCCTCGTGGTCTGCGCGACCGTGAGGCACGTCCCGACTATATCGTCATCGACGACCTCGATGATGACGAACTCTGCAAGAACGAGAAGCGTGTCCGTGAACTTACCTCATGGGTTAAGTCAGCCCTCTTCGGATCCTTGGATGTGGGTCGTGGCCGCTTCATCATGGTGGGCAACCTCATCTCGAAGAACTCTGTGCTCTTCAACATTGCCCACACCAAGGGTGTATTTCTCTCCAAGGTGTATGCCGTGGATAAGAACGGAGACCCTACATGGCAGGAGAAGTGGACACGCGAGGAGGTGGATGCTTATCGTGAATTCGTGGGCTACCGTGACTGGAACAAGGAGATGATGCACAACCCTATCAAGGACGGTACCATCTTCCGACACGAATGGATCAAGTATAAGCGTATGCCGAAGCTCTCGAAGTATGATGCCTTAGTCTGCTACACCGACCCGTCCTGGAAATCGACTACTGAGAACGACTACAAGGCGTGCCGACTCTGGGGAAGTATCGGCAAGGAACTGCACCTCATCGATTGCTTCGTGCGTCAGGACACCACGGGTGCCATGGTGAGATGGCTCTACAACCTCTATGAGCGAAGCTTGGAAGAAGGCGCAAGTATCCAGTTCTACATGGAGGCAAACCTGATGCAGGATACTGCCCTCGATGAGTTTGCTGCAGAAGGCGACCTGCGTGGCTATCAGCTACCTATCACGGCCGACAACCGCAAGAAGCCCGACAAACTGCAGCGCATCGAGTCCGTAGCTCCACTCTGGGAGCGTGGCGTGGTATTCTACAACGAGGCACTCCGAGACTCCGAGGATATGCAGGTAGGCATCGACCAGACGCTTTCGCTCGAACATGGCAGCCGCGCGCACGATGATGCACCCGATGCCGACGAGGGCGCCATCTATATCCTCCAGAAGCAGGGCAGAGTAGCAGCCTTTGTTCCGAGAATAGTCAAGAGAATGCGCCCAAAGAATTCATGGTAGCAAAAACATTTCTAATTTCTAATTTCTCATTAAATCATGAGTTTCATCACGCAGGAAGATTTCAAGGTCGTGAGCAGCGAAGCTTCGCTCAAGGCCATCACGGGTGCTGACCCGGATAACATCAGCAACGCCATCGCGGAGGCACAAGAAGAAGTGGCCGGTTATCTGCGCCCCAAGTATGACACCGACCGCATCTTTGCCACCGAAGGCAACGACCGCAACCGCCAACTCGTCATGTACACCGCCGACATTGCGCTCTACAATATGATTGCATCGCTCCCCAACCGTATGGGCTACGAGACCCGCAAGGAACGTTACGAGCGTGCCATCAAGTGGCTTGAGGGTGTACAGGCGGGCAAGATAGTGCCAGACCTACCTATCGCTACAGACGAAACAGGCAGCGACATCTCACAAGGCGGAGTCTTGGCATACGGCAACGGCCCCGACCGCCACAGCTGGTAAATCAGCCGTAAATATTTCTAAATTCTCATTTCTAATTAAACGAAAATGGCAAGATTGAACATAAATAGAGCCAAAGACCGCATAGAGGATGCCTGGAGAGCATTCCTCGGCAAGCCACAGCTCTGGAGAACTAAATATGGTGACATCGAACTGGTAGGCAAGAACAACCGCCGACAGGTGGACAGCATCATTGCCAAGCTGCAGCGTACCACCGAAGCACTCACCAAAGGTGATATACAGAAGTGGCGCCGTGCGTGGCAACTCGCCATCAGCGTGGAAAGCCCCAACCGACAGATGCTCTACGACATCTATCGCGACACCGAGATAGATGCCCACCTCTCCGGTTGTATCGACCAGCGCAAAGGCTTCGTTATGGCGCGATCATTCAAGCTGGAAGACAAGAATGGAGCACCAGCAGAAGAACTCAACCACTTCTTCGAGCAGGAATGGTTCGTGGAGTTCTGCCGCCTGGTACTCACCACTCCCTACTGGGGACACTCGCTCATCGAACTCGGAGACCTCGGTACCGATGGAGACGGATGCCTCGCTTATAGCAGCGTGACGTTGGTGGACCGCAAGTACGTCATACCCGAGCACCACCGCGTCATCACCGACCTCGGACAGGACTGGACCACTGGCATCGACTACCACGAGCCGGAATGGTTCGGCAATCTCATCGAGGTGGGCAGACCCGACGACCTCGGCCTCTATCTCAAGGCTTCACTCCACTGCATACCGAAGAAGAACGTACTGGCAGCATGGGACGTCTTCAGTGAAATCTTCGGTATGCCGCTGCGCGTTGCCACCACCAGTTCGAGAGACCAGAAGGAGGTAGACCGTATCAGCGACATGATGGCGCGCATGGGTCAGGCTGGCTATGCCGTACTGCCTACGGGCACAGAAATCCAAATCGTAGAAAGCGCCAAGAGCGACGCGTTCAATGTTTACGACAAGCGTGTGGATCGTGCCAACTCCGAAATCTCCAAACTTATCATAGGCCAGACCATGACCATCGAGGACGGTAGCAGCCTCTCGCAGAGCCAGACCCACCTGAAGGTGTTTGAAAACTTAGTGGAGAGCGATGCCAAGTTGCTCGCCAACACCATCAACAACCAGCTGATTCCTCGCATGATCAGCCACGGTTTTCCTCTGCAGGGTTATCACTTCGCATGGGATGACAGTCCAAGCTATACCCCGGAGCAGCAGATGGAGTATGAGAAGATGATCTCCGACCGATACGAGGTGGACGGCAAATACTTCGCCGACAAATACAATATGCCCGTAGGTGAACGCATCCAGCAGCCTTCACTCTTCGGCAGTGAACCTGCAGACACGAAGAAAGACCCAAAGGAAGACCCGAAGGACAACAAAAAGGACCTGAAGAATTTTTTCGACTGAGCCCCGAAGCTTACGAGGGGCTACACTCGAGATACAAGGAGATGCTGAAGGGCATGGATGTGCCCGACGCTATCCAGCTCATGGGCGATAAGCAGTGGCAGGAGATCAAGTCGCGGCTCACTGGTAAGTTCAACAAGATGATGAAGGGCCTCTTCCGTCAGAAGGGAGCGCAGCTCGACATCAATATCCTGGCAAGCGACGAGGCGCAGGAATTCATTACCACCCATGCGGGCATCCTTGATGCTGGCTTCCAGAAGGTAGAGATGAGCGACAAGATGCGCGAGCGGCTTACCCGCTCCAATTACATCTTCTCGGGCATCAAGACGTTCCACGAGCTCAACGAGGCTTTCCCTTCCATGCTCGATGAGAATGGCAATAAAAAGCCGTTCGAACGCTTCCTGAATGACGTCCAGAAAATCAACGACACCTACAATGCCAACTATCTGCACGCTGAATACAACTTCGTACAGGCTTCTGCCACCATGGCGGCGAAGTGGGAACAGTTCAGCGAGGACGGCGACCGATACTACCTGCAGTACCGCACGGCCAAGGATGACAAGGTACGCCCGGAACACGCTGCCCTCGATGGGGTGACACTCCCGATGAGCGACTCTTTCTGGGAAACCTATTACCCACCGAATGGATGGAACTGCCGCTGTACCGTAGTACAGGTGCGCAAGCAGAAATATCCGGCCACAGAGCACGCTGAAGCCATGAGTAGGGGCGAGGAAGCTATGAACGGCGAACGATACAATATTTTCCGTTTCAACAGTGGCAAGCAGGGCAAAACCATGCCCGACTACAACCCTTACACCATCAAGCGATGCAATGACTGCGATGTGGCGAAGGGGGGTAATACGAAGCTTGGGTTTGTGCCCGACTATCAGCTTTGTCAAGGTTGTATAATGATCAGAAAGTGTAGCGAAGACAGAAATAGAGATAATAGTGCCAAAGCTACTAAAAAGTCACCAGAGGTTAAGAAGTTACAGGGCACAACAATCTCTAACCCTGACTTCAATCACGAAGTACTCGTTACTGGTGGTTCTATTAGGGAATGGACAAATCAGCCGCATAAAGAGTATGCCGCAAAGAATAGTATCCTAAAACATATCGCCAAAGTATTCCGGGAGGCTAATTACATAGGAATTGTCGATAACTTCAAGAAGAAACCAGGCGTAAAACAGTCACATTTATTTGAAACAAACGTCTTAGGAGAATTATCCTGGATTATCGTTAGAGAATATGAAATTGGCGAATTTGTTCTCTATAGCATTTCTGATAGCGATAAAATAAAGACAGGAATAAGAAAAGAGTAAATTTTAAAGCAACTACTCGGAGCTACAATCCGAGATCGCTCTAAAACCTACTCTTTCCGCTGCAAATATACAATAAACTTTTTAATCCCACAAGAAAATGAGCAAGAAAAATCAAAATTATGATGAATTTATAGAAAAATTCAAGCCGAAGAAGACTACGGACGACTGCTATACCCCCCCACCTGTGTATGAAGCAGTATTAGACTGGGCACGAAAGCACCTCGATATGGGCACCCGCCCTGTGGTACGCCCATTCTATTCTGGAGGAGACTTCGAACACTTCGACTACCCCGACAACTGCGTAGTGATAGACAACCCTCCGTTCTCCATCTTCGCGAAGATTTGCGACTGGTACGTAGAGCGTGGCATTCCGTTCCTTCTCTTCGCTCCAGCAATGAGCAGCATCAGGCAGAACGTCACCTATATCGGTGCATCATGTACCATCACCTACGAGAACGGAGCGAATGTGAATACCGCATTTGTCACCAACATGATGGGCGATATCATCTGCACCACTGCTCCCGACCTCCTCGAATCCGTAAAGAAGGCCAATGATGACAACCTGAAGCAAAGCAAGAAGACAGTAAGAAAGCTTTCTTTCCCTGACTGCGTGCTTCGGGCCACCACACTGCACACCATGAGCCGTGCAGGCGTTGACTTCTGTATAAAAAGAGAACAGGGCAGTGTGGTCGGTCAGGCGTGTGAAAGCAAAGAAGGCGAGTTCGGAAATTCTATCCTGCTATCCGATACTGCTACAGCGGAGAAGTTGGTAGCAGAGAAGCTGACAGCCAAGAAGCTGGCAGTCAAGAAACTGGTCCTCACGGAGAAATCCAAGGCAATTATTGCACAGCTGAACAGCCCCTACTAAGGCTGGGCCTCTATCCCTACTACCGATGAGCCTCAGTCCCTATTAGGGATGGAGCCTCGTCCCTATAGGGATGCAAAAACAATATTCCAACGGTGTTCTATCACCATTATATTCACATTTTAATCTTAAAAAGCAAATGATCAATTACAGTATTGCAATGATGGGCAACCCTGCCAAGAAGCAGGACTCAAAGAAAGCCTACGGTGTGGCTCAGTACACCGAGAAGATGACGCTCAGTGAATTCAGTGAGCATATCTCAAGCCACGGCAGCACATACGACGCAGAAGACGTGGAAGCTATCCTCGGAAAAGCCGTGAAGTGTCTGCGCGAAATGCTCCTTGCCGGCAAGAAAGTGGAGTTAGGCAAGCTCGGAGAATTCTACGTCACCCTGCACGGCAAGGGCACAGAACTCGCCAAAGACTACAACCCTGCCACCTGTGTGGAGAAGGTGAACGTGGTGTGGACTCCTGGCAGCCTCTTCGAGAACCTGAAGAAAGAGGCCACCTTCAGCTTCGTAGCAAGCCGCAACGAACAGGCAGAGGCTAAGCGAAAGGCCAAGGCGCAGAACGGCGGCAACAATCCTGGTAATACACCTGATCCCGGAAACAAGGAAAACCCAGACGACAAGGGTAACACCGAAAATAAGGGCGACACCGGCGACACCGGACAGGACAACGGAGGCGAGGATAATGAGTTATAATCCTCATACAGGCATAAAAAAGGGCTGCACCACGCTTGGTGCAGCCCTTCATTTTCACACATATCCGACATAATGAAACACAAAAATTTAAAAAATTAACCTATTAACTTAAAACAATCGAAATATAATATCTAAAAATAAGCGTATGCTCTTACCACGTTTTTAAATATTTTACCCTAAAGACATCCACATTCTCGAGCAGTTCCATGTGACTGTGATTGGTGTCTGTCATATAAGGATAGCTCACCTGATACTCAGCCCTCGGCTCTATGTCCTGCAGAGCTTCCCAGATACTTTCTCCTATCTCGAAGGAGGCATGATAGGCTTCATCATTCCAGTCGGTCACTAAGTGGAGCCTGAGATCTCCACTGCCTCTCACGCACTTCCCGAAGTCTGTATTCTTCACCACGTCCCAGCTGATTGTACCGAACTCCACGAACACCGCAGGACGTCCCCATTCGCTTTCCTCATCTACAAAGGCGACATTCTCATTCCACAGGTCTATATGCTGCACTGCAGGCACCCCGTCTTCTATCGCCCTCTTGATGTCCTTATATAAGTTTTCTCTTGGATCCATATCTATGATGTATTAATTGATTTCTACTTTTTAAGATCAAGATGATTGAAGTATTTCTCAAGCTCATCCTCGATAATCTTTGTCACTTCTCTCTCAACTTCCGGAGCCATGCCCAAGAACTGACGCTTCGGTATCTTGATGGTCTTACCCACCTTCATCAGCGCCATTGCCCGCCAGAACTCGGCGTTAGGATTAAGATTCATCTTGGAAGTCCAGGCATAGAAGCCTCCATCGGATAGCGTGCGGTGCCTGCCTCCCTGTTTCTTTGCCATTCCCATCGACTCGTAGAACTTAGCCCTGAAATACCGCTTCATTTTCTCCGTTACCTTGATTTCTCCACCTTCGTTATGTATGGCTGCATAGGGAGAGGAAGAAAAGAACGTGATAGAGGTAGCATCGCTCCGGCTCTGAACGCTCTTTCTCAGGTCGCCCGAGGCTACGAGGATATGCCCGTCGCCTCTTATCGGACTTTTCCGTCTTGCCCATGCCTTGGTAAAGAACCCCTGGCGCTCGAAGTTCTTGTCGAACTCGTCGCCGATCTCCACCCTGATATCACTCAGAATATGTCTGATCACTACCGATAAATCATTATTTCCTGCCATATCTTTATCAGTTTTCAGTGTTCATAGTCCCATCCTTCAAACTTCAGGAAGGGTTCGTCGTCTTTAGGGATTTCATTACGAGGGTCGGCACTCGCGTTCAGCACATTATATAGCTGCCGCTCACTGATGGCGTACTTCGGATAGATGTACCGCCTCCAGATTTCACGATTGGATATGCCCATTTTGGCATATTGGTCGTATATCGCATTGATGTCAGCGACCCGTTTCTTGTAGCTAAGTCCGTTCCTTTGATGAAATTTCCGCAAAACAATTTTCCCTTCCTTACTTACTATTTACAAACGTTATAACATGGTCTCTTTATTTTTCTACTCTTCTTTTTCTTCTTCCTCTGATGCTTCCTTGTCATCTTTCGGTGCGATGAAGATACGGCAGAAACTTGGCTCCATTCTGTGCCAGATGCCTAACTTCGGATCGCGCTTGAAGAAGTAGTAATTGGTAGCATTCTTCTGCACCACATTCGACTCCTTGAAAAGCGCCATGATGTCGGCGTATTCCTGGTCGTTGAATTTATCCTCCAACTCGTAGAGCTTACTGATACTCTTGTAGTCGAGATCTCCGGACTGGTTGCGCTCCAGGAGTGTCATTGCCAACTGGTACATCGGATCATTCTGCCCCTTCTCGCTTTTCTGCATATACTCCTTCAGGAAGGTGACAAGACGCTCGGCTGCAAGGTCTGCACGCTCATCAAAACCCTTCACCTTATTGCAGCTCACCAGGAGTCGGAAGTTTCCGTCTGTAATGGTGTAATTGCGCTGGTCGTCATTCTTTACCTGTCCGTACTGTCTCATGATAGACGTGAATGCCTCCACTTCGCGCTCAAGCCATTGTTTGAAGCTCTTGGTATCTGACATCACCGTGATAAGATTTTCCTCCACACGGTGCATAAAATCGGCTCGCAGACCCTCGTAGGCATCACGCTTGTCGATACGCTCGTTCTTAGCCTCCGCGTTGAGTTGCTGGCGGAGCGCCTCTTTCTGTTCGTCACTCAATGATGAGATATCAAACTGTCCCTGCTGAGTATTGCCTTCAGCTGGGCTGACTTTTTCTTCTTTTTTGCTCATAACCTAATAGTATTACTTGTGATTGATTAATATTTTGTTCTTTATTCCCAAAGGATTCTTCGCTCTTTCCTCTTCCCTCTTCACTTCCCAGTCCTCCCTTGCGCTTGATAGCTCTCAGTTTGCGCTCGAGAGCTTCAAGGTCAGGAATGTCCAACTGGGCAAACACCTTGCCGCATATTCTCGGATGAGAGCAGAAATCATTGATGCGCTGCCAGTCTCCGGTGTTGACCCCTAACTCCTGCATCAGATGCAGACAGATGGAGCGGTGCCGCTTGCGCTGATCTCCATACCCGCACATGTTCTCGAGCGCCTTGCACATGTCGGTATATTCTCTCGTCGTCATCTCGCGAAGATGTGAGGTGCGACCCTTCGTGTACGTTGAGACGAGGGCTTCTTTCTGTTCTTCCTCATCTCCATAGTGCGGTACTTTCTTGAAGGCGGCATAAAAACGCCTGTAGTTCTTAACTGATCCTGCCATCCGTATTTCCCTTTAAATTGTACTACGTATATCATTCGAAAGCCGTTTTAATACTGTTCTATCATCTACGAAGCCATTTACCTCTAAGACTGAACAGTCATCATTCCGTCGTTCGCAAGGCGGTACTTCAGGTAATGTTCACGGGCGATCTCGATTGCACAGCCCAGACCTTCAGCCAAGTCCACCTCCTGAAGGATTGGTACATTGTCAAAACAGAGGTATATTCCGCCCTCAAATTCTCTCACCTGCAAGCGGCTAAGCGCCTCACGCTTGATGTTCCGCTCATGCTTGAGCACCTTCTGACGGTGAGCTTCTTCTGAGATTTTTTCCCACCATGCCTTGACGGCAATAAATAATTTCTTCATAATTACAAGTATTATTATTAGCTTATAATTTTGTCGCAGCTTTAGTGCTGCATCGTCTTTATCTTTTTACTTTTTTACCTTTATCAAATCCCGTCGAGTATATAGTCCATACTGTTCAGGTATTCATTTTTCATCGCATCTGCATTCATATCGGACACCTTGCCCGCTACTTCCTCATAGATCTGCGACTGGTCCAGGTAAGAGAAGTCTTTCGTCTTTTCCCTGATGTATTCTATGATTTCATTTACTACCTCTTCCATAATTCTCAAATATTATTACTTGCCTGAATGAGTCCATCCTCCCATACCTTGAAGGTGACTCCGGCTTCTCCGATGAATCGACCCTGACAGACTGCCTCGTAGCCGACGACTCTTACTTTCACGCCCGCCATATACTTCAGCCTGGCTGCAGGCTTGCCCAATGGCTCGCTCTTCACTTCCTGCGAGATGAAGATGAAACTCTTTCGGGGAAACTCATTCACCAAAGCTTCTGCCTGTGCGTATTCCCAGTGAGAGTACTGGAAGGAGTCCACGATGATGAACTTCGGGCCCTTGCGCTGCTTCAGCATTTTTTTCAGGTTCTCCAGATCCGAGTCGATGCAGACTCTAAACCTTCCTTGCTCTTCCTCCATGTGAAACCGCTCGATACGCTCCTTGAAGCTCATGCTCACTTTCTCTTCATAAGAACAGTAGAGCACCACGCCGTATTCGCAGAGCTTCTTGGCGAGCTGCATCACAAAGCTGCTCTTGCCACCAGCCGAAGGTCCCGAGATAAACCAGGTATCATACGTATCCGGCTGCCCGAAGCACCGCTTCCATTCTCCATCCCAGGGTATCGGCTTGTAAGTCATCTTCAGTATCTCCCTGGGACTGTATGCTCTTTTTGCCATATTTATCTTAAAAAGCAAGAATGCTCTTTTTACTTTTTTACCTTTTTACTTTTTTACCTTTAAAAGCCCTTTAAGAGATTTTCAGTTTCTCTATCTCGGTATATACTCGTCTCAGTCCGCCTCGGGTCTGTCTCACGATGGTGGCGATGTCATATCCCTCCGGGGCATTCACCTTGGCCACGATGGCAGCCTGCTTCATCAGGAACTTCTCGCGCTCCTTGCCGTCGTCGGGTGTCACCTTACAGTATCGCCCGCCGTAACGGCTCAGCATTTCGGTATATCCCACCTTCTTGCAGTCGATGCTGCGGTTGATCTTCTCCTTCAGTCCGTCGGCTCCCATCATATACCAGCCGCAGCAGTGCTCGGTGGCGTTCCAGAGTGCCTTGAGCTCTAAGAATGCCTCATACTGCAGGTCGCCTGCCTCGTCGAGGATGATAAGCGGTGAGTCGATGGAGCGGAGGTAGTAGGTGAGGTCTTCATATACATCTCCGTAGGTTCCCTTGCTGTCAAGTCCGAACTCTGCCGCTATCTTGCGTATCAGGCGGCGCTTGGTCTTCACCTGCGAGCAGTCTATATAGGCGGCGTTCTTATGACTCTGTACGTAATACTTGGCGGTGTAGGTCTTGCCGATATTAGGCTCGTCGCAGAGGATCATCGAGAGAGCGGAACTCTGTGCGGTCTCTAACTGCTTCGTCACGATAATGAAGGTGTCGGTCTTTCCCGTCTTCCATTCTATCTCGTGGCGCAGACTTACGCCCAAGCGTCTGGCCAAGCGTATCCAGTTGCCGTCGCTGATGGTCCGGTCTGTCTGTCCCTGCTTGACCATGGAATAGACTGAGGTGGCCAAACCGAGCACCTTGGCATGCTTGCTGTCACTGTCGAAGCGGACACGGTCTTGGGCCATCGCCGCCAAAATCTTCTTTTTCTGTTCTGTTGTTATCATTGCCATAAGTTTTTGAAGTTTATATCATGTCGATTGCACGCTGCAGGATATCTTCCTCGGTTTCGTCGTCCGTAAAGACGTCTATTGGCTCCGTGTCTGGCATATCTGCAGTAAGTTCTTTTGTCTCTTCCGGTTCGTCTGCCTGACTGTCGGTCGTGCCGACGTCCCTTTCAGCCTCCATCGTTCCGAGAGCAGGAACCATGTTTTTATCTACGTAGGTATTGAACTCTCTTACCTTCTTCTGCTGATGATAGAACTTCTTCTTGTCCTCCTTGGTCTGTTCTGCCATCACTCTGTTGTAGGTTTCCACTCGCTCTACCTGATCGATATATCGGTCGCCCTGGAAGATGAACACATCCTGCGGCTTTCCGTCCTCATCCGGCAGGTAGTAAGCGGTAACCTTGTAATTATTAGGCGCCAGGCGCTCCAGTACGTCCGGCTTGCTCAGCCACCAGTCTTCATAGGCCACTCTTACCGTAGAATTGCGTCTTACAGAGGTCTCAACCTTCTCGCCGATGTATCGGGCAAGGGTGATGGCGTCAAACGGGCGCAGGTTCGGGTTGATATGCTCCATCAGCACGTTCCATCGGGTCATACCGGGGTATTTCTTCTGATTAGGGTGAAGCGTATGGTTCCACTCGTAGTTGTCGCGGCGGTCGTCTGCCACAAGCTCATCAAAGGTGAAGTACTGCTTATCCTCCCAGGTATCATTGCCCGCATCGCTTATCTTCTTGGATTCCACTCTGTATTTCCACTTGCCGTAGAATCGGCCGATACCTACGTGGTTGCGGTGGATGATACGCCGCTTCTTGGCTCCGTTGAGGTTTTCCGCCTGTTTCTCCTGCGAGTTAAGTGGCGCACAGTAGCGCACATAGCTGAACACCGTTCCTTCCTGCAGCAGGGTGTACTTATATTCCGACATCAGGTGGTTCTCCACCTCAATACCTGCCGGAATGCCCCAGCCATGCTTGGCTATCAGCCGGAACATATCCCGGAAGCATTCCTTCACTAAGTTCTGGTCCTTATCCCTGGAATAGCTGGCACCTAACACGCACTGGCTCACAGAGTCGTAGGCATAGTAGGCTTTCACCCTCAGTTTCGTATCCTTCAGCTTGCGGGTCAGGTCCACGTCATCCATGGTTATCTGGCTCAGCGAGTATTCTCCGGCATGGCGGTGCATGTGAGGCATACTCTCGTGCATAAAGGTGCTCCAGCTCAGCTGACTCTTATCCCAGATAAGCCTGTTCTTTGGCTTGTTCAGGATGTTGCGGATGGTGCTGTCGCTCAAACTCTTCGGGTTTCCGTCCTTGTCGCAGAAATCCTCCGGGTTGAACAGCTCGCCCGTCTGAACATCATACACACCAAGCTCGCCGCATACGAAGGAGTCATACAAATCCTTCACCTGGGAGTTGAGAGGCTTGTTAGGAAGGCATTGCAGGCCGATGACCAGCTTCTCTGTCTTCACGTCAACCTTTCTGGTGTTCTGGTTGCCGAACTTGCCACTGATCAGTACGCCGTAGCCGCCAGCCTTATACTCATTCACCTTCTTTCGGAATCTCAGTGTCGATTCGGGTAGGGTATGGTGATAGGTTTCCTTCAGCACCTTGATGGTCTTGGCCATCATATCCCAGTCGTAGCGTTCGCCCATCAGTTTGCGGTAGGCAGAGGCTCGTTCGTAGAGCTTGATACAGGTATTGAGTACCGAAGCATTCACCACATACTCCTGGATCTTCTCCGCCGACAGGTCCAAACCCGTCTGCTGTCTGCTCTGGAAGTAGCGTATGGCGTGCTGATCTACCTCATAATTGGAAGTGATCCATCCTCGCAGCCTTACTTCGGGACCTCCGGGGAACTCAACCTCCACCGCCTTGCGGTATTTGGTAGGCAAGCTATCTACGGCAATGAGAGCCGTGCAGCCGCTTGCGCCACCGCCTCGACGTACCACGTTTATGCGGTTTCTTGCTGCCATTGCCTTGTAGTTCGACTGGCTTACAATGCCCGTCTCGATAAGCTCTGGCGCAGATATGCAAAGTGTATTGCCGTAATATTCCATAACTTAATACAATTATCCGATTATCAACTTCTCTGTCTTTACGTCCACCTTTCGGGCATTCTGATTGCCGAACTTACCGCTAATCAGCACGCCGTAGCCACCAACCTTATACTCATTCACCTTCTTCCGGAACCTCAGAGTCGATTCGGGCAGGGTATGATGATAGGTTTCCTTCAGCACCTTGATGGTCTTGGCCATCATTTCCCAGTCGTAGCGTTCGCCCATCAGCTTGCGGTAGGCAGAGGCTCGTTCGTAGAGCTTGATACAGGTATTGAGTACCGAAGCATTCACCACATACTCCTGGATCTTCTCCGCCGACAGGTCCAAACCCGTCTGCTGTCTGCTCTGGAAGTAGCGTATGGCGTGCTGATCTACCTCATAATTGGAAGTGAGCCATCCAAGCAGCCTTAATTCGGGGCATCCGAAGAACACTACCTCCACCGCCTTGCGGTATTTGGTAGGCAAGCTATCTACTGCAATGAGAGCCGTGCTGCCTCTTGCACCACCGCCTCGACGTACCACGTTTAATCTCTTGCGATTCACTGCAGAGTCGTAGCAACTCTTGCTCATGATGCCCGTTCCAACAAGTTCTGTCGCAGATATACAAAGTGTATTGCCGTAATATTCCATAACTATAACCTTTCTTTATTCTTCACTGGTGAAATAATCCCAGTTTCTACCCATACAGATGCCTACAGAGAGACATACGATGGCAGTAATCAGATACCAAGTAATGTCCATAATCTTCTTTTTATGATAATTAATCAGCAAGAAGGCCTATCAGCAAGAATGCTCTTTTTACCTTTTTACTTTTTTACCTTTAAGCTGTTTTTGGGCCATTAAAGCCTCGCACTCCTGTACGTGCCCGGCTGCCTCATCGTTCCATGCCGATGCGTAGCGTTGCAGGGAGGCCATCTCGCTCACCCGGACGTTGTCCACAGTTGCCATTACCTTACCCTTGAAGAAGATGGTAGCATTACCTGTCTTCTTGTCAAACTCCAGCACCGCTCCGTTGGTGAAGTACTGTCTGAAGCTTCCCTCATGGTCGAAGAGTAGGGTGTCATCCTTCTCAGCCACCACCGTCTCCACGCCGCCGTTAATCTTGGCGTACTGGCGGATGCGCTTCGCCTTATCGCTTTCTCCCCGCTTGGGGTCGAAGGTGAGGGCAAGCCATATCGACTGGTCTGACACCTTGAAGGTCTTGCGTATTCCTTCGCGTACCTCCGTGCTTACGTCTATTGCTCTTTTCATATTCTAACAATATTATAATTTTATCCTAATGGTGGAGGAAGGCGGAGTCGAACCACCTTTCTTTCCTAGTGTTACCATACAGTTATCATGCGAGCTTATCCGTGCCTTTAATCCCTGTCGCTCACTCCGTGCGCCCTGCATTCCAGCTACCTCCAAGTTACCGGGAAACGTTGCCCGGCTCGTTGTTAATCCTGATTCTTTCTACCCTAACAAACTAAACTTACGGCAAACATTAAGTCTTTTTCGCTCAAAATGCTTATCTTTGCATCGAAATACATGTTTCACTTATAATAGATATAGCTTATGTATTTAATGAGAGCCATTGTTACAATCGATTCCCGCCAGATCGAATCTCGCAAAAGCCAGAATGATCTTAAAAAAGCACTAAGCCGTGTTTTGTCATTTTTCCAACCTTACGGAATAATTCCTGAGGATAAGACTGGCCAGTATCAATATTATTACGAGAACGAGGAAGCTGAGATGCTATGTTACTCAAACATTGCAGTCTCTGTAACGCTTCATCGACGGTGTGTAAACTTTCGAGAAGTTGCACTTTTATCTCAGATAGTTCAGACGACAGTAACCTGGCTTGACGATCCAAGCGGTTATTCATATCGTTGCCAAATTCTTGCACCGTATGTCTATGCGAAGAATGGCGATGCTTACGTTTTGCCATGATCTTTTCTTTTTATCGAGGGTGCAACCTTTACCACCGCACCCTCACGGTTAAACACTCTATTTCTTCTCAACCTTATAACCCTTACCTCGAAGGTAAGTCGCTACATACTCATCATCACCCACATCTTTGAGCACATCGAAGAGATATCCCTTCACATAGTCTGCAACTGCACTTGATGAGGCAAGCTCGATGTTCTTGGAGATAAACTCCACTTTCTTTGTTCTACCAAGGCCATTGAAGGCCTTCTCTACATTTTCCATCATTATAACTTTTTAAGTTCATAAATTTGTCCAGCTCGCGCTTTTTTAGTATCTTTGGCGCGGTGTTTATCTTAAACACGGTGCAAAGATATAGAAAATATTCAATACCACCAAACTTTTTAAGGGAAAATTTCAATATATGGGCAATAATTTTATAGAAAGACTTCAATATTACATGAAATTGAAGGGAATCAACGATAATCAAATGACTATCGCTGCAGGTCTATCTGTAGGCCTATTAGGTAAGTTAAAGAAGAGCGGAAAGGGTATGAACTCCTCTAATATTGAAAAGATTCTATATTCATATCCCGAAATCAACGCTTCTTGGCTTCTTACAGGTAAGGGTGAAATGCTTGTTTCGCATGATACCCCGACGGATACCCCTTCTCAACCCGTAATAGAAGTTAACGACAAAGATATAAAAAAAATCCCATATAGCCAAGAATATAAACAGCAAATTATCGACGAAAAGGAGAGAAAAACGAGAAAATCAGAGAAAAATAGCGAATGTTCTTCTCGGATCAAAAAACTACCGGAGGGAAGTATGGAGGGCATCCCACTCATACCTACCAGTGCCATGGCGGGCGCATTCACTTCCGATATCTCCTTCATGGAGTACGAATGCGAGCACTATTTCATACCAGACTTCAAGGGCGCCGACTTCCTTATCCGGGTAAAAGGCGACTCTATGCAGCCTACATACTACTCTGGCGACCTCGTGGCTTGCCAGAAGATACCGATGAACGATATCTTCTTCCAATGGAACAAGACCTACGTCCTTGACACCAATCAGGGAGCCATCATCAAGCGAGTACTGCCGGGCAAGGATGATGATCATATCTGCATCGTCTCCGATAACACCAAGTACCCACCGTTCGAACTGGAGAAATCATACCTCCACGCCATCGCCCTCGTCAGAGGCATCATCCGTCTGGAGTAACCTCGTTCTATACCCACCTTTAGGACCCGTATCATTTTCCCAGCTCCGGGAAGATGATACACACCCACAAAAGCATCCCTCTGGTATTCCCCCTCTCCCTCAAAAAGTGCCCTCAGGTGTTCCCCTCCCCTCAAAAAGTGCCCTCAGGTGTTCCCCCTCCCCCTGGAAGGCGCGAAAATAGGTCAAAAAGCCCCTATAACTATATATAATAAGGTGTAAATGCCAAAAGTCGAGGTCTGAAAAGGGTATGTTTCCTACAGATAAAGTGGGAAAAGTGGTAGTTTTCCTACCTCAGCTATCGGTATGCCGTTTTACCCACTTTTGTAACCCCACTTTTCTGAAAATGTAACCCCAGTTTGTAACCCCAGTTGTAACCCCACTACCCAAAAATGACCATTTCGGGCACAAAAAAGGGGAGCCAGCAAGCTCCCCGAATAACCCAAAATAACCCCAAAAATACCCCCAAAATCATCCCTGGTTTATAAAATCATTCGAACACCGTCCGAATACCCCAAAAATTGCGTTCTAAGCCCTCATTCTTCCTCAGCTGATACATCACCCATTCGACCACCCGAAATGAGCGTAGATTGCTTTATTATAGCGCGTTTCGTGCATACCGTCCCGTTTCCTCCAAGCCCTGCGTGGAGCAGATATCTCTTGGTTGCACCCACCTCTTCAGCCGTCAGCACGGTATATACGGCCGAGATGGAACTGAAATAGAAGTCTTTCCGTCCTTCATGCTTGCCCACCAACAGGTGGACGTGTACTACTTTTGCCATTTCTTATCGTTTAAAGTTCCACATCGGGAGCCACGCATCATCTAAGCGCATCGCCCTCGTTATCGGTTGCAAATATACCAAATATTTATTATTTGGAATGTTTTTGCATCTTAAATATTCCTAAACCCCTCATTTTTCCACACTATAAGGCACAAAAAAAAGCGGCTCACAGCCGCCCTGTATCATCATTAAGCCCTCACGCTCTTACAATCTTTCCTGCATCATCAACCCCCACACAGTCCGCCCCGGTACCTCAGATTCTCAAACAGGTCATTTACCCCATGTTAACCCCATGTTAACCTAATGTAAACTTTCACCCTCTCTTTTCCACCTCCAGGCACTCCAAAATTAAACCAAAATTAAAGCTATGTAAACGTTTCGTTTTGTACCCTCTTTTCCTCTCTATCTCTGTAACTCTCTGTTATTCATTGTCTTACCTCATTTTTCGTCTTGTTCATTTATATACGCTTCGTTTTGTGCCCTTTAGTAGATTATTATGATAGCAAAGGTACCCCTAATGAGAAGATGGAGGCTCATTATCTCTTGGGATGTATCTATCGTGATATGAAAGAGGCACCCAAGGCTATTGAATGCTATCTGGATGCAGTGGAGAGTGCAGATACTTTGAGTAAGGATTGTAATTATACTACTTTGTTCCGAATCTATGGACAAATGGCGGATGTTTACCGTTATCAATATTTACAAAGGGAAGCTTTGAGTTGTTGTCAGAAGTATAGTTACTATGCTGCCCAGGCCAATAATATAGCCCAATCAATACAGGGACTTGATGGAATGGCAAGCGCATATTATGCATTAGGTGACACATTGAAAGCGATGAAGCTAACGCTAAAATGTAATACGCTCTACAAGAAACAGGGTATGCATGAGGATGCTGCACAGGTTCTTCCTACACTTATCTATGCCTATTTGAATTGTGGTCAATATCAGCAAGCTCATCATTATATGAATATCTACGAAAAAGAGTCTGGCTTATTTGATAAAGACAATCATATCCAATCTGGGCGTGAACATTATTATGTGGCTAAGGGGAAGTATTATTTAGGAGTAAATCAAATCGATTCCGCTGAATATTATTTTCGTAAGTTAGGATGTTATGGCTTCCGATATGAGACGGCGAAAGGTTTGTTGGATGTATATAGAATACGTCTGAATAGTGATTCCATCAATAAATATTCTTTATTATGTGAGCAGGAAATGGATAAGATATTGAATGAAACACAAGCGAAGGCTGTTGTTCTGGCTAACTCTTTATATAATTATACAAGGTTGCAGAAAAAGATAGAGGAGGAAAAGCAGCAGAAATTGCGAGATAAATATGTGGCAATCATTGCTGGTTTCATCATATTGCTATTTGTGATTTACCTTGTCCGCCGTTATCGAAATATGCAGAAGAAAATGTCGGCAGAGCTGAAAGAAGTGAATAGAAATTATGTGTTGACATTTCAGAATATGGAGAAGGCTCGCCAAGAATTATCAATACTGCAGGAAAATATAGATCTTTCAGTCAAGAGAAAGCAAGAAGAAATCATGTCTTTGCAAGTTGCTCTTCAAGAATATAAGGAGAAATGTGACCAATTTAATAAGGTAGGCAACAAGAATGCATTGATGGCAAGCGACATTTTTCTGAAATTTAAAGAGATGGCCAGACATCATAATCGTCATAGTCCGAGCCCAAAAGATTGGGATGCATTATCTGCCGAGTTCCAGCATTATCTGCCCGTTCTATATGAACAGATAATAAGAAGCCGATTGAGTACACAGGAATTTCAGGTATGTGTTCTTACCTATTTGAATATAGACAATACTGATATTTCTGTTCTTGTGAAAACAACTTCTAAGACGATAAGTAATGCGAGAAAGAAAGCAAACAGGAAATTGTTTGGCGACGATAGTGCTTCTACATTAGACGAAAATCTATTGAAATTTTAAGTGGAAGTCCAATTAGACGGAAAAATGCAGTCTTGAAATGGAATGTAATTCGTTGATTTTCAGGGATATAACTTGTTGAAAATCAGCATGATCTAACGATGCGCTTTATTAGCATCTAACGATGCGTATCATTAACATCTAACGATGCGCTTTATTAGCACCTAACGATGCGCATCATTAGACCTTAATAAAGCGCTTTCTTATATTTTGTACTTGCGCTTCTATTGAAAACTTGCCCCATGTGATGATTAATGCCATCATTCGATTTCCTCGCAAACCACCATCTCTGCTCCTCGATACATCACTACGAGCTTGTGTAGATGGGTGGTCTTTACGGCATCTCTCACTATGTCGCTATCGGCATAACGGGTGATTTGCGCAGAGGCTTCCTTGAGGAGTTCTTTCACTTGCTGGTCCGTGGTGCTCGTCTTGCAATATTTCAGTTCGATGATGTAGCTGTCCACCATGTCCTTGTAGATGTCGCAAAGAGGGGAGAGGAAGATGTCGGCATAGCCGCCATCATTGTCCAACTCGGAGATAGGGCGATAGAAGCGGCACTGGCTTGCCATCGCCAAGGTGAAACCATGCACGAAAGCCTCGCCTTTCTGCTTGTCACGCTGCGAAGAATAGCGTTTCAGGCTATCAGCGATGAACTCGAAATAAGCCTTGTAGTTGCCATCGTAAGCCAGTTTGCTCTCCAACTGGGTCTTGTTATAAGTATCGTATACCAAGTCGTTCTCCTTGTAGGTGTCGAGAAGATAGGTGTACATCTGGTCACGCACCACCTCGTTAGGGATGACAAACTTTGTTTCGCCTTTATATTCTCCATCTATCGTCACCATGCCGAAATAGAAGAGCAGGCTCACGAAGTTGTCAGGGTCGTTGATATGGTCGGCAGGGAAATTTTCTACGAGCTTGCCTGTAACGTATCCCTTGGTGACCAACTGCTGGATGACACTGGCATCATGGGCGAATTCCTTGTCATGACGGATGAGCAAGCGCAGCTTGTTGTAGTCGGTGCGAACATTACTCTCCACCATGTTCTTTGGGATTTTGTAATAGCTTCGGATGTAATTATCCAAGAAGTAGAGCACCATCACGGAATTATACATGGTGGTTTCTCCATAGCATTCCTCGGCAAAACAATAGTTGTCATACCATGGCTTCATCACGGTGATGAGCTCATCTACGGTATGGTTGAACGGCAAGACGCTTGAGTAATAGCCCAACATCTCCCGCACTTCCTCCTCGGTGAATCCCGTCATCTCATTGAATTGTGGAGTTAGCGAGTAATTCGTGCCGATGTTGAAGCCACTGGTGAGGTCGTCCATAGTGACAGGGCTTACACCCGTGACGAAGACACGTCCCAAAGCCGAGCCGGCTGCACCCTTGATGGTGTTGAAGAAGCGACGTAGATAACCCTCTCCATGAGTCTGGTTGCGGTATCGCTCCAGATGCTCCTCGTTGGCAAGGATTGTGTTTGTAAAGTTGTCGTACTCGTCGATAAAGAGATAGATTTTCTGGTTAGCTTCCTTGCAAACCTGGCATAAATACCGAAGTTGTCCTATGGCACCAATTTCTCTGTTCAACCCCTCCTTTGCATCAGGAGGAAGCAAATGGGCATATTGGTTACAGAATGAATTGAACATAATGTTACAATGCACATCCAATCCACTTTGATAATTGTCTATACCTGCGTCCACTTCTGCGAAATTGAGGTGAATGATGAGATATGTATTATGCTCTGGCGTAGGATTTTCGCCAATGTACAATCCACCGAAGAGGGACTCAAACTTGTCCTTCTTGTTGATGTCGTAGTAATGTTCAAGCATGGAGAGGGTGAGGCTCTTGCCAAAACGGCGAGGGCGGATATAGAAGAAGTACATATTGGAGTCTTCTATATCTTCGATGAATGAGGTCTTGTCCACATAGTAACAATCCCTCTCCCTAATATCCTCAAAGTTCTGCATGCCGTAAGGTATGCGCTTGCGATAGATTCGCTTTCTTCTTTCTCTTATAGCCATGGCTTAAATGTATTTTAGCTTTACCATTTGCAAAATTAAGCAATAAATTTGTAACCTCCAAATTTCCTGGTCTATATTTTAGAAAGTGCCATTTTTGAATGGTCGTTCGCAGGTGAACTTCACCCTTCATCTATCCCTCGGAATCCCCTGTGTTTATCGGGGTTTCAGAGGGTGAAGGGTGCAATTTAACCCTTCATCACCCTTCATCAATAATGCAATAGGCTTCAACTGCTTACGAAGCCGCTTTCATTGCTCTACGAAATAGGCTTCATTGACTATCGAAGCCGCTTTCATATTCCAAGGCTTTTCTATTCAAAGTTTTCAATAGGGGTAGTTACCTAAGGGGATTTGAACTTAAAATAAGCATAATAGGAGGCGATGATTAACCTTAATAGAAGCTAATGGTTAGTCTTAATAGAAGCTTGAATTAGCCCCAGCAGTTAACCCTGGATGGGAATAAGAGAGAAACGAATGTCTTTCTTCATTGTAAATATTTCCTTCTAGATTTTGCCAACTCGTTTTTAGTCGATGTAGCTCTCAAGAAATGGATTTCAGCATAAAAACGATTTTCTTTTTACAACTTTTCGCATCAAAGAATAATAGTAATGCTTTATTATGATCTCATGTTGTACGACTATATAATCCCATGTCGTACGACAATAGTGATGCAATCGTACGTTTATAGGGACCCATGTCGTACGACATGAGAGCCTTATAAACATTATTCTTCAATCATGAAAATCATAACTATCTGATTTTCAGTACCTTCTTTTCCTTGTTCATATTTTCAATATTCACACACAAATAAGATTCAGTTGAAAACACAGAAATCTCAGCAAGGAAAATGTAAAGAGAAATTCACGAATGCCTCTGATTAATAATATGATGAAGGGTGATGAAGGGTTGAAATGCACCCTTCACCCCCTGAAACTCCGATAAACACATGGGATTTAGGCGGAAAGATGAAGGGTGACGAGATTTTATGAGTGCCGTTTCTAAAAAAAATCCTGATATTCGATAAATACCCCTATATTTCCAAAATGCTTGCTTACGGCACTAATGTGCCCTGGCTGAAGCACCAAAGTGCCCTGGCTGGAGCACTTTTAGGGCACAGAGAATTATAGTGCTAACTCTCAGAGATAGTGGTGCTATCTTTCAGAGATAATACTGCATTATAGTCTTTTTAGAGTTTATCCTCTCATATATATAGTACTATGAAAACATGTAAAAATGTACGGCTTTTTATGAAATTATCCGTAGAATATTACCGCATTTGTTTTACCAAAACACAGTTGTTTGCGAACACACAAAAAAAGTGAAATAAAAATTTCATTTTAACAGGATTGTAATTGGGTGCAACGAAAAATATAATTGTCTTCAATGCGTAGCTACATAAGACAATATAATAAACTTTTAATAAGTAAATCTATGAATTTAAGAAGAATTTCAGCTTCATGTTTTTGTTTGTTGCTGGCAGGAAATTTAGCAGTTTCAGCTCAAACAGTGACACTCGGTTCCAACAAGGTCTCTTTGAAGGCGGCGTTTGAGAAAATCGAGAAGGCTTCTAAGTACAAGATAGCTTACAACTCGTCGTTGATTGATGCAAATCGCACAGTCACCATCAGTAAGACAAAAGGGGATGTATTGGAGATATTAAACCTCTTATTAAAGGAAAGCGGTTGCACTTATGAGAAAAATGGAAATTATCTGATTGTAAAACCTCAATCTAAAAAACAACCTGGCAAGAAAAATATAAAGCGAGTGACTGGTCAACTCCTCGATGAAATGGGAGAACCGATGATTGGTGTGACGGTCATGGTGAAAGGTACAACTACAGGTGTTGTAACTGATATTGATGGAAATTTTACGATTGAAGACGTACCTGAAGATGCGTCGGAACTACATGTTTCTTATATAGGTTATGAAGCCAAAGATGTGCAGATTTCATCTTCTTCTTTGCAAATCAAGATGACTCCTGATAATGAGCAGTTGGATGAAGTGGTTGTAGTCGGTTATGGTACCGTCAAGAAGAATGACCTTACGGGTTCTGTTTCGGCTATTAAGCCAGATGAGTTCAACCGTGGTGCCAAATCAAGTGCGCAGGATGCTCTGGTTGGTAAGGTGGCTGGTGTAAATGTGGTTTCCAGTTCTGGTGCTCCTGGTTCTGGTTCTACTATCCGTATCCGAAGCGGTGCTTCACTTTCTGCTTCCAATGATCCGTTAATTGTTATTGATGGAGTACCTGTTGACAACTCTTCTATTGAGGGCGGAACTAACCTTATCGGTGGTATAAACCCTAATGATATAGAGACCTTTACCGTCTTGAAAGATGCTTCTGCTACGGCAATCTATGGTTCGCGAGCTTCTAATGGTGTCATTGTTATTACTACAAAAAAAGGAACCAATGGTGCACCTAAGTTCAATTACTCTGCCAATTTTGCTTTGAGTACAACTGCCGACCGTCTGGAAGTATTGAGTGCTGATGAGTTCAGAGCATTTGTTCCTACTGTTTCTGGTGTTCCAGATAATATCGTAATGGGTAGCAGCAACACCAATTGGCAAGACGAGATTTACCGCACGGCATTTGGTATGGACCATAATATTTCCATGTCGGGAAGCATCCGTAAGAAAATACCGGTGAGAGTATCTCTCGGTTATACAAATCAGGATGGTGTCATTCGTAGCAATAACTATCAGCGTTACACATTCGATGGCGGTATTTCACCTAAATTCTTCAAAGATCATCTGAGCTTAAATGTTAATGTAAAGGCATCCTATGAAGATAATAAACGTGTAGATGAAGGCGTAGTAGGCAGTGCTTTGTCTTATGATCCGACTCGTCCTGTTAAGACGGGAAGTGCAACTTCCGCTACAGATCCTGGATTGGGATATTTTATCTGGATGAATGGCAATGCGCCAATGGCTATCCAGGGCGACAACCCGATGGCACAGTTGGATTTGCAGAATATGCAAAATAAGATTTACCGTTCTATAGGCAATGCTTCTATCAATTATAAGGTACATGGTCTGGAAGATTTGCAACTTAATATGAATTTAGGCTATGATATCCTGGAAAGCAAGTATGCAAAGGATGTTCCTGATTTGGCAGGTATGATGTACACTGGCAATAAGAAGGATGGAACAGGATTGGATTATGATTCCAAGCAGAAGAAACGTAACACCTTGTTGGATCTTTATGCAAACTATCAGCATACATTCGCAGAAAAACACGATGTGAGTGCAATGGCTGGTTATGGCTGGCAGCATTTCTGGAAGAAGTTTAATGATACGACTCTTTCTCCAGAAGGTGAAGAACTGTTTTCTCCTAAACATTCAGAGTCAGAATATTATCTTCTGTCTTTGTATGGCCGCTTGAATTATGCCTTCACCAATAAATATATGGTTACGGCAACTTTGCGTGCTGATGCTTCTTCTCGTTTCGCAAAGGGAAACAGATGGGGTTATTTCCCTTCTGTAGCTTTGGGATGGAAACTTTCGGAAGAGAAATTCCTTAAGAACAGCAAGGTACTTACCAATCTGAAGTTGCGCCTGAGCTATGGTCTTACCGGTCAGCAGGATATTATCAATGACTATCCTTACATGACCACTTTCTCTGTATCTTATCCAGAGTCCAGCTATCTTTTTGGTGATAAATGGTACAATACCTATCGCCCAAACGGATATGATAGAGACATTAAATGGGAGACTACAGAGACTTGGAATGCTGGTTTTGACTATGGTTTTCTTAACAACCGCATCTATGGTTCGCTCGATGTTTACAAGCGCCATACCAAGGATTTGCTGAATACGATTCCTGTGATTTCTGGTGTGAACTATTCTGCTGTCCTGACCACTAATATTGGTGAGATGGACAATAAGGGTGTGGAATTTTCTATCAACGCTGTGCCTATCGATACCAAGGATTTTACATGGACTGTAGGATTTAATTATACCTGGAATGATTCTGAGATTACTAAACTGAATGTTTCTGATAGCGAAGGTTCTTATGTAGAGACGGGTGCTATTTCTGGCACAGGTAAGTTTGTGGAATGTTTCATGGTAGGTAAGCGCCCATATACTTTCTATCTGGCAAAACAGGCTTATGATGAGAATGGAAAGCCTATTGAGGGAAAATATGTACAGCCTGATGGTTCTGTTTCTGCTACTGAGACACGTTATGCCAACAAGTGTGCGTTGCCAAAGTCTTATCTTGGTTTCAATACCCAATTCTCTTACAAACAGTGGGAGTTAGGTATTACAGGTCATGGTTCTTTCGGCAATTACATCTATAATTACATTGAGGCCGACCAGTATCAGCAGCAGGTTTATAGCGATCAGGGCAATTTCTCCAATATATTGAAAGTAACAGCCGAAAAGGGCTTCCAGCAGCAACAGTTATATTCAGACTATTTCTTGCAGCGTGGCGACTTCTTCCGCATTGACAATATCACTTTGGGTTATACATTCAGGAAATTATGGAACAGCAGTTCTTCTCTGCGTGTATCGGCAGCTGTACAGAATGTTTGCACATTCACCAGCTATTCTGGTATTGATCCGGAAATATACTCAGGTATTGACAGAAATGTTTATCCACGTCCTCGTACCTACTCATTGTCTTTCAATCTTAACTTCTAAATGGTCTCAATAACGATAGGATTATGAAAAAGAATATTTTTAAACTTTTGATATTTATATTGATGGGTAGCCTGACTACTTCATGTTTTGGCGACCTGGATACAATGCCTCTTGACGAAACTCAGTTGGTGGGCGAAAAAGTATATAATACGGCTGATGGCTATACGGGTGTTTTGGCAAAATGTTACAGTTCTCTTATCCTGACAGGACAGAAAGGCGGTGATGGTGGCGATGGTGACCTTGAAGGTGCCAATGAAGGATATTCTGGCTATGTGCGCCTGATGTTCTATCTGCAGGAGTTGAGTACTGATGATTTCATCATGCCTTCTTCTTCCAATGGATTGCGTAAGTGTCTGAATCTGCAGTGGGATGCTTCTAATGCTTCGGTTATCCGCTGGACTTATCAGCGTCTGTACATGACTATAGCTTATTGCAACGAATTGTTGCGTGAGTGTACAGAGGATAAACTGAAGTCTCGTGGCCTCTGGAATCAGCTGGGAGATGAGTGTGCTTCTTATCGTGCTGAGGCTCGTTTCATCCGTGCTTATTGCTATGCTACTTTGTGCGATTTGTTTGGTGCCGTACCCTATATAGACGAGAATACCGGTGTGAAGGATATTCCTGCACAGTGGTCGCGCAAGGAAATCTTCGAATTTGCAGAAAATGAATTGAAGAATATCGATGGCGACTTGAAGGCTCCTGGTGCTAATGTTTATGGTAGAATAGATCGCGTGGCAGCTTGGTTCCTGCTTTCCCGCATGTACCTGAATGCGCAGACATGGATAGGTGAAAACCATTATAATGATGCCTTGACCTATGCAAAGAAAGTAATCGATGATAACCATTATCCTCTGGCTTCAGACTACCGTCAGATTTTCCTTGCTGACAATGACCAATGCAAGGAAATCATCTGGCCTTTGGTACAGGATGGACAGAGAGCACAGAGTTCTGCCGGTACTAACTTCTATGTGAAGGCATTCGTAAATGGTCCGATGAACGAACTCTATAATACTGGTATCGGTTCTCGTGGCTGGGGTAATGTGAGAGCCAAGACAACTCTCGTAGATGCCTTTGATGCGGACGATGTGATGTTTGATACAAATGATACATGGGGAAATAATAAAAAGGATAAGCGTGCGCAGTTTATGACAGCCTTGCCTAATCAGGTGAAGGAAACATGGGATTCTAAGGATGCTATGACCAGTACATATACCTGTGGTTATGGTTATATTAAATGGCGTAATGTAACCAAGGAAGACCAAATTCCAGAAAGTGGTGATGCTTATACCTCTATCGACTTCCCGCTTTTCCGTACAGGAGAAGCTTACCTGACTGCCGCTGAGGCGATTCTTCGTGGAGCAGATGGTACCAAGGATGAGGCTTTGAAATACGTCAATGAAATCCGTCAGCGTGCTTATATGAGCGGTAAATATGCCAAGGATGGTGTGCGCTCGGATGTTTCTGGAACCATTGGCTTGAATGAACTTACTCTCGATTTCCTGATGTCTGAACGTCAGCGTGAGTTGGCTTCTGAGTTGGTGAGACGTACCGACCTGATTCGTTTTGGCAAGTTTACCAAGGGATATAACTGGGACTGGAAAAATACTGAGCGATTAGGTACAGATGTAGATGATCATTTCCAATTGTTCCCAATTCCTCAAACTGAGTTCTCCAACAATCCTCTGTTGAAGCAAAATGATGGTTATTAAAATAATGGAAATAAACCTTATACTATATAAATCATAAATGAAGAATCTTAGAATAAAGACTTTAGCCTTGGTGTTGGCTACTTTTGGTTTGGGCGTAAATGCCCAAACCACATTTGAAGAAATTAGTGCAGACCTTAATAAGGCTGGTGGTGTTTATCTGGCTTATCCTAAGGTGGAAGCCAAGCAGACTCCTGCTCCCAAGGGTTATAAGCCTTTCTATGTAAGCCATTATGGAAGACACGGTTCCCGCTATCTTTTGGGGGATGGCGACTATCAGTGGATTATCCAATTGATGACGAAAGCTGATGCTATAAATGGTCTTACTCCTTTGGGAAAGGATGTGTTGCAGCGATTACAACTTGTTTGGAAAGAGACTGAGGGACATGGAGGCGATTTGACTCCGCTGGGTGTTCGTCAGCATCAGGGTATTGCCGAGCGTATGTCAAAGAACTTCCCTGAAGTATTCCGTGGCAAGCGCCAGATTTCTGCCCGTTCTACCGTTGTTTACCGTTGTGCGATGAGTATGGTTGCTTTTGGTGACCGTCTGAAGGGATTGAATCCTCAACTTGACATCAATTATGAGATGAGTGAGAAATACATGTCTTATCTCAATTATCATACCGATCGTTCTAATGCCTTTACTCATGGAGAAAAGGGACCTTGGGTAGAGGAATACCGCAAGTTTGAGGCGGCACAGGTTAAGCCAGACCGTCTTGTCAATTCATTATTTTCAAATGCTGATTTTATCCGTTGCGAGGTAAATCCTGCCAATTTGATGTGGGGATTGTATTGGATTGCTGTAGATATGCAGGATATTGAAACTCCTTTGTCTTTCTACGATATTTTCACCGCCCAGGAAATGTTTGATTTGTGGCAGTGCGTCAATTACCGCTTCTATATCTGTAATGCAAATCCTTTAGCAAGTAAGGGTCTTGTGATGGCTAATGCGAAAACCCTTGTAGAGAATATTATAGAGTCTGCTGATTCTGCCATGAAGAATCGTTCTATTGCAGCTACCTTGCGCTTTGGGCATGATGGCAATGTCATTCCTTTGTTGGCTTTATTGCAGATAGAAAACTTCGATGTGGCTGTGGCTGGACCTGCTGAAGTTTATAAGCATTGGTGTGATTTCAAGGCAACTCCTATGGCTTCTAATGTCCAACTTGTATTCTTCGAGAATAAGAGTGGTGATGTACTGGTGAAGTTCTTGCATAATGAGAAGGAGGTTCACATTCCTGTAAAAACTGATATTTGGCCTTATTACCATTGGAATGAGGTGAAAGAGTATTATCAGAAACGTCTGTCTGCTCTTCCTCAATAAATTTGTATTGATTTTAGTTAAGTTAAGTTTAAGAATGGCTTCTGCCGAAGCAGAAGCCATTCTTTTGCAATATATTTCTGTTATTTCCTTCCGAAGTCGGCTGGGATTTCGCCCCAAGTCTTGGTATCCCATTTCAGAATAGGAATGGTAACCTGGTGGGTGCGGAGCCAGTTCTCTGCGCGGGCTATGATCTGATGGAGCTGCGCGGTCTGGGGAGTATGCTCCAACTTGGTCTTGCATTGTTTCTTTTTTACCCACAGCTGGGCATTCACGCTGTCGCTGTAGATTACCTTGTCGGTAATCCCCCTTTGTTCCATCAGGGCAAGGGCATGGACTATGGCGAGGAACTCGCCGATATTATTGGTGCCGTGAAGTGGACCGTAGTGGAAAACCTGTGCTCCCGTCTGCAGGTCTATGCATTGGTATTCCATCGGACCGGGATTGCCGGAACAGGCTGCATCTACAGCCCAGGCATTTGCCATTACTTCATTGGGCAATGGTAAAACGGTATCGTTTCTCCATGATGGAGGATTCACAGGCATATTACTCATATTTCTATTATTTCTGTTGGGGTTAAAAAAGTAAATGAGCATGTCCCAATCTTTCTGTTGGGACGATGCTCATTATTTGTCAATAGTCAATATTCTTATTAAATTGTAGGTTATTATATCTTGAATTTCCTTTCTTATAGAGAATTCTTACATAATAATAAACCCCCTACATTAGGATCATTACATTCTTTCTGGAACCTCGATGCCGAGAAGGGCCATACCGTTCTTCAAGATCTTAGCGACATTGGCTGCAAGAACCAAACGAGTGATCTTCTCTGCCTCGCTCTCAGCATTCAGGATACTGTAGTCGTGATAGAACTGGTTGAACTCCTTGGTCAGCTCGTAGCAGTAGTTGGCAATACCTCCAG
>ERZ773187.290-NODE-290-length-50652-cov-12.576378_pt1 | contig 50652 bp, 48 predicted proteins | sample MGYA00511242_ERZ773187 | MGnify/ENA primary metagenome ERZ773187 (study PRJEB29015, sample SAMEA2737744) | human gut metagenome | biome: human gut; feature: human-associated habitat; material: faeces | place: China | collected 2012 ...
TAACACTGTACCTCACGATACAATGCCCAAGGACTAGATACTGGCCTCTTTGCTCAAAGAGTTACCAGGTCAGGAGTTTCACCTAACTAAATCAACTACACCGAACTGGCGCACCATTTTTTCCTCCTTTAAAACAGAAAAAAGACCTTAACGGTCTTTTAATTACACAATCTGCAATGCGATCACAATCGCAAAGAACAAAATTCCACAAATCAAAGTTAAACGAGAGATAACTTTTTCAGGGCCTCTTTCTTTTTGTACCGCAAACAAGTTCAAATCTCCACTTCCTGTAAAGGCAGCAGACAACCCGTCTGATTTACCACTTTGTAATAATGTCAATATAATAATAACACCAGATAATGTCATTAAAACCACGTTTAATATATCTTTCATTTTTTCATCACACCTTCTACGATATTTCGATTATACCAATAATTCAATAAAAATACTAGTCAAAATTATAGTCTACTAAATCCATCAACGTATTCACTACATGAGTTGGATATATTTTTAGTCGTTCAATATCTTCCTTGTTGTGAACCCCCGTCTGTACAAGCACAGTTTCAATATTTTGTTCATACCCAAGTTTAATATCCGTTTCAAGATTATCACCAATCAATATGATTTTATCTTCTTTTAAGCCAAAATATTCTAAACACAAATCAAGAATCGCTCGATTAGGCTTACCAATACGAGGGGATTTTTGATTGGCTGCATATTCAAACATATCTACGACACTGCCATTACCAACTTCAAATCCACCTGGTTTTGCTAAAATACGATCATTATTTGTACCAATAATTTTGGCTCCATTTAAAATCAAAGATAGAGCTTTTGAGTAAGATGCATATGTGGCATCTTTATCCAATCCTATAAAGACAAAATCTGGATTTTCATCATCAATAATAAAACCTTCTTGATTCAATGCATCTTTCATACCTTGTTTTCCAATGTAATAAGCTTTATTCCCTTCATAATGTTTCTTAACATATTGGCTAGCTGCCATGGCACTATTATAAAACATCTCTGGCTTAATATTTGTATATCCCATCTCTTCCATATGCTTTACATTTTCTTGTGGGGTACGCATCGAGTTGTTTGTCAAAAAAATAAATGGAATGTCCTTTTGGATACAATAATCTAAAAATTGATGAGCACTTTCAATGATCTGCGTCCCACGATACATTGTGCCATCTAAGTCAAATACTAAAGTTTTCATAATTCACCTAAAAAAGAAAGCCTTAGTCGACTTTCTTTAAATCCATATATGGAATTTCTGTTGGTGTTTCACGACCAAATAAGATTAATAGAACTGTAGCTTCTTTCTTTTCTTCGTCCATAGCTTCAATAACACCTTCGGAGTTTTTGAAAGCTCCATTTGTGATTTCTACACGGTCTCCCACTTCAAAATCAACTTGAACATTTACATCCTGACGTCCTAGACGACGTAATACAGCATCAACTTCTTCTTGAGCTACTGGGAATGGTTTAGCACCCTTTCCACTTGATCCGATAAATCCAGTTACACCTGGAGTGTTACGTACAACATACCAAGCTTCATCTGTCATGATCATTTGTACTAATAAATAACCAGAGAATAGATTGTGTGTTTTTTCTACTGGTTTACCATTTTTATATTCAATTTCTTTTTCTTCAGCAACGACGATCTGGAACAAAGAATCTTCAAGACCCATAGTTTTTACACGACGTTCCAAGTTTTCTTTTACACGATTTTCTTGACCTGCATATGTATTTACTACATACCATTCTTTTTTTAACTCTGACATACTTTCCTCCCTATGCGCCTACGATCATTTTCACTAGACCGCTTGATAAAACCTCACAAACAAAGAAATACAAACCAAATAATACTGTAAATACGATTACCAAACCACTTGATGACATTAATTCTTTAAATGTTGGCCATTTAACAGTTTTTAATTCTTTGAACACTTTTGATGGTGAATATGTTCTTTCTTTTTTTTCTTTACTCATATGGATTCCTCACTTTGTTTCCTTATGCAAAGTATGCTTGCCACACTTTGGACAATACTTTTTAATTTCAAGACGTTGCGTGTTGGTCTTCTTATTTTTTTGGGTCGTATAATTTCTTGATAAACACTCTGTACACGTCAAAACAACTTTATCTGCCAATTCCTTCACGCTCCTTAACTCAATAAATGTACCATTTTATCCAGTCAACTGTCAATTGTCGTATACCACTTTTTTACCTTTTCAAACATAAAACTTACCTTCGAGGCGCTTAAGCCAAGTTCTTCCGCTATATTTTTTAAAGTATAGCCCTCCATTCGATAGTCGATGATCTGTACATAATCTTTACCAAAAACTCTGTTGATACGATTTTTTGTATATTCCCACATGAGTTTATCTAAAACAACATCATGAACTTCTAATGAATCGAGCATGTTCACATCACCATAGTATAGTTTTGTATCCTCACGAATTCTTTGGTCTAAACTAATACAGGTTTGATTTAAGTAACACTGCTTTCTTATGCTATGACGCAAAATATCATAGGCCTTATTTTTAGCGCAACGCCTGTAAAATCCTGAAAACGAAAGTGCGCGATCCATTCGATATTCAAATATACAATGATACAACAATAAATCGGCATGACGATAGAATTCTTCTTTTTCGCAAAGAATTGTGTTTGTCTTTCGTACAAAGACATCCGCCCATATGTCCGTCACCATAGGTCTATAGTATTGAATCAAATTTTTCATTTCCGTAAAATCATTCATTTGAATCATGTATATACATTCATATATATTCATCTTTATCACCTAAATCCATTATAACGAGGCAATGTGAAAAAGACATTAAAAAAGCCGATTTTATAAAAAATCGACTTTTTTGATTGGATTTCTTTGATTGTATACCTCATACATCAAGACTGCTGCTGCAACACTCGCATTTAATGAAGTGATACTTCCCACCATTGGTAGATACACCATATAGTCACATTGTTTCTTTACAAGATTTGAAATACCCTGACCTTCAGATCCTATAACCAATACAGTTGGTGAATCATACATACCTTCACGATATTCTCTTGCATCCTTCATATCTGTACCAACAACCCAATATCCTTCTTGTTTCAAGTTTCTTAATGTCTGCGATAAATTCGTCACAATCGAAACAGGTACAGTATAAGCAGCTCCTGTACTTGCCTTAACAACCGATGGGGTTAATCCACAACTATTGTGTTTCGTCAAGATGACACCATCAACACCCGTACAATCACAAGTTCTTAAAATGGCACCTACATTATGTGGATCTTGAATACCGTCCAAAGCCACTAATAAGCCAGGCTTTTTAGCTCGTCTAACTAATTCTTCAATACTATATGTTTCAATTTCACTTACTTTTAGCGCAACTCCATTATGATGTGTCGAATTAGCAATTTTATCTAATTTTGCACGATTACAATATTCTACCTTTAAATTTGATTTTTGAATCGATTTTAAAAGCTTTGCGTCTTTCAACCCCTGAAGTACATATACTGTTTCGATTGAATCCGGATCATTTCGAAGTGAAGAATACACATTTTTTCCATATACGATCATAGACTGTCCCCTATCTCAATTATTCTATCCAGACAAACCTTAAGTCTATCCTGATGTCCATATAAATATAAATATCCCAACATAGATTCTAATGCGGTTGCTTCTAAGTATGTTTTGTATGTCGCATTTTTAGCCTTTGAATGAATCGTCGCATTTCTTCCACGTGCAAGAATCGTTTTCTCTTCCTCGGTAAAGAAATCTTCATCCATCATTATATTCAACATAACAGATTGCCCTTTAGCACTACAAATTACAGCGTTTTTCTGCTGAAGAACATGGGCCTTGCGATACCCTAAACTTAGAAGGTGTTTGCGCACAGCCAAAGACATAACGGCATCACCAATCCATGCTAGACTTGTCGCATTTTCCGTTACTATTTCCATTACAGAATTCCTTTTTCAATCAATGCAGCACGAAGTGAATCCGCTGTTTCAAAATCTTTTTCTTTAACTGCACTTCTCCAGTTTTGATACATTTCTTTATCTTCTTCACTCATTGTGATCTTATCAAATTCAATACCTAAAATATAAAGCATCTTTTCTAATGTATGTACTAATACAGCTAAATTTTCAACATCGATTTCTCTTTGACGGACCACCTGATTGATTTTTTTAACGACTTCATAAACAACACTGATCGCATTAGGGGTATTTAAATCATCATTTAATGCATCAATAAATGAAGTATACGTTTCATCAAATGCAGTTGTTTCTTTAGCATTTGATAAAGCAAGTTTTACACAAGCCTGTTTATAAGCAACTGCAATCTTATCTAATTCTTTCTTTGAAGTTGTGAAAGCTTCTTCATTTAAATTAAGTGGTGCACGGTAATGTGTAGAAATCATCAACCAACGAGTCAAGTTTCCTCCATGGTTAGCGATCAAATCTTTAGCCCACCATACATTACCTAATGATTTTGACATCTTGATACCATTGATATTGATCATACCATTGTGCATCCAGATATTTGCCAAGCATGTATCGTTGCATACTTCACATTGAGCAACCTCATTTTCGTGGTGAGGGAATTTTAAATCTAAACCACCACCATGGATATCAATCAATGTTTTCTTAAATACATCCTGTATCATAACCACACATTCTGTATGCCATCCTGGACGTCCTTTTGACCAAGGTGAATCCCATTTAATTCCTTCCGTTGTCTCTTTCCATAAAGTAAAATCTAATGGATTCTCCTTCTTTTCATTTTCATCAATACGAGCACCAACCATTAGATCATCAATACTTTGATGAGACAGTTCTCCATATTTTTTATCACTATTAACACGGAAATAAACATCGCCTCCCACTTGATAAGCTGAACCATTTTTAACCATCTTATCAATAAATTCGATAATACGATCCATTGTTTCTGTAACACGAGGTGCATAATCTGGAAGATCTGCATGTAAGCCTTTACGTACATCGTTATAGGCAACAATAAATTTGTCTGTGATTTCCTTTTCAGTCACATTTTGTTCAATAGCCGTTTTAATGATCTTATCGTCTACATCTGTATAGTTTGAAGCAAAAGTCACTTCATAGCCTTGTGCAGACAATGCTTTTTTTAATGTATCAAATACAACGATAGGACGAGCATTTCCAATATGTGGATAGTTATAGACCGTTGGTCCACATACGTACATGGAAATCTTTCCTGGTTCGATTGGTTTTAATTCTTCAATGGTTTGAGAATAACTATTATATAATTTCATAATAAAATGTCCTCCAATTCATATTGTTTATTATACAATACAAAACATGAAAAAAAAAGCTAACCAAATGGTCAGCCTACATGTAAATTAGTCATGATACGACGAATATCTTCTTCATATGGTGTACCTGCTAAATTTTCTAATGCAGGATTAAAGTATTCCATCATATGATCCACATCTTTTAAATAAGAATATTGAAGCCCAATTAAATATTGAATGGTTCCAACAGGGAATTTTTTATTGTTGTCTAGTTCGGACTTACCATCCCATATACCATTTAAAATATTTTTACAGTCATCAATATATTTGGCTTCTTTCTTCATTAATATGCTGAATTGAATCTGCATATTCTTGAATGTCTTTTCATCAACATAGCTTTTTCCATAAGAAAGCATGCCCTCTGCTTTTTTGATTTTTCCTTTTTCTAAATAATAATAAAATCCACGAGTTGCGACACTAGCCTTTTGTTTATTTGAAATACGCATATTTTTCAACAATTCAAATTGTTCTTCGATTTTCGCATCATTTCTTTGTGCCAAATAACCACTTAAACGCATATACTCACGGTTAAATGCCTGATATGAGAATTTACAGGCTCCTGTATCTAATGTTTTGTAGAATTCGTCATATTGTTCATTGTTCAATTGAACTAATAACTTCTTCCATACAACTTTTTTCATAATCATTGGCACTAAAATAAATACTAATGTCAATACAATTATGATCATTACATTCATTGTCTTACTATCCATTTTGTTCCTTATCCTTTTCTAATTCTAAAGTTAAATCACGAAACTGAGCTAATAAATCTTCGTCAATTCCATCTTTTCTTAATTTTTCCATGTAAACAGCATCTAAATCGTCCACATCTTTTGTTAAATCATCACGCTCAGAATCCGTCAAACGATGTCGAATACCCATCGCTAACACCTCACAATCTCTAGAGGTTAGAATACATGATTTACCCATTTATTTCAAGGTTTTGTTTTGCACTTTTTAGTTAAGCATACAAAAAAAAGGAACCCTATTGGATTCCTTTAAAAGTCTTACAATTATTAAGCTAATTCTGAGAAGTACTTAATTGTACGAACCATTTGGCTTGTGTAAGAGTTTTCGTTGTCGTACCAAGAAACAACTTGTACGTGAGTAGTTCCGTCACCTAATGAGTGAGCCATTGTTTGAGTTGCATCGAACAATGATCCGTAACGCATACCAACGATATCACTAGATACTAATTGTTCTTCAGTGTATCCGAATGATTCAGTTGTAGCAGCTTTCATAGCAGCGTTGATTTGGTCAACTGTTACATCACCTTCAACAACAGCTACTAAAATAGTAGTTGATCCTGTAGGAGTTGGAACACGTTGAGCAGATCCGATTAATTTTCCGTTTAATTCAGGGATAACTAATCCGATAGCTTTTGCAGCACCTGTTGAGTTAGGAACAATGTTAACTGCAGCAGCACGGCTACGACGTAAATCACCTTTACGTTGAGGTCCGTCTAATGTCATTTGGTCACCAGTGTAAGCGTGAACTGTAGTCATGATACCTGATTTAATTGGAGCTAATTTGTTCAAAGCGTTAGCCATTGGAGCTAAACAGTTTGTTGTACAAGAAGCTGCAGAAATTACTGTATCTTCTGGTTTCAATGTTTCGTGGTTTACATTGTAAACAATTGTTGGTAAGTCATTTCCTGCTGGAGCAGAGATAACAACTTTACGAGCACCTGCTTTAATGTGTGCTTCTGCTTTAGCTTTTGAAGTATAGAATCCTGTACATTCTAATACTACGTCAACTCCTAATTCACCCCAAGGTAATTTAGAAGCATCAGCTTCTGCGTAGATAGTGATTTCTTTTCCGTCTACTGTAATTGAATTTTCACCAGCAACAACTGTGTCAGCCTTAGCGTAAGTTCCTTGAGTTGAATCATATTTCAACAAGTGAGCTAACATCTTAGGGCTAGTCAAGTCATTGATAGCTACTACTTCGTAGCCTTCAGCACCAAACATTTGACGGAATGCCAAACGTCCGATACGTCCAAAACCGTTAATCGCAACTTTTACTGTCATGTCAGTAAATCCTCCTTTAAATACCATTGTTATTATAAAAGCCTACTGTTAATTTGTCAATTCTCTAACAAGTAAAACTTTTTACAACTAACAACTACTTATATTTTAGACTATTTACAGTTCATTCTCAAGCATTTTCACACTTTTTACATAACCTTAATTGTGCTATTATATTCAAAAGGAGGAATTAAAAATGAACCAAAGTTTAATCCTAGATTTACTTGAAAATAACGCTCGTCTAACTTCACAAGATCTAGCGGATATTTTGAATGAAGATGAAGCAAGTATAAAATCAGAGATTCAATCTTTAGAAAAAAACAAAATTATTTGTGGCTATCACACAATTATCAACTACAATAAAGCGTTAAAAGATCAAAAAGTTTTAGCTTATATTGAAGTAAGTTGTACACCTACAAGAAATAGAGGCTATGACAAGACAGCAGCATTGATTGCCAACTATCCAGAAGTAGATACAATGTATCTATTAAGTGGAGATTGTGATTTCTTATGTTTAGTACAAGGTAAAACCATGTTTGAAGTGGCTCGCTTTGTTTCAGATAAGATTGCCTGTGTTGAAGATGTTCGTTCCACAAAGACATTATTTGTATTAAAACAATATAAGCAAAGTGGTATCGTCATGATTGACAAACCGGAAGATAAAGAATCAAGATTGGTTGTGACTCCATAATGAAAAGTTTATCTACAAAAGCAACATCTATCAAACCAAGTGGAATTCGTAAATTCTTTGATTTAGCAAATACAATGGAAGGCGTTATCTCTTTAGGTGTTGGTGAACCCGATTTCGCTACGCCATGGCACATTTGTGAAAATGCAATTCACTACATGAGTACAGGACACACTCACTATACAGCCAATCGTGGATTGTTGGAGCTTCGTGAAGAAATCTGTAAATTCCACAAGGAACATTACAATCAAACATATGATCCTGAAAATGAAGTTATTATCACAATTGGTGGTAGTGAAGCCATTGACTTATGTATGCGTGCCTTGTTGAATCCTGGCGATGAAGTTATTGTATTAGACCCTAACTACGTTGCTTATGCACCAAGTGTTACACTAAGTGATGGTGTTGTTGTCCCTTTACAGTTAAAAGAAGAAAATGACTTTAAAATTCTTCCAGAAGATTTAAAGAAAGTCATCACACCAAAGACAAAAGCTATGATTATCAATTATCCTAGCAACCCTACAGGTGGTGTCATGACAAAAGAGGATTACGCAAAAATTGTTGATATCATCAAAGAATCCGGTATATATGTTGTGAGTGATGAAATCTATGCCGAACTAAGCTTTGATCAGCCTTTTGCATCATTAGCCCAATTTGACGAAATCAAATCTCAAATCATTGTCGTAAATGGTTTTTCAAAAGCATATGCGATGACAGGATGGCGTCTAGGCTATTGTATGGCCAACAAAGAACTTTCTTCTGTTATGAATAAAATTCACCAATATGTAATCATGTCAGCTCCTGTTATGTCTCAATATGCCGGTATCGAAGCCATTAAAAACGGCTATGATGATGTATTGATGATGAAAGATGACTATCTAAAAAGAAGAAACTTCTTAGTCAACAGGCTCAATCGTATGGGACTAAAGACAAATATGCCTCATGGTACATTCTATGTTTTCTGTAACATTCAATCGACAGGACTGGATTCAGAAACGTTCTGTGAAAAATTACTACAAAAACAAAAAGTTGCCTGTGTTCCAGGAAACGCTTTTGGACAAAGTGGTGAAGGATATATCCGTATCTCTTATGCATATAGCATAGATCACATCAAAGAAGCTGTTGTTCGCTTAGAACAATTCTTGAAGGATTTAGACAAATGAGTCTAGATCCTTTTTTTATGAAAAATCAAAAAGGATGCCCTTAGACATCCTTTAATACTACTTGGCAATCAAATCATCCATTGCCTTTTGGAAATGAACTGTTTTGTTGTGAGCATCCTCTTTTGAAGCTCCCTTGATACAATAGTAGAATTTACATTTTGGTTCTGTTCCACTAGGACGTACCGCAATCCAACTTCCATCTTCTAAATAGTATTTTAATACATCCGATTTAGTGAATCCAGTAAGTTCAGTTACTGTATCCCCTTCTTTGATTATACATTCTTTATAGTCTTCACTACGAACAACTTTCGTACCGCCAATTTGAGTTGGAGCATCTTTTCTTAAGTTAGCTAAGATTTCTTTAATACGTTTAGCACCCGCTTCACCAGCTAATGATAACGCAACTTGACTTTCTTCATATGTACCATGACGGTCATATAAGCTATCTAATACATCAACTAAATCTTTACCTTGTTCTTTGTAGAATGCACAAGCTTCTGCAAGCATCAAACAAGCTTGAGGAGCATCTTTATCACGTACAAAAGGTTTAATTAATGAACCATAACTTTCTTCATATCCAAATACATAGTTCTTTTCGTGCGTTTTTTCATATTTCGCAACTTTTTCACCAATGAATTTGAATCCAGTTAAAGTTTTTTCTGTTGTAACACCATAATCAGAAGCTACTTTTTCTCCTAGATCACTTGTAACAACTGTATTGAACATTACAGGGTTTTCAGGCATTTTGCCTTGTTTTTGAAGTTGTGAACAAATATATTCAATTTCGACAGAACCAGATTGGTTTCCTGTTAATACAACATATTCCCCATTGTGCAAGACTCCAACTCCCATACGGTCAGCATCTGGGTCACAAACTAAAATTAAGTCTGCTTGATTTTCTTTTGCGTATTTTAATGACAATTCATAAGCACCCGCTTGTTCTGGGTTTGGTGTGGGTGTATTTGAGAAATCAGGATCTGGACTACATTGCTCTACAACTGGAATGCAAGTATATCCTGCACGTTTATAAACTTCTTGAACAGGAATATTAGCAGTTCCATGTTCTGGTGAAAATACGATTTTAATATCTTTTTTAACTTCAGGATTCAATTGAATACTTAATACATTTTTGTAGTATTCTTCATCCACATCTTTACCAATAACTGTAATTAATTTCTTTTGTTCATCTGTACAGTCTGCATCAATTGCCAATTCATCTTCAATTGCGTTAACCTTATCAATAACCTGACTAGCTAAACAAGGAATCAACTGACATCCTTTATCATCATACAATTTATATCCATTGTATTCTTTAGGATTGTGACTGGCAGTAATCATAATACCACCAAAGCAATTTAAGTGACGTACCGCAAAACTCAATTCTGGAGTTGGACGTAAAGATTCAAACACATATGATTTAATGTTGTTTTTTGCTAATAAGTCAGCACAATCAAACGCAAACTCTTTTGACATGTGACGGTTATCATAACCAATCGCAATACCAGCTTCACCACCGTTATTTTCATTAATGTAATTTGCGTATCCTTGAGTTGCCTTACGAATTGTATGAATATTAATTCGGTTTGTTCCCGGACCTAAAAGACCACGCATACCTGCTGTACCAAACTCAATTGTAGTATAGAATGCATCGTTTTTTTCTTCTGCATTCATTGCTTCTAAAACAGGCTTGTATTGAGAGGCTAAATTTTCATGGTTTAACCATTTTGAATATCTTTCTTCAACAATAGACATTATTTATTCTCCTTCTTTTCTAACTTTGAAATAAAAAAGTCTCATAAAACTATGAGACTTTCTTTAATTAAGCAATAATCTTTTGAGCGCGCAATACTTCTTCGATTGCAGCTACAGCAGCATCTTCATCTTCGCCTGAGCAGCTAATTGTGATTTCTGACTGTGTAGGAATTCCTAAAGACATAACGCCCATGATAGATTTCATGTTTACTTCACGTCCTTTGAAAGCTACATTGATTTCACTTTTAAATTTACTAGCAGCGTTAACAGCTACAGTTGCTGGACGTGCGTGAAGACCTACTGGATCTACTACAGTTACAGTTACTTGTTTCATAATTATCCTCCTAAATCAAATCTAAATGTATTTTATGACATTTTGCCAAAGAAAACAATACCTAAACGAATTTTTCTGATTCCGCTTCCATTATCGGTATATTTAAATCTTGTAACATTTGTGCAAAGACACCACTGCCAATTACTAGATTATCTGTAAAAGTCCCATCATAAATAACAGAATATCCACAACTTGGTGATCTTCTTTGTAAAATCGCAAGATCTACTTGTTTTTCTTTCGCTATATTCAGAGCAATTTCTGCCCCTTTGATAAACTGTTTTGTACAATCATTTCCCTCTTTATCCAAAATTATATCTCCTACTTTTTCACAAGGAATACGAGGACAACAAAGTCCTCCAAGCATCTCTGGACATACTGGAATCACTTCATGATCTTTTAAAAGCTCAACAATTTTTTTATTTAAATTGTTTTTTCCGTTATACTTACAGTTATATCCTAATAAACATGCACTAACAAGAATTCTCATCAGTCAACTAATTCATCATACAACAAAGAGTATGTTTTAGCACTTTGTTGCCATGACACATCTGTATTCAATGCATTTCTTTGTAACATTTTCCAATCCTCTTTACGATTGTAATAAACGTCACAAGCATAATATAAAGTATGAATCAATTCATTCGAATCGTAGTTTTCAAAACTAAATCCATTTCCTGATTTTTCATATTCATTGTATGCATCAACTGTATCTTTTAAACCACCAGTTTCACGAACAAGAGGTAAAGTACCATAACGCATTGAACACAATTGTGAAATTCCACATGGTTCAAATAAACTAGGCATCAAGAACAAATCACTTGCTGCATAGATACGGTGTGCCAAGCTTTCATTGTATCCATAATAGAAACAAATCTTTCCTTTATTTCCATTTTCAAGTTCACGGAACTTGTTTTCAATTTGACTTTCACCACTACCCAAAATAACCAATTGGATTGGAGCAGCACATAATGCGTCTAATTGTTCCATCAATAGATAGAATCCTTTTTGCCAAGTCAAACGAGAAACGACACCTACCATCATAACATCAGGATTTTTTTCTAATCCAAGTTCTTCTTGTAGAGCAATTTTTGCCTTATTCTTTTGAGTCGCAATATTCACTTTATTAAAGTGATATGGAATTTCTGGATCTGTGTTAGGGTTCCATAACTCGATATCAATACCATTTACAATACCCCATAGATCATATTTACGCATATTCAATACAGCTTCTAAGTGTTCACCATATTGAGGCGATAAAATTTCTTGTGCATAAGTTGGTGATACAGTTGTAACTTTATCCGCATACAAAATACCAGACTTCATAAATGAAATTCCACCATCAAAACGTACATTGCCATTGTCTAACAAATAGTATGGTAATCCTAAACAACTATCTAACATTTCAGGACCGAAATTTCCTTGATAAGCCATGTTGTGGATTGTATACACAAAACGAATTGCACGATATCTAGGATCTGCATCGTGAGTTTCTTTAACCATACAAGGAATCATACCTGTATGCCAGTCGTGGCAATGGATAATATTTGGCCAGTAATTCAACTGGTTCAACATTTCAATAACAGCCTTTTGGAAATAACCAAAACGCTCACCATCATCTTTATAACCGTATAATGAATCTCTTTCAAAGTAACCTTGATGTTGAATGAAGAAGAAACATACATTATCTACTACTTTTGAGAATACACGTACGGGTACTTCATGATAATTAATTGAAACTGAGTATTCACAATCAAAATGAAGTTCATTATAGTATTTATCACTAATTTTCTTATATAAAGGCATGACAACCTTTACTTCATGTCCTCTTTCAGTAAGTGCCTTTGGTAAAGAACCAATTACATCGGCAAGTCCACCTGTCTTAATGAATGGTAATCCTTCCCCAGCAACCATCAAAATTGATGCCATTAAACGTTCTCCCTTCTACCAATATACAAAGGTTGTTCTTCTAACCCTGCTAATTCTTTTTTCTTTGCGATTCTAGAATGTTTATCTACAATCACATTCTTTAAGTGAGCACCATCTGCAATTTCTACATCTGGCATAATGATGCAATTTTCGATCAATGCATCTTTTCCAATTTTACACGAACGACCAACAATAGAATTCTTAACTACACCACTAATTTCACAACCATTTGAAATCAATGAACCTGTTGCAGTACCACCATTCAAATAAATGGCTGGAGCTGAATCGCTTGTACGAGTATATACAGGCCATTCTGGATCTGCGATATCTTTCATTTTTTCTTCCGTTAAGAATTGCATATTACTTTCATAATATGATTTCAAATCATTAATTACATAAATGTGTCCACGATAATTCAATCCACGGATATCCATATCTACACATTTATCATTTAAGATATCTTTAAACCAATACATTGAACTTGTTTCTTGTGCTTCTTCAACTAATGTTTTAAAAATTTCTTTTGACATGATGTAAGTCTGTAAAGATAAATATCTAGATTTATAGTTACATAAGTTTTGAGCAATACTTAATACACCACGTTGTTTATTCATTTGAAGTACATCACATCCAATGTAGTTTTCTTTTGCGTTATCTACATGTTGATACAACACTGATACTTCAGCACCACTTTCGACGTGTTGTTTCAACAATTCCTCATAATTTCCTTTATAAAGCATATTAACTGGAGCAATCACAACATAATCATTTTGGTTTTCCATAACTGCATGAATATTTTCAGCATAACATGAAATATCTGTAGTAAAACGTGAAGTTCCACCGTCTGTATATACAGGCACTAACGATAAGTGTCCATGTTTAGAGTTGATATTATAGTGACGACCTGTACCAACATGATCAATTAAAGAACGAGGATTTCCATTTACATAAATTTGAATATCATCAATACCTGAATTTGACATATTTGAAATCGCAAAGTCAACTAAACGATAACGTCCTAAAAAGCTGAATGCAGCAATTGGACGATATTTTTGCATACCTTCTACATATACAGAAGAATCGTTGTAAGTAATTATTCCTAAAGCGTTACACATAATTATTCACCCTTCTTTACTCTTTTTGAAATCAATACGATTTCTTCACTGTCTGGACTACCCACAACAGCACCATCATCAATCTTCACACCATCCGCAACAATTGCACGATAGATTTTTGCACCTTTACCAACTTTTACATTTGGCATTAATACAGCTTGAGATACAAATGCACCTTCACCAATGTCAACATTGTTAAATAATACGGAATCCACTGCATGTCCTCGAATTACAGCACCTTGGTTGATGTAGCAATGTTCAACTTTTCCAGTTGGACCTACATAGTGAGGTAAAGTTGGAATATCTTCTGTATAGATTTTCCAGTTTGGATCATCCAAATTCAATTCATTGTTCTTGTTCAACAAGTCCATATTTGCTTCCCACAATGAATCAATTGTTCCAACATCTTTCCAATAACCTTCAAACTTGTAAGCATATAAACGTTTGTTGGCATTTAAAAAGTTAGGGATAATATCTTTACCAAAGTCATGGTGACTACCTTCTGCAGTCATATCCGAAATCAATTCTTTACGTAATTGTTTCCAATTAAAGATATAAATACCCATACTAGCTAAATTGCTCTTTGGATGTTCTGGCTTTTCTTCGAATTCAACAATTCTTCCTTCATCATCTGTATTCATAATACCGAAACGGCTAGCTTCCTTCATTGGCACTGGAAGTACCGCAATTGTACAATCGGCATTATTTGCCTTGTGACAAGATAACATATCCGCATAATCCATCTTATAGATGTGGTCACCTGAAAGAATCAAAACGTATTCAGGATCAAACTTATCAATAAAGTCAATGTTTTGTGTGATGGCATCTGCTGTTCCTTGATAAACGTCAAATTTTGTACCATCTTTTTCACGTGGTGGTAAAACATAAACACCACTTCCACGTGCATCAAGTCCCCATCTTTGTCCAGCACCAGCGTACGCATTTAATTCTACAGATTCGTACTGAGTTAAAACACCTACAACATTGATATCTGAATTCGCACAGTTACTTAGCGGGAAATCAATAATACGATATTTTCCTCCAAAATAAACAGCCGGTTTCGCATTCTTTTTAGTTAGTTCCAAAAGACGTGTTCCACGGCCCCCCGCTAAAATCATGGCGAGCATATTATTCTGTTTCATAATCATCCTCCTAATAATACTCTTTATATAACTAAAGTATATCACTTTTTTAAATAAAATCTACTTGTTCCCTTAAATTTGTATGCGTTTTCAAAATACTACAAAAAAAAACAAATCATTCTCTGACTTGTCTTTGCAAAGCATAAATTGATTCGTTTTGATTTGCGATATAAGATATAGCACATACGATAAAAAAGAAGGGAAAATATTGATATCCAAAAACTTCCATGCCTATCGCAATAGGCGCTAAAAATGTATTTGTGGCAGCTCCAAAAACGCTGCAATATCCTAATGCTGCTACAAATAAAGGATTTAAACCAAATACAGGTGCAATTATAACCCCAAGACTCGATCCAATCGCAAATAATGGCGTAACCTCACCACCTTGGAATCCTGCAGATAAAGTTAAAATCGTTAAGACAAGCTTTAGGATCCAGTCATATCCATAAATCTTTTCCGATGTAAAAGATGCTACAATCAAGTTTTCACCCACACCTGAATAACGACATTGACCAAACATAAACAACAAAAGTGCCACGAGAACACCCATCACAAAAATACGTTTATAGGGATTTGTGATTTTATTTGTGACAAAAGCTTTTGTGTGTTTCAAAAAGAACGCAAATAAGCCGCCTATCATGCCAAATAAAATACCTAACACCAATAATTTTATGGATAATTCCATATTTAGCTCAGCAACATTTCCTATCTTAAAAGTACTCTTGTGTAATCCAAACAAGCTAGAAACATAAGCTGCCGTAAAACCCGCCGGAATTGCACAAGACATAGCTCGATATTTCAAAGTTCCAGCCACTAAAACTTCTAAGGCAAAGAAAATAGCCGTAATTGGCGTACCAAACAATCCGGCAAAACCAGCTGCCATACCTGCAACCATAAAGATAACACCACTGTTTTTAAAGCGGAAATACTTACCAAAATAATGCGATACGGTAGCTCCAATCTGCATTGCAACACCTTCTCTACCCACACTACCACCAAAGAAGTGGGTAATCCATGTGGATATCACCATAAATGGAGCCATACGTAGTGGAATCCAATCACTCTTTCCTTGATCAACCTCAAAAACAAGTCCCATACCTTTTCTAGATATTCTTCCCCAATGCTCAAATAAGAACACAATAGCTAATCCTGCAAAAGGAAGTCCAAGCAACATAATGCATCCCATATGCTCTCTAAAATTCAAGATCCATTCTAATCCTTTACCAAAAATGACTTCACATATCGCAACAATAGCACCAATAAAAATACCACAAAAACACTTTAAAACAATTTCAGCATAAACTTTAAACGATTCTCTCAACTTTTCTTTATACATATGATTATTATAGAAAAACAGATTGTTTATTTCAACAATCTGTCATAATTTTACATTTTAATTACAATTCTATTTCATTTTTCCACAAGCCATGCAAGTTGCAATACTCATACACAGTTACTTTACCTGTTCGTCCTTTCAGATCAAAAACATATTCTGGTTTCATTCCTGGGACTAGACCTGCACGATCCACAGTTCCATCACTATATTCCACCCAAATATTCGTGATATAGTGTGCCTCTAACATAGGATGTTCAACACTTCCAACTACAACTTTAATTTTATTATCTTCTACACTTACTTGTGGAACGTGTTTTTCTTGTGCTGCATCTACTTCACCAGCTTTTAATTCACGATATCCACTAGGAACTACATCCATCAACAATCCTTCAACAACGCTACCAGTTTCTAAATTCTTATAGATTTTCATAAGTATTCCTCCTGTTCTTCTATTGACATTATGACACGCATCATTAAAATAATCTATTGATATGCTCATAAAAAATTTAAACGAAAACTACATGCAATATACAACAACTTCTCAAGAGATTTTTGAGACTTTTTATATTTCAAAAACCCATAAAAAACATTTAAAAATAGATGAAAACAATAAAATTATCTACTTTACCTATCCTGAAAAAGAAGTTGAAATCAACTATGAGCCTGTAAACATTCTATATGAAGATGCTTTTTTAATAGCAGCCTTTAAACCTCCATTTCTATTAGTACACAATGATGGAAACAGCCAAGATACTTTACAAGCCCGTATTAACGGATATCTGCAATTAAATGGAAACAAATATCCGGCTCAAGCTATTCATCGTATTGATTATGAAACGAGTGGTTTAGTCTTATTTTGTAAGCATCCATTCTTCCAGGCATATTGTGACAAAAACATGGAAGAGCATCACATTAAAAAAGACTATATTGCCTTAGTTCAAGGTCATACAAATTACAAAAACAAAAAGATTGTTTCAAATATCGCAAGAGATCGTCATAATGCCAAGAAAATGATTATCCATCCAAATGGAAAAGAAAGTATTTCAATATTTAACACACTTAAAAATTATAAAGATTATTCGCTGATTCAAGTAACGATTCTAACAGGAAGAAAACATCAAATCCGGGTTCAATGTGCTTCTTTGAAGCATCCCATTTTAAACGATTCCTTATATGGAGGTAAAAGAATTGACAATACGGGACTCTTACTTCAAAGTCATCATATTCAATTTAATGACATTGATGTAATTTGTCCTCAAGAAAAAAGATTTATTAGAAAATAAAAAATTGTATATCCTTTCAGATAAGCGATCCAGACACCTATTGATAAACAGGATAAATACGGAAGGATATGCTTTTTTTTATATAAAATCCACAAAAAGCCAAGTAAAACACTTATATATAAAGCTATGAGCATTCTTTCTATTCCTAAATAAAAGCCAAAAAAAGTTAAAAAACATACATCGGCACTGCCTATCCATTCAGTTCTAATAATTTTAATGGTTCCACTGACCAAAAGAAAAACAAGACTTGTACATACTCGATTGAATAATGGCACATAATTAGAACAAAAACATAAAAGAAGTATAGATGGGAAAATCCAGTACTTTTCAATATACATTGTTACATAGTCTTTTTTCGCCAAAAAGTATAAAAAGAATACAACATACAAAGTCGATAATTGAAATGGTTTGATTAGAAAAGTAATGATAAGCATAAAAAAAAGAGTCTTCATACTTTAAGTATAAAGACTCAATGTGAAAATATTATTAACAATTTGCAGTTTGTACAAAATCTGCATCATTCGGTTTCTTTTTGTATACGATTTTTAATAAGATTGGTGTAATAACCGTTGTGAAAACGACACACAATAATACTGGAGTCACAAAGACCTTAGGTAAAATACCTAATGCCATACCTTTATTTGCGACAATCAAGGCAACTTCTCCACGACTAATCATACCACATCCAATACGAATAGCTTGTGTAGGTGTATATTTACATACAATAGCACCTAAACCACATCCAATAATTTTTGTCAAAACGGCAACCACACATAATACAATAACTAACTCAATAAGTTTGGCATTCCATGTGATTGGAGAAAGTTTTAATCCAATACTCGCAAAGAATACAGGTGTAATCAACATATAAGATAATGTTGAAATACGTTTTGTGACATAATCACATTGTCTAGTACCCGAAAGAATCAAACCAGCCACAAAACTACCAGTGATATCTGCTACACCAAAGAATGCTTCTGAACAAAAGGCCATGATCAATGCGAACGCAAATGATACGATTGAATATCTTTGTAGCCCACCACATGAATCATGTTCAAACCACCATGAAAATACTTTGTGTAAAATTACCCCAACAACAACGGCAAACACAAAGAATAGTAAAATTTTAAACATAACAACGCCGATATTCACTGAACTGTCAGCCATTCCTGTCACTAATGTCAAACAAACAATACCTAAAACATCATCAATTACAGCGGCTGCTAGAATCGCATTTCCACTTTCTGTAGACATACAACCCATTTCTTTCAATGTTTCTACCGTAATACCAACACTTGTGGCTGTTAAAATAACACCTAAGAATAGGTTGTGTAACCAAGCGTCTGGCCCAACATTATAGAATCCACCAACTACATATCCAACAGCTAATGGAACTAATACACCTAGTGTCGCAATAATAAAAGCTTTTAACCCTGCCCTTTTTAAATCTGTAATACTTGTTTCAAGACCGGCCTCAAACATTAAGACAATAACACCAATTTCTGACAAAGATTCAATCAACTTACTAGGCTCAACTATATTTAACACCGCAGGCCCTAAAACAATACCTGCGATCAATGCACCTACTACAGATGGCATACGTAAACGACGAGAAAAAAGTCCAAAGGCTTTTGTCATTAATAAAATTAAGGCAATATCTAATAGATATCGATATTCTTGCATATTCATACCTCCTACTATGCTCTTGGAATTTCAAACACAGTTTGTTGAAGTGGCAAATCTACATCATGAAACTCCAACCGATATGCCATCAATTGTATCGGCCTTTTCTTTCCATGATATCCATATTTGACGTCACCCAACAAAGGATGCTTTATATGCCCCATCAGGGCACGAATCTGATGAAACCTTCCTGTATGAAGTGTAATTGTACATATTGAATTCTCGCCATCATTTCTTTCAACATGCACATCCATCAATGCTTTTTGATAGCCCTTTAATTTTTTATCACTTACTTTCGCAATAGTATTTTCTTTGCGAATGTAATAACACATACTAAAATCTTTTTCTTTAAAAGTACCAGTAACATATGCCCGATACATCTTCTGGATTTTACGATTTGCGATTGCTTCGTTTACTTTTCTTAAAGCATTCGCATTCTTTGCAGCAATCACTAGACCTGTCGTATTTCGATCCAGTCTATGACAAATACTTGGAGCAAAAGAATGTTCCTTATTTGGATCATACTCGTTTTTTTCCATTAAGTATGCTTGTACACGATTTACCAAACAATCTTGAGTTTTGCTTTGATCACTCTGTGACAATAAGCCACAGGGTTTATTCACAATCAAGATATTTTCATCTTCATAAATAACATCCAACTGTGATGATATATATTGCGTGTCTACTTGTTTCTCTTCTAAAACATCCGGAGGTAAAAATAATAAAATACTATCATTTTCCTGGATTTTCTGATCAAAAGTACAACGTTTACGATTCACTTTTATTTTCTTATTTCGAATTGCCTTATACATCATTGATTTGCCTAGTTTTGGAAATGTCTTCATCAAAAACTTATCCAGTCTTTGATTTGCATCATTTGAATTAATCTTTATCTCTTTCATAAATTAAATCCAAACTTTCCATTAAACTGTCCATAACCGGTACATTTACACTTTCTAAAGTTGCTCGATTTTGATGCCCAGTAGTCACCAAGATACATTTAGCACCAATACTTTTTGCGACTTCATAATCATGAACGCTATCTCCTACAAAATAAATTTCATCATCTAGGCTACAAGTTTGTTTAAACGCATGAGCTAATTCCACTTTACTTTTTGCATAGATATCATTGATTCCATATATCGAATCGAATAAATCATCTACATGCAAGGTTTCCATTTGTTTAAGAAGATAATCCATTTTACTTGCAGAAAGCACGGTTTGCGAAAAGCCTAGATTCTTTGCCTTATTCACAACATCCAATACATCTGAATGTAAATCACAAGCATAGCTTTTTTCTTGATAATCCTCCATATATTCGTGAGCCAACATGGAAAAAGGTATTTTGTCAAAATCAAAGCCTACCCTTTTGTAATAATCTTCTATTGGAAAAGTAAATACTTCACGATATTGACTTAGAGTATCCAGAGGTTTCAAATCATGACTGACTAAAAGACGGTTGATACAAGAAAAACATAAGTCAACATCATTTAATAATGTTCCATTCCAATCCCATACAATTTTTACCAAACAATTCACCCCGCACGGTATTATATCACTATTAGAAAAAAATAATAATATTTTATACTAATTAAAACTTTCACAAATATAGTTTTTACTATATAATATTGTATGAGTATATATGAGGAATTGAATTAGGAGGAAATATGAGAGGAATTTATAACTCGGTAACTGACCTTCGTCGTCAGGTCTTTACTGCCATCGCTTCAATGGCGTACTATGACAATACAGATTATTCTAAGCGTATGGAAGAAATCCCATATGAAATCTTACCTGGTACAAAAGCAAAATATCGTGATAGTATTTTTCTAGAACGTGCAATTATCGGGGAAAGATTACGTTTGGGTATGGGCTTGCCTGTTCGTGATATTACTGAATATACAAACATTTCAGATGGAATTGAAGAAAGTACAATTGCGAAAAAATATTATGATGATCCCCTTATCAATATTATTAAATTCGCATGTAATGCGTGTCCAGAAAAGAAAGTATTTGTAACAAACGCTTGTCAAGGATGTTTATCACACCAATGTACAGAAGTTTGTCCAAAGGATGCGATTCACATCATAAATGGTAAAAGCTGTATTGATCAAGAAAAATGTATTAAGTGTGGGCGTTGTATGGATGCATGTCCTTATCACGCAATCACTAAATTAGAACGTCCATGTGCTGCAAGCTGTGGAATGGACGCAATCAAATCCGATGCAGATGGAAAAGCAGAAATCGATTACGATAAATGCGTTAGCTGCGGAATGTGCCTAGTTAACTGTCCATTTGGAGCTATTGTAGATAAAGGACAAATTTTCCAAACAATCTATGCCATGAAAGAAGGCTATGAAGTCATTGCAGCTGTTGCCCCTGCTTTCGTTGGTCAATTTGGTCCAGCCGTAACGCCAGACAAAGTAAAAGCAGCATTAAAAGCTGTAGGTTTTGCGGATGTTGTGGAAGTTGCGATTGGAGCTGACTTGTGTACAATTGAAGAAGCTGAAGACTTCTTAGATAAAGTTCCTGAAAAACAACCATTTATGGCTACAAGTTGCTGTCCTGCATGGTCCGTTATGGCGAAGAAAAACTTCCCTGACTTTGCACCATACATTTCAATGGCGTTAACTCCAATGGTATTAACGGGTCGTTTGATCAAAAAAGAAAAACCAAACGCTAAAGTTGTATTCATCGGTCCTTGTGCTGCTAAGAAATTGGAAGCAAGCCGTAAATCAATCCGTAGTGATATTGACTTCGTATTAACTTTTGAAGAAGTTATGGGTATGTTCAATGCGAAAGGTATCGCATTAGACCAAATCACTACTTCTGATCCATTAACAGAAGGAACAAATGCTGGTCGTGGATTTGCTGTCAGTGGTGGTGTTGCCAAAGCCGTTAAAGACTTGATTCAAAAAGAACATCCTGGAACAGAAGTAAAAGTTCAGGCTGCAGAAGGATTAAAGAACTGTAAGACAATGTTGATGATGGCTAAAGCTGGAAGACTAAACGGATACCTACTTGAAGGTATGGCTTGTCCTGGTGGATGTGTTGCCGGTGCTGGTACTTTACAACCAATCAACAAATCAAGTGCATTAGTTAAAAAATACGCTACTGAAAGCGATAAGAAAGAAGCAGATGAATCTGCATATGGAGATCGTCTTCACGAACTAAGTGAACATTAATCAAAGACGTCCTTAAAATGGACGTCTTTTTTTGATATAATCATGTTTAGAAATGAGGTATGAACATGCATCGTTATTCATATTATAAAACGGCTGCCTGTACTTTAAATGTTTCAATTGGAGATCCACAGGCAAATAAAGAAGAAATTTTAAAATGTATCCAAGAATTGGATTCAGATACACAACTTGTAGTATTTCCAGAACTATGTATTACAGGATATACATGTCAGGATTTATTCTATGAACATACATTATTAAATAGCGCAAAACAAGTCCTATTTGAAATTGTAGAAGAACTACCAGAAAACCTAGTTACAGTTTTAGGCTTACCTTTAGAAATCGAAAACAAGCTTTATAACTGTGCCGCCATTTGTTTCAACCATGATATTCTAGGTATTCAAGTAAAAACCTATATTCCAAGCTACAATGAATTCTATGAAACAAGGTGGTTCTCGAGTGCTAGTGAATTAAAAGAAAACACAACTTTTACATACAAAGATAAAAAGGTTCCCGTTTCAAATCATATTGTATTTAAAGATACTACAACATCGGCTTGTCTAGGTATTGAAGTCTGTGAAGATCTATGGGTGACAATTCCAGTAAGTTCAACACATGCATTAGCTGGAGCGAATGTATTATGTAATCTAAGTGCCTCCAATGAAATCATCTCAAAAGCAAATTACAGAAGAAATCTAGTCAAAGATCAAAGTGCTAAATGTTATGCGGGATACGTATATGCTAGTGCAGGACCTACAGAAAGTTCGAGTGACTTGGTTTTCTCAGGACACAATTTAATTTGTGAAAACGGGGCTATATTAAGTGAAACTAAAACAGAAAAAATCATTTATGGACAAATCGATTTAGACCATTTAAATCATGATCGCTTACACTATAAAACTAGTATGCAGGATTTATTCCATGTAAACTATACAACCGTGGAATTCACATCAAAACCCATCGAAGAAATTGAATTTGATCGCTATATCGATGCTTATCCTTTTGTTCCAAATAATCAAGATGAAAGAATTGTTCGCTGTTTAGAAATATTACATATTCAAGCACAAGGCTTGGCAACCCGCCTTTCAAAAATTCATTGTAAAGATGTTGTGATTGGAATTAGTGGAGGACTCGATTCTACTTTAGCTTTGCTTGTATGTCATGAAGCCTTTAAAATCAACAATTATGATTCAAAAGGAATTCATGCGATCACAATGCCTGGTTTTGGAACGACAAAACGTACTAAATCTAATGCGCAAATCTTAATGGACCTTCTTCATGTATCTAGTGAAGAAATTTCTATTGTGGATGGTGTAAACCAGCACTTTAAAGATATTCACCATGATCCAGAAGTTCATGATATTACGTATGAAAACTCTCAAGCTCGTGAAAGAACACAAATTCTTATGGATTTAAGCAATGCCTATAATGCGATTGTTGTTGGCACTGGAGACTTAAGTGAACTTGCTTTAGGATGGTGTACATATAATGGAGATCACATGAGTATGTATGCGGTAAACGCTAGTGTTCCTAAGACACTTGTTCGTTATATTGTTGAAAGTGTTGCATTAAAAGATGAAATATTACATGATGTATTGATGGATATTTGTGATACACCTGTATCCCCAGAGCTTTTACCTCCAGATAAAAATGGTAAGATTGCTCAGAAGACAGAAGAAGTATTAGGTTCTTATGATCTTCATGATTTCTTCTTATATCAAATGTTAAGACATCACGATGAGCCTAAGAAAATCTATGATTTAGCTTGTGTTGCATTTAAAGATTTAGAAAAGGAAACAATTAAAAAGGCCATCACAACATTCTATAATCGTTTCTTTACCCAACAATTTAAAAGAAACTGTATGCCAGATGGTGTTAAGGTTGGATCTATTTGTTTTTCACCTAGAGGTGATTGGAGAATGCCAAGCGACGCATCAAGAAATCTATGGACAAAACAAGTGGAGGAAATTTAGTTCCCCCACTTTTCTTATACTTTATCGATATTATTTGAAAAGATATCTGCAACTTCACTCATTATAATATAAGCACCCAAATCGATTTCATGAACTTGTTCTTTCATACGATTGACCACAAAATAAATTATGGATTTTTACCTTTTTGAATAACCACCCGTGGCATCTAAACGAGTAACGCCACTTCCAAATGTATCTTCTTATTGTAAGCATAAATAAATTCATAATACGAGGTGTTGGGTTTTGTTTCATAAGCTCAGCACTCCTTTTTAGGGCTTCATTTTAACATACTCATACACAAAAATCATTTCATTCTCAAATCTTTTAGACAATTTAAAAGAACAGACTATTTATTAGCCTGTTCTACAATTTCATTGATTCTTTCTAAGACAGGTTCAAAACCTATTTTTTCTGTACTACTGATACCGAAAATATTCTTTATTGGCAAATGAAGCTGTTGAGAAATATCTTTCAATGCACGTACACGTTTTGTCTTAGGAATCTTGTCAACTTTTGTAGCTACAATAACAATTTGAATTCCAAGACTTTGAATCATTTCGATCATATCTAAATCATCATGCGTGGCGCCATGTCTTGCATCGACAAGTTGTACAACGCAACAAATCTGCTCTCTTTGGTTAAAATATGTATCCATCATTTTACCCATCTTGATCAGCATTTGTTTAGACATTTTCGCATAACCATATCCAGGAACATCCACTAACATCCAAGTATCATCAATCTTAAAGAAATTGATCAAACGTGTTTTACCTGGCGTATTTCCTACATAGGCTAATCTTTTTTTATTTGTCAATGCATTAATAAAGCTTGATTTTCCAACATTACTACGTCCAACGACTACAACTTCTGGTAAATCAGATTCTGGCCATTGTTCTTTTTCAACAGCACTAATCACAAATTCACTAATCATACTATTTTACCAATGCGTTGTGTAACACTTGAGATACATTTGAACAAGGAATAAAAGTAACAGCATCTTTTACTTCTTGAGGAACATCATCTAAGTCTTTTACATTTTCTTTTGGAATCAAGATCGTGTCAATTCCAGAACGATGTGCTGCCAATGATTTCTCTTTCAATCCACCAATAGGAAGAACATTTCCTCTAAGTGTAACTTCACCAGTCATAGCTAAATTCGCCTTAACTGGAATATTAGAGAAACAAGATACCAATGCCGTTGTCATTGTAACACCAGCACTCGGTCCATCTTTAGGAACCGCACCTTCTGGTACGTGAATATGTACATCATTTTCTTCAAACAATTTAGGATCAATTTTGAATTCATTTGCATGCGTACGAACATAGTCTAGCGCAATACTAGCACTTTCCTTCATGACATCACCTAATTGTCCAGTAAGAACAAGTCTACCTTTTCCTGTAAAGCGAGTTGCCTCAATTTGAAGGATATCCCCGCCAAAACTTGTATAGGCAAGTCCTGTTACAGTTCCAACTTGATCTTTCTTTTCTTTTTTACCATAATCAACTTTTTCATTACCCAACCACTCATGAACTAATTTTTTAGTCAATTTAATGCTACGTTTGTTGTTTTTTAAGATAGCAAGTACTGTTTTACGGCAAATTGTCGCAATTGTACGTTCTAAAGAACGAACTCCCGCTTCACGAGTATAGTAACGAATTAAATATAGTAACATATCATCGTCAATTTTTAACTGAGACGCTTTTAAACCATTTAATTCTAATTGTTTAGGAACTAAGTGATCCTTGGCAATATGAACCTTTTCTGCATCCGTATAGCTTGATAATTCGATAATTTCCAAACGATCTCTTAATGCAGGTGGAATATTTTCTAAATAGTTTGCCGTTGCGATAAACAACACTTTTGATAAGTCATAAGGCTCTTCAATATAGTGATCTGAGAATACTGAATTTTGTTCAGGATCCAATACTTCAAGCATTGCACTTGATGGATCTCCCTTATAGTCACTTGCCATTTTGTCAATTTCATCAATCAAGAACACTGGATTCGTAACGCCTGCCTTTTTCATACCTTGAATGATACGACCAGGTAAAGCTCCTAAATATGTTCTTCTGTGACCACGAATCTCTGCTTCATCGCGAACACCACCAAGTGACATTTTCACAAATTTACGATCTAAAGCTCTCGCAACACTTTTTGCCAAAGACGTTTTACCAACTCCTGGAGGACCTACCAAACAAATAATTGGAGCATTCAAAGAATTTGTCATTTGTTTAACAGCCAAATACTCTAGAATACGTTCTTTTACTTTTTCTAGACCATAGTGATCTGCGTTTAAAATAGCTTCAGCTTCATTTAAATCTTCATTGTCCTTCGTTTCTTGCCACCAAGGAAGATCCATTAACCAATCAATATAAGATTTAATGACACCAGTTTCTCCACTTGCCATAGGTAGCATTTCATAACGACTCACTTCATCCGATACCTTTTTCTTAATGTAGTCTGGGTATGGATTTTCAGCTAAACGCTTACGAATCTTAGCCGCATCTTCATCTTGGGCAACTGTATCCCCTAATTCTTCACGAATGACATTCATCTTTTCACGAAGATAGTAATCTTTTTGTCCTTGATCAATTCTTTCTTTGACAGTTTCGTTGATTTGTTTTTCAACTTCACTCATCTTTTTCTCTTTAGCCATATCTTGAAGCAACATCATTAGACGATCATTTACCCCTAATGTTTCAAGATACTGTTGTTTTCTTTCAATATCCAAAGGCAATCCTTGAACAGCTTTATCACTTAAGAATTCACCGCCCATACCCTTTGAAATTTCCATAACAATTTCTTTAGTCACAAAACGATCTTGACCTTGCATACGATCAAGTTCATCTGCAATCATACGAATCAAAGCTTCTTCTTCAACAGCGTCCTGTTTTTCACTTTCAAGAATTTCAACTTCGGCTAAATCACTTAGGCTTCCATTGATCCAATTGTTTAGCTTAACACGCTTAATTCCACGAAACTTTACACGTAAAAAGTTATCAAAACGACGAATATGACGAACTTCACATAAAGTTCCTACAGGATATATGTCTTCTTTTCCAGGATTTTCTTGTTCAAGTTCTTTTTGAGAAAATAAACAAATCTTTTTATCATAATTATCCTGTGCATTTTCAACAGCATGTACAGAAGCACCCCTTCCTACATCAATCACAATTTCTTGATTTGGATATAGGACGACTCCTCTTGTACAAACTAAAGGATAGGTATTTAATTCCATACGAAAACCTCCTTATATTAAATATGGAAAAAGACGCTAAGCGCCTTTTTTCTTTAACATTATACTACTTTACAGAAGTTTTAATGAAGTCTAATGCTTTTTGATTTGCTAAATCTGCTTTAATACTTTCTGGAGAAATCAATGATTTGATTTTTTCTACTTCCATGTTATACATTTCAGACATTGTAGTAAATTCTTTTTCTACATCTTCATCACTAGCTTCAATGCTTTCAGCTTTAACGATAGCTTCTAATACTAACTGTGTTTTAACACGAGCAGCAGCTTCTGGACTCATTTGAGCACGGATTGCTTCTTCAGTTTGATGAGTTGCTTCTAAGAACTGTTTAGCAGTGAATCCAGATTGTTGCATACGCCCTTCGAATTCTTTGTACATACGATCAACTTCAGCATCAATCATTACTGCAGGAATTTCAACATTAGCGTTGTCACAAACTTTTCCTAACAATTCATTTGTGAAGTTTTCTTCAGCTTCTCTTTCTTTTTGAGCAGTTAAATCAGTTTTTACTTTTTCTTTGTAAGCATCTACTGTTTCAACATTTTCAATTTTTAATTTTTTGATTAATTCATCATTTAATTCAGGAAGATCTTTATATTTTACTTCGTGAACTGTGCAGTGGAAAACTGCAGGTTGACCAGCAAGTTCAGCTGCTTGGTAGTTTTCAGGGAAAGTAACTTCAACGTCTTTTTCTTCACCTTTCTTAACTCCAACTAATTGTTCTTCAAAACCTGGAATGAATGATCCTGAACCAAGTTCTAATGGATAGTTTTCTCCAGATCCACCTTCAAATGCTACACCATCTTTTGTTCCAACAAAATCGATAACTACTTGATCACCTAATTGAGCAGCATCGTCATCTTCACGAACTACCCAGTCAGCATAACGGTCTTGAACACGTTTAACTTCGTTTTCAACATCTTCTTCTGTAACTTCTACATCCGCTTTTTTGATATCTAATCCTTTGTATTCACCTAAAGTTACTTCTGGAAGTACTGTACATGTAAATACTAATACGGCTTTTTCATCATCTGCTTCTTTAACATCTAAAGTAGGACGAGCTACTAAATCGATATTGTGTTCTTTGATTCCTTCTGATAATGCTTCATTAGCTACTTCTTCACTAGCCATATCATATAATGCTTTTGAAGAAAGTTGTTTTTTTACTAAAGCATCAGGAATTTGTCCTTTACGGAATCCTTTCAAATTCATGTGAGATTTAGCATAGTTTAATGCTTTTTTCTGTGCTTTTTTCCAAGCTTCACCTTCTACTGTTACTTCTAATTCACCAGTAGAATTTTCTTTCAAAGTCCAAGTACTAGTCATTGTTTTCTCCTCGCTTTTCAATGGATAACTCAATATCCTCAATTCTTTCAAGACCTTGTTTTTTGACAAAACCAGGCCATTCATCGGATTTCTGCATTGCATCATACACAAGTCTACAAATACTTTTCGCAAGCTGATAAGGATCTTTGTCTTCTTGATCGAATGGTCTTTCATACAAAACTAACTGCATCAAAAGTGACATACAAAATTGAATCATAGTAGGATTCTCATTTGTAAACCAACTTTCGAATAATGAGCTAGCCTCATTGATTGACTGATCTTGCTCCATAGGTAAAATAGCACTTGGTATAAACGTAATGTTCAACCCGGATTTTATCAAATTAAACGGATCATCAATTTTCTGCTCCATTAAAGCTTCAATCAATGTACCCTTATATTCATCAGGCAAATCTGAATCTAGTAATTCCTGAACTTCATCATGACACATTCTTAGATTCATGTTTTCTAAAATAGAAATCGCATAGATTTTTTGTTCTAGAGTGCCATGAACATAATCCTGTAACTTGTTGAAATCCATACTCTTACTCTTTTGTTCCAAATAAGGTTTACATTCAAACTTATAATATTCTAATAACTCCAATGCATCCTCTGGAACATAAGGCATGTTCAGTTCCTGACAAATCAATTCGTACGCCTGGGCATAACTTTTTTCATCTATCTCTTTTTTTATTTCTTCGATTAAAGAATGATAATATGCGTTCACTTATACCTCCATGCGAAACATTAATATTCTACCATAAATATCGATAATAATCAATTCTACGCATTTCTAAAATACAGAATCCGTAGAATGTCATTTAAAGAAAAAAAACTCTCCTTTTTACAGAGAATTTGTTTTCCTACTTTTTTCTAATTCATTTAACTTCTTGAATTCAGTTGAAATACAAATAACCGATACTACAAAGGCTACAAAATCCGCAATGGGAGCCGCATATAAGATTCCATTCAACCCAAAAAATTTAGGTAAGATCAAAACAAGTGGAATCAAAAATAATACTTGTCTAGTCATAGATAAAAACATTCCTAAATAGGCTTTTTTAATTGACGAAAAGAAGCTAGACGATAACATCTGTACTCCATCAACACATACTAGCATTAGATAGATTCGCATAAACATTGTCGCAAATTCAGAATAGTTCGCATCCCCTGATCCAAATATAGATAATACAGTACTTGTGCAGAATTGAAATAAGGCCCACCCAATAAATGAAACAACCAAATTTGCACTGATCGCAAGCTTGAACGTCTTTTTAACACGCTCATATTTTTGTGCCCCATAATTAAATCCAATGATTGGCTGCATTCCTTGTGAAATACCAATGATGATAGCTAATAATATCGCATTGGTTTTCATCACAATGCCACATGCCGCTAAAGGAATATCACTACCAAACTTAGTAAATTGCCCATAATACGTCAATGAGTTATTTAAAACGATTTGCACAAACAAAATCGCAATCTGATTTAATGAAGCACTCATTCCAATGGTTGCCATTTCCTTTGTATCCTTCAAAGAAATACGTAAACTTTTTTTATTAAATTCAATATGTTGAAAACTCTTAATATACCAAGCGGCAATAAAAAACGAAATCACTTGACCAGCTACTGTGGCAATGGCAGCTCCAGCGACACCCATATGAAATACAAAAATAAACAAAGGATCTAATATTGTATTCACAATAGCTCCCGCAACCATACATGTCATTGAATATTTTGGTGACCCGTCTGCTCGAATCAAGTTACTAATCACATTTGTCGTAATCAAAAACGGTACACCCAAAGTTGTAATTCGTGTATATTCAAGGGCCAAAGGCATAATTGTACTTGTAGCCCCGAACGATTTTAATAGTGGTTCAAGAAATACAAGTACTAAAACAACATAGATTACTGAGCAAAGAACAGACATACTAATACCATTCCCAGCAATACTACTTGATCGTTCTGGCTTCTTTTCACCTAGATATAAACTAAATAAACTTGCTGAACCAATCCCAATCAACAATGCAATCGCAAGCGCAATTGTTGTTAATGGAAACGCCACATTAGTTGCCGCATTTCCTAGAAAACCAACACCTTGACCGATAAAGATTTGATCTACAATGTTGTATAGTGACGATACAAGCATTGAGATAATACTTGGTATCGCAAACTTTTTTAATAATGATGACTCTGTTTCATACCCTAATGGATTTTGCATACTAATTCAATTCCCTCTTTCTAAACTGTGCAATTAAATGCTTATTTCCCATAGAATGCTCACGAATCACATTCAACTCATTTCCTCTTTCGTCAAACCAACCCACAAATTCATACCCTCGCTTTGTAGCCGGCAATAAGTGAATCGTATCCGAAAAATACGTATATGACTTTGGATTTCTTCGACTACTGAGTCCACCATTTAAATCATACGTAATCTTATATTGACTTACTTGCCAATGAGCATATAAAGTACAAGACTCATGAATAGGTTCATCCAAGTTATAACGCCAACGATAATCACAATCCCAGAACCATCCATCAAAGGTATATCCAACTCGAACTGGCGGCTTTAAATCCCCCAATAAACCATGTTCATCCGTACATACATCCATATAATTAGCTCCACCACACGTTTCAAAGTGGATAACCGGACACTCTTTATAAATAGCTGTCAATATAACAGGTTCATGAATGCCTGCTGGTACACTCGTTATAATTTCACCATTCAACTGCCAACCTACAAACATAACGCCCTTTTTAAATGCCGGATACAACAACAATTCTTCTGATTCAATACATGTATATCTCGGATTACGACGCGACATAACTCCACCATCCACATCATATTCAATGGGATACCAAATAGGAATCCATTTATCATATAAAGTCACAGAATGAGGAAGAACACCACCTGGATTTAATCTTTTTGTACACTCTTTATCTATATACCAACCAACAAATTGGTAACCTTCTCTTTTTTCACTCATCAAATATCACCTGCCCATTATTTTATCACAAATAGAAAAACTTCTAGGAAAATTTCTAGAAGTTATTCAAATAATTATATAAACTATTCCCAAAAGTCATTTCCATAAGTTCACTTGCGATTTCTTTACTTTGAATCCGCATAATATGATCTTCTACATCTTGTTTACCTAATAAATTTATATTTCCATACCATACAATTTCCTGATCAATAACCGCAAAATGTTCACAATTATCTTCTGCAGATTTTAGATAAAAACCAGATTGTCTCATTTCTTCTATCAACTGCATTCTATAATTTGAACTTCCAAGCCTAATTTTATCAGGCATCCAAGAAACTATGGTTACTTCAACTCCACTTTCCATCTTTTCTTTGATCAATTTAGTAAATTCTACAACTCTATCGCCAGATAATGAAGGACTGGATACAATAATATTCTTATTAGCACACAATAAATCTTGAACATAAGCATCATAATAATTACTTGCATCATATATAGATTGAGAAATTTGCGATTCACTTTTTATGCCATTAGTATCCGAAATTAATTCATAACCTGATTCTTTGTAGGCCTTTAATCTTTTTCCATACATTCGATCAAACATCGGAATATGGACATCTACATAATCATATACAAGTATTGTATCTTTTTTATCATATAGTCGATGAATTCTTCCTGTGAATTGTTCTATAACACTACTACTCGCTACAGGCATTGCTAGAAACAAAGTATCCAACCTATCAAGGTCAAATCCTTCTCCAATGAGTGATCCTGTCGCAACCAATATCATAGTTTTGTCTTCAGGCACACTTTTCATTAATTCAACAATATGATTATTTTCTTTTTTTGATTGACTACCTATCAACAAGAAAACAAAATCTGCCACGCCTTCTAATTGTTGATATAGCTTCTTACAATGATTTACATATTTAGACAGAACCACAGGCGTACGATTTTTTTGAATACAATCTTTTATATCCTGAATAATCATTTGATCTCGCAAATCATTATCTCGTAATATTGAGTATGCTTCATTGGGATTCTTTTCATCTTTCATCATTCCTCTTGGTGCAACCACATGTGTAAACCGAGGATATAACAAACGAGGAATCCCTTGTTGTTTTGCTTGTTCTTTTGCGGAATATTTATGTCGTATTGGACCAATAAGCATAAAATTCATCTTATCCAATTGATCCGTTCGATCAACGGCTGTAACACCATACACATACTTAGCTTTAATTTCTTTTAAAACAGCACTTTCTGTATTTGAAGCCGCATGATGACATTCATCCACAATGATCATGCCATACTCATTCAACAGTTTATGAAATTTTCCCTTTTTACATATAGAACCAGCCATTGCGATATCAATTATACCTGTCATAGAATCATGAGATCCCTGTAAAGTACCTATTAATGATTTTCTCTTTTTGATCAAACCTTTAGGTGTTGTATATTCAGGTAATTCTTCATTTATATCCAAAAATGTCTGCAGCTTATCTTTCCATTGTTCTAATAAAGATGAACTCTCCAACAAAATTAATGTATTCACTTTCTTTGTCGCAATTAAATCTGCACAAAGAACAGTCTTGCCAAAAGCAGTAGCCGCTAATAAAATACCATTATCATGCTCAATCATTTTATTTAGAGCTACATTTTGTTCAGGTTTTAACTCTCCCTTAAAAGTAACATCAATACTTCTTCCTTGTTGCCTTTTATCATCAATCATCATTTGAATCCCAGCATTCTTATTATACGAAATTAAAGCATCATAACATCCTCTAGGAATTTGTATATATCCACTATCGTGATCTTCACCAAGATAAATATATTTATACATGCCAAAAGTAGAAATTCCCATACCTTGATTTTTATAATAAATAGGATTACTAATTCTAGCCAATTTACGAATTTTATTTTGAATAGACACACTTAAATTTGAAGTATCCACATAAATACCATTCGATAAAGTGATATGCATTTTTCCTTCCACTTCATTCTTGTTAAATTCACTTATTGAATCCCATGGCTTATCATTTAGATTACCACGCCATTCTTTTATTTTTTCTTCTATAAACTCCTGTGAAAGCTTAGGCCTAGACCACAATACATCCCATTGATTTGAATGGGCATTCCAATTTTCATCAATAAATGCACTGTTGCCATCTTTCAATGCTCGTCCTTGCAATGGCAATGCGATTAAATTTCCCAGACCACCCTTTGGCATACTATCTTGTGCCGGTATCATACGATCATAATATTTAAATGATTTTAAATTCACTTGTTCTGCCCCTTTATCCAATAAAGCATTCCCAAAATTTCTTGCCAAAATAGCTGAAATTGGTTTATCAAAGAAAATCCAAATATGCGCTCCTTTACCTGATCTAGAACGTTCAATCAATGGATCAATTCCATTTAATTGACAAATCTCACGCATCGCATCAACTTCTTCTTTCCAACTCTCATCTATATTCGCAAAATCATTTCCTGCATCTTTATCATGATTATCAAAATCAAAGACTAAAAAGCGACACGTATTATCTTTATGCAATGGATAAACACCAATCACTTCATTTCCTTTTAAATGTGACATAATACTATCAATTTTCAAAGCTTTATACTTTTGGTAATGACAATCTTGGCAACGAAATCCTGCATTCCATTTCTTACCACAACCGTCTGACCAAAAATTAATACATTGTGGATAGTATCCCGCTTTATTTGTTTTCTTGTTTTCTACTCTTTTTGCGTATACGTCTGTACGACCCCAAAAACGTGCAAAAAATCGATTTGCCATATCTTTTGTGATTTCATTTGGAAAAACAATACGACTTCCTTGATTTGTTTCAAAAGGTTCTGTATTTGTAGAATTCTTTAATTGATCCAATTCTTCCTGATAAGAAATTCCTTCTCGATCCAAAATGTTCTTCAAGCATTGAATCTCTTTTTGTAAGTCATTTATTATAGTCAAATTATCATTCGTTTGTTTCACAAAATCACCTACTCTTTTCAATACTATTTTAATTGAATTAGCAAATAAAAAAAACACCCAAGATTCCGTTAGTTAGACGGAGAGGAGTGTTTTCAGAACACATCTGCAAGTAGTAGTCTTGTAGTAGTTCTATGCATATCATAGTCCTTTTTACAAACCATTGTGTTAACACAAACACACAAAAACAGAAAAACAAGAATAAATCAACCTTAACTGCTTTTAATATGTTAATCCAATCTGTTTTTTTCAAGAGACATTCTTTTTAATTTTTTATCTATTTGTTTTGCGATTTTATAATCTTCTTCAAATTGAAGGTTATGTTGAATGACCGGATTTTTTGATATATATACATATGCCTTACCTTTATTTGATAATTCAATTTCAACACCTACATATACTTTTTTTAATTCAATAAAAATACTCGTATTAAACATACTAATTAACACTCTATGAGAAAACAATGGTGATTTACCTTTATATCTAGCATGTTCATAAACTATTTGACTTCTAACGACATCACAAAATTTGTAAGTCCCTAAACTACCATCACATATTGTAAATTCTTTGTTCTTCTCATCAAAAAGGATGCTGTCAGCTATTTTATTGATATACAATGTTAGGTTGCTCATTATTTCTTAACTCCTAGATTTTTTAATAACATAAATTGTATCCATATCTATCACTAATATTTTACTATTATCTTAGTCTTTCTACCATTTAAATATCAGACAGTAAAATTAATTTTCATATTAAGGGCTTAGCTTACAAGAAGATGGTATCAACAAAAAAGAGTGCTAATAAAACACATTTTCAAACAATAGTCTTGTAGTAGTTTTATGCATATAATAGCCCTTCTAAAAATACTGTAACAAAAAGATAGGAAAAGTAAACCCTAAAAGTGTTTAAAGGTTGATTTATCCCTATCTAGTTTTATATATTCTTTATTAATTCCATAGCATTTGTAACAAAGAGACGTAATGTTTCTTTGTTTTTTTATAAAGGTTTCAAAAAGGTTTTCAAAACTATCTATAAACAGAAAAAAAAGCCCTTATATAAGGGCTTTATTTACAAGATGGCGTCGACGGAGGGATATATCATCACATCTTATTTCCCCTAAGATTCCTTAATTATCCTTTATATAAAGCATCTAATCTTAATAAAACTTAACAAATCTCTATATTTTTTCGGTATAAGGTTTTCAAAATGTTTTCAAACATCATTACTTTTTTTTGTAAGACTGATACTCATGAACAATGTCCGAAATCTCATCCATATCTTTTTTTAATACGTTAATTATCATTTGTTTGGTCGGTTCATCTACCGCCGTCATACTTTCGTTAATAAAATCGATAATGAATTTTAATGATTTTCTATTTTGTATTTTTGCAGCAATCAGTTCAAGTTCATCATAATCGTCATTCGTAATTCTATTACCAGCTGAATCAACATAATCACTATTCAGCTCTTTTAATTTTAAGTCTTTTTTTTCAAATTCATCTTTCTCATTCCATATAAAGATGGAATCATTAAACTCAAACTCATCTTCACAAAAATAATCTAACGGTATATTCATGGCGTTTGAAATTGTAACAACCATTTGAAATGTTGGATACATCTTCTGATCGAAATATTTATACAATGCTCCTCTAGAGAGGCCAACTTGCTTCGCAAAATTTACTATTGAAATTGAAAAGTAGTTTAAGCCAAATTTAAGTCTTGGCCCAAAATGATCATTTATGTATTTTGTTTTTTTCTCATCAACCATAATATAGTAATTCATATTTAAAATGATACCCCAATTCCCCCAAACAAGCCAGTAGTTTATGTTAAAAACAATCTATTTACAATCACTTATTACATAAATCAACAATCATTAGATCAAGTATAATCTATAATATATTGCATTTTATTGAACTGTTATTAATTTGAAAAACAATCACATTCAACTTATGCTTCATATGCGGAAAAAATTCTATTCCCTAAAGAAATAATAGAAGTTTTAAGAATATGCTTTATTTATCGGCTTATTTGTACTTCTAAGAAATAAGCAAAGTGTCCAAAATATCATTTTTGACACTTTTTGGGCACTTTTTACTGAAATATATAATTTTTACTACATATATAATCTAACTTTTCTATAGTTAGAATCGAATGAGTTATAAAGATAATCAATGAATTATTCAACCAACATCATCATTTTGTAATGTGCTTCATTCCCTGTTTTTATGAAAATATTACGAAATACTTCGATATACTTATCAACGGAATCATTATAATTATCAATATATAAATCGTCTTGAATCGAATGTGAACCATCATTTATCCAATATAATAAAGATTTACATATAGTTTTTTCTTCTATGGTTTCAAATGAATTAATTAATACATCATCCAAACGCTCTTTACTTCCTAATAAGCTAAAGTAATTTTCAATAATTCTTCTCATTGTATTTTGAACCGAAATCATCGAAGAAGAATTTGGATTTTTAATATCCTTCCACAATAGCTCATATGTAGTTTTAATCGGATTTGAGCGACCATAAGGTAGAATCTCCGATTTGTTATTCACTTTTTTTATAATCCAAAATCTTGTATCCTTTCGCTCTTCATTTTTTCCGTCTCTAAATGCAACTTCCTTTTTAGAAGTATAGCTTACGGCATATATTGCAGGAAGTCCAGCGGATTCTTAATTAATACTTCGGTAAAATCAATCTTTTTTCTACCACCTCAGCCACAAGCTGCAAGGTATTCTGGTAGCCCGTTTTCTGTAAAATATTCTTGATGTGATACTTGGCCGTATTTAATGTAATGCCAAGATCCGCCGCAATTTCTTCGTATTTCTTGCCTTTTGTAAGTTCACGAATAATATCAAATTCCCGACTGGTAAACTCGGCGCTGTTGCTGTACCCAATACGAATCACCGGCGCGTCCTCGGGATAAACAAATTCACCATTCATCACCCGGTCGAAGACCTCCATTAAGGCAGTACTACCATATTCCTTATACCAAAAGCCGTTACAACCACACGCTTTCGTTTTCTGAATAAAGGAATGCTCCGGCATGGAGGTCATAATGATAATCTTGATTTTTGGATTATACTGCTTGATCTTTGCCGCAGCTTTCAGGCCGGATTCTTCGTCAGCCGTACATACATCCATCAAGATTAAATCGACACTTCCACGCAGACAGGCAATTTCTGCATTGGCTGCATTTTCTATGGAGGCGTACAGGACATATCTTTCTGATTTGGCAATCTGACTTTCAATGGCGTCCCGGGTAATCCTGGAATCTTCTACTACTAAAACTTGTATCATTTTCGTCCTCCTTTCTGAGCTTCGTCAAAATCAAAGGGAATATCCACAAGCAGAGAAACACTGTTGTCGCAGAGTACCTTCAGGGTAGCTCCTTCCTGCTCCAGCCGCTGACGCAATGCGCTGAGGCCATTACCCTCGGTAATACTTGAAACAGATACGCCGCCGTTATCGGATATCTCTATATGATACCTTTGCTTGTCTTGTTTTATCCTTACCGTCAGTTCCGTAGCATCCGCATGGCGTACTGCATTGGTGAGTGCCTCTCGAACGGCGGCATATAGTAATTGCAATGCCTTGCGGCTTTTGGGCTGTTCTCCAAGGAAGGTAACCTTACAGCCAATCAGCTCCGCAACCTGCATCAGTTCAGACTGCAGAGAGGAATCGGGAACCGTCCACACGGTAGAAATATTGGAAAAATCCTGAATGGTACTGTTCCAGCTTTTCCGCAGTGTGTCGGCATTCTCAGCCAGACGGTCTTCCGTAATCGCCTTAGTGGTGGCCAGCAAACAATGCCCCAGCTCATCATGGATATGCATTTTCGCAGCAAGAATCTCTTTATTCAAATTGACTTCAACGATACTGTCCAGCAAGGCTTTCTGACGCTTTTGCATATCCTGCAGCCGAATGGTGTTCTCGTACAGTTCTTCGCTGAGTCGGTAGAGTTCTGTAATTTCTGCCGCCTCGATCTGAACGGTATTGGAATCAAGAAATCTCAGTTCAAAACGCCAGACCGAGCTGTCGGAGAAGCGGAAGAACAACTGTTGGTGGGTGCTTCCATTTCCATTGTCCGGATCTTTCGGTAACCAGGACTGATTCAGTTTTTCCGCCTTGCCGTTATTGGCAAAGTTTGCGAGTTCCTCCCATGCCACCTTTGCATTCAAAATCGTGTGTCCGGTCAGCTCCAGCATCAGCTTGTTCATCTTCTCATTAACGAGAATGACCCGCCCATCCAATGCGGAGAAACAGATGCCGCCGGGATAAGAGTCAATTGCCTTTTTGATCATTTTGGCTGATGTTTTCTTTTTCATGACTGCCCCATCTCTCCTTCTTTCAAAAGTAGAAACCGATAGCCTGCCGGAACCTTTTCTGCCTGAAGACGATATCCTCCCTCTAAAAAGCGAGGAACAAACTCACGATCTGTACCGGTAATCTCAAAGCAAACCGTATCACTGATTTGGATTGCCACAGAAGTCAGACGAAAATCTGCCTCCTCTAAAATCTCTTCCAAGGCTTTCATAATGAGAAGAATCAGCTCTGGCTCTAAATTAGATGTGGGACAAAAATCCAAGCTTGTCCTGATTCCAAGATTCTTCATACATTTCGCAATATCCTGCAAGCTGATGGCTAAATCACCCATCGGAATCGTCTGTTGCTCCTGATAAGTGAGCCGCAAGTTACAGAACCGCTTGATATAGGTGCCAATGAGGCAAATGCAGTTCCAGTCATCCGTCGAAGGGGATTCATTTGATAAAAGCGCTGTTAACAGAACAAGCTGCCCGGCCACCTCCGAGGATAAGCTGTCGTAAATATCATTGCGTGCCTGAATACTTGTCTCATCCGATTGAATTCGAATTTCATGTGCCAGCAGATCTTATTCTTCTTCCAATTCCGCATTCAGTCTCTGAAGCTCTCGTAAAGCCTGATTGATCTGCGAGAGATCGGTTTGCCAGACCATATACCCGCCCGGGATTTGGTGCAGGTTCATGGTAATATCTTCCGTAGCAGAAAAATGCTGATTTTGCTTTAAAGCTTCCAGCATAGCAGGCGTGATATCCGCCGCGTTTTCCGATACTGCAATCCGCTCACCGGTCGGTGAAAGAATCTGCATCGCCACTGTAGAACGCCGGAATACTTCACTGTACTGCGTGTTGACGGGAATCAGCCCCGTCAAAATATAGAGCTCCTAGCAAAGCACAAGAATAAAAATCAGTCCCGCCGAATATTCTACAAGCTCAAACCGCACCACGTAGGCCGTAGCAGCATAAGGAATACTGAACAGAAAGAGTAAAATCGGCTCGTAGAAGGGAACCAGCTTTCGGTAAAGCGGGTCTGACTTTGTCGTACCATTTCGCTGATAAATCACATATACCTGATGCCCGATCATCCACAATCCCCACAGATAGATGATATATGTGCCGATGTATGGATGAAAATACAAATTTGGCTGGGGTTCCTCCGGCACAATGTAATAGAAAAAGTGATGCAAATCGTTGGTTAGCGCCAGCATGCTCAGAAAACATGCCGGGATTAGGAGCAGATACCACTTTTTGCTGATCTGGTAATCCTCCGGCTTGCCGAGATAGAATGCGCTGTAAAACCCGAACAGTGGTATGAAGACAGCCGCGATATTGATAAAGTATCCGGTAAAGCGCATCCATGGAATATTGACATAGAGGAAAGCATCCTGAACGAAGCGGACCGTTAAATACAGGATACTGACGATATTTTGTGCAGTCAGGTGGCCGCGCATGGATTTCTGCATGATTTTTGTTGTAATGGTATGTTGCCAGCCAAAGAGGAGTAGCATATAGACCGCCCAGACAAGATATGGCCGCAGAAAATCTTCCGACCAATACCGTATGCTAAGCTGCCGGTATGCAGAAACAGTAAACAACAGCACTGCCGCTGCAAAAAGCCGAATGACGGATTTCTTACGCTCACTCATAGATAGCCATAGCCCCCTTTGCAAAAAGATGATTCTAGCTGATTGGTGCAGTTAGAACATGAAAAGGATATTATAGCATGGAAGATCAAATCCGCCCCACACAAAAGGGTGGGAATTTAGGATTTTTGCGTATCAGCGCTTAGCCGAGAACATGAGCTTTGAATGTATCTATATTGATGAAAATGAGAGATAAACAGTCAAAAGAGTATCGCCATAAACAAGTGATACTCTTTTATTGAGAAAACTTAATCCACACATAGAATCAATAATAATTGAATTAATGTGCATCAGGAAAATCATTTTTGAATTTGCCACCATAATGATTGTTCTTATAGTTTCTAATATATAATAATAAAATCATTATCACCAAAACAATACCACAGATGGCATACATTGTAGTTGAATTTAAATTATAGAATAAATAACAAATTACTGTCCCAACAATAATTAATAATCCTATGATCACTAAGAATGTATCCCCATATTTTTTCATTTAAAACGCCCTCTTTCTTATTATAAAATTATCGAATTTTAATAGTTGCACCACTATACCAATAACCTCCACCAACTAAACAAGAATATAGTATTTATATATTATATTTACTAACAATCTTTTAATACTTCGTTTGAACGTTCAATATATTTAGCAGACATTATTATCCATTTAAACGGATGCTTTTTTCTAAGCGCTTTGCCTAGTAATTGAACAGCCATCAACATTCTTTTCTTGGTGTATTCACCCGGATTAGTTTGACATTGTTTTTCACAAACATCGAAGGCTTTTTTGGCTAGTTCAAGAGCATCGTCATAATTCTTATGAGTTAGCGAAACATCAATAGCCTTAAAGTAGCTTTGTGTTAACGTATCTCTTGTCATGAAATCATCACGACGTTCAACAAATTTTAATGATAATTCCAACATTTCTCTTAAATATTTCATTTGATCATCAAAATCACCTGCAAAGCTTCCCAATGTATCACATGCAGCGATGAAGTTTAGTAACATATCATCTGAATCAGTTTTCTCAAAAATTGTTTTAGAGATTTCATAAGCTTCACGAGCATATTTATTTGCTGCTTCATTATTTTTTAGATTTGCAGCATTAATAGCCATATCACCTAAAACGGTAGAGATATTTGATTTTACGGTAGATGATTGGGGAAAATATTTCTCCATCTCTTGATCTAGACTTAATGCTTCCTCATATTTGGCCTTGGCTTTTAAATACTGTCCCATCGCATCATATGATCGTCCCGTTTCTAGTAAAGCAATAGATACATGTGAAATAAGATTTTTCTTATCAAGTTGTTCATCATTGACTTCTCTAAATATTTTTTCAGCGAACTCATAATAGTCTTTAGCTAGTTTATAACTTCCAGTACGAAATTTGATTCTTCCAAGTTTTGTATAAATATCCCCTTTCGTGAATTTATAATAGACATCGCCTGTCTCTTTATAAAGTTCATCAGCTAAGTTTAATGCAACTTCCCCCCAGTAATCTGCTCTATCTTCATCAATTCTATGTTCACCATAGTGAATCAATAGGTCAGAGTATATTTCAAGAAGGAGTTTTTTATGTTTTGGGTTATTACGATCAAGCCTGTCCTTAGCGCTCCAAAGGTCATTTTCTTCTTCGTCAAGATTACCTCTATTGGTGGCAGCATCTATCGCTTTAATCATATCTATCTTTGATTGAATAAGTTTTAAATCATCTATTTCTTTTTCACTACTTACATGACACTTTTGAGCTAAAGAAACCAAATCCTCGATAACTTTCGCTTGTGTCTTATAATCATTTGAATACATTATGGCTCGACCAGCAAAGTCACGGCCGACAGAGAATAACTTTTCAAAATTCTTTATTGATGGTTCTTTTTCAAAACATTCTTTATAGTTATCAAAGAGTTTCTCTAACCACTTAATAGACTCTACTAAATCTTGTTTAGCCCCATCACCATTACGATACATGATGGCTAGTTTCTCATATGCTTGAGGCAAATCTCCTTCTGCTGCTTTTTTTATTAGCTTAAGGGCTTTCTTTTCATCTCTTTCAACAGAAATGCCGCCAAGGTATGCAAGTCCTAAGAAGAAGGAATGTTCTGATGAATCGCTAGGTTGTTCCTTTATACATGATTTAAGAGCGTTTATAACTGTGTCGGTAATAAGTGTAGTATCATTCATTTCAATCAAAGAAGGTATGTGAGCATATTGTTCATTCATCTTATTTTTATCGGTTGATACCATTTCTATTGGAAGAATTGTTTTATTCAATTCTCTTGCCATTGGATATTCAATCTTTTGTACATAGTTTTCTTCGTTTACAAGATTTGGTGTCACTGAAAGCACGAAAAGATCACTATTCTCAAGGGCTTTTTTGATTGCTTGATTAAATTCTTCGCCAGGAACTAGATATTCATCATACCAGAATGCAAAAGCTTCACAGTTAGGATTTTCATGTATCAAATGCATTAATTTATTGGCGTATTCACGATCCTTTTTACGATAACTCAAGAAAATAAAGGCATCAAAAGCGTTTTTAATTTTATCGGTAATTTCTTCTTTTACAAGTGATTCAGTCAACATTGACTCAAGTTTTCTTTCGTAGCTAATAGCGGTTGGATCAATTATAGTTTTATCTAAGAATTGAATTGTACCAAATCGCTTTGTAAATTCATTAACTAAACCTGGCTCCATCATAATCGGTAGGATTGGAATATGTTTGTCTTTCGCATAAATAATATCTGTTGTCAGTGTTTCACAATTGGAAAACAAAAGGGTTGAAGTAACTGGCACTACTAAAAGGCGCATTCTTGATAACACCTTGAGATGATCATTTTCTACTGCATGTTTTGCATTTTGTTCAATAGTATCATCTTCATACCAAATAGCGCAGTTTATCACTTTTAATATTTCGTTTGATAATTCTTCAAAGTATTTTTCTTGATCAATTGGATGTGCTGAGAAAAAGACGTGTTGTTTTCCTTGTGGAGTTGATTGTCCTCTTGTCTTATAATGCATAAAACCCATAATTATCTCCTTTAAAGTCTTTTGTTAGTCTTCGTTATCGATATATTTTAATACATTCAAATCTTTTAATTTTTCATAATCACTTAATCTGTCAAAAGGTACAAGACAACCATGTTTTTTATTTATGGCGTCTCTTTTCTTAGTTAATTTCTCTAATTCACTATCATAACTATAACCTTCAATTATCATAAAACGGCACCAACGATTATGCTCTAACTCACATAAGATTGAATCGATATTACCATTTACTTTATTATCTTTTAAATATAATTTTCTTACTTTACTATAATCGGCACAAGCAATACATGATCTTTTAGAATAACCATCAATTTTATACCATTCTTCATTTAAATCATTAGCTTTAGGATTATATTCTTTTTGATAAAACATATTTATTTTCTTCGCTAATAGTTCTTTATCTTCTTCAAACATATTTTCAAATGAAAAGAAATTATCAAAAGAACCAAAAGAACTAACATTCATAGAATTAATATTATTCGTTACTGACATAAGAATTGCTAGATCATTATCATATAGATGGATATCATTAGCGTTATTATTTTTTCTAATTATTTCTTGACATACATAAGAATCTTTAGAATCACAAATTATTATTCTTTGGCATTTATTTAAACAATTCAATGATTTTTGATTTAATACATATTCTTCATGATAAATAATCTTATCATATGACAAAATGCGATCTGCGCTACCATTAATATCATAGTTAATTGATTCAAAATCGTTTATATTACCCCATAAATGATAATTAATTTGTTGCTTAGTACTATAGATATTATCTAGTATAGCTGTTTTAAAAATATCTTTACCAATATTATTTAAGCCTATTATTGCAATATCAAGATGTTTATTGTCATTGCAACTATCAAAATATTGGATTAATGAATGAGATGATAACCAATAGTCTTTAGCAATTAATTGACTAATATTTAATATCTTTACTTCATCTTGGTTCAAACTAGAGCTATCATACTCATTTAATACTAAAGTAACTTTCTTATTTAAAAATTTATCTTTATATTTTGCATAGAAGTTAATTCCTTCACTATCGTTTTGAAAGATAATTAAATTATATTCAGTGTTATTATAAAAATCATAATTATCTTTTATAACTACCACATAATAACCATCTTTATGTATCTTTTTAATAAAAGAACTGTCTTCATCATAATCGGTATATACAGCAATTATTTTTTTATATTTTCGGATTGTAAGTAATTTTTGATTTCTTCTTAATATGTAAGAGAAGAATTCTCCGCCAATAAAACTAGCTGTAGATAATATTGCTGTCATCCTTGCAATGTCAGAAAGAGTTTGAACTAAAACATTATCAGTTTCGATACTTTTATCAAAGTTTAAGAAAGCTCCCAAGGTATTATAGATAATCAACCAATAATTCGCGTTATTCAAATAATTTGAAATAAATGATGAAGTTATTGAAACTAATACCAATATTAAAATAAATCCGACAATTATTTTTTGTTGTTTCTTCTTGTTTTCAAAATATAAAGAATGAATATAGTTTTTATAAATATAGATGCAAAAAATGATAATACCAATATAAGTTATTAAAGATGCTAATAAACGGTAATCCATAAAAACCTCCTATTATGATTTAAGTCTATCACAAAGTTAAAAGATATTTCTATGATTAAAACAATAAATATAACAATTAAAAATATATAAAAATTGCAAAGGAGTATTGTGACCTAATTAAGGTGTAAGAAGCTACATTTGTGATTACGGTAGTTCGACAGTTGTAAAATCATAAATATTCCAAATGTCGCTTATGTAGCGCTTTTTTATGTCAAATTTTCTTTTTTTGTTGTACGGCATTATCATGTTCATCTATAGCTGCTACTACACATACTTTATGTCTGCGTGTTCCAGGTAATTGCTTAGAATAAATTTTCTTGCCTTTACCTCTATGGTTGCTATATCTAGGCATATTTTCTTGTTTTGTCCCTTTTAGGTTTATCTTTGTATAAGATGGATCAAGTTCAACTAAACCACTCCGTTTAGATTCTCTTTGAATTCTTGATACAGCCTTGTAGAGCTTGTGGCGCATGTTAAAACAATTTATTTGAGTAAGGCCTGTTTCTACTGTCTGTTGTTGAAGTGTTAAGTTATTAAGTTCTCCTGCAATAAAAGTACTCCATATATCAAAGGAAGTCTTAGAATGAGTAAACATTGTATTTGTTGTAACCATAAATGTACTGTTACAATCCTTACAACGATATTTTTGTTTATGATGAGGATTAAGGCCATTCTTAACAAAGCGTACAGAACCGCAATGAGGACAACATTCGACATGCAAATTAACATTCTCGTAGTTTGTTGTCTCATGTTTTTCTTTATCTTTGTATAGTTTGTCGATGCTACATCTGATAAATGTAATTTCTACTGGGGATAAACGATCTAGGAATTCTTTTGTTATAAGCATATTCATTACCTCTTACAAGTAAAGAATAGCTAAAAGATGTAAAACTACTGTACATATTCATGTACATCAACTATTTCTTTGAAAAAAGCGTCTAATAAAAAAAGACACCTACATTCTTTCATATAGATGTCATTATCATAAGTAAGAAAAAACTACTTAAATATTCTCTTGTCATTTATATATTTTTCGTTCCAAGATCCTACCTCATCGAAGCATACAAAATGCCCTTCCATCTTTCCGTCAACAAAATTACCTTCACGAACAAAACCTTTATCATCAGTCCATTTTCCATGTCCATGTGGCTTTCCATCTCTTAGTTCTCCTGTATAGATGCCTTCTTTATATGAGATTGTTCCTATGCCATCTTTTGGTTGTTTTTTATCTTCTGTTACTTGAACTTTTGCTGTCTTTTGAAGAACTTCCTTTGTTCTATCAGATACAACTTTAATCACACTTGTGCTGTGGATACTATCCATTCCACCAACTCCATCACAATAATACACAAATGCTTTGCTACAAAGCTCTACGCCAACTTTGAGATTATTATCAACCCGAACCTGATATAAAATCTCTGCTGTCGCTCCTGGTCCATAGGTTCCTACCTTAAAGCCATTTTTATCTAATACATTCGGCATCAGTACTCCATCCGGATTACATATGTTATACAAATATGTTGTATTTGGAACTAGTGATAGACCTTCGGATAGTTTTACAATAAAAACCACTTGACCTACATCTGAACTTCCACGGTTTATAAAGCAAATCCTTAAGGTCAATGTATCTCCTGGAAGAGCTGTTTCCTCTATTTTGTATAATCCATTATGCGTAACCTTTTGCTCTATCCATGTTCTTGGCTGTTGTGTATAGATATGATAAGTAATGCAACCTGAATATTTCATACCTGTGGGTACATTTCCAATCAACTTGTTAAATCCTAATAGGATGCCATTTGTACCGAAAAGAGCAATATCACTTAACAACTGTCCGTTAGCTTCTCCGAAGTTATAAATCTTTGCACTTGCCGTGACATATGTCAGTTTTATTGGATTTCGAGACATTGTTTTCAACTGAATTCCATCCCATACTTTTTTGACTAAATTATCGGAGGAAATAACCGCCTGAATGCCCCCTGAAACATCCGAAGATATTCTGTCTGACATTCGTACATACATACGAGTATTTGTAGCCATACCAATGCCAAGTTGGTTCATTGCTGGATCTCCACTGATGGAATAATTTATCTGAATTTCATATTTTTTCCCTGGTTCAATTATTGCATCGTTATGAAAAACTTCGTTAGTAGACATATCTTTTATACTCACAAAGCGTCTTTCATCTCCCCATACAGGATTATCTACGATTGAATTGATTCTTGATGGTATGGGCGGATTCTTTGTAGTAAACAATTCTCTTTCAGGACCCCCAACCCCAATCATTTTCTCCTGTTTGATTTTCTAAATTTTTAATAACTACTGAAGTACCAAATATTTTAAACGCCTCTTGATAATTGATACCATCATCATATGGCAATCCACTCATTTTTTCTTTTATTTTTGTGGTATCCTCTACTACATCAAACTCTTTTCTAAGTCTCTCTACAAAATCACCTACATGATTTTTCTGTGAATACATCACGTATGTAATCTTGTCATTGAACGTATCAAGCATCATTGTAACATCGCTCATTTCTAATGCAGTTCCTTTTTTATTCATTACCATTCCGATATTCTGCATTATGGATATATTTGTTAAATTTACACCAATATATTTTATATGATTTTCTCTGATTGACCTAATTTCAGCTAGTACACTACTACTTGCAAGTAGATTTTCGCTGATATAAAAAATGACTCCTACACAATTAGGATCTTCCAAATAATGGAAACGAACATCATCAAACCAACTTTGGTCCAAAGAACCATTTCTTTGAAGTTCTCGATCATACTTATACCTTACGCCCATTAGATATAACTCCGCCATATCCAGAAATACTTTCTTATAATCCTGACGGGAATAACTGATGAACAAATACGTCTCTCCTTCTTCCACTTCCGGTAATGGTGGCAGTTCACATTCGTGTATATTCCTCGATTCTTCTAACTGTTTACGAAATAATTTTAAATCAAACATATTATTCTTACTCCTTTTGTTCACTTTACTCGTTCTGTTAGAAACTTATTTTATTAAATTCTATCACAGCACTTTTTTCATTACAATATAACTGTAACACGTCAGTATGAAAGCATAAAAACACACAAATGAACGCAAGCTAAATTAAGTGACAGTTATGATTTACTTAATATCATTCATATTATCTCATGGCAAATGAGCTCAAGTAGTATATTCATTTTCCCATAAAAACAAATAGCATAAAATAACAATTCCATAAATCAACTGATTCAATATAACACAAGATAATCCACACTGATTTTATTGCAAAATTTTATCAAAAAAAATTTCAAAAGACGGTGAAAAACATAGAATTTTATGCATTTTCTTGAATTATTGCACCTTTATATAAAGCAGAAATAACAATATAATCCACTCTAAACAAAATCGCTTTTCGATTCCGACTGAGACCACCATTTGTCAAAGATTGCACCTAGCATTTGCCAGGTGCTTTTTTTATGCTTTATTTAAAGTATATTCTAATACTATAGTTATATCATTAAAAACAGTTTGACTTATATACACGTATATTCACCACCATAATTCGCAAAAAAATCGCAAAAAATTTTCAATCCTCATTAAAAAACGGATCCTATTTTGAAGTGAACCCATTTACTACATTTTATATCTAAAGTGATATCTCTAATTGTATACTATTATTTTACGCTTACATATATATAATAAATTTATTCACACCATTTTCTGTTTATCAATAAAAAGGATTCCGTTTTGGAATCCTTTTTCGGGTCCTAAATTCTATTTTCGGGTCTTTAATCGGGTCTTTTCTAGATGTATCTGTATCAATCTTCAACAGTATACATCCATTTAATATCCTTTATGTAAAGCTTTTATTGACATTCAACCTATTTATAACAATTTTTAATTTGAATTATTATTCTTCATGTGAAGGAAAACAAGAACCACTTCATTCTAAAAATATAAATATAATGTCATTTGCAGTGACAAACTAATATTCCAATTATTCCATTTATCATCACTAAGAAAACTAAAATCTGATTTACTTAAAAGTGACAAATCAAAGATCTAAAAAGTGCTCACTCATATGTGCCTATATTAAAGGAGCACAATATAAAAAAGATTAAATTCATTCATCAAATCAAGATACGCTAAGCATGAAACCAACTAGCAAAGCTTTTTCCAATTCTAACATACTTTAAACACTTTTTAAGACGCATCATTATTGAATTGGTATAATTTATAGTTGCAACTATAATTAGTCGCATAGCAGCATTTAAGCTGCTATTTTCGCAATTGTTTTTACCACTTTTTTTAAAGGTTTTCAAAAAGGTTTTCAAATCTATCTATAAATAGCAAAAAAGCCTTTATATAAAGGCTTTATTTACAAGATGGCGTCGACGGAGGGATTCGAACCCCCGACCGTGCGCTTAGAAGGCGCATGCTCTATCCAGCTGAGCTACGTCGACAACGTATATATTTTATAACATAACCGAAATATATGCAAGCCAAAATTTAAATATTTAGTCTAAT